>Ga0163162_10003793_pt1 | contig 14495 bp, 12 predicted proteins | sample S55metaG_FD_115310 | JGI IMG/M metagenome (GOLD analysis project Ga0163162, IMG submission 115310) | Switchgrass rhizosphere microbial communities from Kellogg Biological Station, Michigan, USA - S5-5 metaG | ecosystem: Host-associated > Plants > Roots > Rhizosphere > Soil | place: USA...
ACCGTGTACGTCGCCGTGCAGGTGATCGAGGATCGCCCCGCACCGGGCCGCGAGTTCATACAGGGCGCGGGCGCCGGCTACGTCGGTCGCGAGGCCGCCGAAGAGTGGGCGCCGTGCGCGGGACAGGATCTCCCCGGCACGCGCGAGCGCCGACTCGAGATCGGTGTCCTGGCCGTCGACAGACGGCCTGCATGTCGCTGCGGTTGCGCTGAAGTGCGCAATCGAGCGGGCGAGCCGCGGGCAGTCGGTGTTGCTTGCGGCGAGGGTGTTGTCGCCGCGCAAGTCGATCGAGATGTCGTCGCATAGCAGCGGGCAGAACGGGCAGGTCCAGTCGTGCGTGGTTGCGGGAGACCCGGTTGCGGCCCCCGAAAAGGACGGCACGGGCGCGTGAGCGGCGCCCGCGTCACCGGCATTCGACGGGGTGGAGGACGAATCGTGCATGGCGCGTCTCGAGCAAGGTCCATGCCGGTTTGCGCGGCGCATGCGCGAATGTGGCCGGTTCGGCCCTTTGCGGCCGCGCGGCGCCGCTTCATGCAGGGAAGGAACGGCGGATACCCGAAAATTCACCGCGCTGTGCGAGCGGCGCAGTCGGAACGCCGACCTTGCAGCACAGTATGTGCGCCGCGTCGTAACACAGTGTCACCCGCCGGATACGCGCTGCGACACTGCCTTGCCGAATCATTACAGCCATGACGCGCCGCACCAGTTGGCACGGATATTGTGTCATCGGCTCAGGCGTCTTCGCCGGGTGGGCCGCCGGGTCGGGCGATTTGCCCGTCGTGGAGCGCGCAAGCGCGGGGTCACGCGGGGCGCGTCGCCTGACGCCGCCGCTGCGGGACTGGCGCTGTTGCGGATGCCGCCCGCGCCGATCATCGAACGCTTGCCCGCGCGGGGCCGGATGGCGGCGAAGGTCACGAAGGTGGCGAGGCGAGGCTCCTTTTCGGCGACAACGGCGTGTGCGCGCAGGTGGCGGCAACGAGGGCGCGGGCGACGGCGACGAAGATCGGGTCGCCCGGCGCGCAGAGAGAAGACTGAACCTGCCGGTAGCGCGACCGCTCGCCGCGCACGGCGCGCAAGGCGTGGCCGTCGGGCAGATCGAGAACCGGCATCACCTGCATGGATGACTTCCCTTGACCAAGATATTTGTCTTCGAGTACCTCACTGGCGGCGGCATCGACCCGGAACTGGCGGGCGAAGGCAGTCTCGCGGACCTGAGCGCGCTGATCGTCGAGGGCCGCGTGATGCGTGACGCGCTCGTCGCGGACCTGCTCGAACTCCCCGGCGTCGAGACAACGTTCGCGAGTTCGCGCTTCGAAACGCCCGACCCCGCGCAGGTCCACTGCCGCGCCCAGCCCGGCGAGCCGATGACGGCGTTCGTCGCGCGGGCGGCGCGTGAGCACGACTATGCCTGCATCATCGCGCCCGAATGCGACAGCCTGCTGCTGCGTCTTCACGAGGCGGTCGGCGCCGCGCGCTGGCTCGGCTGCGCCAGGGAGGCGCTCGCGGCCGCATCGAGCAAGCACGCGACGTCCGCGTGCCTTGCCGCCCACGGCATTGCCGCGACACCCTCGCTCGATGCGCGCGAGAACGCATCGCCCGGGGCGACGCGCTGGGTCGTCAAGCCCGACGACGGCGCGGGCGGCCTCGACACCTACGTCTACGACGACTTCGGCCACGCCTGCGCCGAATACGACTCGCGCGAGGCGGCGGGGCGCAATCCGGTGCTGCAGGAATGGGTGGACGGCGAGCCGCTCAGCCTTTCGCTGATCTGCGGCGAGCACGGGGCGGAACTCGTCAGCATCAACCGCCAGCGAATCGGCCTGCCCGACGCGGCCGCGCCCGGGCGGCACGAGCGCATCGTCGAGTTCACCGGCGTGGATGTCGATCAGATCGACCGCCACGGCGTGCAGGGCCGCGCGCTCGAGGCGCTCGCGCAGCGGGTCGTCGCGGCGCTGCCGGGGCTGCGCGGGTTCGCCGGCATCGATCTGGTGTGGCACCCGCAGCGCGGGCCCGTCGTGATCGAGGTGAATCCGCGCCTCACGGTGGCGTACGCGGGGCTCTCCGCGCGGCTTGGCCGCAATCTCGCGGCCGAGCTGCTTGCGTCGCACGGCGTACGCGTCGATGCCGCGCTGCGCTATTGCGCATGCGGAGGGGCATCGTGAAGGCGAGGCGCGAAGCGCCCTCCGCGCAAGCCCCCGCCTCGCCGCCCGCCACTGCCCCCGAATCGCCGGTCTTCGGCTGGGATGTCGGCGGCGCGCACGTGAAGGTGTCGGTGGCGGCACGCTCGGGCGCGCTCGCCGATGTCGCCCAGTGGGCGTGCCCGCTGTGGCAGGGGCTCGCGCATCTCGAGCGCGCGATCGATCTCGTGTTCGAGCGCTGGCCTGCCGCGCGCGAGGCGGGCGCGCGCCATGCGATCACGATGACGGGCGAAATGGTCGATCTCTTCCCCAGCCGCGCCGAGGGCGTGCGCGCGCTCACGCGCACGCTCGCGCAGCGGCTCGGCCCGCGCACGCTGTTCTTTGCGGGGGCGGCGGGCTGGCTCGCGCGCTCCGCCTGCGCGGACGGCTGGCGCAAGGTGGCGTCGGCGAACTGGCTCGCGACCGCGCAATGGGTCGCGACGCGCATGCCGGAGTGCGTGCTCGTCGATATCGGCAGCACCACGACGGACATCATCCCGGTCGTGGAGGGCCGGGTGGCCGCGCGCGGCTCGAACGACGCCGCGCGGCTCGCAAGCGGCGAACTGGTGTATCAGGGCGTTGTGCGCACGCCGCTGTGCGGCATTGCGCACCGCATCGCGTTTCGCGGCGAGACCACCGGCGTCATGAACGAATGGTTCGCGACGAGCGCGGATGTCTATCGTCTGACGGGTGAACTGTGGGCGCCGCACGACCAGCATCCGAGCGCGGACAACGGCCCGAAGACGGAAGCGGCGAGCCGGGAGCGCCTTGCACGCATGATCGGGCGCGACGCCGCCGACGCGAGCGACGCCGACTGGCGGCGTTTCGCGCAGACGTGGCGCAGCGAGCAGTTGCGCACCATCGGCGCGAATCTCGCGCGCGTGTGCGCGGCGCATCCGTCGCTCGCGACGGCGCCGCTCGTCGGCGCGGGCTGCGGTCGCTTTCTCGCGGCGGCGCTCGCGCGGCAGGACGCGCGCAGCTACATCGACTTCGCGATGCTCGCCGGCCTGCCCCGGCGCGACGGCGAGTTTGCGGAATGGGTTGCGACCTGCGCGCCGAGCGTGGCCGTCGCGCTGCTGGCGGCTTCGGCCGCGGCGCCGGAGGTCATGCCGGATGCGAAGGATCAGGCGGTTTCCGCCGCCGGGCCGGGTGAAGCGGAGAGGGGGGTGGGCAGGCGCGTCGCCTGAGGCACATGTGACACAGCGAGGAATCGCGGCGGATCAGCCGCAATGAAGCAATGCGCAAACGCGCAAACGGCGGGAAACGAAGGGTGCAAAACGCAACATCGAAAGTGAGGAATGGTCATGTGGGTGGTGAAAATCGGGGGAAGCCTGAGTCACGACCCGGCGCTGCGTGAGTGGCTGACGCAGCTTTGGGAAGTGGGCGGCGGGCGGGTCGTGATCGTGCCGGGCGGCGGCGACTTCGCCGACACGGTGCGCCAGTATCAGCGCGAGTGGCGCTTCAACGACGTCGCCGCCCACAACATGTGCCTGCTCGCGATGGCGCAGTACGCGATCCTGATGCAGGGCGTGCTGCCCGAACTCGTGCTGGCGTCGAACGAACAGCGCATCCGCCGGGCGCTGCGCGACGGCCGCGTCGCCGTGTGGGTGCCGACCGAGCTGATGCGCGTCACGCCCGACCCGATGACCAACTGGGACACCACCTCGGACAGCCTTGCCGCCTGGCTCTCGGCGACGCTCAACGCGGAGCGCCTGATGGTCGTGAAGTCGTGTGCCGTCGATGCCGGAACGCCGCTCGAAGCGCTCGCGTCGAACGGCGTGATCGATCCGCGCTTCCTGAGCTACGTGAAGGAGGCCAACTACGTGGTCGAGCTTTTCAACAAGAGCGACGTCGCGCTGATGCGGGACCGTCTGCTGAACATGCCCGTGGTCTGATGGTCGGACGATAGCGGCGCCGCATCGGCGGCGCCGCGCCTTACGTGGTCTTCATGCGGTTTTCAGGCGGTTCCGACTTCGTGCGGCGCGTGATGCAGCGCGTTCGCCCATTGTTCGACGAGCACGGGGTCGAGGCGGCCGGCGCGCCCCTCGGCCCGCGCGCAGAGCGCGGTGCGAAACCCGGCGATATCCGGCGCCAGCGCGCGAATCTGCGCAAGCTGCGCCCAGCCGAGCGCGCCCGCGATCCCCGTCATCACGCCGCGCGCGCTGGCAAGCGCGAGACACTGCGAGAGCACGCCCGCGTCGACGCAATCGAAAAGCGTCCGGCCGTCCTTCGCGGCGGTATCGAAGACGATGGCCGCGAAACCCAGTTCCGCCGCGAACGCCGCGAGCTTCGCGTCGGCGCCCGCGTCCGAGAGCAGCACCGGCACCACGGCGGCCGGCAGGCTCGCGAGCTGGGTCAGGCAGCGCGCCGCGGCCGGGCCGGGCGTTACGCCGACCTTCACGTAGTCCACGCCTGCCGCGCTCACTTCGATCACCCGCGCCGCGATTTCGTCGCAGGCCTCGGTCGGCACGTCGCCGATGGTCGCGCTGATCGGCTTGACCGGATACTGCGCGCGCAGCGCACGCACGATCCGCGCGATCTCGTCCACGGCGACGCCGCCGAGCGCGCCTTCCTTCGGCTCCTTCAGATCGATCAGTTCAGCGCCGGCGCGCGCTGCGTCGAATGCTTCGTCGGCCGAGCGGACGCTCGCGAGCAATGCGGTCATGGCTGTCTCCGGAAGACGTGGGCGGACGGTTTGCTACTGCTTAAGGCAAGGAACCAGCGCCCGCCCGATGTCGCGCGACCGCGGCGACGAGCCAGTCCCACGCGGCGCGCTCGGCGTCGCCGGCGGTTTTGTCGATGGCGATCTGCAGGTAGGCCATTTCGCTATCGACCTTGTCGGCGGGCAGCATGAAGAGCCGGCTCACGAGAATCGCGCCTTCGACGACGGCCGCCTGCGCGCGGTTGAAGCCGGGAAACGGCGCGTGGGTTTCCTGATGCACGGGCTTCATGCGCAGCACGGGACGCGTTTCGTCGTCTTGCAGCGCCTCGAGCCGCAGTTCCGTATGCGCGAGCACGCCATCGAGCCTCACGCTCTCGACGCGGCTTGCCGGCCGCGTAGGCCAGTCACGCTGCGCGCCGGTCACGCAGCCCGCGAAGACACGCACGTCCGTGGTGCAGTTGATTACCGCGGCCTGTGTGGCGAGGATGTTGTCCAGCGTGGCCGATGGCCGGAAGGGGGCGAGGATTGCCAGGCCGTCCTCGAAGCGCACGCCCATCGGTGCGATGTGGGGCCGGCCATCGCGCGCCGCGGTCGTGACGATCGTTTCGAAAATCATGTCGGGGAACGCTGGTCGTGGCGGCGGCTCGAGCCGGCAGGTTGCACTACCTGAAATACGATGCCGCGCAGCCGCTCATCGCGGCTCGTGCGGGTTTAACGGGTGGCGATATACATCGTGATCTCAAAACCAAAACGCATATCGGTGAAGCTGGGGGTGGTCCATTGCATACACGTCCTCCTCGTTGGTGGTTTCAGCCGTGCGCCTTCGCGTTTCCGCTTTGAACCGCTCGGAACCACTCGGGCACGGAGCTATACGCAAGGCCCATGCCAAACGCTTTTCGCCGGACGGCGAATACCTGGGCGCGGGATTACACGCCTTACTGTCGCGGAAACGCAGCAAAGTGTTCCATCCGGGTCATAGGCAATAACCCGCGATAAAGGGATCGCTTAAGCCCGCACAAGAAATTCGTGAATTCACTTCGGAAGACGCCGCGCCTACTCTGCAGACTCATGCAACGCACACCGCAACCGCCGGACACTTTCCGAGGAACCGCAATGAACGACTTCAGCAAGGCAGCCGTCGAGCCGGCCCGCAATCCTCTCGATCCGCGTTCCCGCTATGCGGCGGGCGTCATGAAGTATCGCGAGATGGGTTACTGGCAGCCGGACTACACGCCGAAAGACACCGACGTCATCGCGCTCTTTCGCATCACGCCGCAGCCCGGTGTCGAGCCGGAGGAAGCGGCGGCGGCGGTGGCGGGCGAGTCGTCGACGGCGACGTGGACCGTCGTCTGGACCGATCGCCTGACCGCATGCGACATGTACCGCGCGAAGGCCTACCGCGTCGACCCGGTGCCGAACGCGAACGGCGGTGAGCCGCAGTACTTCGCGTATATCGCCTACGAACTCGATCTGTTCGAAGAGGGATCGGTTGCGAACCTGACGGCGTCGATCATCGGCAACGTGTTCGGCTTCAAGCCGCTCAAGGCACTGAGGCTCGAGGACATGCGCATACCGGTCGCGTATCTGAAGACGTTCCAGGGGCCGCCGACGGGCATCGTGGTCGAGCGCGAGCGGCTCGACAAGTACGGGCGGCCGCTGCTCGGCGCGACCGTCAAGCCCAAGCTCGGGCTTTCGGGCAAGAACTATGGGCGCGTGGTCTATGAAGGGCTGAAGGGCGGGCTCGATTTCCTGAAGGACGACGAGAACATCAATTCGCAGGCGTTCATGCACTGGCGCGACCGCTACCTGTTCTCGATGGAGGCCGTGAATCGCGCGCAGGCCGAGACCGGTGAAGTGAAGGGCCACTATCTGAACGTGACTGCCGGGACGATGGAGGACATGTACGAGCGCGCCGAATTCGCGAAGGAGCTCGGCTCGTGCATCGTGATGATCGACCTCGTGATCGGCTGGACGGCGATCCAGTCGATGTCGAAGTGGGCGCGCAGGAACGACATGATCCTGCATCTGCATCGCGCGGGGCACGGCACGTATACGCGGCAGCGCAATCACGGCATTTCGTTTCGCGTGATTGCGAAGTGGCTGCGCATGGCGGGCGTCGATCATGCGCACGCGGGCACTGCGGTCGGCAAGCTGGAGGGCGATCCGCTTTCCGTTCAGGGCTACTACAACGTGTGCCGCGAGGCGCGCAACGAGGTCGATCTGTCGCGCGGCATTTTCTTCGACCAGCCGTGGGCCGGTTTGCGCAAGGTGATGCCGGTGGCGTCGGGCGGGATTCATGCGGGGCAGATGCATCAGCTGCTCGATCTTTTCGGCGACGACTGCATCCTGCAGTTCGGCGGCGGCACCATTGGGCATCCTGGAGGCATTCAGGCGGGCGCGGTGGCGAATCGCGTGGCGCTGGAGGCGATGGTCAAGGCCCGCAATGAAGGGCGCGATATCGCGAATGAGGGACCGGACGTGCTCGAAGCGGCAGCGCGGTGGTGCACCCCGCTCAAGCAGGCGCTCGATACCTGGCGCGATGTGACCTTCAACTATGCGTCTACCGATACGCCGGACTTTGCTGTTACGCCTACTGCTGCTTGAAACGTCCCCTGTCGTTGATTTTTGCTGGCGCTTCTTTGACACCGTTTGATGCGCTTGCGCTCCTATGAAACTTGTATTGGCTTTGGTTTATTAGCTTCGCCCCGCACAGGGGCGAGCTAATAGACCATTAAGAAATCAAGTTTCACAGAAGCACAAAGCGCATCAAACGGTTTGGAACAGAATCAAACCCAATCGAAAAGGAAAGACAAATGCACATCACACAAGGCACTTTCTCGTTCCTGCCGGAACTGACGGACGAAGAAATCGGCATGCAGATCGACTATGCCCTGCGCGAGGGCTGGTCCTGCTCGGTCGAATTCACCGACGATCCGCATCCCCGCAACACGTATTGGGAAATGTGGGGCCTCCCGATGTTCGATCTCCACGACGCAGCAGGCGTGCTGCAGGAAGTCAACGCATGCCGCACGACGTACCCGCATCACTACATCAAGGTCAACGCGTTCGATTCGGTACGCGGCTTCGAGACGATGCGCATGTCGTTCATCGTCAACCGCCCCGCCACGGAGCCCGGCTTCAGGCTCGAACGCCAGGACGGCCCCGGCCGCGCGCAACGCTACGCGATTCGCACCTACGCGAGCGACCAGCCCTCGGGCGAACGCTACGCACCGAGGTAAGCAATGAGCGCCGATGCCACCACCCTCGACCCGCCGCTGCACACGACAACCGGCCCGCCAAGTGTCGATCTCGTCGCGCTCTTTCGCGACTCGGGCATCGGCGATGTCCTCGCGGAACTCGACCGCGATCTCGTCGGCCTCGTGCCCGTGAAAACACGCATTCGCGAAATCGCGGCGCATCTGCTCGTGGAGCGCGCGAGAGAGACGCTCGGCATCGCAAGCGGCGCGCCGACGCTGCACATGTGCTTCTCCGGCAACCCGGGAACCGGCAAGACGACCGTCGCGCTGCGCATGGCAGAAGTGCTGCACCGGCTCGGCTATATTCGCCGCAATCATCTCGTCTCGGTCACGCGCGACGACCTCGTCGGCCAGTACATCGGCCACACCGCGCCCAAGACCCGCGACGTGCTCAAGCGCGCGATGGGCGGCGTGCTCTTCATCGACGAGGCGTACTACCTGTACCGCCCCGAGAACGAGCGCGACTACGGCCAGGAAGCCATCGAGATCCTGCTTCAGACGATGGAGAACCAGCGCGACGATCTCGTCGTGATCCTCGCGGGCTACGAGTCGCGCATGGAGACGTTCTTCAGGAGCAACCCGGGCTTCCGGTCGCGCATCGCGCATCACATCACGTTTCCCGATTACGACGAGGCCGAGCTGCTGCTGATCGCGCAACGCATGCTCGACACGATGCAGTACCGCCTCGATGCCGCCTCGCGCGGCGCGTTCGAAGACTATCTCGCACACCGCATCCGCCAGCCGAACTTTGCGAACGCGCGCTCGGTGCGCAACGCGCTCGACCGCGCGCGTCTGCGTCAGGCGAATCGCCTGTTCGCGGATGCGCTCGCGGGCGGCAAGGCCGCGGACGGCGCCGCGCTCACGCTCATCGCTGCCGAGGACATCCGCGCGAGCCGCGTATTCAGCGGCGCATCCGATGCGCCGCCGCCCGATCCGATTCGATAGACCTCCAAGGAGAGCGCCATGCAGGACGGACGAACCACCCTTTCGAAGTTCCTCATCGACACGCTCGACCGCAAGCCGGGGTCGCAATCCGCGAGCGGGTTGTCGGCCCTGCTGATCGACGTCGCCGCGTCGATCAAGACGATCTCCGCGGCGCTGACCAAGGGCGCGCTCGGCGGCAACTACGGCTCCGCGCAAACGCTCAACACGCACGGCGAGGAACAGAAGAAGCTGGACGTGGCGACCAACGACATCTTCCTCCAGCACTGCGAGTGGGACGGCCTGCTCGCGGGCATGGTGTCGGAGGAAATGGAGGGTGTCTATGCGATCCCCGAGGCCTATCCGCGCGGGGAATACCTGCTTGCGTTCGATCCGCTGGACGGTTCGTCGAACATCGATATCAACGGCGTCGTCGGGTCGATCTTCTCGGTGCTGCGCGTGAACAACGAATCCGCTGCATCCGGTGAAGCGGCCTTCCTGCGCCCGGGCCGCGAACAGGTGGCGGCGGGCTACGCGATCTACGGCCCGTCGACGATGCTCGTCATTTCGGTGGGCAACGGCACGCACGGCTTCACGCTCGAGCGCGACGTCGGCAACTTCGTGCTGACGCATTCCGATATCCGCATTCCAGAAGACTCGTGCGAGTTCGCAATCAACGCATCGAACGAGCGCTTCTGGGAGCCGCCCGTGCGCCGCTACGTGCAGGAGTGCAAGGCCGGGCGCAGCGGCTGCCGCGAGCGCGACTTCAACATGCGCTGGATCGCATCGATGGTCGCCGAGGTGCATCGCATCCTGATGCGCGGCGGCGTGTTCATGTATCCGCGCGACTTCAAGACGCCCGCGATGCAGGGACGCCTGCGGCTGCTCTACGAAGCGAGCCCGATGAGCTTTCTCGTCGAGCAGGCGGGCGGCCTCTCGATCACCGGGCGCGAGCGCATCCTCGACGTGATGCCGCGTGCGCTGCACGAACGCGTGCCCGTGATCCTCGGCTCCAAGAACGAAGTGGCGCGCATCGGCCGCTATCACGGCGAATACGACCGCGGCGAGGACAAGCCGTACACGTCGCCGCTGTTCAACGAGCGCTCGCTCTTTCTGCCCGAGACGCCGGTGTGATGCCGCTCGATTGCGCATACGGATAAACCACAGGGAGACAAGCGCATGTCAGTCAAACATCCGATCATCGCGGTGACCGGCTCGAGCGGCGCCGGCACGACAACGGTCATGAAGAGCTTCACGCATATCTTCAGGCGCGAGCGCATCAATGCGCAGATCGTCGAAGGCGACGCGTTCCATCGCTTCGACCGCCTCGGCATGCGCGAGGCGATGAAGCAGAGCGAGCGCGACGGCGTGCTGAATTTCAGCCACTTCGGCCCGGGCGCGAACCTGCTTGAAGAGCTGGAGCAGCTCTTCGCGAGCTACGGCGAAAGCGGCACCGGCAAGTTCCGGCGCTACATCCACGACGACGCCGAAGCCGCGCATTACGGGCAGGACGCGGGCACGTTCACGCCGTGGGAGGACCTCGCGCACGGCACCGACCTCATGTTCTACGAGGGCCTGCATGGCGCCGCCGTCACCGACAAGGTCGATATCGCGCGGCATGCCGACCTGCTCGTCGGCGTGGTGCCGATCATCAACCTCGAATGGATCCAGAAGCTGCACCGCGATCAGACCATGCGCGGCTACTCGCACGAAGCGGTGGTCGATACGATCCTGCGGCGCATGCCCGACTACGTGAACTACATCTGCCCGCAGTTCTCGCGCACGCATGTGAACTTCCAGCGCGTGCCGACGGTGGATACGTCGAATCCGTTCACGGCCCGCGAGATACCGCAGCCGGACGAGAGCTTCGTCGTGATCCGCTTCACACGGCCGAAGGGCATCGACTTCCCGTATCTCCTCACCATGCTGCACGACTCGTTCATGTCGCGACCGAACGTGATCGTCGTGCCGGGCGGCAAGATGGGACTCGCGATGCAGCTCATCTTCACGCCGATGATCCTTCAGCTGCGCGACCGCTCCGCGCGCGCGTGAACTGGCCTGCATGAACCGCTTTCCGACTCGAAGAAAAGGAGGCATCCGATGAATGCCGTCGCAGAGGCTTTACCCAGGCAAGAGCTTTCCACCGACACGCGGACGATGGCGAACGCGCTGCGCATGCTCGCCGTCGATGCGGTCCAGCAGGCGAACTCCGGGCATCCCGGCATGCCGATGGGCATGGCCGAGATCGCGGTCGCACTGTGGAGCCGGCACTTGAAGCACAATCCGCGCAATCCGGACTGGCCGGACCGTGACCGCTTCGTGCTGTCGAACGGGCACGGTTCCATGCTGCTTTACGGGCTGCTGCATCTGACGGGCTACGACCTGCCGCTCGACGAACTGAAGCGCTTTCGTCAGCTGCACAGCAGGACGCCCGGCCATCCGGAAGTGGGCGTGACCCCCGGCGTCGAAACGACGACCGGTCCGCTCGGACAGGGCTTCGCGAACGCGGTGGGCATGGCGCTCGCCGAAGCGCTGCTCGCACGCGAGTTCAACCGGCCCGGGCACGATATCGTCGATCATCGTACCTATGTGTTCGTCGGCGACGGCTGCCTGATGGAAGGGATCTCGCATGAGGCCGCGTCGCTCGCGGGCACGCTCGGTCTTGGCAAGCTGACCGTCCTCTACGACGACAACGGCATCTCGATCGATGGCCATGTCGAACGCTGGTTCGCCGACGACACGCCCTCGCGCTTCGCCGCATACGGTTGGCACGTGGTGCGCGGCGTGGACGGACACGACGTCGATGCGGTCGATCGCGCGATCGAGGATGCGCGCGCGTCGCAACGCCCGACGCTCATCTGCTGCCGCACGGTGATCGGCAAGGGTGCGCCGTCGATGGCCGGCACGCATGACGTGCACGGCGCACCGCTCGGCGACAAGGAAGCCGCCGCGACGCGCGAAGCGCTCGACTGGCCGCATGCGCCGTTCGACATCCCCGGTTCGATACGGCAACTGTGGGACGCACGCGAACAGGGCGCGGCGGCCGAAGCCGGCTGGACGCGGCGCTTCGAGAGCTACCGGCAGCACTTTGCGCTTGAAGCCGCGGAATTCGAGCGGCGTGCACGTGGCGCATTGCCCGCGCAATGGCGCGAGGCCGCCCTCGCGCTCGTGCGCGACGCCGACCGCGCGGGACAGTCGATCGCGACGCGCAAGGCCTCGCAGATCGCCATCGAAGGCCTCGCGCGTGCATTGCCCGAACTGCTCGGCGGATCGGCGGACCTGACCGGCTCGAACCTCACGCGCTGGAAGGACGCCGTCACCGTGCAGCCCGGCGGGGCGGCCGTCGATGGCCACCATGGCGGCAACTACGGGGGCAACTACGTGCACTTCGGCGTGCGCGAGTTCGGCATGAGCGCGATGCTCAACGGCATCGCGCTGCATCGCGGCCACCTTCCGTTCGGCGGCACGTTCCTCACGTTTTCCGACTATTCGCGCAACGCGCTGCGCATGGCGGCGCTGATGAAGACGCGCTCCGTATTCGTCTTCACGCATGACTCGATCGGACTCGGCGAGGACGGGCCGACGCATCAGTCCGTCGAACATGCGGCGAGCCTGCGGCTGATCCCGGGCCTCGACGTGTGGCGTCCGTGCGATAGCGTCGAGACCGCGCAGGCCTGGGTGTGCGCGGTGGAGCGCGATCGTCCGTCGTGCCTGCTGCTGAGCCGCCAGAACCTGCCCTTCGTCTCGCGCGACGAGGACCAGATCGATGCGATAGAGCGCGGCGGCTACGTGCTGCGCGACTGGCCCGGCTCGATGGGACCCGGCGACACGCGCATCGTGCTGATCGCGACCGGCTCCGAAGTCGCGCTTGCGCTCGAAGCCGTCGGGCCGCTGCGTGAGGAGGGCATTCTGGCGCGTGTGGTCTCGATGCCTTCGACTACCGTGTTCGATCGCCAGTCATACGCATGGCGCGACAGGGTGCTGCCGCAAGGCGTGCCGCGCGTCGCGGTGGAAGCGGGCGTCACCGCGTTCTGGCGGCAATATGTGGGGCTCGAAGGCGGTGTGGTCGGTATCGACCGCTTCGGCGAGTCAGCGCCCGCGTCCGCGCTGTTCGAGCATTTCGGGCTGACTTCGCAAGCCGTCGTGGAAGCGGCGCGGCGCGTCGCAAGATCCACGGCTACGACCATGACCACGAGGAGCTTGTGATGGCCTTCATCGCTTTGCGTCAACTGCTGGACCACGCGGCGGAGCATGGCTACGGCGTGCCCGCGTTCAACGTCAACAACATGGAGCAGGTGCAGGCGATCATGCAGGCCGCGGAGGCGACGAAGAGCCCCGTGATCCTGCAGGCGTCGGCGGGTGCGCGCAAGTACGCGGGTGAGCCGTACCTGCGCCATCTCGTGCTTGCCGCGCTCGAAGCGCATCCGGACCTGCCCGTCGTGCTGCATCAGGATCACGGGGCGAGTCCGTCGGTGTGCCAGCAGGCGATCCGCTCGGGCTTCACGTCGGTGATGATGGACGGGTCGCTCCTGCCCGACCAGAAGACGCCCGCCGCCTACGAATACAACGTCGAAGTGAGCCGCCGCGTGGTGGAGGCGGCGCACGCGGTGGGCGTATCGGTGGAAGGGGAGCTTGGCTGTCTCGGCTCGCTCGAAACCGGCGCGGCGGGCGAGGAGGACGGCGTCGGCGCCGAGGGCACGCTCTCGCGCGACGACCTGCTCACCGACCCGGCGCAGGCGCGCGCGTTCGTCGAGGCAACGGGGGTCGATGCGCTGGCGATCGCGATCGGCACATCGCACGGCGCATACAAGTTCAGCCGCCAGCCGACCGGCGACATCCTTGCGATCGACCGCATCGTCGCGATCCACGAGTGCATTCCCGACACGCACCTCGTGATGCACGGGTCGTCATCGGTGCCGCAGGAGTGGCTCGCGACGATCCGCGAATACGGCGGCGAGATTCCCGAAGCGTATGGGGTGCCGGTGGCGGAGATCCAGCGCGGCATCGCGAACGGCGTGCGCAAGGTGAACATCGACACCGACATCCGGCTCGCCATGACGGGCGCGATCCGGCGCGCGCTGGCTTCGGCGCGCTCGGAGTTCGATCCGCGCCACGCGCTGAAGGCGGCAACCGCGGCGGCGCGCGCGCTGTGCATCGAGCGCTTCGAGGCGTTCGGCTGCGCGGGCCAGGCCGAGTGCATCCGGCCGATGCCGCTCGATGCGATGGCGCGTCGCTATCACTGAGTCTTTCCCGGCGCGCAACGCGTCGCTCGCGGGCGTCACGCTTCCGGCACATGTCGGGGGCGTGACGCATCCGTGACGAAGGTGTCCTCGACAGTTCCTCATCTGATCGCGTGACCGGCGCGGTCTGTCTCCTGCGGCAACTTGCCGCGTCATTGTTCAAGAATCCGCGCGTAGTGCCTGCACTGCATGCTTCGATGTAAACAATCGTCTCGAGTTCGGCTCGCGGGATGACATC
>Ga0163162_10003796_pt1 | contig 14490 bp, 8 predicted proteins | sample S55metaG_FD_115310 | JGI IMG/M metagenome (GOLD analysis project Ga0163162, IMG submission 115310) | Switchgrass rhizosphere microbial communities from Kellogg Biological Station, Michigan, USA - S5-5 metaG | ecosystem: Host-associated > Plants > Roots > Rhizosphere > Soil | place: USA: Michigan...
CATTTTTTTTCTTTCCTCACTGCCTGCGCCTGATAACACAGACCAGCTTTGAGCAATAGCATCAATGCGGCATTCTTCATTTTCTTTTGAGCCCAGAGGAGTGCCATCATCAAAGTAGGCGCGGCGGTACCATTGGCCATCCCAACCGGATTTTTCAGTATTTGATTGAAGTATTGCAGCTTCCTTTTTACAATGTTCTGCAAATAAAATATCCCCGCTATTCTTTGCAAGGCTTGCAAATTTCATAAGAACATCGTAATAAAAAAATGCGAGCCACACACTTTCACCCCTGCCCTTATTACCTACGCGGTCCATTCCGTCATTCCAATCTCCTGCGCCGATAAGTGGTAAACCATGTTCGCCAAAACGATGACTGTATTTTATAGCACGAACACAATGTTCATACAAAGTGCCGGTTACATTTAAGCTTACGGGAAGATCATAAAGCGAATCTTCACCTTCGTGCAGTGTTCGGCTTTCGAGAAAACCAACAGGCACTTGCAAAATGTCTGTATCGCCGGTGGCAGAAATATAGCGGGCAACGGTAAAAGGCAACCAAAGCAAATCATCCGAACATCGTGTGCGAACTCCCCTGCCTTCTGGCGGATGCCACCAATGTTGTACATCGCCTTCTGAAAATTGGCGGGATGCGCTTACCAGTATTTGCTCTCTTGCCATATTTGGGCATGTATGCAGTACGGCCAGTACATCCTGTAACTGGTCTCTGAAACCAAACGCACCGCCGGATTGATAAAATCCGCTTCGTGCAAACATTCTGCAGGCGATCGTCTGATAGACTAGCCAGCCATTTGCCAAAAGGTTTAATGATTGATCAGGGGTAACTACCTGCACCGCTTCGACGATTTCTTTCCAATACTGCTTTACGTCTTGCAAAGATTGATGTACCGCCGTTTTATCACTGAATTTTTGCAATAGGCTTTTTGCTTCCTGCGTATTGACTTCACTTCCTATCAGGAAAATAATTTCCTTTTCTGCATCATTCAATAAATCGAATTTTACATGCAGGGCTGCGCATGTGTCCATTGCTGCACCAATTCTTCCCGAAAGTTTTTTTCTGTAGAGCGCCTGAGGATTATCGAGATGCCGGTTTCTTCCAATAAATTCTGATCGATCTGCGGTGTAACTGAAGTTATAGCCACCATCCACTTTGAAAAAGCTGACACGTTCGAAAAAAGCAGAATTGTAGCGGTTACGAAAGATCAATGCACCGGTATCTGTGTCCTGTTCAGACAGAATATGCATGTTGGTTTTTGATCGTACATCGCCTAATATAATTTCAAGAAAGCCGGTGGCCGAAAGCTTACGTTCAATCCCTGACTGGTTTTTTATTTTCAGCACAATAAATTTTACAGGAAGGTCTTTGTCAACAAACACAGTCATCTCTGTTTGAATGCCTTCTTCGGAATGCTCAAAAACGCTATAACCAAACCCATGTGTTATGACAAAAGCTTGATTGGATTTCTTTGGGAAAGGGCAGGGACACCAGAAATTACCGGTTTGTTCATCACGCAAATAAAAAGCTTCGCTCCCCGCATCGCTGACAGGATCATTACTCCACGGAGTAATACGATACTCGTGTGCATTCACAGCCCATGTATACCCTGAACCATTTTCAGAAACTACCGTACCAAATAGTGAATTGGCAATAACGTTCACCCATGGGGCAGGAGTGTTTTTATTCTTTTCGACAATAATTTTATATTCATGTCCTTTTTTGGTAAATCCCCCGGTTCCGTTGAATAATAAAAGATCATCCGGCAGGGCTGATTCTTGTTGTTGAAAAGGCAACGAGACTGTTTTTGCTTCTAATAATGATGACAAGGGTTTCTCGGGAGGTTGGTTCGTGACCTGTTCCAATAAACTTCCTTTGTTATCAGAAATAATGATGCGGGCAACACTTTCAAAAAGCAGGCGGTCTTCAGAAGATATCTGGTTCGCTGATTTCACGTAAATATTCCCAAGTTTTTCCTGCCCTTGCCTGCTGGCCTCTGCAGTAATCAGTCCCAGTATTTGTTCTTGCAAAAATTGCCGGTAAGAGCCCTGGTCTTCGTTCCATATCACAACGTCAACAGCAAGTCCCTTCAATCGCCAGTAGACATGTGCCTGCACCAATTGTTTTACCAGCTCAACACTATCCTGGTCAAACACATGAAGCAATACAATGGGCAAATCACCAGAAATAGAATGGCTCCATAAGCCGGACTGGCCACGATAATTATTTTGAATTACCGCTGTGTCGGCACGCAAAGCCGTATTTGCATAAATAACAGATGCAGCAAGGCGATTATATAACTGCGCATCCGATTCGGTTGCATTGATTTGGCGAAGCAAAACCTGGCTGTGTGTCCATGATAATTCAAAAGCACGATTCTTTAAATACCTATCCTGGTATTTGTACATCAGGCTTTCACACGCATCCTTTGTTTCCGCGATACCATATACCAGGTCAGCTGTTGCAGTTTGATTTGGTTTGATGACGATTCGGTAACGGATGGACACGATGGGGTCAAGAACTGCACCGTCTTTTCCTGAAAGGTTTTCATCCACCATTGCCTGTGGATGATACAGCGTTCTACCTCTGCCTGTAAATTGCATCCGGTCAGTTTCATAAGAAACGGATTGCACTTCAACGCCACTAACATGCATTAAATGAAACATCCATGGGGGCACTTCTTCTTCTGAACGAGGACGTCTCGTACAAAATATAGTGTTGTGTTCAGGAACGATCTGCGTTTGAACAAACAAATTGCTGAAAGCGGGATGCGCCTCATCTGAAGCCTGGCTCGCCATCACAACTTCTGAATAGCTTGTGATTTCCATCACTTTTGGCGATTGTGTTTTGTTGGTAATCCTTATACGTCTCAATTCAACATCATCTTCAGGAGAAATGACAATTTCAGTTTTTGTATCGATTCCAAAGTCATTCCGGCGAAATTCAACATGACCCTCTGAAAACACCGCTTCATAATTTTTAGGCACTTGCAATGTTGGCTGGTAAGTATTCGACCAGAACTTTCCGTTATTGACATCTTTAATGTAACAAAAATTACCACGGTCATCCTTTGTTGAATCTTCGCGCCAGCGATTAACTGCTATATTTTTCCAGCGACTGTAACCGCCACCAGCATTACTTATCATAAGCTGGTAATGCCCGTTGCTCAAAAGTTGTATCTCAGGCAACCTCGTATTCGGCGTCGTCAGAGTTCTTACATGGACATCTGTTGTAATTGTATTGGTCTCGAAAATGTCAGACGTATGCGCATAGAAAATAGTAGTTCTTGGAATGCGTTCCTGTAATAACAAAAGAGTGGCGTTAAAACGAGCTTCCGATTCAAATCTCTTCTGCATAGGTCTATCAAGCAACACATAAGCGAGTGAAAGAAAACTCATGGCCTGATGATGCACCATGTAGGAGCGGACAATGCTGTTTGCACTTCCTCTTGGAACGCGGCTTGGCGTGTAATCAATCGCTTCAAAAAAGCCATATTCCCCTTCAAACCCTTCGCTGGATAGTAGCTCGAGATTCGTGCAAGCTTTCAATGGCGATATCATTAAAGCAAGCATTGAGGCGTAAGGAGCAATAACGAGGTCTTCTTCAAGGCCACGTTTTAACCCAAGGCCCGGAACCCCAAATGCCCTGTATTGATAATTTAAATTGGCATCAACGGCATTATATCCGGATTCTGATATTCCCCATGGAACTTCTCTTTGTGCTGCATACTCAATTTGCCGTTTTACCGTTGCTTTATTGGTCTGATAGATCAAAGTATTTTCGTAAGAAGGCATGACGAGCTGCGGCATCAGGTATTCAAACATAGAGCCACTCCAGGAAAGTAGTATGGGATCGCCACCGGAATTGGTTAACAATCGCCCCAAAGCGAACCAGCCCTCCTGGGGAAGCTTTCCCTGGGAGATCGCAACGAAAATTCCCAACCTGGCTTCAGAAGCCAACAGGTCGTAGTAGCTGTTGTCTTTTCTTTGCTCTTCAACATTGTAACCGATCCTTAAAAGATTGGTTGATTTGTGATAAAGAAAATCATATTCGATTTCACTAAGCTCTTCGCATTGCTGCGCTAATCGATCAAGCAATGAAATTCGCTGAGCTATTTCTTCATTTTTTGTTAGTATGTACTTGCTTATTTCCTGGAGCCACTCACTATTGACAGGATCATTTTCTTCATTCTGATAAGCAGCTATTGCTTCTGAAAATAGTTGCGGCATTTGCTGAATCGACAAAAGGGAAGGAATTTCATCTAACCATTGCATTGCTTTGAAATGGTCCGGAACTGGTAAGACGTTTATCCATGGTACCAGTTGCACCAGGTCATCATTAAAACTTTTTAGTTGTCTGGTAAATTTAATCACCCATTTCTTTGATTCCGTATTACCGGCGGTAAGCAACGAATCGTTAATAAGAAGGCCGAGTTCATCAAGCTGTTTTCTTACACCGCTCAAGGAATTTGAATTTTCTGTGATTGCAATATTTAATACGGCCTCAATTTTTTCCAGTTGTTTTGTATCATTCCCGGTTGGATGATCACGGATTATTTGTACAGTTGTAAGAAGACTTTCGAAAACTTTATTTGTAAAAACAGGTTGATTAGTTTGTGATAAAAGGCCTTGCCGCAATGTAAGTAAGTGTCCCACAAGATTGCCGCTGTCAACCGTAGATACGTACCTGGGACGAAGTGGTAAGAGCGACACTGTATCATACCAATTATAAAAATGCCCGTTGAACTGCTCCAGCCTTAGCATGGTTTGCATTGTGTTGTTACACCTTTCTGCCATTTCCTTTCCCGTAATATATCCGAAATCCCAAGCGGCAAGACTGGCTAATAATGAAAGTCCCATATTAGTGGGTGAAGTGCGGTGTGCGATAACAGGCAATGGGTGCTGCTGGAAATTATCGGGTGGTAACCAATTATCTTTTGCAGTAACAAATTCCTCAAAATAAGACCATGTTTTGCGTGCTGCTTTGTGAAGGAATAAATTCTGTGCCCTTGAAAGGTCGGGTTTTTTTTCTGTCTCTTCTTTGCTCAATCGCCACGCCAATGCCGGCGCAAGGAACCATAATAGAAGAATTGGCGCCGCCACATACAGGGTGGGAGCATTTACGTAAACTAAAAAACAAGTGACAGCAGCGCCTAAAAACGGCGTAATCCACATTTTAGAATAGGCAGATAAAATATTGTTACGGCGATTACGGGATGCTGCAGAGGGCGTCCATTGCAATAATTTCTTTTTTGAAATAATCATACGCCAGTTGGTTCGCGCAATAGCATCGAGGTTATTGTAGGCTTCGTAAGGAAGAACTGCTATACCAAAAACAAATCGGATCAAAACATCCCTGACCGATGTGCCTACTTCAACTAAGTGGGAGGTAATGCTGATGTCCTCCGGCTTGTTGAGCAACTGCCATCCTGCCGCGGCCATTAAGGGCAATAAAATAATAATGGTGATAACCAGAGTCCAGAACCAGGGAAACGGCAGAACAAACCATCCCATTAACAAAAGCAATGTCAAGGCAAGAGGCGTTATACTTCTCCGGAGATTATCAAATATTTTCCACCTTGATAACGCCGAAAGTTTGTTTTTTTTGAGATGTCCATTTGCATTCGGAATAAATGGAAGCATCCATGCACCGATCTGCCAATCGCCCCTGATCCAACGGTGATGGCGTTTTACATCCGTTTGATATTGAGCAGGGCCTTCCTCATATAAATAAACATCACTCAACAAACCAGAACGCACATAACATCCCTCCAGCAGATCGTGACTTAAAATTCGATTTACCGGGAATACTCCATCCAATACGTTTTCAAAAACATCAACATCATAAATTCCTTTTCCAATAAAAGAACCCTCTCCAAAAATGTCCTGGTACACGTCTGAAGAAACCCGTGTGTATGGATCTATTCCCAATAAACTTCCTTGCATGCGCAGGTAAAGAGTTGTAGTTGTCTTGGGGATGCTCGGTTCTACGCGGGGCTGTAATATTCCATAGCCACCGGTTACTCTTTTTTTATGTGGATCATATACAGCGTGATTTAAAGGATGTGCCATGGCGGCTATGAATTTCCATACTGCTTCTCTTGGCAACTGTGTATCGGAATCTAACGTGATTACATATTTTACATCAACGAGAGTTTCCTCATCGCCAATGATCATTGAAAATTCATTTCGTCCGCGTTTTCTTAGAAAAGCATTCAGCGCTGATAGTTTCCCCCGTTTGCGCTCGTAGCCCATCCATTTATTTTCCGTTGGATTCCATGTTCGGGAACGATGAAAGAGACAGAAGGTATCTTTTTGATACGTTTGATATTTTTCATTTAATTCCTCAATTCTTTTTTTTACTAGCGCCACTAAATTGTCATCTTCAGGCAACGTAGGAACATTAGCATCTGTAAAGTCAGTTAATAATCCATAATGAACATTTGCTTCCCTGTTAGCAAGATATCGTATCTCCAGCCCTTCGATCAGTTCTTCTATATACGTCTCATTGGAAAGCATCGTTGGAATGACAACCAGGCTACGACACTCCGCTGGAATTCCTTTCGAGAAATCCATCCGCGGAAGAAGTTGTGGTTCCACCAAGATCGTAGAAAGCCAATTGATAAGAGAAACAGCTAATTGAAGGCAACCAAAAAATGATAGTAAAGCGGTAAGGGTTAAAAATTTCCAACTGTGGTGAATTTGATAATATGCGGCGTAGAACAAACCCGCCGTGAATAACAGGGCTAAGAAAAAAATCGAAAAAGTATATAGGAATACAGGCGCTTTGCCCACGGCCCTCTTCAACTTCTTCTGCAAGGTGTAATGCACGCTGCAAACGTGTTCCGTTTCCTCCAAACCTTCGCTGACTAAATAATAGCCAACATGCAGCTTTTTTCTAGAACCAGTGTCGCCATTTCCATTCTGCTCCGTCAACCCAAGAGCTTTTTGTGCAACCTCCGTTTCTGAAAGACTGCATGATTTTGAAATCCTTTCCACAACGTGGCGATATCTGTCTCTCGTGGCAAAATCCATCAGGGGATAAGTGCCGGTCTTGTCCGCCCTCAATACTTGTTCGACGGTGCTAAGGGATTCAACAAAATCACGCCAATCTGTTGACCCGATTAAACGAAGAGTGCCGATGCTGTTGCGAACCGATACCTGGTCGGCTGCCTGTTTCTGGTTTTCCTGTAATACAAGATCGCTGCTGGTGTTGCCTGTTGCCGATAACTGTTGTTCTATCCAGCTCAATGGCAATGCGAGCGCCGGACCGTTCCCCTGCAGCTTTCGTGCAAAGCAGGCAACAAAATGGCTATCCAGTACGGGCTTCGACCGCGCCATGTCTGCAATCACCAGGATAAGGTTTCCGGGGTCATCTTTTACTGTAGCTATCATTTTATCTGTCCAGTGGTCTGCAAGATTTTGGTCAATTACATCGAGCGCAATTTTGCCGGCCACTCTGCGAAGATTCTCAATAACAGCCAAACGAAGCATAATCGGTATCGCCCATAATTCTCCAAGTGTGAGAATAGATTCTGTCTGGTAATTGGCGATAAAACCTGCCAGGCTGGATACATCCACACGGCCATCGCTATGCGAAATGATTTCCAAAACAATATCATATACGCGGGGGAGCCCTTCCGAAATGCCCGTGGCTAAATAGGGCAGTGCTTCACTATATCCTTTCGGCAAATGTTTTCTTGCAATAACAATTTGTTCTTCTATCAGGTAAAAATTATCAAGTAACCATTCCGAAGCCGGCGTAATGGTTTTGCCGGAAGAAATGCTTTCCACAAGCAGGTTGCGGACCTCCAATAGCTTTTTCTCATTACTCTCAAGGCGCTTCAACAATCTATCGACAGAATGATATTTTTGAAGTTGATGTGATCGTGCTACTGTTTTGCCGTGACGATCCATCTGATCTGAACTATACAGTTCGGAGCGAAAAGGCTCTTCGTGTTTGCCTTTATCATTATCCCAAAGAAAATCGAGACGTAAATGTGACAAAATATCGGAAACTGTACCGGTTGTTACCTTCATGGTTAAGCTTTATACCCGATATAAGGTATAGATACTGTAATGTACACTCGTTTAAGGAGTTGGGCCAAAAACTTTTGGATGTACGAAGGCATCAGTTTGGGAAACTACTTGTCGGTCCATAATGGTCATATGCGATCCCTGAAACTGGCGCTGGTTTTCAGAAATGCTCTTCATGTTACGAATACTAGTCTCTTTCGGTTTACGATTTTTTGAACACCATGAATTAGCTTTGATAATTATTGCAGGACCAAAGGTGCAATATCGGTCGCCTTCTGTGAGCTTTTATGAAGGTAAGCATTCTGATCATGCACGAGTGCTCCTTCGGGCAGCCACTGCCACCAAATACCGAGTTGTTTTTTAATAATGTTTGTATAGAACTCAGGCAGTCGTTGTGTTTCTCCCTCAAAATAATCTCTGAAGTTGCGATCTTCCACGAGATTTTTTCGTACCTGCTTGTAAAATCTTATACGCCCATGTCCTTCCGATGAAATAGCTCGCATAAAATTCATCCATTTGGTCGAGAAGCCTTTTGTTGCCATAAAACGCCTGTAAATAGCCCTCCTGGAAAAGGTATATGAAGTAAGATCAATGACCTTGTCATAAAAATCTACCCACTCGTAGTTTTTTGGTTTAATGTTCATCGCAAGATGGTTATTGAGAAAATGAAAAGGAAACCCGAGCACGCGATTTTCTCTTTGATATTGAAGATTGAGCGGTGCAGCTTCGCCAAATGCGCTTAACAATGAATAACCGGGAAAAGCCGCAGGAACTTTATCCACAAAGCGTTTGGTAAGTTCAAAAGGTTCTTTTCCTGCATCGCTGTCGAGTCCCAAAACAAAATTAGTTTGCACATAAGGAATATAATTAAACATCATATTTACATGTTCTGATATGCGATTGAGTTTTTCTTCGCCAGCCATGTGAGAGGTTTTGGATTTGTTACCCAATTCGTACCATGACTCAATGCCTGGGAGCATGGCCTCGACTCCATTTTGCTGCATCACTTTTAAATGCTCTTCTGTAAGAATCGACAAACTGCTTTCTGCAATGAAACGGAAACTTTTTGCAGGAGCAACCGAGGAAATCGCATTCATATTTTCCTGGAAGCGGACTCCAAAATTCGGATCATGCCATGCAATAGTTGGCCTCTTAAATTTGCTCAGAAGAAATTTGAGATCTTTTTTAATTGTTTCAAAATTCATCGTTTGATAAGGCACTGTAGAGTCAATACAAAACGAACAGGTGTACGGGCATCCCAGGCTTCCTATCATCGGAACCATTTTCAGGAAAGGTGCTTTTTTTAAGGTAAGCTCAATGAATTTCCATCGTTCTTCGACTCCCGGAAGGCTCGATGGTTGTTGCTTTGCCGAAAGTTGTTTTCCTATGGCACCTTGTGGCGTGCAATTATCAAGTACTTGCATGATAGTCGACTTCTGCGTAAAGCCAAGTACGTAGTCAAAATATTTGATTGCATCATTGGGATAACAACGGGCATGTGGGCCGCCCAAAACTGTTACGGCTCCTTTCTTACGAAAATAATTGCTGAGTGAATAAGCTAATAAAGCCGCTTGTGTGAAAGAACAGATAAAAACAACATCTACATCCTTAGGCAATTCGTTGCTTAGATCTTCATAACCAGTGTAACAAATCATCTTTACTTCATGACCCTCCTGCTCGCACCATGATGAAACTACCTGGGGCATTATACTCGCCAGGTTGGCATGCATGATGCGTGCCCATAATGTATGAACGGGTCCTCTGCTTACCAAGTCGATAACACCTACTTTTAATTTTGCCATGTTTTTTGTATTTAAGATGACTTATTTTTTTGACGCGTTGGATGGTTTATGTTATTCTTCATACCCACTTTTAATAGTGGTCAGGAGCATTTTAAATCGTTGATTTGCCTTAATACGATTGGGTGCATGCGCAGGTATGATCATTCCTTCACCTAATTGAAGGAGGTGAACGTGTCTATTGACAGTGATTTCGGCAGAACCATCAATAACCTGGGCAAATGTGTCAAATGGAGAAATCTTTTCGGCTAGCTCCTCACCGGTATCAAAAGACATTACGGTAATATTCCCTGTTGACTTTTTTATGATTGTTTTACTAACTATTGCATTGGGCACATACTCAATTATCTTTACAATAATATGCACCTTTGATTTCGTTATTTCTTCATTTAAAGAAGTCATCTGTGTTTGTATTAACAATTTTTTATAATGACTTGCAAATATTAAAGATGATTGAATTTGCCCGTATTTCTCTTATACAATAGAAGAAATAACTTACATCATTCACAGGTCTTCGGTGGTTTACACCCCGTTATATTGCCAAACGCGTGAATTATACAACTATTCTGGAAAATTGTGTAACACTATTTGTTTTAATGCATCGACCTTTGTATTACCTGGTTTTATTGTATTAATGTATTAAGAGCAGGTCTGTATCTGAACATTTCCACTCTTAAAAACGAAATAATAATGGTTTTATGTTGACTCCAAAGTTTGCCCCGTCAAGGTTATCCATTCACGCGGTGTTGAAGAAAAATGTCAATGAATATTTTCAACAACAAAAATTATCGCCGGCGGGAAATTCTGCCCTATATCTCAAGGCCGCTATTCTCTTAGCCAGTTACCTATTGATTTATGTTCATCTTATATTTTTTACACCCGATAAATTATTAGCGATTATCGAGTGTGTTTTATCAGGTGTATTAACAGCATCAATAGGGTTTAATGTAATGCACGATGGAGCTCACGGCAGTTTTAGCAATCACTCGTGGTTAAATAAGATGGCTGCTTCAAGCTTAGATTTCCTGGGCGCGAGCAGCTTTATGTGGCATGTGAAGCATAATGTAATCCATCATGCTTATACAAACATTGATGGTATAGATGATGATATCAATGCCCAGCCTTTCCTTCGTTTGTGTGATACCCAAAAGCGCTATAAAATCCACCGCTATCAGCATATCTATTTCTGGCTATTATATTGTTTTTTGTATTTGTTCTGGGTATTTTTTGCAGACTACAAGAAATACTTCTCGCATAAAATAGGTAGTGTGCATTTACAAAAATTTAAGCTAAAGGATCATATTTTCTTCTGGAGTTTTAAAGTATTGTATGGCGTTCTATTTATAGCTGTGCCCGTTTATTTTTGCGGTTTCATTCCCTGGCTAACTGGCTTCCTCATTAATGCAGCGGTTGCCGGGTTTTTATTAAGTATCGTGTTCCAATTGGCGCATACGGTTGACGAAACTTCTTTTCCCGTAGCATCGACGCCGTTCAATAAAATAGAAAATGAGTGGGCCTTGCATCAGTTAAAAACCACTGCGGATTTTGCCACAAAAAATAAGTTCATCAGTTGGTGGCTCGGTGGTTTAAATTTTCAGGTTGAGCATCATTTGTTCCCGAAAATATCGCACATCCATTATCCTGATATATGCAAGATAGTCGGACAAACTTGTGAGAGATTAGGGGTGCCGTATATCGAACACAGAAAAACGAGCTTAGCTATTGCTTCACATATATCTTACCTGAAGAAGATGGGGAGATCTTAGCTAAGAATTAGAGGCAATCTTTGCCCTAACATACAAATCTATCCGCCGATCGCTATAGCCGCCCTTTTAAAAAAAAGCACTAAAAATTACTGGAAAGAAATCGCCGGCCTGCGTCATTTACAGGTCTTCGAGAGGATTGCGTCTTTTGTTTTTAAGTTGCTTAAAATGAGAAGGAGTTAGCCCGGTTATTCTTTTGAATTGCTTTGACAAATGAGCCACGCTGCTATACTGCATAAGTTCAGCTATTTCCGTCAAGGTGAGCTCATCATAAATGATCAATTCCTTTACTCGCTCAATTTTGTGAATAATAATAAATTGCTCAATAGTTGTTCCTTTCACTTCCGCGAAAAGGTTTGCCATATAAGTGTAATTAAGATTGAGTTTTTGACTGATGTAAACGGAGTAATTCACTTTGGGCAGTTCATCAGAATAATGAACCATTTCAATAATTACCGTTTTTATTTTTTCGACAAGAATGCTTTTCTTGTCTTCCATAAGTACAAGCCCTGATCTTAATAAGGCTTGTTTTAGCTCTTCACGCTTTTCGTCAGAAATATTCTCTTCCAACTCCACCTCCCCTAAATCTACGGTTTTATAACCAAGATCAAGGCTTTCCAGTTCCGACTTTACCAGCAACTTGCACCGGGTGCTTACCATATTCTTTATGTATAGTCTCATTTTAATCTCCACTGGGAGCAGGTAATACAAATTTAATAGAATTCAATAAAAGGATGCCTCGATCATTTTTATAATGAATTTTGTGAAAATCCTTACGCCGGGAGTGAAGCATTGTGAAAAAGTTCCTATAATTTCTTGCCAATCATTATTCGTACTCGGGCTACCGGTCTCTTGTTAGCGTCCCCCAGGCTGTGCCTTAACCGCCGTTATTAAAACCATACATTATCGGGAATAAAAGCGGCTATTCGCGGTTTAAAGATTACCTTCGTTGTCATTTGAATCCTGCAGCGTTTAGCAACTACTCAGCTTTTGATCACGGGCTTTTATTCTGCATGCTTCTCTGACGTTTGACGCCACCCTTCGTGGCGTTTTTATAAGACGCATAAATTGTTAAGCAATGAAAGAAAAGACAATTGTACAGTTCGTCGTTTTCGAAACAACATTGGACAGGGAAGCGTTTTTTGCGCGATGGGAGCGATACAAAGAATCCATGGATCTTGAAAGAGAGATAACCCTGCAACAACATGCCCTGAAAAATGGTCGGTTCAAATATATCTCACAGCACAGATGTTCTTCCCGCGATTTTCAATTTGTTCTTAATAAAGAAAGAAAAGTATCAAAAACCCGCCAGGCGGAAATAAGAAAAAAACTTGCCGGCGGTTATTCGGCGGTGCAGTTAGAATGCAATCACGAAACGAAGGTTGATGAAAGCAAGATCATAATTTTTATTCTGGACCCTCGCACAGACCTTGATAGTTTCCGGCAATTCTGTGTACATGGAAAGCTGAATATTTACGAAGCTTACTATGAAAATTGCGAATTCGCTTATATCCTTGAATTTTTTGTAAAGAATGAGTATGCGGCCGATGTATTGCAGCAATTGAAAATTCTGACATCTTTCGCGGATGCCGGCATCTATAAAGAATGCCATGCATAAGCATAAAAGCCTAAACCAATTTCTTATTTTCCTTCCTGACGAGTGTTTCAGAGTTCAGCACTGGCTCTAATTAGTCCCATCACGTTGGCCTTTATTCCACCTTTTTTGTCTCGGGCAACAATTTATTGCTCCTGCCGGTAAGGTCTCCGGACACGCATAGAAACAGCAAAAAGTAGAGCAGGAAGGAAGGAGTATGTTGATCTTATCGCTGTTTTTGTGTTTCAATGATAGCATCTGATAATTCCGTCTCTATATCGTATAACCAGCGCAAAGATCCGGGGGTGAGTTTCCAGTTACCCCGGTCCGTCTGTTTTAGACTAAAAGCAATAGGCTTTCGATTTGAATCTGTTGATGTGATAAAAAATTTTACGCCGCTCATGCTGGTCATCCTGTCAAATTGAAATACTCTTACTTCATCGTTAACAGTTATTTCTTTTTTGAATCTGTCCATTCGGCACTTTGTTTAAATGAATAAATGTGAAAAGCCCCGTTTCAGGGGCTTTTATCAGATTTTTAGTACCTGTTCTTATTATAGCTTCGGCTATTGTTGTAGCCACTATCGCCGTTATTACGGTGTTCAGGTTTTTCTTCTTTTTGCCTCGCTTCTGTTACCTTAATCGTTCTCCCGTCTTGGGTCGTTCCATCAAGCGCTGCGATGGCCTTTTTAGCAGCTTCATCATCAGCCATTTCAACGAATCCAAACCCTCGCGATCTGCTCGTCATTTTGTCCATGACAACTTTGGCAGAAGATACTTCGCCATACTCCGTGAAAAACCCACTTAAGTCATTGTCCTGGATGTGGAAGCTTAAGTTTGAAACATAAATGTTCATACTAATTGTTTTAGATTTCAATAATTATTTAAGCGAAGCAGAAATGAGAGGAAACTAAAAGAGAAGATAACCTTAACAGATGAATTGACTCTTAACTAATGCGATGCTTAAAACTAACGTCGTAAAGATAGCTCTAATAGTTGAGTTTTCGAAATTTATGATGGTGAGTATGAAAATGAACTCCAGTCGAGTGTACTCAATGCGGCGGATTGAATATGCCCAATTTTACAATAATAAAATCTTCTGCTCCTCATACATTACTTTTGCTTCGTTGTGAATAACATAGCAACAAGAATGAAAATCAATATCAATACAAACGCGCCCATTGTTGCCAAGCAAAAAATTAAGATAAATGTACCTGCAACAAGGGTTTGGTCTCTTTTAACTGAAATCAACAATTGGCCCACCTGGCAACCGTCCGTTAAAGAAG
>Ga0163162_10003797_pt1 | contig 14490 bp, 13 predicted proteins | sample S55metaG_FD_115310 | JGI IMG/M metagenome (GOLD analysis project Ga0163162, IMG submission 115310) | Switchgrass rhizosphere microbial communities from Kellogg Biological Station, Michigan, USA - S5-5 metaG | ecosystem: Host-associated > Plants > Roots > Rhizosphere > Soil | place: USA...
ATGCACTTCGACCTGACCGACCTGCGCCTCTACCTGAACATCCTCGACAGCGGCAACATCACCGCCGGCGCCGCGCGCAGTCATCTGTCGCTGGCAGCCGCGAGTGCAAGAATCCGCGCCATGGAGGCTTCGCTCGGTATCGAATTCCTGCAGCGTGGCCGGCGCGGCGTCACGCCCACGTCGGCGGGTAAAGCCTTGGTCAAACACGCCCGAGCCCTGCTGCAACAGGCCGAACTCATGCAACAGGATCTGGCCGAGTACGCCAAAGGGGTCAAAGGCCAGGTGCGGTTGCTGTGCAACACCACGGCGATCACCGAGTACCTGCCGGAGTTGCTCGCGGACTTCCTGCACGAGCATCCGAATCTCGACATCGACCTTCAAGAACTCCCCAGTGCGCGCATCACTCACGCCTTGCGTCAAGGTGCGGCTGACTTGGGTATCGTCTCCGACGCCGTGGAAACCGATGACCTGCAAACCCGTGCGTTTCGCGACGATCCGCTGGTATTGCTGCTGCCCCGCGATCATCCGTTGGCGGACCGCGAATCCCTGAGTTTCGGCGACACCCTGCACCATGATTTCGTAGGACTGAACGCCAGCAGTGCCTTGGCCGTGTACCTCGAAGCACAAGCGCTGCACGCTGGCGTACGCCTGAAAATCCGCATCCGTGCCGACGGTTTTGATGGCGTCATGCGCATGGTCGCCCGGGGCGCGGGGCTGGCGATCGTGCCCCTCGCAGCCGTCGAGCGCTGGTCCGGCGAACAGCCTTTCCAGAGCATCGCACTGCAAGAACCCTGGGCCCAACGCAAACTCCTGCTCTGTGCCCGGGACTTTGCCACGCTGCCCGGTTATGCCAGAGCCCTTCTGCATACCTTGACTCTCCCCTGAGGGGCAGACTTTACCCTTGAGGTTTCATCTTCAAGGACAGAGACGATGGGCAAACGAATTCTGGTGATTCTCGGTCATCCTTCCAGCAACAGCTTTTGCGCTGCACTCGCCGAGCGATATGCTCAATCGGCGTTGCGCGCCGGGCATGAAGTCCGCCAGTTGTTTCTCGGCACAATGGACTTTGACCCGGTGCTACGTGATGGCTATCAACAGGTTCAACCTCTGGAAGCCGACTTGCGTCAGGCGCAGGCCGACATCCTGTGGGCGCAGCATCTGACGCTGGTTTATCCAATCTGGTGGGGCGGGATTCCGGCCTTGCTCAAGGGCTTTTTTGATCGAGTGTTCCTGCCCGGTTTCGCTTTCAAGTACCGTGAAGGCAAAGCCTTTCCCGACAAATTGTTGCGGGGTCGCAGCGCGCATTTGTTGGTGACCATGGACACGCCACCCTGGTATTACCGTTGGGTGTATCGCATGCCCGGGCTGCATCAGATCCGCAAAACCACCCTCGCCTTCTGCGGTATCGAACCCAGGCGCACACTCACCTTCGGCCCGATTCTCGGCGCCAGCGCAGTCCAGCGTGAAGCCTGGCTGCTGCAAGCCCAGGCTATCGCCAGTCGCTGAGTCTGCCGATAATGCGCGGGGCTGTACCACGGCAAAAAAGGATTTTTCATGTACATCGGCCAAGCCGCGCAACGCTCCGGCACCACGATCAAGAGCATCCGCCATTACGAGTCGATCGGCTTGCTGCCTGAGGCCCGGCGCTTAGGGAAATACCGCGTCTATGACCAGCAAAGTGTCGACCTGCTGATTTTTATCAAGTGCGCCCAACAACTGGGTTTCAGGCTCAAGGAATTGCAGGCGATCTTCGCCGGCCATCAGGGTCAGTCAATGCCGTGGGAACTGGCGCGTCAGGCCATCGATGCCAAAAAGCGCGAGATCAGTGAGCGAATAACCGTGCTGTCGCACCAGCACGCACAATTGATCGCGTTCGACGCCAGCCTCGAACAATCCAGGGCCGATTGCCCATTGGAAAGTCTTTGAGGTGTTGCGCGTTTCTGGACACCTGGATGTCGAGTTCAGACAACTGACCGGTGCATGGGGGCTATAGGGTGCGACTTCAGTTCTTGAGCCCACTGCCCGGAGTCATCATGACCGCACCGATTACCGTCCTTCGCGATACTCATCCACTGCCGGTACTAGACGCCTGCAAATGGGAAAAACTCGAAGGTGACCCGCACACCGTCAACCTCAACGCCTACACCAGCGAAGACGGCAGCAAGATCATGGGCACCTGGATCTGCACGCCGGGCAAGTGGTATGTGGAATATGTGAAGTGGGAATACTGCGATTTCCGCGAGGGCTACTGCATCATCACCCCGGAAGGCAAAGAGCCGATCCATCTGCGCGCCGGCGATATTTTCGTCATCGAGCCGGGGATGAAAGGCACGTGGGAAGTGGTTGAAACCGTGCGCAAGTATTTCGTGTTTGCCTGATGCAAAAAAACCGGGGGATCACCCGACGTGATCTCCCGGTCAATGAGGGCATGCAGTACCTGTTAAGCGATTATTGCGGTTTGCGATAGCTGTTGATGATCGCCGAGAAGTCTTTACCACCTTCCCCACGCTGACTCATCGCCTGATACAACTGCTGGGCCACTGCGCCGAGCACCACCGGTTGATGCGCCTGACGGGCCGCTTCCGTAGCCAGTCCCAAATCCTTGAGCATCAGTTCGGCACCGAAGCCGCCGGTATAACCGCGCGAGGCCGGCGCTGTTTCAACGATGCCCGGCCACGGGTTGTACATTTCCGAGCTCCAGCAACGCCCGGTCGAGCTGTTGATGATCCCGGCCAGGACGGTCGTGTCGATCCCCAGTGCATCACCCAGCGCCATGGCTTCGCTGACGCCGACCATGGAAATCGCCAGCAGCAGGTTGTTGCAGATCTTGGCGATTTGCCCGGTGCCGACTTCACCGCAATGGACGATGTTGCGGCCCATCTGCGCCAACACCGGTTGCAGGGTGGCGAACAGTTCCGGGGTGGCGCCGACCATAAACGTCAGCGTGCCGGCCGCCGCACCGCCGGTGCCGCCAGAGACGGGCGCATCGGCCATGGCCACGCCTTGCTTGGCTGCGGCGGCGGCCACATCACGCGCGGTCTGTGGATCAATGGTGCTGCAATCCACGGCCGGTACGCCTTGGCCGATACCGGCGAGAACGCCGTCTTCACCCAGCCACACACTGCGTACATGCACAGCGGCGGGCAGCATGGTGATCACCAGTTCTGCACCTTGTGCCGCTTCACGGGCCGAAGCGCTGATGCTGCCGCCCAGCTGCTCAAGTTCTGCCAGCACGGTTTTGTTCAGGTCGACCAGGCGCAGCGCGTGGCCGGCCTTGATCAGGTTGCGCGCCATCGGGGCGCCCATGTTGCCGAGACCGATAAAAGCGATTTTCATGTCCGGCTCCTTAACGCAAGTTGATGGTGGTGTTCACACCGTCGTTGACGCTGTCGTCATCGAACCAGCGGCTGGTGACGGTCTTGGTCTGAGTGTAGAACTGCACCACTTGCTTGCCATACGGGCCGAGGTCGCCGAGTTTGGAGCCGCGCGAACCGGTAAAGCTGAAGAACGGGACCGGCACCGGAATCGGGATGTTGATGCCGACCTGGCCGACGTCGATTTCGTTCTGGAATTTACGCGCCGCCGCACCGCTCTGGGTGAACAGGCCCGTGCCGTTGCCGAACGGGTTGGCGTTGACCAGCGCAATGGCTTCGTCGAGCGTATTCACTTCCAGTACGACCAGCACCGGGCCGAAGATTTCCTGGGTGTAGATCTGCATGTCGGTGGTCACGCCGGAGAACAAGGTTGGGCCGACAAAGTTGCCCTTTTCGTAACCCGGTACCGTGATCTCGCGACCGTCCAGCTCCAGCTTGGCGCCTTCCTTGATGCCGCTTTCGATCAGATCGAGAATCCGCGCCTTGGCTTTTTTCGAAATAACCGGCCCCACGTCGGTGCCCGGCTCGCTGCCCGCATTCACAGTCAGCTTCTGCGCCAGCGCTTTCAGATCCGGCAGCCATTGCTTGGCCGCGCCGACCAACACCACCACGGAGGTGGCCATGCAGCGTTGACCGGCGGCACCGAAACCGGCGCCGACCAGTGCGTTCAGCGCTTGCTCGCGATTGGCGTCCGGCAGCACCACGGCGTGGTTCTTCGCGCCCATCATCGATTGCACGCGTTTGCCGTGTTTGCCGGCCAGGTCGTAGACGTGCGTACCGACGGCGGTCGAACCGACGAAGGACACAGCCTTGATGTCTTTGTGCGTGCAGAGCGCGTCCACCACGTCCTTGCCGCCATGCACGACGTTAAGCACGCCCGCCGGAACGCCGGCCTCGATCGCCAGTTCCACCAGGAGCATGGTCGACATCGGGTCCTGTTCGGACGGTTTGAGCACGAAGGTGTTGCCGCAGGCGATGGCCATCGGGAACATCCACAACGGAATCATCGCCGGGAAGTTGAACGGGGTGATGCCGGCGCAGACACCGATGGGTTGACGCAGGGTGTAGGTGTCGACACCGCCGGCCACGTTCTCGGCAAATTCGCCCATCTGAAGGCTGCCGATGGAGCAGGCGTGCTCGACCACTTCCAGGCCGCGGAAAATGTCGCCTTCAGCGTCGGCGATGGTTTTGCCCTGCTCGGCACTGAGGACCACGGCGATACGCTTGGAGTGTTCGCGAATCAACGCCTGGAGCTTGAGCATGATGCGCATCCGCGCGCCGATCGGGGTCAGTTTCCAGGTCTGGAAAGCACGATGGGCGGCGCTGATGGCGGCATCGACTTCTTCGGTGGTTGCAAACGGAACCTTGGCCAGCACTTGCTGGGTCGCAGGGTTGACGATGTCGTGCCACTCGGTGGACTTCGATTCGACCCACTGGCCGTCGATCAACAGCTTGACCTTCTGCACGGTGGTTTCGTTAGGCGTGAGCGATGCGTTCATGTGGGTCTCCGGATGCTTGTTTTTATCTTGGGAGCCAAGGCGAGTAAGTCGCCTTGAGATGAGGCGTGTGCCGCGAATTGGTTGTGGAGCTGTTTTTGGAGTATAGATGTGCAAACTTCTAATAAGAACGCACATAAAAGCCGGTCCATCATGCAAAAAAACATCACCTCTCTAGGCTCGCTGAACTGGGACGACCTGAAGTTTTTCCTCGAAGTCGCCCGCACCCGCAAGGCCAGCACCGCGGCCAAGCGCCTGGCGGTGGACTACACCACCGTGTCGCGACGAATCAGTTCGCTGGAAGCTTCATTGGGGACGTTGCTGTTCGAGAAATCCCGGACCAGCGGTTTTGTCCTGACCGCAGAAGGTCAGCGATTGCTGGGTTACGCCGAGTCGATCGAAAGCACGCTGCACATGGCCTGCGAGCAGGTTTCAGGATCGGGAGTCGCGCTTTCCGGGCACGTACGCATGGGCTGCACGGAAGGGTTCGGCAGCTTTTTCATCACCCCGCAACTGAGCCATTTCGTCGACGCCTACCCGGCCATCTCCGTCGACATCCTACCGCTGCCACACTTCATCAGCCTGTCCAAGCGCGAAGCGGACATCGTCATCGCCCTGGAGCGCCCGGAACACGGGCCATATGTCTGCTGCAAACTCTGCGACTACCGGTTGCAGCTGTACGCAACCCAGGAGTATCTCGACAAACACCCACCGATCCGCCGCCCGGCAGACCTGGGCAAGCATTCATTCATTAGTTATGTCGACGATTTGGCGTTCAGCTCGGAGCTGTTGTACCTGGCAAACGTACTGCCCGGCGCCAGCGCCAATCTGCGCAGCACCAGCGTGATCGCGCAATTCGTGGCGGCGCAGCAGGGACGCTCGCTGGCCATCCTGCCGTGCTTCCTGGCGGCGCAGGACTCACGATTACTGCCGGTGTTGCCGCAAGAGATCAACATTACGCGGCAGTTCTGGATGTACTGCCGCGAGGACCTGAGGAAGCTCAAGCGGATTACCCTGTTGTGGGATTACATCCGCGCTGTAACCGAGCAGAACCAAGGGTTGTTGATGGGGGAAAGTCGGGAAATGTTGTTCGCCGACTGAGGATTTTCAAGGAATCAGGTATCGAAATCGTCACGAGGCCAGCAGTCCTTTACCAATGCTTTGTAACAGCGGTTGATACGCAACTTGTAACACCGCTGACGACAGATCGGTACGTCCGGAGAGAGGCATGGCTACCACGTAAAATCTGACTCAAGAAACGCTATACGCAAATCCAGATGAAAGGTCATGGATTGTCATGAAGTGCTAAAGCGCTGTCGCCAAATGAAAGGCTGGAACTCCCCTCGCCTATAAACTCCTCATACGTTCTACGCGGCAAGCCCAGCTATTTACCGGCTCGCTCCATAACCGTGCTTTATGAGGCTGGAGCATGGCTGTGAGATGAACTCCTATCTTTAAGCCATATTTAAAGTGCGTCCAAGGAGAAAAATCATGAAAGACATGGTTATCAGAACGCTCGATTTCCTTTCGAGTCTGTTGGTCGTCCTGGCCCTAATTGTGGGTGCGTTTTCCACGTTTTCCGGACAGGGACCTTATGGTGTTCTGATTGGTGTAGGTATTTTCATTGGCGCCTGCTTTACGTGCGGGTTCTGGATGGCCTTGTCCAAGATCATTGAGAATCAAGAGCGAATGATAGTTATCAATAAACGCTTGCTCCAATCCATCGATAATCTCGACGAAAATTTATCCTCCTCAACGACTAAAACGCTTTCGAGCCGTTAGTTCGGAGCTGGCCCGGCGAAGTCTGCCGCAGCTGACTCGTAAGAGACATCGGGCTTGAGAGGGGAGTGGCGATCTTCTTCACGCTTTTCGTGCAAGTGAGATATAGACCCCTGCCCACAGGACATGCCTACGTTGTGCGTTACTTGAATGTACTCCAGCGAGTTTTTCTCACGCAAACTCTTCGGAGTGATGCCGTTGAGCCACCACCCATAAAAAGGAAGACTGTATGAGAAAGACGTTGTTTTTGGCAATTGTGGCTACAGCAGTAGCACTTTCCGGAAATGTATATGCTCGTGGCAGTAGTTATGGCGGGCAATCTTCGTACAAATCTAGTTATTCCTATGGAAGTCGCTCTGATCATACCGTCAGTGGATATACGCGAAGTAATGGAACGTATGTCCAACCCTCCCATGCTACAAATCCAGACTCCACTAGAAACAACAACTACAGCACTAGAGGGAATATGAATCCGTACACCGGAAAATACGGCACTAAACCTCGTGATAGCAGGTAGTTATGGAGTTGCTTTACTGGTTTGACAATTCACAGCGAGGTTGACGATGAAAACGTTGTATGCAATGGCGCTGCTTGTATCGATGCTAAATAGCACAATTGCATCTGCAGATACGTTTGACGACTACGAATGCACGGATGACTGCTCAGGGCATCAAGCGGGGTATGACTGGGCCGAAGAAAAGGGGATTGTTGATGAGGATTCCTGTAGCACACCGTCTCAATCATTCAACGAAGGATGTCAGTCGTTCGTTCAAGGTGGCAGTGGGACTATCTCATCGGATGACGATGACGATGAATGAGCTATCTAATGGCTGCTTGGGCAGAGGGCACTACTGAAAGTAGCGCCAACTCCTATAAGACAGATAACTCGTCCAATTTTTTCAGACCAAAAACGACACTACCTGCGTAAAGTGGAGGCGCCTCCGATTTTTAATATTATTTCCCCGGACGATACTATTCCCATGGCGCAAGTTGAAGCGGATTACCCTGTTGTGGGATTACATCCGTTCGGTCACTGAGCAGAATCAGCGGCTGTTGATGGGGGAAAGTCGGGAAATGTTGTTCGCCGACTAGTCGGCGCTCACCACGATCGACACTCGGCGGTTCTCGGTGCGGCCTGTTGTGCTGTCGTTAGACGCCACCGGTTCGCTGCTGCCGAAACCGCGCAACTGGATGTTCTGTTCTTGCATGCCGACGGTGGTCAGCACCTTGCCGACACTATTTGCCCGGCGCAGGGAAAGCTTTTCGTTATAGGCCTCTTTGCCTGACGCATCGGTGTGGCCATCGACCCGCACGCGCTCGATGCCAACACCCAGCAACGCCTTGCCAATGCGTTCGACGATTTCGGTACTGGCAGGGTTCAGGCTGTCGTCGTCACTGCCGAACAGGACTTTGCCGGACAGACCAAATGCCCAGCCTTCCTCGGTCAGTTCAAAACCTTGCTGTTTCAGCACGGCAATTTGCGCCGGCGTCAGGCCCTTTTGCGGGGCCGTCTGGCAGCCGGTCAATGCCAGCAAGGCCATGAACACAGTCATCGCGAAAAATCGCAGGGAACGCGGGGTCATCGAGAACAAGAAGTCAGCTCCTGGTTTGATCATCGGCGACAGGATGCTCCGACCCTGCCGTGTGTTGCGCGCCACGAGAGACGCGCTTGGCTTGGTACATGGCCGCGTCGGCGGCGTGGAGCAGAGTGCCCGGTGTGAGGCCATGATCCGGGTAAACGGCGATGCCGATACTGAGCGAGGTCAGCACTTGGGTGTTGCCCGGCAACGGGATCGGCAGTTCCATGCTGGCGAGAATCTTGTCGGCAATCCGTTCGGCGTCTTCGGTCTTGTGCAGCGGCGACAGCAGCACGGCAAACTCATCGCCACCCAGCCGCGCCACCAGGTCATCTTCGCGAAGTTGTGCACGCACGCGGGTCGCTACCGCCGTCAATACCGCATCACCGGCCGCATGACCGAAGTTGTCGTTGATCTGCTTGAACCGGTCGCTGTCGAGAAACAGCACCGCCACCCGCTCGTTGAGTTTGTTGGCGTTGCGCAACGCACGAATCAGGCGGCGTTCGAAAAAGGCCCGATTGGGCAATCCGGTGAGGCTGTCATGGTTGGCCTGGTGCGCCAGGGTTTCGTTCTCGTTTTGCAGGTGGGTCTGCCAGGATTCCAACTCGTCGAGCAAGGCATTGAAGTCGTTGCCCAGATTGTCCAGTTCGGCGATGGCGGCGGGCGGTACACGACGGTCGAATGCACGCTCGCTACGGGCGGCGTGAGCAACGGCGGCGAGGCTTCGCAGCGGACCGGTAATCCCGCGAAGTTGCCGCCGCGCCAGATACAGTGCCACCCAGGCACTGATCGCCGTACACAGGACAATGCCCACCAGACCACTGAGCAGAAAGCGCATCAGACTGTAGCCATGCCCTATGAGCTGGATGCTGCCGATTTCGCGGCCTTGATGAACAATCGGCATACCGATGGGCTTTTCCAGAATGATCTTGCCAATCTGTGATTCGAGGTCGGAGAGCAATCCGCTTTCCGAACGCTGCCAGCGCGCCAGCAACTGCCCTTTTGCGTCAAGCACCTGGGCATCGGCGACTTCCTCGGTGGATGCGATCATCGCCAGCGCTTCCGTCGCGGCGGCTTTGTCGTTGAACACCACGGCGGCTTCAACGGTGTAATTGATCGAACGCGCAATGAGGTGCAGGTTGTGGTCGGCATAGACCCGCAACGCCAAGACACCCAGCAGGGTCAGCGACACACTGGCCATGGCCACGCCGACCAGCGCTACGACCAGATGCCCGCGACCGATGACCGAACGCAAGGTTGGGCGAGTATCGGGTTTGAACAGGCTCATGGTGCTACCGACTTGCGGCGCGACAGCTGCAACACACTGGGGTGAATGCGCACGCCACTGCGGGCGACGGAGTCGAGATTGACCTCGAAGGACACTTGATCATCGCTGACCCGCAGGCAAAACAGACTGCCGACGGTGCATTGATCGTCACTTTCGCTGATGCTCAGCACCGGATGCCCGATCAACGAGGCGAACAGCCGAGTGCGCTCATCAGCGATCAGTTTGCCGATGTACACCGCATCGCACTCCCCGACAATCGACGGATTGTCGGCCAGCAGGCGTTGCACGGTGACGGATCGGCCAGTGGCCTGGGTCGTGCCTTTGACCAGATCGTCGGTGTATTCAGTGGGGCCGACCACGCACAAACGCAGTTGCGCAGGTTCGACGGGCCAGCGGGCGTAACTGAGAATGCCGAGCACCACTTGAGTGACCGATTGGGCACGCTGGTCAGCCATGCTCGCCGGCGTTTGCGACTGCGCAAAAACGGCGCCGGACAGCCAGCAGAGTAGGCCAGCGAGCAACACTTGCTTGCCGCCAATGACGCGTCCTGTCGTCCAGGCAGCCACCTTCATGCAGTGATTCTCTTCGATCATAGCGAAATAATGTCGCACGATAGCATAGCGATGAAACACCCGCGAGGCCGCGTACTACGGTGCTTTGGACGGTTTTTTGGCGCCGGGAACTCGCGCCTCAATCGCTCGGTGTACCCCCTTCTTCCAGCTCCAGCATCAACCCGCTCAAGCGCTTGACCTTGCGTCGAACAGCCTCTTCAAATACGCCGGCGCGAGGCTCGATCAAGGTGAACCAGTGCTTGGCCCGGGTAATCCCGGTGTAGATCAGCTCCTTGGTGAGCACCGGGTTCAGGGCGTCCGGCAGAATCAGCGCAGTGTGGGCAAATTCCGAGCCCTGGGATTTGTGCACGGTCATGGCGTAGACAGTTTCGACATCATTGAGCCGGCTCGGCAGAACAAACCGCACGCCGCCCTGACCATCATTTCGCGGAAACGCTACACGCAGAACCTGTTTCCCCGCCTCAGGCCCGTCACGCTCCGGCAGTTTGAGGGCGATGCCGATGTCACCGTTCATCAACCCCAAGCCATAGTCATTACGGGTCATCAACACCGGTCGCCCTTCGTACCACTGCTGATCACTGTCGATCAGCCCGGCCTTGAGCAACGCGGCGGTCACTCGCTGATTCAAACCTTCCACGCCCCATGGGCCTTTGCGCACGGCACACAGCAACTGGAATGCATCGAAGGCTTGCAACACCTCACGCGCCCACTCGGTCCAGCGCGGATCGTCGAGCGTGCTGTCGAGCGCTGGCCGCTGATTGAGAAGAAGGCTCAAGTAGTGGCGATAACCTTGTGGTCCGTCGCCATGTCCTTCGAGCAACAAACGCTCCAACGCCCGATCGTGCTCCCCTTTGAGCGAGAGGGAAAACACGTCGTCGTGGCTTCGAGCCGCCAGTAATGTGCGGGCTTGTTCGGGTTGTTGCTGATTGACCCAGCGCGCCAGTTGCCCAATGCCGCTGCCCTCGCCGAACCGGCGCGAGTGGCGCAGCATCACGACTTGCTGGGCCAATGGATGAGTGCCTTGGGTGTCGGCCTGCAAACCACTGGTGTCCAGGTTTTCGCCACTGACCGCTTCCAGCCATTGGCGTGTCTGCGGGCTGTACCAACCGGCCTCGGCATCCCGGCACAAATCGCCCAGCACCGCACCGGCCTCCACCGATGCCAGTTGATCCTTGTCCCCCAACAACACCAACCGCGCGTGAGCCGGCATCGCATCCAGCAGGTTGGCCATCATTTCCAGGTCGATCATCGACGCTTCGTCCACCACCAGCACATCCAGAGGCAAGCGATTACCGGCATGGTGGCGGAAGTGTCGCGTGCCGGGTCGACTGCCCAGCAAACGGTGCACCGTGGTGACCTCAGACGGGATCTGGCCGCGAACCGATTCGACGACTTCCAGGGTACGAACCTGTTGGCTGATGGACTCCGTCAGTCGGGCCGCCGCTTTGCCGGTGGGTGCCGCCAGGCGGATGCGCAGCGGTTTGCCGGCCTCCACAGCGGGCGCCTGGAGCAATGCCAGCAAGCGCACCACGGTGGTGGTCTTGCCGGTTCCCGGGCCGCCGGTGACGATACTGAACGCACTGCGCGTCGCCAGGGCGCAAGCGAGTTTCTGCCAGTCGATCACGTCACCGGTTTTGGCTGAGCCGAACAAACCGGTCAGGCGCAGGGGCAAATCATTCGGCGTTGTTTCCTGTTCAGCCAGGCGCAGGCGCAGGGCATCGTCGATGCGTCGCTCGTAAGTCCAGTAGCGGCGCAGGTACAGACGCTTGCCCGATAAAACCAAGGGCCGCGATTGCGCCGCTTCACGACTGTCAGCCGCCAGGGCCACCAGCGGGCTGGAGGCCAGAACCTTGCACCAATGGGCACCGTCCAGCGCTTCAAGCAATTGCGACGGCAACACCATCGCGCCACCGTGTAGATCACCTTCAGGGGGCAGCGACAGGGCGAAATCCGGTTCTTTCAATGTTTCGAACACATCCAGGCACACATGACCGTGGCCCAGTTGGTGACTGGTCAGGGCGGCAGCGAGCAGCACCAATGGATCATCGTCGGGAGCGAGTTCATGAAGGAAGGCGACGAAGGCCTTGTCCAACGCTCGCAACCAGCCCCGTTCAACCCAGCGCGTCAGCAACAGCAACAGGTCATCGGCACGACTCAACGGTGCCAGGTCCGCCAGGCTTTCGGCCGCCAAGGGCGTGGGCAGCAAATCGGCGAAGGTACGGGTCATAGCAGTACTCCCTGTTCCCAGGCGGGTTCGGCGGCCTTGGGTTCTGGCTTGCCCTGGAACATTCGGTCCAGTTGCTCGATCAGTGCTTTGGGTGGACGGGCGAAATACACGCCTTGGCTGGCGGCACGCGTGCCACGCAAGAACAGATAGAGCGCCCCGCCAACATGCCGATCGTAGTCATAGTCGACAAGACGTGCCTTGAGTTGCCGGTGCAAGGCCAACAGGTACAACACGTATTGCAGGTCATAGCGGTTATCGAGAATCGACTGCTCCATGGCCTGTTCGGTATAGGCCGCGTCATCAACGCCCAGCCAGTTGGATTTGTAGTCGGCGACGTAGTAGCGCCCCTCGTGCTCGAAGGTGAGGTCGATAAAGCCCTTGAACATGCCGTTGAGCGTGACCGGTTCGGCAGCCACTCGGGCGACGCCGTTGTGGGTGTGCTGACGCACCAATTCATCCAGTTTGAGCACGTCGACTTTATGGCTGGCGAACCAGAACTCCATCTCGACGCGGTACTGGGTCAATTGCTCGAAGATGACCGGTGCCTGCCCGTCGCCGAGGTGCAGCGGGGACTTGAGCAAATGTTGCAGCCAATCGCTCAGCGTGGTGATCCAGCCTTCCCAGCCACGGCGGTTGCAACGGCGGGCAATGGCGTCTTCGACGGCTTGCGGGGCAGCGGCAAAACCTTCGTCACCGGCCCATTCCAGCAAGCCATGGAGAAAGGTGCCGGGATTCGGGCCACGGGGGAATCGGTGGATATCACCGCCACCGGCCATCACTTCTCGTGGTGCTTGCGGATCGAGGCGTTCGTCGTCGAAGAGCTTTTGCGCCTGCGGGCTCTCCGGGGCTTCGTCACTGCCCACACTCAAACTGTCGCCAATGCGCAAGGCACTGTAGGAGGCAATCCACCAGTTTTCACTGGCCTTGCGTTTGGGGATGCGCAGTGCGAGCAACGTCGCCTGGTTCTGCGGCGGATCGAAGAGCCCATCTGTGGCGTCGGGCATTTCAGCGTAAATCAGCGCCGGGCAATCCTGTTGCACGTCTTCCAGCCAGCGCTTCAAGCCTGCCGACTCGGCTAAAGGCAACCCACCTCCCAACAAGTAACCCAACGCTGACAGGTGCAGCACCGAGCTGTTGTTGTTGCCGCGTTTGAGATCCGTCACGCCGAGCCAGCACGCGTGTTGCGCGCGGGTCAGGGCGACATAAAGCAATCGCAGGTCCTCGGCCAGACGCTCGTCATCGGCCAGGGCAATCAATTCGGCTGTCGGCTTCAACGTCACTTGAGCCTTGCCGTCTGCGTCGTGGTAATGCAGCGGCAAACGGCTGCCATCCACCGGTTTCGCCGAACAAATGAAGGGCAGAAACACCAAGGGATACTCAAGGCCCTTGGACTTGTGGATGGTCACGACCTTGACCAATTGCTCGTCGCTCTCCAGTCGCAGGATTTGCTCTTCACCGGCCTGGCCGGACAACGCCAGATGCTCGGACAAATGACGAATCAGCGCTTGCTCGCCATCGAGCTCGGCCGCTGCCTGCTGCAGCAATTCGAACAGGTGCAGCAGGTTGGTCAGTACTCGCTCCCCGTCGCTGCGCGCGATCAATGCCTGGGGTAACTGGAAGTCATGCAGCAGGCGTCGCAGCATCGGCAGCACACCTTGCTTGCGCCAGAGTTCGCGATACCCACGAAACTGCATGACCCGGGCTTCCCAGGCCAGTTCGTCCTGATTCAATCGCTCCAGTTCGGCCAGCGACAGATCCAGCGTGATGCAGGCCAGCGCGGCTCGCAGTGGCCGCTCGGCATCGGGCTCCGCACAGGCCTTGAGCCAGGTCAGCACATCGTGAGCTTCTTGTGCGGCGAATACCGAGTCCTTGTCCGACAGATAGACGCTGCGCACACCGCGCGCCGACAGTTCGCCGCGCACCGCTTGAGCTTCCTTGCCATCGCGCACGAGGATTGCGATGTCCGCTGGCAGCAGGCCTCTGAAGTCCTTGCCATCCTCGGTGAAACCCGCTCGCCCTTGTTGTCCTGCGTTGAGCAATGCAGTGATTTCACTGGCGCACGCAGCGGCCAGTTTCTGCCGGTACACAGCACCCGACAGTGGCTGATCTGCGGATAGATGCCAGATGTTCAGGGCCGGGACCACCTGGCCTTCCACGTGCAGAACCTCGTCGCGCCC
>Ga0163162_10003798_pt1 | contig 14490 bp, 10 predicted proteins | sample S55metaG_FD_115310 | JGI IMG/M metagenome (GOLD analysis project Ga0163162, IMG submission 115310) | Switchgrass rhizosphere microbial communities from Kellogg Biological Station, Michigan, USA - S5-5 metaG | ecosystem: Host-associated > Plants > Roots > Rhizosphere > Soil | place: USA...
AAGCACAAAGTCTCGGCAAAGCACTTTAATGAATATAAGAAGCTCAATAAGCGCATGCCTGTTGCAGTAGCCCTTGGCGGCGATCCGGTCTATGCCTATTCAGCCACAGCCCCTTTGCCGGAGAATGTTGACGAATATATGCTGGCAGGCTTCCTGCGGAAGAAAAAGGTAGAGCTTGTAAAGTGCCTTACCCAACCCGAGATTGAGGTCCCTGCCGATGCGGACTTCATTATAGAAGGATATGTAGAGCCTGATGAAGAGATGATATGGGAAGGCCCTTTTGGCGACCATACTGGTTATTACTCACTTCCTGATTGGTATCCTCGTTTTCACATAACGGCTATAACCCATAGAAAGAATCCTGTTTACCCTGCTACCATAGTAGGTATTCCTCCCCAGGAAGATGCTTGGTTAGGCAAGGCGACTGAGCGCATATTCCTTGCCCCCATCAAAATGACCTTAGTGCCTGAGATAATGGATATGGAAATGCCTGTAGAAGGTGTTTTTCATAATCTTGTTATTGCCCAGATAAAGAAGGATTACGCTGGCCAGGGCCAGAAGGTAATGAATGCCATGTGGGGCGCAGGACAGATGATGTTTAATAAAATACTTGTCCTTGCAGATGAGAAGGCTAACATTCGCAATTACGAACAACTAGCTCAGCAGGTATTCAGGAATCTTGACCCGGCAAACGACCTGCATTTTTCTCAGGGCCCTATGGATGTCCTCGATCATAGTTGCAGTAAAATAGGCTTTGGAGGAAAGATGTGTATTGACGGAACTCTTAAATATGAGGAAGAGAAGGAGCGTAGTTATGAGATTAGAGATAATAATGATGAATTAGGGGTCAGGGAAAGCCTCAATGAATTTACAGAGATAACTAAAGCCAATGACTCATTATTGAAGAAAGATATTCCTGTATTGATCCTGTCTGTTCAAAAGAATAGGAAGAACCACATAAGGGAGCTGCATAGTAAGCTAAGTGCTTTAAAAGAACTGGGAGGCATTAAAATGATACTTTATGTTGAGCATACCGTTGACGCCAATGACCTTGCTGTAGCCCTATGGCGATTCTGCAACAATCTTGACCCCAAGAGAGATCACATCCTTGCTCAAAGAGATGGAACCTTTGCCTGCATGGGATTAGATGGTACCAGGAAAACAAAAGAATACGACGACTTTCAGAGAGACTGGCCAAACATTATTGTAGCAGATAATGAGACTATCAAAGCTGTGGATGAAAAATGGAATAGCCTTGGAATAGGAGATTTCCTGCTTTCTCCTTCCCTGAAGTTTAAAGAACAGATGTATGGCGAAGAAGCTATTGTAAAATAAGAGTACTAACCTTTTGTTGCAAACACTTCCTGTAGCAGGCTTGCAAGCCTTAAGCCCCCAAGTAGTAATTGCTTCTTAATAATTATCCCAGCATTGTCAACATAGTTCTTGTCAAGGTAGTTATCTTTAAAGCCATATACTGTATCAAGAAACGAGCGGGACTCTCTCATCCATCCCATAATATTGATCTTTTTTATGTCGCTTACTTCTTGTGCGTTATATCCATCGTATAGCTTATAACAATCTTCTAAAGTGACACCTGCAGCGTCTATTATCTCAGTATCCCAGGAACTGTGAAGATTAGCAGAGAATTTAGCAGCTCTTACAGAGATATCATTACCACCTCTGTCCTCAGGATATCCCACATGCAGAGGTTGGTGCAGGTCACCAACTAAATGGAACATCAGCAGAAGATCATACTGAACGTCCTTTCTCTTTATAGAATCATACCTTTTGGCTGAAGCAATTGCAGAATTAAGAACTGTGATGATATTATGCTCACCTGTAGGCTTAAACTCAGCACCTTTGGAGAAATCAAGATAATGCCATGTCCTCATGTAGTCATAATAGCTATTGGATCGGGACTCATCCATCCATGTAGCAGCTTCCTCAAAACTATACTTCCCAAGGTATTTCTTTACTTTTTCTTTAGTTGCCGCATCCAGGTAATGGTATGCAATTGCCGCAACCATTTCATGACCTTTCTTCCCCCAGGCCATAGAAGGACCTGAAATAGAGACCATTAATGCAACAAATACAATTGAGAGTATCTTATTTTTCATAGAATTTTGAGTTATTTACAAATATAATTTGTTTAAGTAAAAGCAGCTATTTAGATAGATTAATAATCTCTTATTGTTTTGTTATTATTTTACACAAACTTCACATAAAAAAAGTTAATAAAATCACTATAAAGATATACCTTCGCATACTTTTAAAAACAGTAAACTAATATGCTTAATTACAAATCCTATATCCTGATAGCTTTCTTCAGTGTGGCGCTTGGGTCTGCGGCATTTTGTCAGCAGGAAAAAACTGATACACTAAGGAAGGATTCAGCTATGCTGGAACTAAAAGAGAATGTTCTTGATAACATTCCAATTGTATCACTTGATGAGAATGATAATCTTGACGGTAGCACTCAGAATGTATCTACACAGATGAACTCTGGAAGAGACCCATTCCTTAAAGTAGCTCTCTTCAACTTCAATGCTGTTCGTTTTCGTTTCCGTGGTTATGACGCAGACCTTTTCGACACCTATATGAATGGTGCACCTATGGAGAATCTGGATAACGGGTTTACTCCTTATGGTCTATGGGGTGGATTGAATGACGTCCTTCATAATAAAGAGACTATTCTTGGGATAAGAGGTGGAAAAATGGCATACCGTAATCTCGGTGACAATAAATATGGTATCGGCAATCTGGGAGGATATACGAATATCGATACAAGAGCTTTCCGCCAACGTAAAGGAACTCAGGTTGGATACGCAATATCTAACAGGAACTACACTCACCGTTTTTCTATCACTCATTCTTCAGGCTTTAGCAAGAAAGGCTGGGCATATAGTCTTTCCGCATCACGCAGGTATGCAGGAGAAGGTTATGTTGATGGTACTTATTATAACGGATGGTCTTATTATGCTGGTGTAGATAAAAGAATAAACAGCAGGCATCTTTTGTCATTTGTAACCTTTGGTACACCTACAGAAAACGGTCGCCAGGGAGCTTCTGTTCAGGAAATGATGGATATTTCCGGATCACATTACTATAATCCTTACTGGGGATATCAGGCTGGAAAAAAGAGAAATGCAAGTGTTGGAAAATCATTCCAGCCGATAGGCATCCTTACCCACGATTGGAAGGTTAACCCAAAGAGCAACCTTACTACAGCAGTTTCTTTTACCACTGGTTATAGAAGCACTACTGGACTCGATTGGTACAACGCTGCTGACCCAAGACCAGATTACTACAGGTATTTACCAAGCTACCAGGATGACCCAAGACAGGCAGAATTGGTTGATAGCATGCTAAGAGCTGAGGTAAACCTGAGGCAGATAAACTGGGATAAACTCTATAACACTAACTACAACAATATAGAGACCGTACATAACGCCAATGGCATTGCAGGAAATGATGTAACAGGTCACAGGTCTTTATATATAGTTGAAGAAAGGATCACGCATACTGATAAGTATAACTTTAATACCAACTTCAATACAGCTATCAACTCTCATGTTGATCTTGTTTCAGGATTGAGGTTTGAAGGACAGAACAATCATTATTATAAAAAAGTAGATGATCTTTTGGGTGGCGATTTCTATGTAAACATTAACCAGTTTGCAGAAAGAGATTTCCCTGGCGATCCGAATGCAGGCCAGAATGATCTTGACCATCCTAACCGCATCCTTAAAGTAGGTGATAAGTCTGGTTATGATTACAATATCAATATCCAAAAAGCCAGTGGGTGGATACAAACAGATGTAAAGTTCAAGCACATTGACTTCTTTGTCGCAATGGAACATTCATATACCCGATTCTGGAGAGAAGGAAATGTCAGAAATGGCTTATTTCCTAACAATTCTCTAGGGCGTTCAAAAGACGTAGAATTTTATAATTATAACTTAAAAGGTGGCCTAACATACAAGATCAATAAGAACCATTATATCTTTGCTAACGGCACTTATATGACTCGTGCGCCGTTCTTTGAAAATGCTTATATCTCACCAAGAACAAGAGAATTTACACAGGATAATCTGAAGTCTGAGCAGATCACTTCAGTCGAAGCAGGTTACCTGTTAAATACTCCAAATATTAAGTTCAAAGCAACGGGATACTATACAGAGTTTAAAAATCGTCTTGATGTGTTGACTTTCTATGATGACAACTTCAAGACCTTTGTTAACTATGCTTTGAGCAATATTGGTAAAGAGCATTATGGAGTTGAAGTTGGATTGGAAGCAAAACTTTATAAGGGTTTGACCTTGACAGGAGCGGCTTCTATAGGAAGATACCGTTACAATACTAGACAAATCGCTACTGTAACAGAAGATAATAATTCCACTCCATTAGCAATGGATACAGTTTACTCTAAGAACTTTTATGTGCCAACACCTCAGGAAGCTTATTCAATTGGATTGGAATATAGGTCAAGACAATATTGGTTTGTCAATGTAAGTTTTAACTATTTCAGCCAGATGTGGCTTGATTTTAATCCTCTTCGCAGAACTCTTGGCTCGGTTCAGGATCTTGATCCTGCATCAGACCTTTACAAACAGATAGTGAATCAGACTCAATTGCCGGAGCAATATACGCTTGATGCATTTGCAGGCTATTCCTGGTTATTAAATAAAAGCTTTCCATCTATGAAGCACAGAACATTCCTTGTATTCAATCTTGGTGTAAATAATATTCTTAACAATAAAGACATTATATCAGGAGGATTTGAGCAATTAAGATTTGACGTTAAGGAAAGGGATATTGATAAATTCCCTCCTAAATTGTTTTATGCATACGGGCTTAACTTCTTTGGAAGCATCTCATTAAGATTCTAAACTCTAATATCTAAATAAACTCTAAAAAAATACACATGAATAAGTTATTAAAAACAACCGGGTTACTGATTATGGCGGCTTTGTTTGCAGGTAGTTTTTCTTCTTGTAAAAAGAGCTTTGATCAGCCACCTACAGACCAGGTGCCATCTATTGTAGCAAACCATACAATTGCTGACTTGTTAGCTTTATATCCTAACGCAGCAACCAGCACTACTCCTCAGGTAGTTCAATACAACACAGACTTTATTATTGAGGCTGTTGTAACAGCAGATGACAGATCAGGTAACTTTTATAAGTCTCTCGTAATCCAGGATGCTACTGCAGGTATACAATTAATTATGAATGGAAATAGTCTTTATACAGACTATCCTATCGGAAGAAAAGTATATATAAAAGTTAATGGCCTTGTAATAGGAAACTATAACGGAGCTATTCAATTAGGAGGCTATATTGACAACTCTTCTATTCCTGCAAGCGTAGGGGGAATCCAACCAGCTTTATTTAATACTATTATTACAAAGGGAAGTCTTAATAATGTTGTTACTCCGATAGATGTAATGGACATCTCAACATTAGATAACAGCTATCAGAATAAGTTGATAAGAATTACTAATTCTCATTTTAATGCTCCAGATGTAAATCAGCCTTATGCTGATGCAATCAATCATGGATCTATTGCCCGCTACCTAAAAGATATTTTCGGTAACTCAATAGAGATCTACACAAGCGGATATGCAAATTTTGCAAGTGATCTTACGCCTTCAGGATGGGGATCTGTTACAGCTATTTACACTGTATATCGTCAATATCCGGAATTGTTATTACGTAGTTCAAGCGATGTAATGCTTGGCGGACCTTCTCCTGTTGCATTATCAGAAGACTTTGAAGGAACTACAGTAGGTTCAAACATTGCTTTGACAGGATGGGTTAATTTCCCTTCGGCAGGAACAGCTTATTATAAGAGTACAACCTTCTCAAATAATAAATATGCTCAAATACAGGCCTTTGGTACAGGACAAACTTCGGTAATTTCATGGCTAGTTACTCCGGCTATCGATTTGTCTACTATTGCCGGCACTAATAAAGTTTTATCTTTCAGAACTGCTGCAGGATATGATAACGGTGCAACTTTTCAAGCCATGATCTCTACAAACTATACCGGTTCTGGAAATCCTGCATTAGCTACATGGACTGTATTACCTGCAAATATTCCGGCAGGACCTTCTTCCGGTTACTCTAACCTTGTTTCTTCTGGATTGGTTAGCTTAAACTCTTATACAGGTACTGTTTATATTGCATGGAAGTATGTCGGTGCAGATCCCTCAGGAACTGCGAATGATGATACTACAACATGGGAAGTTGATGACATAGCTGTATTCGGATATTAATATTATTATATTTTTTCAAAAGCCATCTGTTAATAGCAGATGGCTTTTTTATTTCTTTACATTTACAAAATGATAATAATGACGCGAATATTTAAACTCATTGTGTTATCATCCTGGCTTTTAGGGTGCAAGGCACAGACTACTCCATTAAAGGTTAACCAGGATGATAACTCTCTGCTATGGGAGGTTACTGGTAATGGATTGTCAAAGCCTTCGTACCTCTTCGGAACGTTTCATTTACTATGTAAGGATGATATACATTTCAGTGAGCAGCTTAAGAAGGCAATGCAAAGCTCTGATACTGTATATATGGAATTGAAGATGGACGACCCTTCAGTGCTTTTGGGCGGTCTTCTATATATGAATATGAAGGGAGATACAACACTTAAAACTTTGTATTCAGATGTAGATTATAAAAAGATAGAGAGCTATTTTAATGACACCCTGCATACTCCGCTATTGTTGCTGCAGAAAATGAAGCCTAATTTACTAGTGGCATTGCTATATCCCAAGATGATGGATTGCAGCAATCCTGCAAGTATAGAAGAAGAACTGCTGAAGATGGCAAAAGGCTATAAAAAAGAGATAAAAGGGCTGGAAACTGTACAATTCCAGGCATCTGTGTTTGACAGTATCCCATATAGTGTACAGGCTAAAGAGCTAATGAATAACATTGACAGCTTTCCAATGTATAAGAAGCAGTTTGATACTATGCTTGGATTATATAAGAAGCAGCAACTACAAAGCCTTGATACCTTAACAGCTAATGATAAGGACACAAAAGATTATGAGGATATACTGCTTAATAAGAGGAATAAGAACTGGGTAAGTCAGCTTAATGAAATTATGAAGAAAGAATCTGTTTTTGTAGCAGTAGGAGCAGGACACTTACCGGGGAAGCATGGCCTTATTAATCTTTTAAAAGAGAAAGGATATACGGTTAAGCCACTTAAAAACCGTTAGACTGTCTTAAGTTACCTTTGCTTTAATGAAGCACCTCGCATCGCTGAACAAGTATTTTATTAAGTATAAGTGGCTATTTATACTGGGCGTGCTATTTATTGTATTATCTAACTACTTCCGGGTTCTCGCCCCTCAGGTTACCAAGTATGTTCTTAATACTGTTGAATACACTATAAAGAATAATAAAGCCCCGCAGACAATCGCAAGGTCTAATTATGACCCTTTGGTGCAGGAACTTATAATTAAGAATGTAGAGAGTAAGGCCGTCAGCTTTAAAAATAAGATACTTGTTTGCGGAGTTATATTGTTGGCGCTTGCAGTGATAAGTGGCCTATTCATGTTCCTTATGCGCCAGACTATCATTGTAATGAGCAGGCATATTGAGTTTGATCAGAAGAACGAAGTATTCAGGCATTACCAGCAACTTAACATAGAGTTCTACAAAACACACACTACTGGCGACCTCATGAACCGGATATCGGAAGATGTAAGCAGGGTACGAATGTTTACGGGACCTTCCATTATGTATGTAATTAACCTTGCAGCTACCATTGGCTTTGCTGTTTATTATATGCTTAAAGAAAATGCTGAGCTTACTTGGTATGTTCTTTCCCCGTTACCCATCCTTGCGGTTACGATATATTATGTAAATAATATTATCAATAAGAAGAGTGACAAGATACAATCCCTGCTTTCTGACCTCACAACTAATGCGCAGGAGTCTTATTCAGGTATCAGAGTTATCAAATCATTTGTACAGGAGAGTGCAATGCTTAACTTCTTTACAAGGAACAGTGAGAAGTATAGAAAGAATGCAATATCACTGGCCAAAACGGAAGCGATCTATTTTCCATCTATGTCTTTACTTATAGGGCTGAGCACCATACTTACAGTTTTAATAGGAGGAATATATGTTATAAGAGGAGAGATCAATATCGGAGTAATAGGAGAGTTTGTAATGTATATTCTTATGCTGACCTTCCCGGTAAGTGCGATCGGGCTTACAGCCAGTATGATACAAATGGCTGCTACCTCACAAAGAAGGATTAATGAATTCCTGCATACGAAACCTTCAATTCGCAATAAGACATCTGCTAAAGGACATCGGTTAGCAGGAAGAATAGAGTTTAAGAATGTAAACTTTACTTACCCTCATACGGGCATAGAGGCAATTAAGAAGTTCAATTTAAAGATAGAAAATGGACAGAAAGTAGCTATTGTCGGCAAAACGGGATCAGGTAAATCTACATTAGCTCAGTTAATGTTAAGAATGTATGAGCCTCAGGAAGGAGAAATATTATATGATAATATCTCTATAGATAAGATAGAATTAGAAAGCCTTCGTTCACAGATAAGCTATGTACCCCAGGATGTATTTTTATTCAGCGATAGCATTACAGGAAATATTGGCTTCGGAATAGAAGAACCCTCCATGGAATTATTGCACAACGCTGCTAAAGATGCTGTAATAGCAAAGGAAATAGAGCATTTCCCCCATAAATATGAAACAATGGTGGGAGAGAGGGGAGTAACCCTAAGCGGAGGGCAAAAACAGCGTATTTCTATTGCCAGGGCGCTTATTAAAAACTCACCGATAATAGTCTTTGATGACTGTCTTAGCGCTGTAGATGCTAAGACTGAAAACCAGATTATTAACAACCTGTACAACTATTTAGAGAATAAGACTGCTGTGATAATTACTCACCGCATCTTTTCTCTGTTCAATTTTGATACTATAATTGTCCTCAAAGGAGGAACAATTGCCGAAGAAGGAACTCATGCCGATCTAATAAATAAGAAGGGCATCTATTACGAGATGTACCTGGAGCAGCAGAAACAGGAAAAATTGACCATGAAGAGCTGATCATAGCCATGGAAAGCAGGATTTTGTTAATTCAAAAACAATTTTATCTTTGCTAAGCTTAAAATTTTAACCATAAAACCTAAAAACTAACAAAGTGGAGTACGAGAAAAATGATAGAAAAATGGATAGTGTTTACAGCGCGAGGATAAGGGCAGGGAAGCGCAGGACCTACTTTTTTGATGTAAGAGAAACACGTGGCAATGATTATTATCTGACCATTACTGAAAGCCGCAAGAAATTTGACCAGGAAGGCTATGACAGGCATAAGATCTTCTTATATAAAGAAGATTTCAATAAGTTCATTAAGGGATTAACTGAGGCAGTGGACTACGTTAAGACTGAACTGATGCCCGACTTTGATTTTGACGCATTCAATCATGATACACCTTATGAAGGGGAACAGGGTAGGGAGCCAGCAATAGAAACACCGGAAAGTATTGACCAGGGAGGCCCTGCAGTGGCACCTCCTGTGTCAGCAGCACCTGAGGCAACACCTGTTATTAACGATACGCCTGATACGCCCCACGAGGAAGTGGATAAATGGTAGCCAGGTTATTTACATGAGCTAATTGCTTAAGTCCCTCTTACCGGAGGGACTTTTTTTTAAATAGAAATTTAGGTATTCTCTGTTTTTTCATATGCAACTAAACTATTGGTGTAGTTTTACGTCTTATATGAAATGAAAATAACCTTGGCACATATTTCGACAACTAAACGATTAAATTACAATTATGAAAAATAAAATCATTTTAAGTACTGCGGCTATCTTAATGGTCCTATCTGCTTTCTCGCAGGGAGTGCACTTTGGTATTAAAGGAGGAGCGAGTATAAACAAGCTAAGTGGTAAATCTTTTAGTGAAGAATTTACTTTTGGATACCATGCAGGGGCTTTTGTTACTATCAAACTACCAGGAAAGTTTGGCATACAGCCTGAAGTATTATTTAATCAGGTTAATACAGATACTGCTACTAACGTTAGCGCGATATATCAGTTTAATAATATCGATAAAGTTAAGCTCACCTACCTGAGTATTCCTATTTTACTGAATTATAAGATTACTAAAACCCTCGATATACAGGGAGGACCACAATTTGGAATATTAATTGACCAGAATGTAAACCTTGTATCAAATGGAAAGGAAGCCTTTAAAAAAGGCGATGTAGGGATAATAATGGGACTGCAGCTAAGTCTTTCAAAGTTACGGGTGTATGGTCGTTACATGATTGGTTTGAATAATGTAAATGATATAAGTACTGCTGAAAGCTGGAAAAACCAAAGCATTCAGGCGGGAATAGGGTTTGCAATATTTTAAGGACGGATGGCACTATTGCTCCCGTCATCATTCAACTTGATGATAGAGGATGGGGATGTAAGGGTTATTTCCTCCTGCCTGTATCTAACTATATAATCCATCTTGTTTTTAATTTCGTCATCAACCTCTGTAAAGTTCTGAGGTGATGGAGTTCCTGAAATATTAGCTGACGTAGAAACAATAGGTTTTCCCAGTTGATGAAGGAGTTCCTTACAAAAAGCATCTTTTACTATTCTTATTGCAATTGAATTGTCTTTTGCTATAAGCTCTTTAGGAAGGTTGATTGCATTATTATAAATTACTGTGGTGGGCCTTTCAGTCTTATTTAAGTATTCAAAAATGTTTTTATGAGGAGTGCGTACATAGGTAAGTATAGTTTCCTGATCAGGCACTAATATTATCATTGCTTTCTTATCAGGCCTTTTTTTTACCTCATATATCTTTTGAACAGCTTCAGCATTGGTGGCATCGCAGCCAATACCCCATATAGTGTCTGTCGGATATAGAATGAGGCCTCCTTTATTAAGGACATCTATACATTTACCTATCTCTGCAGAAAATCTCATGATAAATACTTTTTAAGCTCAGAAGTAATGATCTGTTCATCCAACATTGTAAGGCATTTGGGAATACCATATTTAAGGCATTTATTGTTCACACATGGCTCGCAACTAAGCTTCCCTAACCTTATTATAGTAAGATCCGTTTTATTATAAGGAGCGGTGTTAGCCTCGTTGCCTGCACCAAATAGGACAACAGTTGGAGTTCCTACTGCATTTGCAACATGAGCAGGACCTGAATCTGTAGTTAACATTGCTTTAGAAGAAGCAAGGAGCTTAACCATATCCATGAGGGAAGTACTGCCGCTGACATTATTGATATTAGTAGTGTCCTTTAACAAAGGAAATACTGCTTCGACGTGTGCCTTGTCGGAAGGACCTCCAACCAGTGTTATTTGCTCAGAAGTGTTTGAACGCACATGATCTATGATACTAACAGCTTTGTCTACCGGCAACCTTCTTGAAACGGCTTCGGAATTTACATTGATGATAATACCAGACCTTTGTAAACTATCAACCTGTAAGCATACATTTTGCCGGCTGTCTCTTTTACCTGCAAACTTTTGAAGTAACTCTAAATACTGATCAACCCGATGCAATCCCTGGTCTTTACTGTAACTATCTGTAAGCAGGAGGGACCTTAGCTCTTTTTTATATCCAACCCTTTGCCTGGCACCTGTTGCATAACCTATGAGGGCAGAAGAAAATGAGTCAGGGAGACAAAAGAACAGATCAAACTGATGGAGCGACCTTAGATATCTTCCAAACTTATAAGCGCCTTTTAATCCCGGGTATTTACCTTTTGAAAAGATGTACTTACCTTGAATAGCGGGAAAGAAGTCAAGTAAAGGATGAAGCCCCTCTTTTGCAATAACATGTATCTCCGCGCCAGGATAGCAAAGGCTTAATTGCCTTATAAAAGCAGAGCTCATCACCATATCACCCAGCCAGTTAGGCAACCTGACCAATATCTTCATTGGCGCAAGTTAAAGGAAAATGAAGGGCTTTGGGAATACACCAATTATGTCCTTGCTTTGAAAATGTTGATTTTTCTAAAAAAACTATAGAGTACTTATAGAGTATTTATAGAGTGTTTTCCACCTATTTTATTGGAGGTTAATCCCTCTTATATGGAGATATTATCCCTATATAAGCTATTAGTTCCCTTTAAAAAGTAAGACATTGCTGAAATCAGATTAGGGAATCGTTAGGACTGTTTCTGTATGTTTGTAAAAAATTATGAATGGATCACAAGAATAAGATACAGGAAGCGTGGGCCAACAGGGAACTATTAAAGAATGGTAACTACCCCCAGGCTGTTAGGGATGTAATTGAAGAAGTTGATAAAGGCAGATTGCGGGTAGCATCGCCAACGGGGAGCGGATGGGAAGTGAATGAGTGGGTTAAGCAGGCTATACTTATGTATTTCGGGATACAGCAGATGGAGACTTATTCTTTGCCTCCTTTCGAGTTCTATGATAAAATGAAGTTGAAGAGTAATTATAAAGAACTAGGAGTGAGAGCCGTGCCACATGCCGTGGCAAGGTATGGAGCCTTTGTAGGCAGGAATGTAGTGTTAATGCCAAGCTATGTAAACATAGGAGCTTATGTAGATGAAGGTACTATGGTGGATACATGGGCCACTGTTGGCAGCTGTGCTCAGATAGGAAAGAATGTGCATTTAAGCGGTGGTGTAGGAATAGGGGGAGTGCTGGAGCCCTTGCAGGCAAGCCCGGTAATTATTGAAGATGGCTGTTTTATTGGCAGCAGATGTATTGTAGTGGAAGGGGTAAGAATTGAAAAAGAAGCAGTGTTGGGCGCAAATGTTGTGCTGACACAATCGACTAAAATAATTGATGTTAGCGGAACTGAGCCGATCGAGTATAAATGAACTGTGCCGTCGAGAAGCGTTGTTATTCCCGGAAGCTATTTGAAGAAATTCCCTGCCGGAGAATACAACGTAAGCTGCGCTTTGATAATAGGCAAGAGAAAGGAAAGTACGGATAAGAAAACAAGTCTCAACGATGCCTTAAGAGACTTTAATGTTTCAGTATAATCTTTATCTTTATTCCGGATCTTTGAATTTGCAGCCCGGGTGGCGAAATTGGTAGACGCACTGCCTTCAGGTGGCAGCGTTCGAAAGGATGTGCTGGTTCGAATCCAGTCCCGGGCACTTAAAAAACAAGGGCCCTGATTTTACTCAAGGCCCTGTGTTTTTCAAGTTTCTTTAATTCCCTTCGCTGGCATTGCCCAGATCAGGTTCAACGAGTATGTTCTCAGATTTCTCTGCGAAATCACCCCAAAGAAACTCTATATAAAGTATAGAAAAAACTATGCCAGCAACACTATATAATGAATATTATTCTCTAAGTCGTTTAAAAGCATTTATTAATCCGTTGGTTGAGGAATCATGTGTGGTCACATCGGATATATTATCGAGCTCAGTGAGTATCTTATTAGCCAGGTGCTTCCCCAGTTCTACACCCCATTGGTCGAAGCTGTAAATATTCCAGATAACGCCTTGGACAAAGATCTTATGTTCATAAAGAGCAATAAGCTCTCCGAGAGTTGTTGGTGTTATCTTCTTTACAAGGAATGAGTTGGTCGGCCGATTACCTTCAAATATCTTGTATGTTATTAATCTTTCATCTGTTGTTTCAGCTTTTAATTCTTCTATTGTCTTGCCATTCATAAGAGCTTCGCTCTGGGCAAAGAAGTTGCTCAGAAGTATCCTGTGATGAAGGCCTATACGATTATGAGTAAGGGCAGGAGCTATGAAATCGCATGGAATTATCTCAGTCCCCTGGTGAAGCAATTGATAAAAGGCATGTTGACCATTTGTTCCAGGCTCGCCCCATATAACCGGCCCTGTCTGGTAGCTAATCTTTTTCCCATTCCGGTCAACAGATTTTCCATTGCTTTCCATATTTCCCTGTTGAAAGTAGGCGGCAAAGCGATGCAGATATTGATCGTAGGGGAGGAGGGCTTCAGTTTTGCATCCGAAGAAATTAATGTACCATATACTGATCATCCCCATTAATACCGGAATGTTCTTATTGAAAGTATTTTCCTGAAAATGCTTGTCTATCTCATGGGCACCCTTAAGAAGGTTTTCAAAGTTGTCATACCCTATAGTTAAAGCTATTGATAAGCCAATTGCGCTCCAAAGGCTATAACGTCCACCCACCCAATCCCAAAAGACGAACATATTTCTCTCATCAATACCAAAGGCTTTTACCTCTTTCTTATTTGTACTGATAGCTATAAACTGCGTAGCAACATGCTTTTCATCTATTGCATTTTCAAGGAACCAGGCTCTTGCTGTTACTGCATTGGCCATTGTCTCCTGGGTAGTAAAGGTTTTTGATGCGATAAGGAACAGAGTCTCATCCGGAGTGACCTTTTTTAATACCTCGGCTATATCATTACCATCGACGTTGCTTACAAAGTAAGCCTGTATATTCTCTTTCCAATAAGGCTTTAATGCTTCTGTAACCATTAATGGCCCAAGGC
>Ga0163162_10003803_pt1 | contig 14473 bp, 13 predicted proteins | sample S55metaG_FD_115310 | JGI IMG/M metagenome (GOLD analysis project Ga0163162, IMG submission 115310) | Switchgrass rhizosphere microbial communities from Kellogg Biological Station, Michigan, USA - S5-5 metaG | ecosystem: Host-associated > Plants > Roots > Rhizosphere > Soil | place: USA...
GAGCTCGGGTTCTTCCGGCACTGGCACCTCCGGCAGCGGCACCTCGAGCTCGGGTTCTACTGGCACCTCAGGCAGCGGCACTTCGAGCTCGGGTTCTTCTGGCACTGGCACCTCCGGCAGCGGCACCTCGAGCTCGGGTTCTTCCGGCACTGGCACCTCCGGCAGCGGCACCTCGAGCTCGGGTTCTTCCGGCACTGGCACCTCCGGCAGCGGCACCTCGAGCTCGGGTTCTACTGGCACCTCAGGCAGCGGCACTTCGAGCTCGGGTTCTTCTAGCACTGGCACTTCAGGTAGCGGCACCTCGAGCTCCGGTTCTACCGGTAGCACGCCTTCCGGGACGGTTGGCCCGAGTTCCTTCACCTTCTCCGGGTACGATTGGCAAACCGACAGCGGTACTGCGCCGCCAGTTGGCAACGCGAATGGAAACGTGGGCACCTTTGATCCCAATAACGTGATTGTCGGATCGGAGCTGGTATTGGCTCTTACACAGACTCAGAGTGGCAGCCAGATTCTTTCCAGTGGCGCGCAAGTCGTCAGCACGCAGAAATTCAGCTATGGCACATTTGAATTCACCTCCCGCGTAGCGGGTGTGTATTCCGGTTCCGTAACCACGGGGTTTCTTTACGCCACCAACTCGGAAACTGAAATTGATATGGAACAGGTCGGCAACAAACCGGATGCTGTCGACTGCACGAACTGGCACGGTGTATCCAACTTCCAGGACACGCAGGTTTTTGGGTATGACCAGGGCAATAGCCATGATTTCAAGATCGTCTGGCAGCCAGGTTACGTGGACTGGTACGTAGACGGCACGCTTGTGGTGCATCACACCCAGGCAGTGCCTAGCGCTCCGGCTCCGTTTCTGTTCAGCGCCTGGGGAACGAACAGCTCTTCATGGGGAGGTACGGCCACGATCGGACCGACTCGTTACATGTACATCAGCAGCTTCAAATACACGCAATAGTCAGCGTTCGTAATCCGGTTTGCTTCGGGGAAATGAAGGGGTGCTGGTGAACGCACCCTTTTTTCAGCCCTCGAATTCTGAGCTCAACGTTTGCCTGCGAAGAATTCTGCGGTTCGGTCGACCACCATCTTCTGTTGTTCCTCACTCATCATAGGGAATATGGGCAGAGCCAGGACCTGCTGGCTGGCGTCTTCCGACGCAGGAAAAGCTCCGCCGTGATAGCCCAAATCAGCGAAGGCAGGTTGCAGATGAAGCGGCGAAGGATAGTAAATTTCCGTGGGTATTCCAGAATTCCTCAAATATTCTCGCAACTGGTCGCGCTTTGGAGTGCGAATCACGAACTGGTTGTAGACGTGGAGGAATCCCGCAGGCTGCACTGGTAACGCGATGACCTTCGCCAGGCCGGCCTTCTGAAACAATTCGCGATAGCGATCGGTGTTACGGCGGCGGGCCTGCGTCATGCCCTCCAGATGCTTGAACTTCACTAAGAGGATGGCGGCTTGCAGGCTGTCCAAGCGACTGTTCATCCCCAGCAGATCGTACTGATATTTCTTGCGACTGCCATGGTCGCGCAACACGGCGATGCGTTCGGCCAGTTCGGGATCGTTGGTCGTGATCATCCCTCCGTCGCCGGCCCCACCCAGATTCTTTGACGGGAAAAAGCTGAAGCAGCCGAGAGTGCCTATGTTTCCTACGTATTGATCGTGGTAGCGAGCGCCGATGGACTGTGCAGCGTCTTCGATCACCGGAAGATTGTGGGCGCGCGCAATCGCGTTGATCTCTTTCATCTCGGCCGAGAGACCGAAGAGGTGAACCGGCATGATCGCCTTCGTCCGCGTGGTGATGGCCGCTTCCAGAAGGTTGGGATCCAGGTTGTAAGTATCGCGGTCGATGTCCACGAATACCGGCTTCGCGTTAAGACGGGCGATGCTGCCGGCAGTGGCTACAAACGTAAACGGCGGAGTGATGACCTCGTCACCAGAATCGACGCCCAGCGCCATGAGCGAAAGCAGGATCGCATCCGACCCTGACGCACACGCGAGGGCGAAACGGCAACCCACGAGGGCCGCGATCTCGGCCTCCAGTTGTTTCACTTCCGGACCCATGATGAAAAGCTGGCTTTCCAGGACTTTATCGACAGCAGCCCGGATGTCCGGCTTCATGGTGGCGTATTCGGCCTTCAGATCGAGAAATGGAAAGAGCATTCGTGCTGATTGTAATGGAATTGGTTTGTCTGGCGCGGGCACCCTGGCGGATGAGGGTATAGGCTAAGTCAAAATCAACGGCAAGAGCGACATTAACGTCAAAGGCGGCGGAAAAGAGTGTCCGCCCTACACTTGCGTTTGCCAGACGGACAGTGACCTTCGTACTCAGGCGGGGCTGGATTATCGCCGTATAATCAGTGTAATCCGAAGGATTTTGCGCAAAGGATAACGATTAGGGTGGACCCTGTTCTGGCATCGGCGATTTTCATTCTAGGGCTGGCTTTTGGCAGCTTCCTGAATGTGTGTATCTATCGCTTGCCGAGGGACTTATCCGTGGTGAAGCCGCGGTCGGCCTGTCCTGGATGCGAACAGCCCATCAGAGCTTACGACAATATTCCAGTGTTGAGCTGGCTGATTTTGCGCGGGCACTGCCGCCACTGCAAAACTTACATTTCGGTGCGCTACCTGATTGTAGAAGTCCTGACTGGGGCAGCCTTTCTTGTTTGTTACGCGCGCTTCGGCGCCAGCCTCGCAACCGTTAAGTATTGCGCTTTCGGATTCCTGATTCTCGGACTGATCTTTACCGACGCCGAAACCCAGCTCCTGCCCGACAAGATGACTTTACCCGGCCTGGCGCTCGGACTGGCCTTCAGCCTCGTGGTACCGGTCAATGATCTGGCTTCGACGCTTTTGCCCGGCATGGTATCTCTGCCGGTGAGTTCCGATGTTTCTTGGCATTTGCTTTCCCTGGTGGACTCAGTCCTCGGCGCTGTCGTCGGAGCTTCGTTTATATACGGTGCAGGTGCTATCTACCTGCGGGCGCGTGGCGTGGAAGGCATGGGATTCGGCGACGTGAAACTGATGGCAATGATCGGCGCATTTCTCGGCGCCAAGCTCACCATCTTCACTTTGTTCTCGGCTTCGATCGCGGGATCCTTTTTTGGCGTATCGACCGTTCTGGCAGTTTGGATCAAGCGCACGCGGCGCCGCATGAAACGTAATCATGAATCCGCCGGCGAAGCGCGGAGGCGGGCCTGGGAATCAGCCGCGATCGCGCTGCGCCGTCACCAAATGCCATTCGGTGTGTTTCTTGGCGGCATGGCCATGGTGGCGTTGTTCTATGGCAACAGTTTCCTGCACTGGTACTGGGGGTTGCTATGAGACTGGCGACCAATCCCATTGTTCTGCGTATGGCCTTGGTGTTCGTGGCCGCGGGCTTTGCCTTCATTGTGGGTATGTTGATGATGCGCCGTATGCGCCGCAGCCTTAGCGAAGAAGGCTCGTTTCCGGATACTCCCTCTGCGCCCGAGAGTTTTCCGCTGCACACCTATCACGCAGTGATCCAGCAACTAAAACAACAGAAGCATGAATTGCAAAGCTTGCAATTGCTGGAACGGCGCCGCGCCAAGACTTCAGAGAATGTAAGCGCTGCCGTACTCTCGCATCTTTCATCAGGAGTGCTGTTTTTTACGCCGAACGGGTTGGTGCGACAGGCCAACGCCTCGGCGAAACAGATACTGGGCTTTGCTTCGCCCACTGGAATGAGTGCGCCTGAAATATTTCGCGATGCCGAAATGCTTTCAGCGTCCGCCGGCGCAGCGCAGGACTTGACCAAAGCGGTCAACGCCAGCCTGCGGGGAGTAAGCCGGTTTCAGCAGATGGAACTCAGCTATCGCACTCCCGCGGGAGACCCGCGTACCCTGGACATCACAGTGAGTTCAGTACCTGCCCCGAACGGCGATGGCGAAGTCCTGGGAGTGGCTTGCGTGATTAATGATCGCACTGAGATGACTGAGATCCGCCGCCAGCAGGAGTTGCGCGGCGAGATGTCTGCCGAAATGGCCCTCGGGCTGCGCAATTCGTTGACCACGATTTCAGGATACGCCCAGCAACTCGCCGCCAGCCGGGACCAGGATTTGGCGCGGCAGTTGGCGGCTGACATCGCTGCCGAGGCAGCACATCTGGATCGTACGATTGGCGGCTTTCTCGCGGGTGCAAGAGCCGCGAGTGCAAGTTCGAAAGTTTGAATTGAATTTGATTGCGTCGATGCTGCTGCGGTTCCATCAGGGCAGCGGGACGGAAAGAGACGGAGCTAACTTATGAAGCGCATGGGATACGTTTTTCTCGCCAAAGTCGTCCTCACGGGCGTGCTGGCCTCGCTGGCAGGCGCGCAATCGCAGCCATTGGGTGACTATGCCCGAAGCGTCCGCAAGGAAGAAAAGCCTGCGTCGGCGAAGAAGTACGACAACGACAATTTGCCAACGTCCGACAAGATCAGCATCGTAGGTCAGACCTCGGACACTGCGGCCGCGGAAGACGCCAACCCGGCGCCGGCCGCAAATGCCGCGACTCCGGCAGGGGGAGCTACCGCTGAGGCGCAAGCGCCGGAGGCTGGCAAAAAAGCAGACGCCTCGGACGCCCAGAAAGCCAATGATGATTGGAAGGCGAAGATTTCCGATCAGCAGGGCAAGATCGATCTGATGTCGCGGGAGTTGGATGTGACCCAGCGCGAGTATCGGCTGCGCGCCGCCGCATTCTATGCCGACGCCGGCAACCGGCTACGCGGCTCGGGGACGTGGGACAAGGAGGACGCCCAGTACAAACAGCAGCTTGCCCAGAAACAAAAAGCGCTGGACGACGCCAAGAAAGCTCTGGACGATATGAAGGAACAAGCGCGCAAAGCCGGTGTGCCGGCCAAGGTGCGCCAGTAGACGAAAGGTTCGGATCGAGCAAAGCCTCCGGCGCAAACCGGAGGCTTTTTTCTTGGTATGGGAGCCTGACCCTCACGGACTTTTAGTCGCGACGAGCGCGCCCTGAGCGAATCACTGCACCGGCGCATCCTGCTTCCGGAAGTGATCCAGAATCGCCTCAGCCTGGGAACGCGTCACCACTGATGACAGCGCAGCCGAGTCTGCCTGTTTGATTGCCTGCAAGCTGCCAAAATGTTGCAGCAGGCGCCGGGTAGTGCTCTCGCCCACTCCGGGGATCTCCCGCAGTTCGGTGGAGCGGTCGCGAATCTGACGCCGCTTGCGATGGAACGTAACCGCAAAGCGATGTGCCTCGTCGCGGATCAACTGAACCAGGTGTAAAACTGGCGAGTGGTGGTCCAGCGCGACTGGTTCGCTCTCCTGACCATAGACGTAGATAATTTCCTCGCGCTTGGCGATCGCTGCCAGTGGCTGGTTGATGATTTCAAGGGCTTCGAGTGCTTCCGCAGCGGCATGCAACTGCCCCAGGCCGCCGTCGATCAGCACCAGGCTGGGCATCTTCTTGTTCTCTTCCTGAATACGTTTGTAGCGCCGCGTGACCACCTCGCGCATCGACGCAAAATCGTCCACCCCGGTCACGTCGCGAATGATGAACTTGCGGTAGTCCGACTTCTTCATCTGGCCGTCTTCCCAAACCACCATCGAAGCCACGGTTTCCGCGCCCTGGATGTGAGAAATATCGAAACACTCAATCCGTTTCGGCAATTCGGGCAGACCGAGAACATCCTGCAATGCCTCCTGAATTGCTTTGGCATTTGGTTTCATCACCCGGAAGCGCTGGTCATAGGACTGCTTGGCGTTGTTCCCGGCCAGGTCAAGCAGTGCTCGCTTGTCTCCACGCTGGGGTACGAGGATGTTTACGCGCATAGGGCGAGCGCCACCGCCCGTCACTTGCTCCGAGAGCAGGTCCTCCAAGGCTTCACGGTCTTCAAAATCTACGGGCGCGTAAATGTTTCGAGGAACGTAAGGCTGTCCGATATAGAGCTGGTTGAGGAAGGCAGAAAAGAATTCGCCGGGGAGAAAGCCGGTTGCTCGAGCATGGTCGCTTGCTATTTCCTCCGGCAGATCGGCGGAGCCTTTTTCTGCCGAGCCTTGTTCTTCCGAGCCTTGTTCTTCCGAACTCTGCTCGGCGGTGATGGTATCCATCCCTGCGTGGGCGATGGCGGCTTCTGGCAGGTCCTCCCAGAAGAATTCGCGCCGGTCGAGCACTCTGCCGCCGCGCATGTGAAACAGATTTACCGCCAGCATGCCGTTTTCGTAGTGGTAGCCGAAAACATCGGCGTCGTCGCCTTCGACCGAAGCGATCCGCTGCTTCTCCTGCAACTGATCGACGGTCGAAATGAGGTCCCGGTACTTGGCGGCACGCTCGAATTCTTCAGCGTCGGCTGAGGCCTCCATGCGCTGGCGCAACGAACGCAACAGATCTGTGGGACGGCCCTCGAGAAATAACTTCACATCGCGCACGGCTTCCTGATAGATCTCCGGCGTAGTGAGCGCCTCAACGCATGGACCCAGGCAGCGTTTGATGTAGTACTGCAAACATGGCCGCGGATGATACCGCGTCAGGTCCACCTTGCAAGAAGGAACCATGAAGTGCCGGTGGATCAAATCCACAATGCGATAGGCCAGGTTCGCCGGAAAATACGGTCCGTAGTACGAGCTGCCATCCTTCCGCAAACGACGGGTGACATACACTCGGGGAAATCGCTCGCCTAAAGTGAGTTTTACGTAGGGATACGTTTTGTCATCACGCAGCAGAATATTGAAGCGGGGGTGCTTCTGCTTGATCAGGTGGTTCTCAAGCGCCAGGGCCTCTTTATTGTTGGCTACAACGATGTAGTCAACGTCCACCGCCTCCCGCACCAGGGAATCGGTCTTGGCATCCTCCCATCGTCCCTCGCGGAAGTAGGAAGAAACTCGGCTTCGCAGGTTCTTAGCCTTGCCGACGTAGATGACTTCGCCCTCGGCATTCTTGTACAGATACACACCTGCCGAAGCGGGCAGGCTACGAATTTTCGCCGGAAGATCCATCTGCTTTATTCATTTTAGATGATCGTGATTTTGGATTAGAACGCTCTGGCGCGACGGCGGCCACGGACCTACACGGATATCCCGGATAAACCAACTCGACGAATTGGTCCGTGAGAATCCGTGTTGATCCGTGGATGCCTTGCAGTTATTGGTCACTGCATAACTCTGCACCATATAAAATTTCCTCGGTTCATATCGCCTTTGCACGAAAGTTGCTGGCCATGTGCGGTTAAGCGTCTCATCATAAATCAGTAAGTCCAATTAATAGAATCACTTAGCAGCCGCCCGAGCGATGGCCTCTGTTGGCATCTTCCGTGCTCTTGTACAATGCGAACGCGAATAGAAGCCCTCTCTGGCTGACCGCGTGAACAGATTTTGGAATCTAAGCAGTTCAGTTGTATTGAGATGAGCGAGGAAGGAGCCCTCCTACAATGAATCGCACTTCGTTAATCGTTCTACTGGCGACAAGCATGGCGGCTACGGTCGGATGCGCTAGCAAGAACTACGTCCGACAAGAGACCACGCCGCTAATCAATAAAACCAACGAGCTTGACGATCTGACCGCCAAGAACACAAACGCTATTAAGGATGTCGATGCGCGCGCCCAGGCCGGCATTCAGGAAGTAACCGCCAAGGCTGCCGCAGTTGACCAGAAGGCGCAAGCCGCTGCCGACCAGGCTGGACAAGCGCAAACCCAGGCCGACAACGCCGTTCACCGCGTCGATTCGCTGCAGAACACCGTGGCGAACCTGGATAACTACAAGGTAGTGACCGAAACCGCTGTGCACTTCGGCTTTGACAAAGATAACCTGACCAAGACCGCGCAAGAAGCACTTGATCAGCTGGCGACTGACGTCACCAACGCAAAGGGCTACATCGTGACGGTCGAAGGCGGCACGGACTCAGTTGGCAACGCTGACTACAACTATGGCCTCAGCGAGCGTCGCGCGAACGCCGTCATCCAGTACCTGGCATCGAAGCACAGCATCCCGCCCCATAAGATCTATTTGATCGGACTGGGCAAGGACAAGCCGGTGGATTCGAACAAGACCCGTGATGGACGAGCCAAGAACCGCCGAGTGGATGTCCGCCTCATGACCAACTCGGTCGATGCGACTCCGGCACAGCCTGCAACGCCGGCTCCCACGGCTCCGCCGTCCATGTAAGTTCCTCGTACGAGGATTGCTTTCACTCCCCGCTGCTCCACGTACTCCGTGGAGCAGCTTTTTTGTGTCGGGCGTCGGGAAAACGTCGTTGGTCCTTGGCCATTGGTCGTTGGCCAAGGCGCAATGGATTTTGCCAACGACCAAAGGCCAATGACCAACGACGATTCTCGGAGTTACAATAGATCGATGCTGCGATGGGTTTCCTTGCTGGCGCTGTGTTTGAGTCTGGGCCTGTGGTGCGCCGCCCAGAGCCAGCCCGGTGAACGGGATGCGAATCAGAACCAGGCGCCGCCACGATCCGAGCGCAGCAAGGAAGCCGGGGAGAGTTCCAGCCGCGACACCCGAATCGACCTGAGTCCGCCCGCGAACGACTCCAAGGACCATCCTCACAGCACGATTCCTGAGGACGAAGGCGGAGACAATTCATCGGCTGACGTTCAGGAGTTCCACCCCTTCGATCCGCATCGGGCTGCAAAAGATATTGAGGTTGGCGACTTTTACTTCAAGAAGAAGAATTACGGCGCAGCGCTGGAGAGATACCGAGAGGCGCTTTTCTACAAGCCCAATGATGCTGTGGCTAATTTGCGAATGGCCCAGGCTTTCGACAAACTTGCTCGAGTCGATGACGCCATCGAACACTACGAAGAGTATCTGAAAATCCTGCCTACAGGTCCTCAGGCCGAAGAGGCGAAAAAAGCCCTCGAGAAGCTCAGGGCCATCTCAGAGAAAAACCAGGCTCAGCAGTAGATATCTCTCTCTTATCGGTCCGCGATTCTGAGCTCCCCAGAAACGTCAAGGGGCGAAGTTTCTGGGGAGCGAAGGGCCTTTACATTCCTGCAAGCATCGCCCAGCAGCGAGGTTCGTTCGCCGCAGCCACGCACGGACCTATTTTTCCACCCGGATAAAATCTCCGCTGGAGGCGTTCACCGCAACTCGCAGCTTGTAATCGTCCCGGCTGTTCCCGTAGATGACGTGCCATATGAGCTCATTTGTGGCCTGGCTCCAATCGAGAACATAAACAATCGGAGTGTCCGGAGACTTGGCCTGCAGTTTGTCGCCGCCATGTTTCTGCGCCACCTCCAGCGCCTTGTCAGAGTCGATCTTGAGGAAAGCGACGTCAAAAATCTGGGTGGAAGTATTGGTCGGACTATAGGTGTCTTCGGTGCCGGGATTGATGCCGCGGTCAGAGGATGCTTCTCCCGACCAGGTGTAAGCCTTCACGCCGCGTTGCGCGGGAGATCCGAACGAGGCCCGCCACACTCCGGACTTTCCGTCTTTGCCCTTGGAATCGTCTGTGATCATCGATTCGATGCGATAGGGTTGCGCATCGCGCGCCCAGCCACGGGCAGCGATGTAAATTTTCTGGAAGGCGGCCCGTCCGGTGAGAAATTCGGCGGGCTTGGGCTGAGGCTTCTCCACTTGCGCCGGCTTGGCCGGCTCCGACGAACACGCCGTCATCATCATCAAACCAATCACTAAACCAACGATCTGCCCCATCAGCAGCGCAGGCGTTGCCATCAGCAACTTCTTCATAGCCACCTTCCCCTGATTCGCGCGAAATTTTGCAACTGGAAATGTCGGGGCCTATTCTACTAGAGAGGGCAATTCGAGGGACCATGGATTCGTATCTGGAACGTTTACGACAAGCAGTCGCCTCTGCGATGCAAGGCTTGTGCGATAAAGACCTCACGCGCCGGACCGACGGGAAGTGGAGCCCGGCCGAAGTGCTCGAACATCTCTATCTCACCTACACCGGCACTTCAAAGGCCTTCGAACGCTGCCTGAAGGCGGGCAAGCCATTGGCCAGTGCCCCGACTCTCAAACACAGAGTGGCTGCAATCCTGGTGACCGAGTTCGGCTATTTTCCCGAGGGACGGAAATCACCCGATCATGCCTGCCCCAAAGGAATCTCTCCGGAGAAAGTGGTGGCAGATATCTGTCCGCAAATTGAGGCCATGGACAAGATCATCGCGCAATGCGAAGAACTCTTTGGTCCGCGGCAAAAAGTGCTCGACCATCCGGTCATGGGACCACTCACCGCGAGCCAATGGCGAAAGTTTCACTGGATCCACGGGCGGCATCATATCGCGCAGATCTTGGAGCGGAGAACTTCGTAAGTAGTCGGAAGCAACAGCGCGGAGCGAATGCGTACTCCAGCCAGCATTGTGACGATGCGCGCAAGGTACTTAGATCGCCTTTGCGAATACTCCCTGACTCTAGACAGCTGAGACGCTTCCTTGGGATCGCTCTTCAGAAGAATCCTTGAGGCTTCGCCAGATCAGCCATGCGACTGTTGTCAGCATTCCCATCCAGCCTAGAAAACTCACGACCGCTGCGATCCGTGTGTCGAATTGCAGCACTCCCAGGCTGGAAAAAATGGTATGCCAGTCGTGTTCGATGTAGTCGGAATCACCGGCAGTGACCAGGGGCAGAAGCATGGCGCGAGCGTCGGCCATATAGGTTGCGGTGTAGAGCCAATTTTCGAAGAAAAAGAATGAGCAGAAAGCAAAAGACGCCGTCTGTCTCTGACTGAAGAAATAGGCTGCCAGCAGAAAAGGGACCAGCCATTGCAGGATTGTTCCTCCCCACAGGCCCAGATTTTGTCCAAACCAACCAAAGAGCAGGTGGCCTCCTTCGTGGACTACCAGGTTCGCAAGATCAATGAAGAGAAATCCGCCATGCTGGCCAAACGCGTACACCAGAAATCCCAAATAAAAGAGAAGCCAGGCAGCGACGGTGTAGCGTGACGTGGGGCGCCAGTCCTGTGCAAGTATTGCCCGCAAGTAGTCGCCCATCCGCCGGATTGTAACGGGAACGCAATGTTCGAGACAGGTTACGGCGGTGCTCCGGCGTCGGGGCACCCGGATGAACTACTGAGTAGACTCTCCAGCGACCTTTGGGCCGTATAATTCCACTAGTTGAATCGCCGTTAGGCAAATCGGCGGTGCAACATCCCAACACAATATGTGGATGAAAGCTCATCAATGGGTCGTGACGCTGGGGCTTCTCGCTCTGGTGATCGCGGCTGCGGTAGGTCTGATACTGACCCGCCAGTCAGCGCAATTAGGCTCGGCTCCGACTGGACGCCGGCCTCCTATCGTCGATGAGCAACCCCTGAAAACTGCGCGGTCCGTTGCGGCCCTGGCGTCCGACTGGGACGAGCAACGATATTCGCGCCAGGCGCTGAAACTCGCCGACCATTCCGTAGACGTTGCGTTCAGCTACGAGATGCGCCAGGCCACTGAGCATCCGGCCCCGGCGACGCCCGAGAGCAAAAAGTTATTTGCGAAAGCCGATCAGGCCCAAGCCGCGGTCACGGCCAATCACGCGAGAATCGACCAGCTGCAAAAGCAACTCACCAGCGTCAAAGATGAACACACGCGGGACATGCTTCAGCAGCAGATTGATTTGACCAAGGCGCAACTGGAACTGGATCAGGATGAACTGGAAGATGTAAAAGGAGACCTGGTTCGGTCCGGAGCCGACCGGCTCAGCAGAATTCAGCGCCAGTTCAATCGCCACGAGGCGACCCAGAAAGAGTACGAAACCAACAATCCCCAGACCGGGACAGGCGTTGCAGCCAGCGGGACGAACAACAACACTCAAGCGGGATCAACTTCAGCCCTGGCGCAGTTTTCAGCGTGGAATACTTTGCGAGGGAAGAGCGTCCAGTTACAACGGGCATTGGACGAAGCCAAGCGGGCTGCCGCCAAGCTGAGAGACAGCCACCAGGGTCTGGAATCACAAGTTGCCATGGAGGTTTCTAATAAGGAAGCGATTGCCGAGCAGGCCAAGAGCGGGATTGCGGCCACTTCGAGCGACGGGTCCGGTTCCTCCTCATCGAGCAGCACTGCCCGAGCTATCACTTCCCTGCACCAGATTTCAATTGACCAGAAAGACCTCAGCGATCTCGATAAGCGCATTCAGGACCAGGATGATTTGACCACCGCGTACAGCAGCTGGGTTGATCTCGTAAAGACCCGTCAGAGTGCGGTTCTGCACGACATGCTGCAATCCGCGATGCTGATTTTGCTGGTGGTATTTGCGGTGTATCTCGGCAACCGTCTGGTGGATCATTTCTTCGTCGGACTGGCGGTGGAGCGCACCCGTCTGCATACCCTGCGCGGAGTGATCCGGTTTGCAGTGCAAGGTCTGGGCTTGTCAGTGATTCTTATCATTCTCTTCGGCATGCCCAATCAGCTTTCGACAATTATCGGCCTGGCTGGTGCCGGGCTCACGGTTGCGTGCAAAGACTTCATCATGGGATTCATTGGCTGGTTCCTGTTGATGGGACGCAATGGATTGCGAGTCGGTGACTGGGTGGAGATCGATGGAGTGGTAGGCGAGGTTGCCGAAATTGGTTTGTTGCGCACGGTGTTGCTCGAAACCGGCAATTGGACTGACAGCGGGCATCCTACTGGGCGCAAAGTCGCGTTCGTAAATAGCTTCGCCATCGAGGGTCACTTCTTTAACTTCTCGACCACAGGACAGTGGCTGTGGGACGAACTCGAGATCCTGGTGCCGGCAAGTCAGAATCCCTACCCGGTGATTGATGCCATCCAGAAAATGGTGACCGAGCAGACCAAGGACAACGTGGCCGCGGCCGAACAAGAGTGGCAGAAGGCCGCCAGTCGTTATCGTGCGCAGCCAGTTTCGGCCGCCCCGGCAGTCAGCCTGCGGCCGACAAGTTCTGGCATTGAAGTGCATGTGCGCTACATCACCCGCGCGGGTGAGCGGCACGCGACAAAAACTCGCTTGTACCAGTCGCTGGTGGAGTTGCTGCATGCGCGGCAGGGCGAACCGGCAGCGGCGGCTACTGCAAAAGCAGCCCGCTAAGAGGCAGATTCCTCAGAGTTCCCACTTCTTTCCGCAACATCTTTCAACAGACCCTCTTTTGTGGCGTCCGGCAGATGCGACCGGTGCAATATCTCGCGCACCAACTCGCGAGGCAGGGAGCGGGAAAATTCCAATGCCCGGCTCAGTGGCGTTTTCTCATTCCGCAACAAGGCAATGCGCACTTCGCGCCGCGGTGCCCACTTCTCATGATGGCAGACAGCTCGAACGAATGCCGCTGGCGCATTTCGGCGCATCAGAGCCTTGATAACTGCCGACTCCGTTAGGCGGGAATTTTCCAGCGCTGCGTGAATCACCCGCGTCTCGGAATCTATCAGTAAGGCGGCAGCGATTCTTCCCGAAGCACGGCGCGCGAGCGACAACCGTTCCCCCTGCGAGAGTCTCCCCAGCCGATTAATGAGAGACTCTTCGGCCGACATTTTGATGTCGGCAGGAACGACAGGCGTAAGCGCCACTTGCATAAGATCGAACGTAAACAGGTGCCTCACCATGGGGATGGAGATGTGTCGCGGTGTGCGGGGATGCTCAACCAGGGCCAACTTCACTTTACGGCTCTTCATGACGACAGTATTCCGGCTGAGTCGATCGAGTACCTGGGTTGGCAGATCACTTCGCTTCAAGAGCACCAGAGCCAGATCTTCAGTGAGCGAGGGATCGGATGCTGCGGCGATTAACTTTTCAAGGGATACATTCCGAACGGATTCATGCAGAGGAACGTCAGATGGTTCAGGAGCAGGAGCAATGCGAGCCGCGGTTGGATTGGAAGAAGACATGAGTTTCTAAACCACGCGCATATCGGCTATAAGCGGTTGCCATGGGCAGCCGCGAAGCGGCGAAAGAATATAGCCCAGGGCGTAAGCCCTGGGTAAGAACGGATCACGGCCAAGCTCCGTAGGAGCGAAAGAAGCCACCGCCACGAACCGGTCGACCTTCCCAATAAACCGCCGTCGAGCCCTGCCATCGAATCCTTTTATTCGACGCGACCTATTTCCTTAAGCTCTTGCGCGCGATCTCTAGCGCCCCTCGAACCGGCTCAATCACACCCGGATTGAGGGCCGCGTCAGTAGACTCCGCACGAAGGCTATTGTAAAAAACCTGGCGCACCAGCGCGGAACTACCGAAGACACCTCCGGACATGGCCACCGGAACTGATCCCGAGTTCTGAAACAACCGCCGAATGACGATGCCTGCAAGATTCGCCAGAACGGTTCCAGCTCGAGCCAAAACATCACGCGCGACCGGATCGCCGGAATCCGCCAACGCCAGCACGGATGGAAACAGGGCAGCGAAATCAGGCGGTGGCGTGGCATTCGCAGCCAAGACCAACTTCTCTCTGCTGTCGATGTTCCACGATTTCATCAGGCCGTCGAGCATCGGCGCATGCTCAGTCTGATTTTCATCCCATGCGCGCAGACAGGCGGCAACGGCAGTTCGGCCGATCCAGTGTCCCGAGCCTTCGTCGGAAATGGCGAAGCCCCAACCACC
>Ga0163162_10003804_pt1 | contig 14473 bp, 10 predicted proteins | sample S55metaG_FD_115310 | JGI IMG/M metagenome (GOLD analysis project Ga0163162, IMG submission 115310) | Switchgrass rhizosphere microbial communities from Kellogg Biological Station, Michigan, USA - S5-5 metaG | ecosystem: Host-associated > Plants > Roots > Rhizosphere > Soil | place: USA...
ACGCGTGAATGCACGCGATGAACACGGAAGGACGCTTGATGCCACGGGAGTGGCACGCAACCATTTCGCCATGGAAGCTAACCCGCACCAATTTGCCTGGATGACCATGGTCGAATGGAATGGTGGCGAGTGGTTCGGTGAGTTCCAAGACGTCTGGGGGCCGGACCTGCTATCGAAGCAAAACATCGCTGCCGCTGGTTTCTAGGGAACCCCTGCGCAGGTAGGAATTTGGCGTCAGTTGCAATGGCGTCTCCTTTGCCGCATGAAGTCGGCCGCTCGGCACCAAACCAACAATCCCTGCCTGCACCCGCCTGGAGTTTTTCCGACTCGACGTAATGCGGAGAAACTCTAGAGCGGTGACATCGCAATCACTTCTCCAAACAGAACCTTCTCCCGCTTTGCATAATCCTTCAAATAGCAATCGATGTGCGTGCGAAGTGTCTGCGGCCAGACGGCGGCTGGGGCACTGTGACCAAGTTCGATCAAATCGGCTAGCAACGCCTGGTGTTGACTGAAAATAGCTTGAAGGTCGTCGAGATTCGATATCGTTATTAAATCGGATTCCGCGGTGACCTCGGCTATATCGTCAATAAGTGATTGTTGAAATCCGTTGTCCTCCAGCACCGCCTTGCCTTCGGCCAGAAGCACTCGTATCGCCGCAATCTCATGTACCAGAAATGATGGACCGTTTACGAGCAAAGACTGCGCGTAGGCGAGCAGCACAAGGGTACTGCGTACATGGCTGGCTGGCCATCCGGCGGTCGTCAATGCGGGCAGGACGTCCTCGGCAAGTCGATCAGAAATGCGCGAGAGCAGATCGGGGAGTGAAAGGATCACGACTGACCTCCCAGGCTTGCGTAGCTACCCCGCTCACGGCCAGAAACCTCGGCCCATGCCTCGACGATGTTCCGGCCCATGGCCGCTGCAAGCTGGTGCTCGTAGGCCTTAGCGCTGGTTAGCTCGAAGGCTGCAGGTGCCAGCCGCGGATCGTTCCGAGCCAGAAAGCCTCGCATAAGGCAGCAGTTGAGGCAGGCGATCGCCTTGAACTTGATCCAGAACCCTGCAAATGCAAGACGCTCGGGCGAGACGCTATGGCCGACGCATTGTTCATAATAGCGGATGCTCGCGTCGAAATTGCAAAGCTCCAGCGTGCCTTGAGAAAAGGCGAGATCCATGGCGCTATCGCCCAGTGTCGCGAGTTCAAAGTCGGAAAAAGCGACGATCCGGCCATCGGGTGACCAGATTTCCTCGCCAACGCCGTTGTTCCCCTTGACGAGGGAAATACGCGGTGTGTCCTGGGGGATATTGTCCTCAAGCCAGTAAAGCGCCTCGCTGATAACAGGGAAGGGCGCGGTCTTGTTTGTCCGCCAGAAGCGGCTCCAATAATCGAATTCCTTGCGGAAACTTTGCCCCGGCGCTTCGGGAGGATTGAGAAAATCCCCAAAGCCATGCGCTTTCCAATCCAGCAGATGGAGACGCGCAAGCTGTTCGACATGTTCGTCGGCAACACGCCGCCTCAGTTTCCGTCCCTGCGCACTGTTTTCCGCCAAACCGGGTATTCCGGGGCTGCCATCCACGAATCTGCGCACCATGAGTGGCAACCCACCGAGAAAGTCCTGACCATCTTCGTACCAGAGCGCCTCAGCAACCGGGATGGCGGTCCGCCAGAGATGGGAATAGACCAGCCACTCGTGTTTCAGCGATTGCGGAACTGACGCCCCCCACGGGGGATCGAAGCGAAGTACGAAGCCCTGCTCCTCGCCGCTCACCTCCATTTTAAGCAGCCATGTTTGGCGTGAAATTCCTGGGAAGCTCTGCTTGACGGAAAGCGTCTTGCAATCGGCGCCGAGTTTCCTGCTGAAATAGTCAGCTATGCGATTATTATCAGGGATAAGGGCTCCGCTCAGCATTGGTCATCAGTCCGCTGGTTGCAGGATGGCTTGTCTAGGCCATAGCCTCGGATCACCCCGGCATTGATGATTGGCAGATGACCAAGGCCTGCTATTCCGTTGACCGTAAGGCGGACCGGTTGTTCGCGGTGCCAGGGCTGAATGACACGGCCATCAGGCAACACGACGTTTTCGGGATGGCTGACATCGTAAAAGTCGGCTTCCAATCGTGCGCCGCGATAAAAGCCAAGGCCCCGTTCATCGTCCCAGCCGTGATCATAACCGGAGCCCTTGTAGCACCAGGGACTGAGCAGCGCCTCGGCTTCGATATCGAGCTGTTCGCCATCGGCGAGACCGACCGATAACCGCGCCCGGCTGAACACCCGTGTGCCGGGAATGAATTCAATGTCGTGAGCAATGCTGCGCACAGCGACCTCGGTGTCGCCGCGTCGGATGCGACCATCGGTCATGCGCACGGCGCCGTTCCCATCCTCGAATTGCTGGAACTGGCCGCTCGTTTCCCCGGCGTGAAAGGCGAGCCAGATAAACAACTCCCCCGCGACAGCCGGATCCTTCAACTCGGCCGGCGGAGGCGCCGTGACGGGTTCGTATCCGCCAACGCCTGGCCGGACACCCCAGCTATGATCGCGGACACTGAACCAGTTGTCGACCTCAATCCTTTCGCCTTCGATCTCGATCCAGCCATCGAGCCTGCCAATCTGGTCGAAGCGCCGGTAGTCCTGCTCCAGCCGTCCATTAACCCTGCGGACATGGGGAGCCTCCTGGTGTACGGGAACGATGCCCGTAAACAGCAGGTCGGCCGCATGACCGTAGCTGCTGCCGGAAGCCAGAGTCATCCTGATCTGTTCCAGCGGCTTCACGATCTCGAGGCTGAGCGGACCGACGGAAAGCCGCCCTGCCTCCGGCAGGAATGGGCGGCTCAACCGAAAATTGTGCTGACGGCCATCTTTCTGGAGACAAAGGAAGCCATCAAAGACGTTCATGTTCTTGTAGGCGGCCATGCCGGAAATCACTTTGATATTTTCTGCACAGTGGCCGCCAAGAAACATCCGGTCGAAGAAGCGATGATCGCTGACAATGGTCTGCTGAAACGGCACCGCTGCCTGATGCATCAGGCTTTCATCGAGGTCTGTCAGCTCCATAAACTCTCCTGTTCCGGTTCCATTCGCGCTTTAAACAGAGCGTATACATCCCCGGTGAATCAATCGCGCGGACAGTTCGCAAGTGCTATATGCCATTTCTTGTGACGGTGCCTTTAACACACAAAGATGCTACATTGTGACTGCGTGACCAAAGGCGTACTGTGTCTCGGCGTTCATCCAAAACCGACCTTTCGAGCGCAATTTCATCGCCAGCAAGCACCGGCTTGAGAAAGTGCAAACTAACTTCAGTCCCTGGTTGAGGGACACCGTTGAAGAAACCGGCCATGATTAGGCATCCGAGATGGGGAGCCGACACAAGCAAGGACGGGAAGCCATATATTCGCGCCGCTTCCTGCGATGCGTGCGGATTCATTTCCAAATCCGGGCGAGCTTCGAACAGAGCAGCTACCGCGGACCTTTTGAGAGGAGACGACCATGTCAAACTGCGTGAATCTTGAACATCCTCGTTCGATCGGGGCTTTGATTGCCTGTCAAACACAGAGTCCAGTTCCTGTCTAAGTTTCCAAGAGAGTGAGACGCTTACTGAGAGAACAGATGCCCCAGATTCTAATTTGGCCGCCGTCTCTAAGTCGACGAATTCTCGCCCCCCCGATATTCTATGCCCTACGACGCCGGTCTGCACGACGAGCGGATCACCAATTTCAATTGGCGCGCCAAAGACCCAGGTTGCCGAAGACGTGACCGCTCGTGCAGCTCCAGGCGGTAAACGGCTGACGGGGATGTTAACGAACGGTTCGATATTTACTGCGGCGAGAGCTCCCGGAAGGAAGGGCTTCTCGAACGCCTCCAAGGCCCGTTCCAGACGTTCAATCTGCTCACCGGTGAGTGCAACGCGACACGGTGCTGTAGCATAGCCCACTCGGAATTCATGCCGGGTCGAGTTGTTCGTCATCACGCACCATTACAGTCAGAACAGCGAAGCGAACCGTCCAATCGGGCAGGACAACCCCATTTCTCCGGGATAGTTAACAAGATGCGACCTGCAACTGACAAAATCGGCGGGTGAAACTTGTCGTACCCTCCTGTAGCAAACCCGCTGCTGCACAATAAAGCGCCAGGTGAGCACTCTGCTTCCGATTCGACGGCTGCCTGGCAGCCGAATGATGACGGGGCATCCGACGGATGTCACCGGCTGAACGGGGTTGAGGAAAAATCCGATGACTCAAAGCTTTGATTTCATTCAAGTTGAACGTGAGGGCCACGTTTCGACTATCACAATAAGGCGGCCTGAAGTTCTAAATGCGCTGCACCCGCCCGCATGCCTGGAAATGTGCACTGCACTGGATGATTTCGAATCAGACCCCGAGTCCTGGGTTGCAATCCTGACCGGGGAGGGGGACCGCTCGTTCTGCAGCGGTGATGATCTCGGCTGGACTGCTACTCATGGACGGGAGGCGCAGGTGGCTGCATTCCGCGATCTTCTGCCTCGTGGCGGCTTCGGCGGCATGACCCATCGGATTACTCGCAAACCGATGATCGCCGCGCTCAACGGAACTGCGGTCGGCGGAGGATTGGAGATCGCGCTCAACTGCGATGTTATGCTCGCTGTGGAACACGCGAAGCTGGGGCTCGTCGAAGGCCGCGTCGGCTATATAGCAGCGGGCGGCGGGGTCGCATGGTTGGTTCGGAAGATTCCGCACAATATTGCCATGGGCATGATACTCACCGGCGAACTAATCGGTGCGGTAGAAGCGCAATATTGGGGTCTGATCAATGAAGTAGTTGTCGAGGGAGAGGTGCTGGAGGCAGCCAAGCGATGGGCCGACAAAATCTGCAAAACTGCACCGTTGTCGCATCGCGCAGCAAAGGAAATTGCGCATTTCGGGGCTACCAACGCGCCCGAAACGCTTCGCCCTTTCCCCGGCCTAGATAATTCCGAAGAACGTTTCCCTGCAACCATTGCCGCTATGTGTTCCGAGGACGCGATGGAGGGGCCTTTGGCATTCATGCAGAAGCGGTCGCCGGTTTGGAAGGGGCGTTAATATGTTCGACCAGGAACTCGTCTTGCCGAACATTCTACGTCGCCGCGCCAGCGAGATGCCGGATCACATCTTCTTGCGCACCACGGATGGAAAGATCTTCACATATTTCCAAATATGGGAAGAGTGTAAGCGATGGGCCCAGGCTCTCGCTGCTCTTAATGTTTCACAGGAGGATCCGGTGGCGATCCTCCTGCCGACTTCGCCGGAAGCATTTTTCGCTTGGATGGGCAGCAGTTTGTTGCGGGCCCGGCAAGTGCCCATCAACACTGGATATCGCGGCGCCATTCTGCAACATGTTCTTGAGAACTCTGGAGCACGGCTGATCGTGACCGATGCGGTGCTTGCCGAACGTTTGGCTGGTATCGATCTCAATAAAACCAAAGTCGAAAAGATAGTTGTACTGAGTAATGATCCGCCCAGTTCCGACTGGCCCGTGGTAGGACTCGATGCGTTTTTCGCCGATAATTGCTATGAGGCGGACCTTCAACTCCCCCAGGGCCACGATGTCGCCAGTATAACATACACTTCGGGAACAACGGGGGCGTCCAAAGGGGTGATAGTCTACTGGGCTCAACTGTATGAAACCTCCCGCAATCCACTGCAGCATGGTCTATCTTCAGATGATTGTCATTACTCTGCTCTTCCTTTGTTCCATGTCAGCGGTCAAATGCCCATCTATCTCATGGCGTTAGTCGGCGGCAGCATAGTTCTTCGCAGCTCATTTTCGACCAAGGATTTTCTTCCAGACATCAAGCGTTTTGGTTGCACGATTACGGTCGTTCTTGAAGCAATGGCAAATTTTCTTCTCAGCGTGCCCGAAAGTCCGGACGACGCGCATATCCCGCTTCGATATATAATGACGGCACCTATCCCCGCGAACATCGATCATTTTCGTAAACGGTTCGGCGTAAGCGTGGCTACAGCCTACAATATGACAGAAATTGCCACTCCTATTGATGGAGGGGGGTTTGTGATCGATGGGACACTTCCCAAGAACTACTGCGGCCGGGTGAAGCCGCCGTTTGAATGTAGGGTAGTTGATGAAAACGATTATGAAGTTCCGCATGGGCAACTCGGGCAACTGGTCGTCCGTTCGACCTCACCATGGACCTTGAATGGCGGATATCTCAATGACCCCCAGGCCTCGGCGACGGCATGGCGGAACGGCTGGTTCCACACGGGAGATGGCTTCATTCAAAACGCGGAGGGCGAATTCTTTTTTCTTTGTCGTTTGAAGGATGCAATCAGGCGACGTGGCGAGAACATCTCGGCCCAAGAAGTCGAAGCGGAAATCTTGGCGCACGAGGGAGTGCTTGCGGCTGCAGTAATTGCGTATCCCTCGGCGCATGGCGAGGACGACGTTAAAGCTTACATACAACTGCAGGCCGGCGCAGAATTCGATCCCGTGAAGTTGATTGAGTTCCTGACACATAGGATGCCTCATTTCATGGTGCCCCGTTATCTCGAAGTGATCGAGTCGATGCCGCTGACCCCGACCAACAAAATACAAAAGCAGGTTCTTCGCGAACGTGGGAATAGTGCGGGCACTTGGGATCGCGAGGCGGCCGGTATCCGAATTGCCCGGTGAAAGACCCCGGGCCTTGAAGGGAGCTGTTTTGGGGCTGAGGGAAGTTATCCGCTACTGCTGATCATAATCCGCTGCAGTCTTGTGCCTGGGGCCGAGTGAAACCGGGCAAGCAAATGTGCATCACCAGGGTGAGTGCTTGCTCAGTCGAAGCTGGTGTGGGAGCGTCTGCGCCCGAATTGATCTCATGCCCGACTTGAACACCGACTTTCATAAAAATAGGTGTATTCAAAGCGATATAGGGGAGCGCGAGATCCTTAGCACCGCGTTTGGCGCTTGCTGAGATATCGGTTTAGGCGGCTTGCTCGCGGATATTGGCCGGGATTGCGACGCCTGTTGCCTGGAACACCGACCCTACCATACCGACGGTTGGCATGGGACGGTAATGGCCTTGCCGTCCTTTTCGATTGTGGCCTGCTGGAGGCGATCGAGATCGTTGAGCAGCGGCTGCGATTCAGGCTTGAGGCCCTTGGCCTCGCACAGGCGGGTCAGTTCCTTGGCCAGGACGAGGGCGAGGAACGAACAAAACACATGCCCGCGGATGGCAGCGTCGGATTGATGGAAGATCGGCCGGATGTCAAAGCTCGCCTTGGCGGCTCGGAACAGGGATTCAACCTGGAGCAGATCGCGATAGCGGATGACGGCCTGGAGCGGTGTAACCCTGGCATTGGTGCGCAGCACGGTGATGCCGTCGAAGCGGGCCTCGTCGGCCAGCTTGCCCAGATCGATCTCGAAGCTTTTGCCGCTGGTCTTGATGTAGCGCCGGTAAGCCGAGTTGCCGACCAGCGCCTTGTCGCCCTTCTCAGCTGTGACTGGAGACCGTCGATAATTGCCTGGCGGTCAACCTTGTCCTTCTCCGACTCGGCCTCGTTGAGATTGACGATGTAGCGGTCTTTCCCAACCTTGACCTCTTTGACCCAGAGCCGTGTCTCACCGCGCTGCCGATCGAGCACGAGCGGCACCATCGGTGCGGTATCATCGCACGATGTCGCGGATCGCACTGCTGGTGCGCTCGCGCGCGCCCAGAATGTATTCCATGCCCTGCTTTTCGAGCGTGGCGATGGTGTCGGCGCTGATCATGCCGCGGTCGGCGACCACGCAAGCACGGGTAGCCCTTGACGGTCTTCTCGCGCACGAACATGCCCGAATTATCACCCCAACCGGCCGGAATGAGTCAAGCAACATCAGCACTATAACCGCATTATTTAGCACCACACATTTTCGCGCGCCAAATCCCGAATGTGGTATTTCAATAGCTCATATATCAGTCAGCCGTGTTCGGCATTCGTTCCGCCAGCACTGTCCAAGTCGGCCCACGACCTGCACGCGATCTGCGAACGCGCCCTGGTTGCGATCATCCTCCGGGGCTTTGCGTCCTCGCGGCGAGGTTCGCTTGCGCAAAGCAGGCTTGAATGTGCAGGTGGCTCACCGGCCTATCTAAAAGAGCAGCATCCAACACTTTTGTGACAGGCTAATTGTCTCCGAAAGCGATCGCCATGAGCGACAAATGCCCGCTCACAGCGAGAGAGCAGAGAGCATTGATAGCAGAGGGAGGGGATAATGACAGTTTGCCAAGACACGTCCACCGGGCGTCAGAAGAGTTTCCGGTGGATTCTATTCACTGGTTGCGCAGTCTCTACGTTGTTGATGATCGAGGCGGCTCCGGCATATGCGCAGGCGGTTTCTGCGCCCGCCCTTGCGCAACAGCAGGGCGGCGCTCAGGCGGCGCCAGACACGATCGGTGAGATCATCGTGACTGCGCGTTTGCAGTCGGAAAGCCTGCAAAAGGTTCCGGTGTCGATCACTGCGGTTCCGGGCAAAGATCTCGATCGTTATAACCAAACTCAGATCGCATCGTTGGCAACGCAGGTTCCCTCGCTCTCGATCACGCTCGGCAGCTCAGGTTCAGGGGCTTCGGCCAGCCTGCGCGGCGTTGGTTCGTCGAGCATCTCGGCGGCCTTTGATTCGGCGGTGGCGCTTGATTTCGACGGTGTTACGGCAAGCTCCATGCGCCTTCTCCAGGGTGGGGTTTTCGACGTAGCCCAGGTGGAAGTGCTCAAAGGTCCGCAGTCGCTCTACTTTGGTAAGAGCGCCACGGCCGGCGTCCTTTCGGTCAAGACGGCCGAACCTACCGCAATGTGGGAAGGCCAGGTCAAGCTCTCTGATGAGTTCGTGCAGCGCGGCTATTCCGCGTCCGGCTATATTTCCGGCCCGCTCACGGACCATTTGGGTGTCCGTCTTGCTGCCAACTATACGAATATTGCACAGCAAATGCACGATGTCGTCCCAGGGGTCATAAAGCCTGACAAGGGAGAGCGCGACTTCAACATTCAGGGCACGCTGAATTGGAAGCCATCAAGCACGTTCCGCGCAAATCTGAAGTTTAAATACCTCAACCTTTCGCAAGATTCTACCGATGGGTACTTGCGCGTCAGCTGCGGGGCCAATGGTGTCGCTGAACCTATACGGCTGTTTGGTGGCGCGGTATCGATTCCGGCAGGCTATTCGTGCAATGGTTATACGGGCAATAACTTCTTCCTCCCCGATGCCGCTCCGCCTCTGACCGTGAAGGGGGCTGGTGGTCAGTCCCTAAATGGTGGGTCGCCCTACAACAAGTTGGATATCTATTTCACGCGACTCCGGATGGATTGGGATGTCAGCCATGACTTCACCCTGACCAGCACGACAGGCTATCTGGAACAGGATTCAAACGCCTTCGACGAGTTCTCGTTCGGTGGCGTTTCCAATGGCTCTCCGGTCTTTCAGGGCGTCGCTGCCGGGCAGTCCTTTGGTGTTGGGCTTGGGCCTGCCTTCAATGGCCTTAAGCAATTCACCGAGGAATTGCGTCTTGCCAGTCATTTTAACGGACCATTCAATATCCAGATCGGCGGTCTTTACGAACATAGATCGATTCAGTTCAATACGGCTCAGGATGCTGCGAATATTGCGCTGGTTGCAGGCCCCGATGCAGCAACGGGTTTTACATCAGACTATTACAAACAGGTGCCGACGACGGCCAATGCCTACTCCCCGTTTGCCAGCTTTACCTTTGATGCAACAGACAAGTTGCAACTGTCTGGCGGTGTCCGGTGGACTTCCGAAAGCAAGGTAGCGACTATCAAACTGCCTTATGTACACGCCGCCCTGGCTGCCAGTGGGGCCTTCGTTTCGTCCGGCTTCGATTCCGGGCCGATCCGTTACAAAAGCAATAGTTTCTCGCCCGAAGCCACATTGCGGTACAGTTTCACGCCGGATGTGAATGTCTATGCCTCGTACAAGCAAGGCTTCAAGTCTGGCGGTATTGACAACAGCGTTCTGGGCACTGCGAGCCTGAATGGTTTTCTCAGCTCCAATCCCGCTGCTCGCGCCGCCGCAATCAATTCTGTGGTGTATAAACCAGAAACGGCGAAGGGCGGAGAGATCGGCCTGAAGTCCCAGCTTGATGATCGTAAGATCACCCTGAATGTCACGGGGTTCTACTATGTATTTACCAATCTGCAGGTTCAAGCCTTCAACTCCAGTACAATTCAGTTCAATACGACCAATGCGGGTCAGGTCACTACGAAGGGCATTGAGGTCGAGTCGTCCTGGAGAACGCCAGTCCAAGGGTTGAGGGTGTTTGGAGCGGCGTCGCTGCTTGATTCGAAGTTCACCAAATCCTTCATTCCGGACCCTACGAATCCTTACGATTTTAACGGTCGCGATGTTGCCCGTGCGCCTCATTTCTCGGGCAATATCGGGTTCGACCTCCGCGAGCCCGTTCGGCCTGGTATCGAGTTCGGATTAACCGGAAATCTTAAATATAGCGGCAAGTTCTACGCTAATAATGCACCGGTAATTAACACCACTGTGAACGTCATTCAACCCGCATATGCTATCGCCGACCTGGCCGCTTCTCTGAGCATTCCTGAAAAAGGGTTGGAGATCTCTTTGATTGGCACAAACCTCAGCGGCAAGCGCTTTGTAAATAACGCATCTGGACGTCCGTTCCTGTCGGCTACTGGAGATGACTATTACCAGCAAATGAGCGAGGGGCGAAAGATTACGCTTCAACTCTCCGCCAAGTTCTGACCTGATTGGCCGCTGTTTCCGCGTTCGGAGATGGCGGCCATTTTCTGGTTTAGAGAAGGCTGCATTTTTGGAGGCAAGTAGGCATAAGCTTGGCCGCGCTTGAGCGTAGCCAAGTGCCATACGTCAGCATCATTATTATTGCAGGGAGAGCCTCCTGAGGGAGCGATGGCCAACACTTTAGCAAAACGACGCCCCAATTCGAGGCACCGCCGAGCAGGTTATTTTAAAGAGAAACCAGTACGTTACGGGAAAGCTTTCGTCAGGACGCGACTGCCGCGGACGAATGACCGAGGTGATCCGGGCGAAGGGCCGTTTCGAAGGGTCGCGCTCCGCGACGCAGCGACTCAGTGCGCCAGGACGGACGACACGCAGGCCGACCTTCACGCTTTCCCTAGACAATCCGGCGGTGCGTGCAATCGGACACCTCGAAGAACGGGGTTTTGAAAGTGGAGGCGCAGGCAGCCCGTGCCGGATCGAGCGTTTGGCGGCGTGGTCAACGGGTGATTGGCGGTTTCGAAGGCGCTCGGGGAGCCTGATCGGGCGTCCTTCCGGTCAAGCGGACGCAGCTCGGGCTTCGAGCCAGGTGAGGCGGTTGACGTTGTAGGCGAGGTTGACCATGCCGATCTTCACCTCGGCGCGCGCGATGCGATGGTGCGCACGAACAGCTTCATGCGGTGCTTTTGTCCGGCAAAGCCTGTCCTGAGCGAAGTCGAAGGGACGTGCTCGATGGCCGAACGCACCGGTGACCTTGCGGCATTGGCGCGGGCATGATGCGCCGGCAGGTCCTTGTTCTTCGGTTTGCGGAAATGGACCTGGGAGACAAGCCCGCGCTTCGCCATCGCGACTTCGTTGCGCTTCGAGCGATAGGCGGTGTCGGCCCAGGCTGGTGACGCTGTGTTCCTCGGATCGAGCAGCTCTTCGAACGGCCTGCTGTTGTGCGCGGACGCGCTCGTCCCCCCCCATCGCCCGATAACCCGCCCCGTGTAGCGCGTCGTCGAAGCGCGCGAACAGGCAATCCAGCCACACCGCGCAGCATCGCGCGGGCCAGGCCGTTGATGCTCGCCCGCCAGCCCGATTGCACCGGATTTGTGCGCCGTAGTTGGCCCGGAAGTCGCTCTGCCGGCCTTTCGGCCGATTGAGCAGGCTTTGCGTATTTCAGAGCCTCAATTTGCCCGGCCCCCTACCCGCGCGCAGGTCCGCGGCCTGACTGCGAATGAATTGGCGCGCCGCGTTCAACTCATCTTCGCTCAAGTCATCGAATCGCGGCATGCCGTTGGCGACCAGCGCGCCCTGCTGGACCACGGAGCGGAACGCTTCGGCATCCTGCGGCACGGCGGAGGCGCGCAAGTCGGGGGCGATGCCAGCAGCGACCAGGCCCAGGCCGTGGCACTGGATGCAACGACGGCCCACGACCATTGCGCCCTTGGCGGCGAGCGAAGCGTCAGGTTTGTAGCCGGGGTCGGCAATGGGCTTGATGCGAAACGGCGGTGGCGCTGCCGGAAGTGATGCCTTCGCGTCCAGTGCAAAAGTGAGGATGCGGCGCTTCTGGGTCCAGTAGTCGAACGTTGCGCCCCCTAGAGCGTTGGCGATGGCGCCGGCACTGGTATTCATGCCTACGACGACGCTGACGTATTGCCTGCCGTCGACCGAATAACTGATGGGGGCGCTCAGCACAGCATTCTGGGCGTCGAAATGCCATAGTTCCTTGCCATGGTCGGCGGAATAGGCGCTGAAGCGACCATTGACCTGCCCCTGGAACACCAGGTTGCCACCGGTGGCCAGCACACCACCATTGAAACCACCTAGGGTCTTTACTTCCCAGGCTTTCTTTTGCGTAACTGGATCCCAGGCCAGCAGGGCACTGGTATTTTGTAGTGGGTTGTCCAGATCGAACAGGACGTTGAAACCTGGGTCAGAGGAGTGCCCGGGCGCTCGCACCCATTTTTTCGGGTCAATGCCTCCGGTCGAGTAGATCACGCCCGCCTCAAGCTTCGGTATATAGGCAAGACCAGACTGAGGGCTGAATGCCATGGGCATCCAGCTATGGGCACCGCGGCCGCTGGGCCAGAGTTCGAATGGCTTTCCATCGGGCATGCGCGCAGCGGCAACTTCGACGGGGCGTCCGGTCTCGATGTCGATCCGGGTTGCCCACGTAACCTTTGCAAAAGGGCTTGCCGAGATCAACTTGCCGTTGGTTCGGTCGATCACGTAGAGGAAGCCGTTCTTGGGAGCCGTAATCGCCACCTTGCGCATCTGGCCGGCGATTTTCAGATCGGCCAGCTGGATATCCATCGCAGCGTTATAATCCCAAGTCTCCCCCGGATTCACTTGGTAATGCCACTTGTACGCGCCTGTCTTAGCGTCGAGCGCGACGATCGAGCACAGGAACAGGTTGTCGCCCTTGCCCGCGCTCCGGATCTTCTGATTCCACGGCGCCCCGTTGCCCGTTCCGATTAGGATCGTGTCGGTCTCAGCGTCGTAGGTGAATGAATTCCACGCCGTGCCGCCGCCGCCGTATTTCCACCATTCTCCCGACCAGGTCTTGGCAGCCATTTCCTGGGTCTTGTCCTCGAAGCCCTTGGCAGGGTCTCCGGGGACAATGAAGAAGCGCCACAGTTGCTTGCCGGTCTCCGCGTCATATGTGGTCACGTAGGCCCGGATCGAAGCCGAATCCGCGCCACCGTGTCCGATGATCACTTTGCCGTCGAACAACCTTGGCGCGCCGGTGATGAAGCGCCCGTCATCGTCGAAAGTTTGCACGGACCAGACTTGCGTGCCCGTCTTGGCGTCCAGCGCGACCAGCCGGCCGTCCGGCGTCCCGGTGTAGACCTTTCCGTTCCAGTAACCGACGCCCCGAATCCCCCAGCCTTGGCGCAACCTTTGTCCCGCTCGTTCGCCGGCCTTGGTGTCATGCTCCCACAGCTGCTTGCCGGTCCTGACGTCGACCGCGCGAACCACTCCAAGTCCGTATGAGAGATAGAGAACGCCATCTACCTCGACCGGAATGGTGGCGGTGTTGCCCGCCGGCAGGTCCATGAACCAGGCGAGCCCCAGTCGGTCGACTGTTTGGGCGCTGATCTGGTTCAAGGGGCTGAAGTGTTGCTCACCGTAGGTCCTGCCGTATCCCGCCCAATCATTTCCGGACGAGTTGTCCGCCAAACGGGCGTTATCTTTCTGCGAAGGCTGTGCCTGATCGGTTCCACCCGCCGTCGGAGGCGAGCAACCGGCGAGCAAGAGGCCCAGGCCTAGCGGCAAGACTGCGCAGGTCAATTTCCTGTTCATTTGTCCCATCCCGTGATTTCACGTTGCGAATTTGCTGATTCCCTTCCCATTGATGGCGCGCTCGACATCGAACAGGGCATCGATCCGCTGCACGGCTTCCAGCGCGATCGGGTAGATCGCGCCTGCGTGCTCGCCGCAGCTCTTCTTGCGGGCCGCGCTGGCGACGTCGGCCAGCTAGAAGAACTTGCGCCTCGCGTGGGCAAAGCAGCCGGCCTCGAGCACGAGCGCAGGGACGCGACCGGGAGCATATAGCTCACCGTAACCGCCTTAGGCGTCGGCCTGCAGGATCCCTGACCAGGACGCGAGATGCGCTCTTGGATGCTCGCCGTGCCGATCGTGCGAGTAGTGTCACTTGTCACTTCGGATTTTCGAGACCCAGCACGGTGGCAAGATAATTGAGTACGCTCGCGGCTTTTGCATCATCGCCCGGAGCCCCGCGCGCCCGCATGAGGCCGATGACGGCAGACCATTCAGATCTTG
>Ga0163162_10003805_pt1 | contig 14470 bp, 13 predicted proteins | sample S55metaG_FD_115310 | JGI IMG/M metagenome (GOLD analysis project Ga0163162, IMG submission 115310) | Switchgrass rhizosphere microbial communities from Kellogg Biological Station, Michigan, USA - S5-5 metaG | ecosystem: Host-associated > Plants > Roots > Rhizosphere > Soil | place: USA...
GGCAAGGTCAATGTCCGCTCGGCTCCGGCCGGTACGGGCATCATCGCGGGTGGCCCGATGCGCGCCGTCTTCGAAAGCCTGGGCGTGGCTGACGTGGTGACCAAGTCGGTCGGCTCGTCGAACCCCTACAACATGATCCGCGCCACGTTCGACGCGCTGAACGACCAGACTTCGCCGAAGTCGGTTGCGCAGCGTCGCGGCAAGAAGGTGGCCGACCTTCTCGGTCGTGGCGGTGCCACCGTGGTGGAGGCTGAGGCCGCCGCCGACGCCATCGTGGAGTAAGAACCATGGCAACCATCAAGCTTCAGCAGATCGGCTCGCCGATCCGTCGTCCCGAAAGCCAGAAGAAGATCCTCATTGGTCTTGGCCTGGGCAAGATGCACCGCATCGTGGAACGTCAGGATACTCCTGAAGTCCGCGGCGCGATCGCCAAGCTTCCGCACATGGTTAAAGTGATCGATTGATCGCTCACCCTTGCGGTAATGCCTTTGAAAACAGGCCGGTTCGCACCATGCGAGCCGGCCTGTTTTGCATTGTGCCCCGCCAGGTTTGTGCTGCGCTCCGGGTAAATCCTGTTGCAGTGCAATATGCCATGGTCTAGCCTTTCGGACATGGCTCGTCAGTATGCTCCCATTGTCGATATCGTCCGTTGCGCTGCGGCGTCGATGGTTGCGCTGGTCCATCTCGGCTGCGTGTGGCCCCACAGCGAGCGTGCCGTGCTGGCGGAAATGCATTATCCGGAAACTAGCGCCTACGACCCCTGGTTTTATTTCGGCTTCGTCGGGGTGGAGATCTTCTTCGTCATCAGCGGCTACGTGATCGCTTCATCGTCGGTCGGGCGCTCCCCACGTGCCTTCCTGATCGGTCGCGCCATGCGCTTGCTGCCGATCCTGTGGCTGTCGGTGCTGATGACGGTCGTCATCCTTGCCGCATTCGGCACGCCTCTGTCGCAATTGCTGCTGCGCGCGGCGGGCAGCGCCTTCCTGTCTCCCGTGGGGCCTTATCTCGATTCAGTCGTGTGGACCCTGGTGATCGAGGTGTTTTTCTATGCGGCGGTGTGGGCGCTGCTGCTGATCTTCGGCGATCGCATGGCAAGGGTTCTGCCCACCTTCGCTGCTTTTCTGGCGGTGGCAAGCCTCGTGAACCTGCTGTTCGAGCTTGGCGGCTATAAGCTGGGCAACCTTCTCCCGCTGATCCTCTTGCTGCGGCACGGTGCTTTTTTCGCGCTCGGGATCATGATCTGGGCGGTCGGTTCGGGCCAGCGCCGGCCGCTGATCGCCGCGCCGATCGCGCTGGCGAGCTGCGCGCTCGAAATCTACCTCACCATCGCCGAACGCAATGGCGAGGCCGGCACGCACTACACCTTCCTTTATCCGCTGACCGTATGGGCCGTGGCTGTCGGCTTCGTGTACTACGGTGCGATGAACCTGAAGCCCAGGGCGAGCAAGATCGTGCGCACCGCCGGCCTGATGACCTATCCCATCTACCTGACGCACCAGATCATCGGCGGCAGCGTGATTGCGGTGGCCTATAACAATCTCGGCCTGCCGCTGCCGCTTGCCATGGCCCTCGGCGTGCTGGCGATCATGCTGGTTTCATGGGGGCTCGTCGATCTGGTCGAACCCAGACTGCGCCCCACCTTCACCCGTGGCCTCGAACTGCTCGTTCCGCGAGGTCGACCCGTTCCCGCCACCTGATCCGGCACTGCCGGCCTTCCATAACGTCCCGCCAACCCGTCTCCGTCACCCAGAACAGGCCCGTCACCATGGCTCATCCCGTCGGCAAGCAGGAACGCGGCGCTTTCTTCTGGGCGGATTCGCTGCGCTTCGTGGCCGCGACGCTGGTGGTTATGGAGCATTCGCGCGACCTGATGTTCAAGACTTTCGGTGAGGTCACCGGCCTGTCCGCCCTGTGGAAGCTGTTCTACTTCGCCACGGGGCTCGGCAGTGAGGCGGTGATCGTGTTCTTCGTGCTTTCCGGCTTCTGGATCACCTCGGCCGTGGATCGCCGCATCGACAACGCGGATTTCTGGCCCGCCTACTTGATCGACCGCCTATCGCGTCTGATGATCGTCGTAATTCCGGCGTTGGTGCTGGGCGGTCTGCTCGATATGCTCAGCATCCACTGGCTCCACAGCGCTTATACCGATGGGCATTCCGGGGCGCTGACCGTTACCCAATCCATCGGCGACCACCTGACGCCTGGCCTGTTTCTGGCCAATCTCGTCTTCCTGCAGAAGCTCGTTTTCGGTTCCTTCGGATCGAACGAGCCGCTGTGGAGCCTGGCCTACGAGTTCTGGTATTACATCTGGTTCCCCAGCCTGCTGTTGTTGCTGACCCGCCGTCGCCTGTCGTTCGGCCTGCTGGCGCTGGGGATGGGGTTTGTCTCGCTTCATTTCGTGCAGGGGTTTGTCGTCTGGCTGATGGGCAGCTCCCTTTATTACCTCGATCGCCGCATGGCCAAGGCGGGCAGGGCGGACTGGTCGGGGCCATGGACGGTCATTGCCGTACTCGCGTCGGGGCTGGTATTTGTCGCCGGACTGGCCGCGAGCCGGGTGAACCTGCCTGTGCTGGGCACGCCCATCGCCCTCGGCGCGGCCTTTGCGCAATTCCTGTGGGTCCTGCTGCGCACCAATCCGCGCCCACTGAAGATCGGATTGCCCTTCGCGCGTTACGGGGCGAAGGCGTCCTTCTCGCTCTATGCGATGCATTTTCCGTTCATGCTCGCGGTCATCAGCGCGATCCCGCCCGGCGTGCGGGTCGCGCCATCGGTCACGCGGCTGCTCGAATGGATCGGCCTGTGCCTGCTGACGATCGCTTTTGGCTGGGCCTTCGCACGCTTGACCGAGGCGCATACCGGTCAGTTGCGCGCCCGGTTGCGGGCACGCCTGATTGCACCGCATACGCAGGCCGAGGCGGCATGACCGCCGTGCGCGTAACCCCTGCGACGCAAGCCGGAACAGCGAAAGGCCCTGTGATCCGATGAGTACGTTTGCGGATCTGGTGCTGCGGGTGCCGCGCAAGGTGATGTGGCCGGTCGATCCGGGTGCCTATCGCCTCTTCCTCGCGATGCTGGTGTTCGTGAACCACTACAGCAGCGTCGGCATCGGATCATATGCGGTCTACGTGTTCTTCGTCCTCTCCGGCTATTGGGTGCAGACGATGTGGACGGCCCGCTATGCGCGCGCGCGGCGGCCTTATTTCACCTATCTCGTCAGCCGGTTGTGGCGCCTCTCCCCGGTCATGGTGCTGGTCAGCCTGATCACCGTGATCCTGCTGCCGCTGGCCGGCGTGCCAAAGGCTCAGGTCTTCGCCGCGCCGCCATGGCAGCTCGCGCTGTCGAGCACATTCCTGCTGGGCTATAGCTGGCTCAAATACCTGCCGGTCGGCTCGGCGTGGTCGCTCGATGTGGAAATGCAGTTCTACATCGTCGCGCCGCTGCTGGCGCTGGCCGTGGCCAACAAGCGTGGGCGGATGACCCTGCTGGTGCTAGCGGGCATCTGTTCGGCGCTCGTCGCGATCTATTCGCACACGCCGATCGCGGTGCTTTCGCCCACGCCGATCCTGCCCAAATACATCTTTTTCTTCGTCGTCGGCATGGCCTCCGCCCGCGTGCGGTGGCAGCCTTCGGGTACGCTGGCGGCATGGTCGGCGGGCGCGTTCATCTTGCTGGTCGTGGTTCTGGCGCTCACGCCCCTGCGCGATATCCTGATCGGCGGCGCCAACCCCACCGCGCGGCACCAGATGCTCAACCAGCCCTACAATATCGTGCTGGCCCTCACGAGCATCCCCTTCGCCATTTATACCACTCGGCAGAAAAGCGATGCGAACGACCGCATGATGGCCGACCTGTCGTTCATCATCTACCTCGCCCACTGGGCCGGGATGCAGTGGTTCTTTCAGATCAAGGAGCCGTTTTCCAAGCGGCTGCTGGTCGCGGCCATCTGCTTTGCCACGGTCCCGGTGATATCGTGGCTGATCTGGCGCTACTTTGACCGGCCGATCAACCGCGCCCGCGCCCGCTGGGTCGAATCGCGGATCGATCCTGCGCCCCGCGACGTCGCGGCAGAGCCGGCCGCCCCCTGAAATCGGCGACCTATGTAGGGGGTGACAAACCCGCGCCACTCCGCTAGGGGCCGGCGCTTCCATCAGCGCGACTAAAAGCGAAAGCGAGTGCACGACATGAAATTGAATGAAATCGCCGACAACAAGGGCGCCCGCAAGGGCCGGATGCGCGTCGGACGCGGCATCGGTTCGGGCAAGGGCAAGACCGCCGGTCGCGGCCAGAAGGGTGCCAAGGCACGTTCGGGCGTATCGGTAAACGGCTTCGAAGGCGGCCAGATGCCGCTCCACATGCGCATCCCGAAGCGCGGCTTCAACAACATCTTCGCCAAGGACTTCGCCGAAGTGAACCTAGGCATGATCCAGAAGGCGATCGACAACGGCAAGCTCGATGCTTCCGCGCTGATCACGCACGAAGCGCTTCAGGCAGCCGGCCTTGCCCGTGGGGGCAAGGATGGCGTGCGCCTGCTCGCCAAGGGTGAACTGACCGTCAAGGCGACCTTCGCGGTCGATGGCGTCAGCAAGGGTGCCCGTGAAGCCGTCGAAAAGCTCGGCGGTGCGATCCAGCTTCCCGAAGCCAAGCCCACCGAGCATGAAAAGAAGACCGCTCGCCGCGCCGTGAACACGGAAGCGATGAAGGTCCTCAAGGCCAAGTAAGAACGCGATCTCCCCGGCTGCGGCGGCCATGCGTCGCGCGGCCGGGGAAAGATCGTCACAACAGGGTTCGACTTTGGCGAACCGTCCCTATATGGGCTAGCCGAAAGCCTGTGCGGCAGTCACGCGGCGCAGGCACCCCAGCAAGGCTCCACATCTCGATGGCATCCCGCGCCGATAATATCGCCAGCACGCTCAACCTGGCCAACTTCTCCAAGGCGACCGAGCTCAAGAAGCGCATCTGGTTTACGGTCGGCGCGCTGATCGTGTTCCGGTTCCTCAGCTTCGTGCCGCTTCCCGGCGTGAACCCGCTGATCCTGGAGACGCTCTACAGCAAGACGCAGGGCGGCATCCTCGACATATTCAATGCGTTCTCGGGCGGCTCGCTTCAGCGCATGAGCCTGATCGCGCTCGGCGTGATGCCCTACATCACCGCCTCGATCGTGGTGCAGCTGGCCGCCTCGCTCCATCCCGCGCTTGCTTCCCTGAAGAAGGAAGGCGAAAGCGGCCGCAAGAAGCTCAACCAGTACACCCGCTACGGCGCGGTGTTCCTCACCGCCGTGCAGGGCTGGTTCCTCGCCACCGGCCTCGAAGCCTATGGCGCGTCGAGCGGCCTTCAGGCGGTCGTCGATCCCGGCCTCATGTTCAAGCTGGGCGCGGTCATCAGCCTGATCGGCGGCACCATGTTCCTGCTGTGGCTCGGCGAACAGATCACCAGCCGGGGCATCGGCAACGGCGTTTCGCTGATCATCATGGCCGGGATCGTCGCGCAGATGCCGAAGTTCGTCGGCAACCTGTTCGAACAGGGCCGCACGGGCTCGCTCAATCCGTTCGTGATCTTTGGCATCCTCGCGATGATCGTCGGCGTCATCATCTTCATCTGCTTCTTCGAGCGCGCCACGCGCCGCCTGCTGATCCAGTATCCCAAGCGCGCCACCCAGCGCGGGATGATGGCGGCGGACCGCAGCCACCTGCCGCTCAAGCTGAACACCGCCGGCGTCATTCCGCCGATATTCGCCAGCTCGCTGCTGCTGCTGCCGCTGACGATCACGCAGTTTGCCGGCAACGCCGTCTCGCCCGATTCCACTACCGGGCAGGTGATCGTCACGCTCAACCAGTACCTTGGCCATGGCAAGCCGCTGTACATGGTGCTCTATGCGCTCGGCATCATCTTCTTCAGCTTCTTCTACACCGCCGTGGTCTTCAATCCTGAGGAAACGGCGGACAACCTGAAGCGCAACGGCGGCTTCATTCCCGGCATCCGTCCGGGCAAGAACACCGCCACTTATCTCGATTACGTGCTCACCCGCATCACCGTGCTGGGCGCGGCCTACATCACCACCGTCTGCGTCATTCCCGAATGGATCATGGCCGAAACGGGCATGGGCACGCTGTTCTTCGGCGGCACCAGCCTGCTGATCGTCGTGAACGTGACGGTGGATACGATCACCCAGATTCAGTCGCACCTGCTGGCGCACCAGTACGGCGATCTGATCAAGAAAGCGAAGTTGAAGGGCCGGGTGCGCTAAGCGTCACGGGCTGCGAAGGGGGACTGCCGCAATGAATATCATCCTGTTGGGGCCTCCGGGCGCGGGCAAGGGCACCCAGGCCCAGCGTCTTGTCGAAAAGCACGGCATGAAGCAGCTTTCCACCGGCGACATGCTGCGCGCCGCTGTCAAGGCAGGCACCCCCGTCGGGCTCAAGGCCAAGGCCGTGATGGACGCGGGCCAGCTCGTGTCGGACGAGATCGTGTCGGCGCTGATCGGCGATGAACTCGATGCGATGCCCGCCGATCAGGGCGCCATCTTCGACGGTTATCCCCGTACCGCGCCGCAGGCCGAATCGCTGGACGGTATTCTCGCCAGCCGGGGTCGCCAGCTCGACCACGTGATTGAGCTGGACGTTAACGAGGACGCCCTCGTCGAACGCATCACCGGTCGCTACACCTGCGCCACTTGCGGCAAGGGCTACCACGACAAGTTCGAGCAGCCCAAGGTCGAAGGCACCTGCGACAAGTGCGGCGGCCACGAATTCAAGCGCCGTCCTGACGATAACGAGGAAACCGTGCGCACGCGCATGGCCGAATATCGCGCCAAGACCGCGCCGATCCTGCCGCTCTACGAAGCGCGCGGCGTTGTCGCCCGTGTCGATGGGATGGCCGATATGGACAATGTAACGGCTGCAATAGAAGACATTCTGGCGTAACATAGGCACGCGCCGGTTGGCGGCGCGTCGGGGCGAACAGTAAGGGGGGCAGTGCATGCGGCCATGGACTCATGCAGGTGCGGGCGCATTGCTCACGCTGCTTTCCGTGCCCGCGCAGGCCGAAGTCGTCGTCAAGACCGACAGCGGCTTCGTCGTCCGCGCCGCCGCCGAAGTCACCGCTTCCCCCGCCGATGCCTGGCGCAGGCTGGTCAATCCCGCCTCGTGGTGGTCCAGCCAGCACACGTTCTCGGGCGATGCCGCCAATCTCACGCTCGATCCGGTGCCCGGCGGCTGCTTCTGCGAAAAGCTCCCTGCGTCCAAGGATGCGCCGAAATGGCAGGGGGCCGGAGGCGTCCAGCACCTCCGCGTCGTCTATGTAGAGCCACAACACGCCATCCGCATGACCGGCGCGCTCGGCCCGCTGCAGAGCGAGGCGCTGTCCGGCACGCTCACAATCACCGTGAAGCCCATCGAAAAGGGCACCCGCATTTTGTGGGAATACGTCGTCGGCGGCTTTATGCGCTATAACGTCAACGAAATTGCCCCTGCCGTGGATCGCATGCTGTCGAGCCAGGTGGCCGGCCTCGCGGAAAAGCTGGGGCCCGTCGTCGCGGCTGCGCCCGCGCCTGCGCCGACGGTGCCGCCCGCAACGCCGGTTCCCCCGTCGGAAAGCACCTATTCGCTGCCTGTGGACCAAACCCGCGCCCCGGCAAAGGATGACGTCCCCGTGATCGCCAAGCTCAAACCCGCCAAACCGGCAGGCAAGCCTTTGGCCAAGCCCGGCGTAGCAGCGACGAAGACACCTGTTCCGGCGGCCCCGAAACCCGTGGTCAAACCCGCGCCAAAACCAGCCGCCAAACCGGCAGCTAAGCCCGCGCCAAAACCGGCCACGCCCGCGATCGACACCGAACACCGCGACGCCAATGCTGCGTTCGATGCTGCGCTGGGTGGGACAACGCCTTGATCTGCGACGGACCGCACTTTCCCGCCGCACAAAACCCGCTAAACCTTCGCACATGAATTGAGCGACTCGGCAGGCCATGCAGCTTGCCGCGCGTTCACACGGGCCGCGCAATCAATCCGGAGCGACCGCGCTCCGAACTGGGGGAGAATGCTGTGGCCGTTTCCGATCATGTTGACCTGCCGACGTTCATGGCAGGTGTGAACAAGCGCAACCCGCACCAGCCGGAGTTCGTCCAGGCGGTGCAGGAAGTTGCCGAAGACATTTTTGACTTCATCCAGGACAAGGAACAATATCACTCGCAGCAGATCCTGCGCCGCATTGCGGAGCCTGACCGCGTGGTATCGTTCCGTGTCTGCTGGGAAGACGATGCCGGCAATGTTCGCGTCCAGCGCGGGTGGCGCGTGCAGAACAACAACGCGATCGGCCCCTACAAGGGCGGCATCCGCTTCCACCCGTCGGTCACCGAAAGCGTTCTGAAGTTCCTCGCCTTCGAGCAGACTTTCAAGAACGCGCTGACCGGCCTGCCCATGGGCGGCGGCAAGGGCGGATCGAACTTCAATCCCAAGGGCAAGAGCGTGCGGGAAATCATGCGCTTCTGCCAGAGCTTCATGACCGAACTGTATCGCCACATCGGCGCGGATATCGACGTTCCGGCGGGCGACATCGGCGTCGGCGGCCGCGAAATCGGCTTCATGTTCGGCCAGTACAAGCGCATCACCAACAACTTCACCGGCGTCCTCACCGGCAAGGGTCTCGAATGGGGCGGCTCGCTGATCCGCACCGAGGCGACGGGTTACGGTGCCGTCTATTTCCTCGCCAACATGCTGGCCACGCGTAGTCAGGATCTCATCGGCAAGACTGCGGTGATCTCCGGTTCCGGCAACGTCGCCACGCATGCCGCCGAAAAGATTGTCCAGCTTGGCGGCAAAGTGCTCACCCTGTCGGATTCAGGCGGCTTCATCCACGATCCCGACGGCATCACGCAAGACAAGATCGAGTGGGTCAAGACTCACAAGACCCACCGTCGTGGCCGGATCGAGGAATACGTCCAGGCCTTCCCGAACGCCACTTTCACCGCCGGAAAGACACCTTGGGGCGTGCCCTGCGATGTCGCGCTGCCCTGTGCCACGCAGAACGAACTGCTGGGTGAAGATGCGCGCACGCTGGTTGCCAATGGCTGCACGGCGGTGGCCGAAGGTGCCAACATGCCCACCGACCTCGAAGGCGTCCACGTCTTCAAGGCTGCGAAGCTGCTCTACGCTCCCGGCAAGGCGAGCAACGCCGGCGGTGTCGCGGTGTCCGGCCTGGAAATGAGCCAGAACTCGGAACGCCGCTCGTGGAAGGAGGCCGAACTTCAGCAGATGCTGAAGGACATCATGGCCGGCATCCATGCCTCTTGCCTCACTTATGGCGATCAGGGCGGCGGCTATATCGATTACGTCAAGGGTGCCAACATCGCCGGCTTCAAGAAAGTCGCCGACGCCATGCTGGCCTTCGGCGTGGTGTAAAGTCGATCTTCCCCGAGCTTCGTGGGGAGGAGGAGTGCAGGCGGATCAAGCGAGCTGCCGGGGGCAGCTCGCCCGCCGGAAGGCGCTCGTTCCGCTGCTGATACTTATCGGCAGGGCACCCGGAATAAATAACAGACGCGTCTGTTATTTATAAACCGCTGTCCTACACGCCCGCACACTTCTAAACTCGCGATATGAAACCAACGGCACCTTCAATCCTCCCCCGGCGGGGGAGGTGTCAGCCCAAAGGCTTGACGGAGGGGGATATTTACGCGAGCAACGGGCTACCGCCTCCGCGCTGCTTATCGATTTGCTCGATCAAAGCCGGCAAACTGATCGAATGCAATTATCCCTCAGGACTGTGTCAACCGTGTCAACTTCGCTGGAACGGACGTGATTGCTCCAGCGGAGCGCGACCGTCCGGTTGGCAGGGAAGACACCCGGCTTTGACCTCGCTCCACAAGTCCGGTATAAGGTCGGGCACGGCGGATCGACCCGCGCCCGGATCGGGCGGCGGCGGCGCTTTTCTATAGCTTTGTGGTTGACGCCAGTGGCGAAACCACTTATCCGCGCCTTTCACTCGAAACCGGAAGGGTAGATGGTCAGGCAGGGCAACGTGTTGCGCTGGCTTGGTTTTCCGCCGTTCCGTATTGGGTGTTTCGCTATGAGATAGGGTCCGACTCGGCCTTGGTTGGCCAGTCACACGCCCTGTGGAGCAAAACGGAGAAACAAGTGGCTCGTATTGCCGGGGTCAATATCCCCACCAACAAGCGCGTGATCATCGCGCTGACCTATATCCATGGTATCGGCCCCAAGTCCGCCAGGGACATTGCTGCTCGCCTGGGTATCGATGAAAGCCGTCGCGTGCAGGATCTCTCGGACGCCGAAGTGCTCCAGATCCGCGAAGCGATCGACGCTGAATTCACCGTCGAGGGCGATCTTCGTCGCGAGACCGCGATGAACATCAAGCGCCTGATGGATCTCGCCTGCTATCGCGGGTTGCGTCACCGCAAGGGCCTGCCGGTCCGTGGTCAGCGCACCCACACGAACGCCCGCACCCGCAAGGGCAAGGCCAAGCCGATCGCCGGCAAGAAGAAGTAAGGTCGGCCTTACGGTCTGATCTTCCAACGGTTTCTCGACAGGAATTCATCACATGGCACGCGAACCTCAGCGCATTAAGCGCCGCGAGCGCAAGAACATCACCAGTGGTGTCGCGCACGTCAACGCCAGCTTTAACAACACCATGATCACCATCACCGATGCTCAGGGCAACGCCATTTCGTGGTCGTCCGCCGGCATGATGGGCTTCAAGGGCAGCCGCAAGTCCACGCCGTACGCCGCTCAGGTGGCCGCGGACGACGCCGGCAAGAAGGCCGCCGAACACGGCGTCCGCACCCTTGAAGTGGAAGTAAAGGGTCCGGGTTCGGGTCGTGAGAGCGCGCTGCGCGCCCTCCAGGCCGTCGGCTTCACGATCACCGCTATCCGCGACGTGACGCCGATCCCGCACAACGGCGTTCGCCCGTCGAAGCGCCGTCGTGTCTGATCCTGCCTTTTGGTGAGTGGTGGGCAGGCCCCCGTCAGGGGTTCCGCTTCACCACTCGCCCAATACCTTGACCGGGCGCGGCTGCCCTCAGCCGACGTCCGGCGCTCTCCGAAAAACCTAGGGGAATTCCATGACTGTCAACATCAAGAACTGGCAGGAACTGAAGAAGCCCAACAACCTCGAGATCAAGCCCGGCAACGATCCAAAGCGCCGTGCGACGTTCGTCGCCGAACCGCTGGAACGTGGCTTCGGTCTCACTCTCGGCAACGCGCTGCGCCGCGTGCTGCTGTCTTCGCTGCAGGGCGCAGCGGTTACCTCGATCAAGATCGAGAACGTGCTCCACGAATTCTCGTCGCTCGCTGGCGTGCGTGAGGACGTGACCGACATCGTCCTGAACGTGAAACAGATCGCGCTCAAGATGCAGGGCGAAGGCCCCAAGCGCCTCCAGCTTTCGGCCACCGGCCCGGGTGAGGTGAAGGCGGGCGACATCGCGGTTACTGGCGATATCGAAGTCCTCAACAAGGATCTCGTGATCTGCCACCTCGATGAAGGCGCGACCTTCAACATGGAACTCACCGCCGATAGCGGTAAGGGCTATGTTCCGGCCGTGTCGAATCGTCCGGCGGATGCGCCGATCGGGCTGATCCCGATCGACTCGCTCTACTCGCCGGTCCGTCAGGTGTCGTACAAGATCGACAGCGCCCGCATTGGCCAGGAACTGGACTACGACAAGCTGAACCTCACCGTTGAAACCGACGGTACGGTGACCCCGGAAGATGCAGTGGCCTATGCCGCGCGCATCCTTCAGGACCAGCTGACCCTGTTCGTCCACTTCGACGACCAGCTGCCTTCGGGCCAAGTGCCCGCCATGGCCGGCGGCGTTGCGACGCACACGCCGGAAGAGAGCGACGCCAACCAGCTCAACCGCTACCTCCTCAAGAAGGTGGACGAGCTGGAACTGTCGGTCCGTTCGGCCAACTGCCTCAAGAACGACAATATCATCTACATTGGCGACCTGGTCCAGAAGACCGAGGCCGAGATGCTCCGTACGCCGAACTTCGGCCGCAAGTCGCTCAACGAGATCAAGGAAGTGCTCTCGTCGATGGGCCTGCGCCTCGGCATGGACATCCCCGGCTGGCCGCCGGAAAACATCGAGGAAATGGCCAAGAAGCTCGAACAAGAGCTGCTGGGCTGATCGAATTGACGGGGCGCTCGCAAGGCGCCCCGTTTTCGGGTTTTGGGCGACAACCCTTGAAGTCGCCTGGATCGGGCTACCTGACACGGGCCCCATACGAACGGAGAAACGAACATGCGTCACAAACTCGGCCAGCGGAAACTGGGTCGTACCTCGGCCCACCGTATTGCCATGCTTCGCAACATGGCAGCCTCGCTGATCAAGCACGAGCAGATCACCACCACGCTTCCCAAGGCCAAGGAACTGCGTCCTTACGTTGAAAAGCTGATCACGCTGGCCAAGCATGGCGGCCTTTCCAACCGCCGCCTCGCCCACGCCCGTCTGCTCGACGATGCGCAACTCGTGAAGCTGTTCGATACGCTGGCCGCCCGTTATGCGGACCGCGCCGGTGGCTACACCCGCATCATCAAGGCCGGCTATCGCGCTTCGGACGCCGCGCCGATCGCCGTGATCGAACTGGTCGACCGCGATACCTCGGCGAAGGGCCAGGATTCGGGTCCGGTCTATACCGCCGACGAAGACGAGTACGAAGCCGCGTAAATCGCGCGCTTTCGCAGCCGATACTGAACGGGCGGAGCCGCAAGGCTTCGCCCGTTTCGCATTTCAGACCACAACATTCTGACGCGACTGGATTTTGCGCTCGGGTGCGGCGGTGCTATACCTGCATCATAACGATATGACGCGGCGGAGAAGGAACAGATTGAACGCGGGGGCGCTGGCTTGGGCAGCCGGCATCCTGCTGTGCGCCCGTCCCGCCCACGCCAACGACGGGGCCGTCGCCAAGGAAGCTACCAGTTCCCCGCCTGCTGCGGCGGCGTATGTCCAGCTCGGCCCCGTCTATCCGGCCACTCGCCGCGATGCGTTGGTCGAGCGGCGGTTCGGCCAGGATGTGGCCGATCCCTACCGCTGGCTTGAAGCGGACGCACGGTCCAGCCCTGAAGTGGCGGCATGGGTATCCGCCCAGAATGTAGCCAGCGCCAGCTACCTCGCCGCGTTGCCCGGTCGCGCCGCCATCGCCGCCCGTATCCGCGCGCTCTACGATTATGAACGCTACAGCCTGCCGCGAAAGGGCGGGCGCAGCTATTTCTACCTGCGCAACACCGGGCTGCAGAATCAGCCCGCTCTCTATGTCCGTGATGGTTTGAAGGGAAGGCAGCGGCTGCTGCTCGATCCGAACGGCTGGTCTGCCGATGGCACTGCGGCGCTCGATGACTGGGTTCCTTCGCCCAGCGGTCGCTGGCTGGCCTATAGCGTTCAGCAGGGCGGCAGCGACTGGCGCAGCCTGCGCGTCGTCGATGTGCGCGATGGCACCGTGCTGGCAGACAAGCTGGATTGGGCGAACGATACCGCAATCGGATGGGTCGGCAGTCAGGGCTTCCTATATTCCCGCTTTCCTGCGCCGCCGGCCGATGGCGCGGCGTCGTCACCCTCGTTCGACAAGGCGATCTGGTACCACCGCGTGGGCACCTCGCAAGCGGCCGACGAACTGGTGTTCGCAACGCCCGATCACCGGGAGTGGGGGCATAAGGCCTTCGTCACGTCCGACGGCCACTGGGCGGTCATTACCAGCGAAGCGAGCACCCTGCCTGCGCGGGCCGTTCACGTGATCGACCTCACAGCGGCTATGCGGGGCGAGCGGGCGGCGTGGAACCCGGTGCCGTTGGTGCCTGATATGGCCAGCGACTGGAAACTGGTGGACGGCATCGGCAACCGCCTGTGGTTCATCACCAACGATGGCGCCCCGCGCTACCGGCTTGTGCAGGTCGATCCCCGACACAAGGGTAGCGTCAAGACCGTCGTTCCGGAACGCCCGCAAACGCTGACCGCCGGGCGCATCGTGGGCGATCGCATCATCCTTTCCTATCTGGAAAACGGCAGCAGCAACGCAGTGTTTGTCGACATGCGCGGCCGCATCGGCCCCGCCATTTCGCTCAGCAGCATCGGTTCGGCCACCGGGTTTGCCGGCCGGCCCGGTGATCCCGAGACCTTCTATCAGTTCTCCAGCTTCAACCAGCCCTCCGCCATATTCCGGCTCGATCTCCGCACCGGCCAGATCGCGCCGTTTGCCCTGCCGAAACTCTCCTTCGATCCGGCGGATTATGTGGTGGAGCAGCGGACCTACCCTTCGCGCGACGGCACAAAGGTACCAATGTATCTCGTGCGCAAGCGGTCACTGGCAGCGTCCAACACACCTGCGCCGACACTGCTCTATGGCTACGGCGGGTTCGACATCTCGCTGACGCCGGGCTTTTCACCCGTGCGCATGGCGTGGCTGGAAGCGGGCGGGGCCTTTGCGCTCGCCAATATCCGCGGGGGCGGCGAATTCGGGCGTGACTGGTA
>Ga0163162_10003807_pt1 | contig 14466 bp, 18 predicted proteins | sample S55metaG_FD_115310 | JGI IMG/M metagenome (GOLD analysis project Ga0163162, IMG submission 115310) | Switchgrass rhizosphere microbial communities from Kellogg Biological Station, Michigan, USA - S5-5 metaG | ecosystem: Host-associated > Plants > Roots > Rhizosphere > Soil | place: USA...
ACTTATTGCCGCGATAGCAGCTGCTACGATCAGCGCTTTAATCGTGTGTTTTAAAAGATATTCGCGGAACGCAACGAGGAAGAACAGGATCTCGAGGATAAACAAAGTCTCCGACCATAAGTAGGAGTAAACCTGTAGCAACGGAGGACTCAAGATAATGGCCGCCAGCATAAGCCATTTATAGATCCTTGAAGCAGGTACAAAGTGTTCCATGATCCACCCGCTGGTAAAAATGAGGGTAGCAAACATGATCCCGTTCATTACCGCGCCAAACTTAACCGGATCTATTTGGGTGATAAACGAAATGATGCCAAGATAAATAGGGTAGAAAACCGGGAAATCAACAATAGGCACATGGTTAAATGTAAGCAGGTTACCATGGTTTTTAAAGCTCCGGGCCGCACTGGTGTACATGATACTATCCGGCGAAACGCCAACACCGCTATACCTGAAAAACAAGCTCAATATAAACCAGCCGATAAGGGCGGCTAAAACAGCATCAAGGTTTTTTAAGTAGCGGCTTTTTTGCATAGTAGAATATAAATATTGGTAAAAAGCAGGAGAGAAGAAAATGTTTTAGCTTTTATTGATAAAACATAAAATGAGCGTCATTGCGAGGTACGAAGCAATCCCCGATTAGTTGAGCGGCCACGCAAGTCTCTCTGTATAGTTTGGGATTGCTTTGTGCCTCGCAATGACGTTATTATTAAGTGCTTTAGGTATTACTAAGCTATTTGATCCAGTACCGTGCTGATCGGCTGATCGCTATCAATCAGGATGCCTTTTATGCCGGCAGCGGTTCCTGCTTCAACGTCGCGTTCGCGGTCGCCTATAAAGTATGATTTTGATGGATCGATGTTGTATTTTGCTATGCCTTGCAGCAGCAGTCCCGGTTTTGGTTTGCGGCAATCGCAGTCGCCGGTAAAGTTAGGGTGATGCGGACAGTAAAAAAAGTCGGTAATTTCAACGCCGTGCTCTTGGTAAACCTGTTTCAGGTGATTGTGCATTTTTGCCAGTTCTTCTTCGGTATACCAGCCTTTGGCCAAACCGCCCTGGTTGGTAGCAACAAGCAGCATATAGCCGCGGTCCTGCAGGGTTTTAAGGGCTTCGAAGTTATCAAGTACGTGGAAATCCTCAAAACGGCGTACATAATCGCCCATTTCCTGGTTAAGCACACCATCACGATCTAAAAAAACAGCTTTAATTTTATCAGGCATCGATTTTAAATTTTTCGGCGAAGGTACGGAATTTTAGTTCATGGTTGATAGTGCATAGATCATGGTTAACCATTGATGATTGGTAGTGGAGTATATATGGTTTATGAGATGGCTTTGTAGTAGGGGTAGTAGAAAGATGAGAGAATAAATTAATCTGATGAATCCGTTAATCCTATAAATCCCGGTTCAGAAAAAGCGTTAGGGATAGTAGCGGATACCGGCCTTGAGCGTAATGCCTGCAGGCGTATGAGCGGATAGCCCGGCCGCAGGCAACGCCCATATAGAGATTAGTGATTGGAGATAATAGATTAGTTGCTTTTGAATTTAGCTATAGTATTAAAGATTTGGCCGTTAAATGCTATTAATAATTATGGCATTACCTCCGGCCCGGGCTCTACGCTCATACTACACCGGCCTTAGCCACATAGCCGGTATCCGCTACGATCCCTAATGCAAATACAGTTTCAATAATTAACCTCTTATCTATATAATCCTCGCCCCCTCAAGCAGTCTATGAGCTGTCGACCACAAGCCATGCATGATCGTACTAACTAATCGTGAAAAATAAAAACACTCAAATACGTAATATCGTTACCCATACTGCATCTAAATAAAAAATACCGATAAACATTGGTGAACAATAAACTTAAACTAAAATGGATACATCACTTATTACTACCAGCACGGCCTTAGATGGCTACAAGGTTACCAGGCATTTAGGCGTTGTACGTGGCATTACAGTGCGCAGCCGGAGTGCGTTGGGCAATATTGCAGGCGGTTTTCAGTCGCTGTTTGGCGGCAGACTTTCAATTTATGTTGAGCTATGCGAAAATGCACGTGAAGAAGCTTACCAGCTTTTGATCCAGCACGCACAGGCAATAGGCGCAAATGCCATCATTAACATGCGTTATGATGCTAACGAGGTAATGCAGGGCATTACCGAAGTGCTTGCCTACGGTACCGCGGTTGTGGTTGAAAAAGTTTAAACTGCGATAAAAACAGAAAAACCACCCTGATATATTTCAGGGTGGTTTTTTGTTTTTATCCTTGGTGGAAGTATTTTGTCTTATTTGAAGTATGAAAGCGGAATGGTTTTCCACATGCCATGAGCAAGGTGGCCTATCAGCAGTTCATATATAAGATAAACCGGCCAAAATATGTAATGAATGATGAGTAAAATTATACTGTGGTTATAGTACCAGCTTATCATTAAAGTATATAAACCCAATACAAGGTACAATATGCTGGTTTCACGCTTTTCCATTTTTGCTTTTTATTTTTTCAGCTAATTTATAAATAGCGTTTAAATTAACGACAATTTTTCATGCTGTAAATTACTGCGTAATCGGCGGTACTATTAGTTTGTTGCCTGCCGGTTTTTGCATCGTATTTATAAGGCTTTTGTGCAAGCTGGTTGCCTCTTAGCTGAAACTCAACGCTTAGCGTATCTGTACTGCCTTCCTGCCCGTAAGTCCACAATGCTTTGATAACATTACCGTTCAAATTACCCATCAGCGAGCCTTTGCGGGCATCTTTTTCTTTTGGCAGCCAGTCCATATCACCGGTCACTTTGTTGCCGTTAATATGCAGGTTCACTTTTGTAGTGTCCTGGCTGGCAGTACCCTCGGTGACGTAAAAACAATACTCCATATTTACTGCCGGAGCATCGGGGGCGTTGGCCATGGCGGTGTCTTCCTTTTTAATTACCGTATCGGCATCATTTGTTGTACGATTGCCCGAGCAAGAGGCAGCCGTGAGTGCGATAAGGGAAACAAAGCCTAATTGAAATTTCATAACTGTGGTTGATTTTTTTTGTTATGACAATTAAAATAGTAAAAGGTTCAATCACTCAGGCTATAGCCACTAAATAGTTACAATAGTCTGATCAAGTACTTTTTAAACCCTGTTATGCCTGTTTCTTTTCGGGTGGGGTTGATACAATTTCGCCAAATTCATTTACATAGGCCAGCATACTGTCAAGGTCGCTGCCGCCTGAGTTTTGTTTACGTTCCTGTTTGCGTTGTTCTTTATCTTCCTTTTTTTTCTGGCGATTTTTTTCCAGTTGTTTTTTCATGAATGTTGCTTGCGATTTAGCCATAATTAAGATCAATTAAGTTAAATAATAGCTATTCCGTGTAGCAGTAAAATGGCCGGGCCAGGTAATAAATACCTGTTTAAGTGAGCATAAAAATGATCTTTAAGTTAAGTTCCGGGCAGCAACGGTATCAGCGGGAATAAAACAGATCAGCATCAAAATAGCTGGGCGCTGTAAGCTGGAATAGCTTTAAAATTTTGCCGTTTATACACAAAGATAATAAAAATAGCCGAATTTTCAATCATCCTCTGTCTCCGGACCGTCATGAATGGTCGAATAAAACCCGATAAAACAATATTACCCATATCTTAAATGGAGCTTAGGTGTTATATTTAGCCCATAAACCAATCAATAACCCTCATGAAACGCAGAAACTTTGTTCAAAGCTCGGTGCTGGCCGGGGCCTCATTATTTACCACGGGTGTTTTAAAAGCCGCCACGCTTACTGGCTGTGCTGAACCTGCCGGCGAAACTGCTGTAATAGCCGGCGACAAACTCTTTAACCTTAACTATGGCATTCATGATGGTATGTTTAAAAATCATGCTGGTGAAGATTTTATCGACCAGATAAAATTTGCTTACGATAAAGGGTTCCGGGCTATTGAGGATAACGGCATGAGCGGCCGGCCGGTTGAACAGCAAAAAAAGATAGGGGATACATTAGCCAAACTTGGTATGGCCATGGGCGTTTTTGTACAGCCAGGCTTGGGTAATGATAGCAACATGCTGGCAACAGGTAATGCCGACCAGGTTGAAAAGTTTATAGCCTCCTGCAAAGAGGCTGTTGAAATAGCCAAACGGATAGGCAGCAAGCTGGTTACCGTTGTTCCCGGCGATTTTGCACGTAAACTCCCTATTGGCGTGCAAACTGGTAATGTTATTGAAGCCATTAAAAAGGGGACTGCCATACTGGAGCCGCACGGTATTATTATGGTACTGGAACCGCTAAGTGATAACCCCGATCTGTTTCTGCGCACGCCCGACCAGGCTTATGCTATTTGCAAGGCAGTAGGAAGTCCTTCATGCAAGATCCTGTATGATATGTACCACGTTCAGCGTAACCAGGGTAACATTATCCCAACGCTCGATCTGGTTTATGATGAAATAGGTTATTATCAGATAGGGGATAATCCCGGTCGTAAAGAGCCCGGCACAGGCGAGGTGAACTATAAAAATATATTCAAACATATTTATAGCAAAGGCTATAAAGGCGTAATGGGCATGGAGCACGGCACTGCAGGAGCAGGAAAAGAAGGCGAACTTGCTTTGATCAAAGCTTATCGCGAGGCCGATAATTTCATTTAGCAGATGATGATCTTTGACGGATCTGTTTGCCTATATCAATAAAACTCCTGTGATTGAGCGGAAACTCCAGTATAACATGGGTGAGGCTTAAAACAAGCAGCCATTTGATGCCCGTGCGATAATTGTAAAAATATAAAGCTACGGAGGCCAGCCAGATCAGCAGGATCATAGCAGTGGTAACTTTAGTAATACGATGCCAGTTAATAACCTTTGTTTTGCTGAACCAATTGATATAATGATACGTGTATGCAAAGGCGATTACCCTGGTTAAAATGATACTGGCAGTGTTGCCATAAACATTAATGGTTTGATTGCGTAGGGTAATGGTATTGATATGGGCAAAATATGCGTACTCCTTAATGGCCCATTGGGTAGGTGTGCTTTTAATGTTGGTAAACAATACACATAAAAGTAGCGGACAAATTAAAAAGGTTATAAAAGCGATATAGCCCGAAATACTCTTAACTCTTAGCGCTCCGAGCAACATAAATGCCCCGGTAAAAATATAAACATGAATGAGGGTTGGAATATACAAACCGAAAATAGTGCGCAGGATATTTTGTGTCAACAGAAAGTAGCCCATCGCGATCAATAATAAAAAAGCTAATATCCTGTATAAGGTATTATTGATCACGAGCAATATAAATGAGAGGCCGAAGGCATAGTATACTAAATTGGCCGAAGGAAGTTTAAATAATACAGAAACAATAACCACCGCGGCAATCAACAGGTAATCATACTTTTTTATGGTGAAAAATTGTCGGGTATTTAACCATGAGATCTCGGTGAGATAATGTAAAGGGCCGAGTATTGCATACGAAAGCAGCATCAGCTCAAAAGGAATAAACAATGCAAGGCCCGCTGAAGCCAGCATAGCCAATACGTTGTAATAATTAATGCGGGTGATATTGGTCATTAATTGTTTATCAATTGCTCGCAAAAGTGCCTGGAAGCAAAGTTATTAGCTGTTTCTTTGCGTCTTAGCACCTTTGTTGGCTATCAATTTCACCGGCAATTTACACAATCAGTGAAAGTAAACTAAATACTTATTTTTAATCGATGAAACTTAAACTTATCCTCATATTCCTTTTTATTTCAAATTCGCTTTTAGCCCAGGACAGCCTTTTTGCCCGTAAAATGGTCGATACGCTGACGTCGCCTTTTTTCTGGGGACGTGGCTATACCAAAGACGGCGTTCATCAAGCCGCCGTGTTTTTAAGCGCTCAGCTAAAATCATACGGTGTAAAGCCTATGGATGACAAAAGCTTTTTACAGGACTTTAGCTACCCGGTTAATACTTTTCCCGGTAAAATGGAAGTGGCTATAAATGGCGTACAGTTAAGGCCTGGTAAGGATTTTATTGTTTCGCCGGATAGCCGCGGCGTGACGGGTACAGGGCAGCTGATCAAAAAAGATAGCACCCATTTTATCGATCAGCAAAATAGGGTCATTTTATCGCTGGAGGATAAGCTTACCTGGTCGGCCGAAGGGCAGGTTTTGGATTATACCCTGATCCAGGTTGATAAAAAGGCAGTAAAAGATATTCCAACAACGCTCAACGTAGCTATCGAAAATAAGCTGGTAACCGATTTTAAAACGGCTAATATCTGCGGTATCGTAAAAGGAACGTCAAAACCCGATTCCATTATCGTGATCACTGCGCATTATGATCATTTGGGTGGTATGGGCGATAAAACCTATTTTCCCGGTGCTAATGACAATGCCAGCGGTATTTCTGAGCTCATGGGGCTTGCCCGGTATTACGCCAAATACCCGTTACCGTTCAGCGTGGCTTTTATTTGTTTTTCGGGCGAGGAGGCAGGCTTGCTGGGTTCTAAATATTTTACGCAAAATCCAGTCATTCCACTCAAAAACATCCGTTTCCTGATCAACCTTGATCTTAACGGGACTGGTGTTGATGGGATAACGGTTGTGAATGCCTCTGTTTATCCTAAAGAGTTTGCTGCTATGCAACAGATCAACAAGGAAAATAATTACTTTGTGAGAGTGGCCTCCCGCGGTAAGGCAGCCAACAGTGATCATTACTTTTTTACCGAACAGGGTGTCCCTGCTTTTTTTATTTATACTATGGGTGGTATTAAGGCTTATCATGATGTTTTTGACATCAGCGCCACGCTGCCGCTCAATAAATACGCCGATCTTTTTAACCTGATAGTTAAATTTAACGGTAGACTTGCCGGTGCCCGGTAACCGGTTATTATAACATTGGTATTTATGCTTAGCCTCAACTTTAACCCGTTCCCCGTTTTAACAACCGAACGCCTCATATTGCGGCGTTTTACCTATGATGACGCTGCTGATCTGTTCGAAATGCGATCGAACAAAACGGTGATGCAATACATTAGCCGGCCAATCAATAAAACCATTGATGATGCTGTTGGACTGATAGATGTGATAGAAGACCTGCTTGGCAAAAATGATGGCATCACCTGGTGTATCTGCCTGAAAAACAATAATAAATATATTGGCAGTATCGGTTTTTGGCGGATAGAAAAGGACAGGCACCGAGCCGAGATCGGGTATCTTTTAAACCCTGTATACCAGGGGCAGGGGATGATGCAGGAAGCTGTTACGGCTGCTATCGGTTATGGCTTTGACGTGCTCAAATTGCATTCGATAGAGGCCCGTGTAAGTCCGGATAATTTCGCTTCAATTAAATTATTGCTCAAAAATAATTTTGTTCAGGAGGCTTATTTTAAGGAAGATCACCTGCATAACGGCCGCTTTGAAGACACCGTGGTTTACTCGTTATTAACACAAACTTAAATCTGTTAACAAATTATTTATGCTGGCTATTTTTAATTAAAAAAAAATGATGCATGTTTACGCATAGAAACCAATTATACCTGTGCTGAAAACAATTCAGTTTAAATGGGGTTAACATTAAAAAACAAAAGAAACTTATCATGGCAACAGAAAAAGGAAGTGGTATTACCGCTTATTCAGTGAAAACAAAAACTAAAAATGTACCAATGATCAATCCAGTTATCGACGTAAAATCGGGCAGATACATTGCCACAGGAACTGACAGTGAGGGTAACAAAATGGCTGCCATTATGGGTAAAGCTACTGCCGAAGAGCATATCAAAAATGGTAATGCAAAAAAAGGCGAAGGCTGGTAAATAATAGTTGAACATAAAATAGCCCTGTATTTGTTGAAAATGCAGGGCTATTTTGGTTTGTAACCTTTGGATGGTCGCTATTTATCCGATGGGTTCTTCTTTTTATTCTGCAGCATTTCCACCATTTTAGTTAAACGGTCCTGCCGGGTTTTTTCTTGTTTGGCAGTAAGGATCCAAAGCACGTATTCTTTTTTATGGCTGTAGGCCAGTGATTGGAAATAGTTGAGCACCCCAGGGGATTGTTCCAATGTTTCCTTTATATAATCGGGTAGGGTTACTATCTTGTTGTCCACATCAATATAAGCACTGTGCTCATTGTTGCGTACCGCTTCGTTACGTCCTTCAGAAACTTTCACGGCTTCAACAGGGCGGAAACGCAGTGCCGTCCATACTTCGTTAACTGCTGCCGATGCTACCGGCCGTAAGCCATATTGAGCAGGTGCGTCCCAGCTGCTCATCATTTCCAGATCTGTTTGAATACCCGAATTTTTTTTGGGGTAGATGATCCAGAAAACGGTATCGGCTTTAAGCAGCGGTGTGATCAATTTAAGCTCTGATGCCAGTTCTGTACTGTTGGTTACAAATAACTGAATACCATTAAATTCTCCTTCCGTGCTGAAAACCAGGTTGGCGTTATCAGGCAGAGGCGACAGGCTATCCGTGTAACCGGAAGGAGCATTTTGCAGCAGCCAGCGTGAATTTGGTTTGATCTGCAGTTTTTTAGCAAGGGCGTTCATCGTAATAATTTTATAATGGATAAAGCTAATGTAAGCATTAAATTAAAATTGAATGACAAGCCGGAGTCCCCGCAGCGGCGTATTTTTAATAGCTTTGCCCTTACTACCATCACCCAATTTTAATGAAGCATATACTTGATAACCCTGCCTGGAACGCGCTTATTACCGGTAATAAAGCGTTTTCAGGTGGTAATGATACTATAAAATATTTCCCGAAAGAGGTTTCGCCCTTTGTTGCTACCGCCGAAATATCAAAAGAAAATTTTAACCTGCTTTACGATACTATTCCCTTTGAAAGCCATTTTATCTTTATCGCCCCGCATGATATTGAAATTCCTGAACAGTGGAAAATAGTGCATTACCTGAAATGCCTGCAAATGGTTTTTGAAGGAGAAATACCTGCCGATGTTTCGGATGAAGGCCTGGTGCCGCTTACAAAACAGCACGTGCCCCAGATGCTTGAGCTTACTCAACTAACCAATCCCGGCCCTTTTATAGACCGAACTATTGAATTTGGACATTATCAAGGCATTTTTGATGGCGATAAACTGGTTGCTATGGCCGGGCAGCGTTTAAACCCCGCACCTTACGCCGAGATCAGTGCCGTTTGTACCCATCCCGATTACCTGGGGCGCGGTTATGCAGGTAAATTATTATTGAACCAGGCCAAACGCATTAAGGCAGCTTCCGAAATACCTTTTCTGCATGTAAAAGCTGAAAATGAATGGGCTATCAAAGTATATGAAAAGCTCGGGTTTGTAACCAGGAAGGAAATGTCGTTTTATGTGCTGAGAAAGTAACATGAAAAATCCATGTCATTGCGAGCGCAGCGTGGCAATCGCACGGAAGCATATTCGCCCTGTATAGCATGCGATTGCCGCGCTGCGCTCGCAATGACATGGTAGAAAAAGAATTGCTTTCTTATATCGCCATCTTAGCAAAAAAGTCCCAAAGCACAATCCCTGCGGATACAACTATATTAAACGAATGCTTGGTGCCAAATTGAGGGATCTCGATACAGCCATCAATAACCTGCATTACTTCATCGCTTACGCCGTTTACTTCGTTCCCGAAAATCAGGGCGTATTTGCCGTCTTCGGTGGGTTTAAACTCGTGGAGCATAGTGCTGTTTTCTGCCTGTTCAATAGCTATGATCTGGTAGCCATCTTTACGTAATTGTTCAACAGCCTGTAAAGGAGTTTCGTAGTAAGTCCAGTTAACGGATTGGGTTGCGCCGAGGGCTGTTTTTTCAATTTCGCGGTGGGGTGGTTGGGCGGTGATACCGCAGAGGCAGATCTTTTCGACCGCAAAGCCATCAGAGGTACGAAAGATAGAGCCGATATTGTGCATACTGCGCACGTTATCCAACACTACAGCTACCGGTAGTTTATCCTGTGCTTTAAATTCATCAACCGTAGCCCGGTTCAGCTCATCTAACTTTAATTTGCGCATCCCTATAGTTCATTAGTTAAATGGTTCATTAGTTCATTGGTGTTTTATCGCAATGAACTAATGAACCATTATAAGGGCGCAAAAATATTAAAAAAAGCCGTTAGTTAAGTACAGTAGCCAATTCGCCTACACCATCACCAATAAGTGAGTTGTAAACAGATGGAGCATAGCCTATTTTCTGTGTATAATATTCGGTTATTTCTTTACTGAATTTATCAAAAGCACCACCTTTAAGCAGGGCTATAGCACAACCGCCAAAACCAGCACCGGTCATCCGGGCACCGGCAACATCCGGGTTGGTTTTGCTGTACTCGGCAACAGTATCCAATTCAACACCACTTACTTCGTACAAATCGCGCAGGGAATCGTGTGATGCATACATCAGTCTACCAAACTCCGCCAGGTCATTAGCGGCAAGAGCTGTTGCTGCCAATTTTACACGGTCATTTTCTTCAATTACGTGTTTGGCGCGTTTTAGTACGATCGGATCTGTGATCAGGTGTTTGTATTGCTCAAAAGTAGCGCTGTTTATCTCGCAAAGATATTTGATATCCAGTTGCTGCTGCAGGGCCGCAAGGGCTGCCTGGCATTCTTGTACGCGCTCGTTATATTTTGATTCGGCCAGTTTGCGGGGCTTGTTGGTATTGATAATAGCAAGTACATATTCACCAAGATTACTGTCAACCGCCTGGTAATCCAGGGTATCGCAATTGAGCATCAGGGCTTTGTTTTTTTCGCCGAAGGCTACCGCAAACTGGTCCATAATGCCACTGTTAACACCAATAAAATTGTTTTCTACATATTTAGACAATTTAACAAGGTCGAGCTTGCTGTAGCCGCTGTTAAACAGTTCGTTAAGTGCATAAGAAGTAACTACCTCAATAGAAGCAGATGACGACAAACCCGAGCCGATTGGGATATCGCCATAAAATAACATATCAAGGCCTTTTAATTGGTGCCCATCTTTAATAAAACGATCAATTACACCGATGGGAAAGTTAAACCAGTTTTCACCGTTTTTTTCATAATGAAGTTGCAGTGGAATATCTTTTTGCTCACTGAAGTTTAAACTCCTGAAGCGGAAAATGCCATCCTCGTTAGGGGAGGTTAGTAAATAAGTGCCAAAAGTAATGGCGCATGGCATAACCAGCCCGCCGTTATAATCAATATGCTCGCCAATAAGGTTTACACGACCGGGCGAAAAGTACACGTTGTTTGCTTCTTTGTTAAAGATCTTAATAAATTCCTGGTGCAAATTATTCTTCATTATTCAGGTTGGTTTTTCGGAAAACAAATATTGGAAAAATTGTCAACTTTACAGTTATAAATTTAATTTAATTTTTAATTTATTTTTATGAGATAGTTTTGCAGATATTCGGGCTCGAAAAATGTGTTTAACCAGTTAAAAAATACTCATGAAACAATACCTTGTAACCGCATATGATTTTACAGACGCTGAGGCATTTGATCGCCGGATGGCCGCACGGCCGCATCATGTTGATGGTGCTAAAGCGCTTAAAGCCAATGGTAATTTAGTTGTAGCCGGCGCTATGCTCGATGACGAAGGCAAAATGATAGGCTCAACAATGATAGTACAGTTTGAAACTCTTGAAGAATTGGAAGCCTGGAAAAATGCAGACCCTTATATCACCCAACGGGTTTGGGAAAGTGTTGATGTAAAGCCATTTAAAGTGGCCGACTTGTAGGTACTCATAAATGTCATTGCGAGGGACGAAGCAATCGCATGGAAGCATAGTCGCCCTGTATAGCATGCGATTGCCGCGCTACGCTCGCAATGACATGATTTTTACCATTGTGAGTTGCCCATCTGCTCATCTTCCAATAGCCCTGGGCATCTTTAGTATAAAAGGCTGTATAACCTTTACCCTGCATAGTGAAATTAAAATCAAATTCGGTTACGGAATTATCATCGGGCAAAAAGTTAGTGACAATACTGTCGGCCACGGCAGCCAGGGTGATGCCAAATTCATCAACCGGTTTTGTAGTTTTTTCAATGCTGGCTATAAAATCGGCATAACTATTAAACTTATAATTACCGGATGCGTCCTGCTGTCTCGCTGCTGCAAATGCTGCTTCTGCCCATTCCTGTTTATAGGTTTCCATAGCCTTAAGAAGGTCACCGGCGCTTATTTCCGGTAATCCATCGTTTCCGGTGGTGTTATAACTATTCAGTATTTCTTCTTTACTTCTCATTTGGTATTAGTGCTCGTGCTATCTTCTATTGACTTAAATAATAAAAGGATGCCAAATTACTGACATCCTTTTTAATTTTTTGGAAAAATAGACCAAAACCTACGTCATTATAAGCGAAGTATGGTCACCCTATATAGCATGCGATTGCCACGCTATCGCTCGCAATGACATATTAATAAACTTTTAACTCTTTCATGTTCCCTCAGGGTCTCTCGCAGAGGGCCCTAAGGGTCGCCGCCCCCAAACATCTAACAGGATATCCGGAACAGCGAATCTGCATGGCGCATACATCAGGGTCCTCTGCGAGAGACCCTGATGGGACGTTGATTTTTTATTTTTGAACTTTTATTTAAGCCTCAGCTAAAGTATCCAATACATCTAAATCATCTTCTGATAATTGAATATCGGCAGTTTTCATGTTTTCTTCCAGGTGTTTAACACTCGATGTACCCGGAATGAGCAGGATATTTGGCGAATGATGTAGTAACCAGCTTAAGGCTACTTGATGCAGTGTAGCACCATGTTTGGCGGCGATACGGTTCAATATGGCTTCGCCCTGTACGTTACCGCCACCAAGCGGGAACCATGGGATAAATGCGATGTTATGATCGCGGGTGTATTCCAGTTCGGCCTCCCATTTGCGATTGTCAACACTGTACATGTTTTGTACCGATACTACTTCAAAATATTGCTGGGCAAGTTTAATATCCTCAACACTTACTTCAGATAAACCGATGTGCCTGATCTTGCCTTCCTGCTGTGCTTTTTGTAAAAACTCAAATGATTTTTCGGCAGGTACTTTAGGGTCGATGCGGTGCAATTGGTAAAGGTCGATACGTTCAACCTGGAGGCGTCTCAGACTTCCTTCAAGTGCTTCTTTTAAATGTTCCGGCGAAGAATCTACCGGCCACTCACCAGGACCTGTACGTAATAAGCCGCCTTTGGTACCAATTAATAAATCCGTAGGGTATGGGTGCAGGGCTTCGGCAATTAATTCTTCGGATACATTTGGCCCATAGCTATCGGCCGTATCAATAAAATTAACACCCAGCTCAACGGCACGTTTTAACACACGGGTGCTTTCATCTTTATCTTTCGGCGGTCCCCAGATCCCGGTACCGGTAATACGCATTGCACCGTAACCCAAACGATTAATGGTAATGTCGCCACCAATGGTGAACGTTTTTTCAAATGAACTTGTTGTGCTTGCCATGGTAATGTGTTTTGTTTATTGTAAAGTTCAACTAAAAACAATCACTATTGTTCATGGAATGTATAACACAAATGTAATTTTGAGGATAGGAGGAGAATAAATAAGAAATTTTCACACAAATTTTTTCGAATTAATCGAATCACACGAATTTCAAATCGACGTCAAAAAAAATTCGTGTAATTCGATTAATTGTGGCCGACTTGAAAATCAATTCGTGTGAAATTTTTCATTTCATTTATTCACCGAGGCTGACCGTTTTAAACGTAATTTCCCTGCACGATGGCTATTCGTGTAATTCGCATAAATTCGTTTTTATTAGTGTTAATTATCTCCAGGCGCCCAATATCAATCCCATCAGGGTTAGGGATACCACGCTGTAACCGCCGTTTATAAAGATTAACCGCCAGCTTTTAAGCTCAAACAAACTGTGAATTGCAATAGCGCAAAATGTCCAGATGCCTGCAAGGAAGCCCCATAGTGTCCCTAAAGTGGCGGTGGTAGTTGGAACAGCTAAAAACATGGCAAGATTTACCGCCATAATGATAGAAAAGAAAGCAGTAAAGCCAAAAGCCCTGCCTTTGCTGGATGCCTGCAGTTCGGCGCTGGTTAGTTTATTATCAGCCATCCAGGCGTTAGCAAACAGGGCGGGTGAGTACCAAATACCGCCAACTAAAAACGCAGATAATGCTGCAACCACAACGGCCAGCCAGTTGATGAGTTGAAAATTCATGATGATAATGTTTAAATTAAATTGGTTGTACTAATATAATTAATAAAAGCTAAAAGCCGAATGCACAAAGCTTAAAGGTTTATGGGAAACAGATTAACAGGCTCTGGATAGGTGTCTACGCTTTTAATTAGTATAGATAGGGCAGGGGCATAAAAAAGCCCCGATTACTTTTACAGCAATCAGGGCTTTTTATTTAGTTTGAATTTGTGTTATGCTATTTTACGTTGTAGTGTATCACGCTGCGGCCTATGTTACCTTCGGCATCTATCCCTTCAATAATGGCGCGGTATGAGCCACGCTGATCACTGTTAAAGAAACTGATTGTTGCAGTACCGGTTGTTTTATCGGTAATCACGTTTG
>Ga0163162_10003810_pt1 | contig 14459 bp, 9 predicted proteins | sample S55metaG_FD_115310 | JGI IMG/M metagenome (GOLD analysis project Ga0163162, IMG submission 115310) | Switchgrass rhizosphere microbial communities from Kellogg Biological Station, Michigan, USA - S5-5 metaG | ecosystem: Host-associated > Plants > Roots > Rhizosphere > Soil | place: USA: Michigan...
ACATCGACATGACCCACGGCCTGGTGATGAGCGAGGCGGTGATGATGGGCCTGGGCCCGTACATCGGCCGCGAGTACGCGCACGACCTGGTCTACGACATCTGCCGCGACGCGCTGAAGCAGCGACGGCCGCTGCTCGACCTGCTCGTCGAGCATCCTGAGATCAACCGCCACCTTGACCGGGCCGCGCTCGCACGGCTCTGCGATCCCGCGAACTACCTCGGCCAGTCAGGTGCGATGGTCGATCGCGTGCTGGCCACGCTGCGCTGACCCTATCCGCTGCCGCACAGGCCGACGCAGATCGGTCCGGCCAACTCATGCCCGCTCTCAGGAGACTCCCATGAAATCCGCCAAGTTGCTCAAGCTGCTCTATGTCCAGGTTCTGATCGGGCTGGTGCTCGGCATCGCCGTCGGCCACTGGTGGCCCGAGTTCGGTACCGCGCTGAAGCCGCTCGGCGATGGCTTCGTCAAGCTGGTGAAGATGATGATCGCGCCGATCGTCTTCTGCACCATCGTCAGCGGAATCACCTCGCTGAACGACTCGAAGCAGATCGGCAAGACGCTTCTGAAGTCGATGGGTCTCTTCTACGCGTTGACCATCCTCGCCTTGCTGACCGGCCTGGCCTCGGTCTTCCTGCTCCAGCCGGGCGCTGGAATGCACATCGATCCGAAGCACCTCGACGCGGCCGTGGCCGGGAAGTACGCCAGCCAAATCCCGCCGCGCGGCTTCACCGAGTTCGTGCTGCACATCATTCCCAATTCGTTCTTCGGCGCATTCGCCGACGGCGAAGTGCTGCCGGTGTTGCTGCTGTCGGTCCTTTGCGGCTTCGGGCTGACGCGCATCGGCACGGCCGGGCGCGTCGTGCTCGAGGGCATCGACGGCTTCGCGAACATGCTGTTCGCGGCCTTCGGGTTCATCATGCGGCTGGCCCCGCTCGGCGCGTTCGGCGCAATGGCCTTCACCGTCGGGCGTTACGGGATCAAGTCGATCGGCTCGCTCGGCATGCTGATCGGCACGTTCTACGTTGCCTGCATCTTCTTCGTCGTCGTCGTTCTCGGAACGCTGGCGTGGCTGCACAAGTTCAAGCTGTGGCAGTTGCTGCGCTACATCCGCGAGGAGTTGCTGGTCGTGCTCGGCACGTCTTCGAGTGAGCCGGTGCTGCCGCGTCTGCTCATGAAGCTGGAGCGCCTGGGCTGCAAGAAGGGCGTCGTGGGGCTGGTGCTGCCGACCGGCTACTCGTTCAACCTCGACGGCACGGCGATCTACCTGACGCTGGCCTCGATGTTCATCGCCCAGGCGTGCGACATCACGCTGTCGTGGGGACAGATCGGCGCGATGCTCGGCCTGATGCTGCTCACCTCCAAGGGCGCCGCCGGAGTGACGGGCAGCGGCTTCGTCGCACTGGTGGCGACGTTGGCGGTGATGCCGGACCTGCCAGTGGCCGGCGTGGCGTTGATCGTCGGTATCGACAGATTCATGTCCGAGGCGCGCGCACTGACCAGCACCATGAGCAACGCCGTCGCCTGCGTCGTCGTGTCCATCTGGGAAAACGCGTGCGACCGAGAAGTGCTTGCTCGAGAGCTGCAGCAAAACTATGTCAACACCGAAATGGCGCTGGAACAGGACGCCGTGCTGCCACAGCAGGCCCCGGCGGCAGCCGTCCTTCACACGGCGGCGCTCCACTGATAGCCGCGGCAGCCATGGGCTCCGTATGCCTCTGCGAACCTCGCCTTCCCTCGCCCAAGTCCAGCCAGTACCCCCACGGATACCCTGTTCGGCTGACGGGAAAGGCACACATTCTTAGGACGTCTTGAACGTCGCCGGAGCCCATGTGTTCCGCGCGGCGCGACGTGCGCCTGTGTCATCGGCCAATTGCCTGCGGAAGACCTGCGCCGACGCCATGTAGCAAGTTGCCGTCGCGGCGTCGGCGTGAAAGTCGGAGGTTGGCGAGACCACTCCGCGAATCTCCTCCATCAAAGCGCGCGCGCGCCCGGTCGGCCCCGCCGCCAAACTCAGCATGACATTCTCCGCAGACCCAAAGCCCGCCGCGACAGACAGGACACCCCCTTCATGACACCATGCTGCCATAGTGAAGGCATCTGACATGCGCCACGTGACGCTGCCCGGCGGTCGCTCTGTCTCCGTCATTGAGACCATCGACGACCCTAGTCGGCCATGGGCGCCGTATCCGGTGGGCAGCCACTACATCGTTCAGCGGGAGCGCGTCGGTGACGCGGTTGCCCGAGAAGCCGTAACAGGCAGTTCCAATTTGGCTCTCGTCTTGAACAAGCCGGAAGCAGAAGCATTGGCTGTCCTTCTTAACGTCGCCCCAAGGCCACGTTAAGGGGGCCCACGTCCCGCTTTCCGCCCTCTCAAGTAAACAAATGTCGGAGGCCAATTTCATATCCAGAAGTAGGTTTACTTCGAGAACGCCTGGCCCGGTACAGGGTTGGGGAGCTTAGCAGTCACCGATCCGGGTTTTCGAACTAAAGTTGCGTTGTCGCATCGTCCTCTGACTTCCAGTGCTCGCTGCATTCATCGCCCTCTCCGTTCTTGCCGCCATCCTTCTGCTCGCTCTCTATATTCGCCGTCGCGGCGAGCGTTTTTCGCCTGGGATCAAGGTGTCCTTGAATGCGGAAAGACTCGACACCACGCTGGGCGATTTTCATGACATGCGCGAGGCACTTCGCCCGCTGGAACACACCGAGCCGCGTCCCGCCGCGACCCAAACGGCGCCCGGTAGGAAGGATCCCCTCCTTGGCCGGATAGCACACCTGCCCGACTAGACGTCCGGCTGCCCTTCGTCTGGCTTCCGCCTAGCGAGAAATCCCTGAATGATCGGTGATGCCAGTTGCGAAGGATTCACATGCCATCGAGCGCAAACCCGAGTGCGTGTGCCAAGTCGTTGATTTCTCTTCAGTCTTTTGCTGGAGTGATGACGCGATCGCCGTGAGTCGAGCCGGTGATCGTGGTGCAGCCCGTCCAGCACGGATTTCGCTCGCACGAGCGCACCCGGCGTCCATCGACATCGAGGTTTAGCCTGCGAGGTGCGTGCAGATTCTGAGGGAGGGCCGGGAACGCCAGGTCCCAGCGCGCTGTGGGGACGTTCGCCGTTGTAGTGAGCAACCCACTCGCGCAGGATCAAGCGGAGAGCGCCTCGGATAGCGGGACATCCAATCCAGGCACTCGCGCCGGATCGTGCCGATCACTCGCTCGCAGGTCGCGTTCGCCTTGGGGTTCGAGAACGGTGAGCGCAGCAACGCCAGGCCCAACGCTCGAATCGAATCATCTAGGTGCCGGGTCTTGTGCCATCGTCACCGTGGAAATCGAGCTGCCCAGGTTCCCCTGAAGCCGAGCGAACGCTAGATCGACGTCTCCGACCTGCAACGCAGACAGCGCCTCGGCGCCACCGATCTCTCGGACGGAGATCGTCAGCTGCGGAGAGCATTACGCAAGCGGTCAAGGAAGGTGGAAGTACCTCCAGCGTCGCAGCGCCTTGCAGTGAGCGAACGAACGGCTTGGTCTTCAGCGCCTGTTCAATGATCTGTGTCTGTTCGCTCAGCGGCGGATAGGCACGGGACGGCAACACGCTCGTCGAGCTCGGGTTCCCGGTGTCTTGCCGCGGCCTATCGAACATGGGTACGGGCAAGCATGAACTCGGGCGGGTCGGCGTGCCGGTGTGCATCGGTGACGTGATGATTAACCCCGCCGACTTCGTTGTCGGCGACCGTGACGGCGTCATCATTGCCCCAAAAACCGAGTGGATGAAGTGATCGCCAGCGCCGTAGCTCGAGAAGCCAAGGAAGCCGGGATGCGGCATTCGATTCAGCAGGGGGGACGACCGCCGCGCTGCTGGGCTGACGGACACGCTGCGGCGCCTTGGCCTGGACTGATGGACCGCACCGCACCGAGCATAGGGTTTCCTCGGAGAGATGCGGCCGGAGATCCGGACGATCCGCATCGATGAACACCGGAGCGCCGGCGATCGCGTCGCCACTCCGGCAAAAGACTAAAGAGAAATCAACGACTTGGCGCACGCACTCGGGTTTGCGCTCGATGGCACGTGAGTTGCGAAACGTCAGGGCCGACCGCATTCGCGAATGCAGGTCAAGGCCATGAGACACGGGGGACAGCAATGAGCACGATGGGCGACCTCGACCCCACCGAGACGAGCGAGTGGGTCGACGCGTTGGGCGCGGTCCGGCAGCACCGCGGCAACGAGCGCACGAACTACCTTCTCAACCGGCTGGTCGACGAGGGGCGGCGTGAAGGCGTCTACGTTCCCCGCTCGCTGACGACGGCCTACTGCAACACCATCCCACCCGAACGGGAGGAAAAGAGCAGCGGCGACCGCGCGATCGAGCATCGCCTGCGCTCGATCATCCGCTGGAACGCGATGGCGATCATCCTGCGCGCCAACAAGGAGAGCTCGGAGCTCGGCGGCCACATCGCGAGCTTCCAGTCGGCGGCGACGCTGTACGACATCGGCTTCGGCCACTTCTGGCACGCGCCGACCGACACGCACGGCGGCGACCTGCTGTTCATCCAGGGCCACAGCTCGCCGGGGATCTACGCGCGCGCTTTCCTCGAAGGGCGCCTAACGGAAGCGCAGCTGCTCAGCTACCGCCAGGAGACCGAAGGGCACGGCATTCCGTCGTACCCGCACCCCTGGCTGATGCCCGACTTCTGGCAGTTCCCCACGGTGTCGATGGGGCTCGGGCCGCTGCTGGCGATCTACCAGGCGCGCTTCCTGAAGTATCTCCACGGCCGCGGCCTCGCCGACACTGCGCCTCGCAAGGTCTGGGCCTTCATGGGCGACGGCGAGATGGACGAACCCGAGTCGCTCGGCGCGATCTCGCTCGCCGGCCGCGAGAGCCTCGACAACCTCGTCTTCGTCATCAACTGCAACCTGCAGCGCCTCGACGGCCCGGTGCGGGGCAACGGCAAGATCGTCCAGGAGCTCGAAAGCGTCTTCCGCGGTGCGGGCTGGAACGTCATCAAGGTCATCTGGGGCAGCGGCTGGGATGCGCTCCTGGCTAAGGACAAGAGCGGCAAGCTGCTGCAGCGCATGGAAGAGTGCGTCGACGGGGAGTACCAGGACTTCAAGAGCAAGAGCGGCACCTACGTGCGCGAGCACTTCTTCGGCAAGTACGACGAGACGCGCGCGCTCGTCGCCGAGATGAGCGACGACGAGATCTGGGGTCTGACCCGCGGTGGTCACGACCCGGTCAAGGTCTTCGCCGCCTACGCTGCTGCAGTCAAGCACACCGGCCAGCCGACCCTGATCTTGCCGAAGACAGTGAAAGGCTACGGCATGGGGGAGTCGGGCGAAGGCCAGATGATCGCTCACCAGGCGAAGAAGATGACGCAGGATGCACTGCGCAACTTCCGCGACCGTTTCCAGATTCCGGTCAGCGATGAAGACCTTCCGAACGTGCCCTTCATCAAGCCCGCGGAAGACAGCCCCGAGATGAAGTACCTGCGCGAGCGCCGCGCGGCGCTCGGTGGCTACCTGCCGCAGCGGCGCCGGAAGTCCGTGGCGCTCGAGATTCCGCCGCTTGCCACCTTCGAGAGGCTCCTTAGAGACACGGGCGAGCGGGAGATCTCCACCACGATGGCGTTCGTGCAGATGCTGGGCACGCTGGTGCGCGACAAGAACATCGGCAAGCACGTGGTGCCGATCGTTCCTGACGAGTCACGCACGTTCGGGATGGAAGGCATGTTCCGCCAGCTCGGCATCTGGTCGTCGCTCGGCCAGCTCTACAAGCCGCAGGACGCCGACCAGCTGATGTACTACCGCGAGTCCAAGGACGGGCAGGTGCTTCAGGAGGGCATCAACGAAGGCGGCGCAATGTCGAGCTGGATCGTCGCCGCGACCTCGTACAGCACGAACAACGTGCCGATGATCCCGTTCTACATCTATTACTCGATGTTCGGCCTGCAGCGCGTCGGCGACCTGGCGTGGCTGGCTGGAGACATCCGCGCCCGAGGCTTTCTGCTCGGCGGCACGGCGGGCCGGACGACGCTCAACGGCGAGGGCTTGCAGCACGAGGACGGGCACAGCCACATCCTCGCCGGCACGATCCCGAACTGCGTCTCGTACGACCCGACCTTCGCCTACGAGGTCGTGACGATCATCCGCGACGGCATGCGACGGATGTACGCGGAGCAGGAGGACGTGTACTACTACGTCACTCTGATGAACGAGAACTACCCGCACCCCGGCATGCCGGAGGGCAGCGAAGCGGGAATTCTCAAGGGCCTGTACCAGCTCAGCGACGGCGGCAAGTCGACCAAGAAGGGCCAGCGGGTGCAGCTCCTGGGCAGCGGCACGATCCTGCGCGAGGTGATGTTCGCCGCGGAACTCCTGAAGAGCGATTTCGGCATCGCCGCCGATGTCTGGAGCGCAACCAGCTTCAACGAACTGCGCCGCGACGGCATGACCGTCGAACGCTGGAACCGGCTGCATCCGAGCGAGCCGGCGCGCAAGAGCCACGTCGAGTCGTGCCTCGCCGGTCACGAAGGCCCGGTCGTCGCCGCCACGGACTACATGCGCAACTATGCCGACCAGGTGCGCGAGCAGGTGCAGGCGGCCGGCAGGCGCTACACCGTGCTCGGGACCGACGGCTTCGGACGCAGCGACTACCGCAAGAAGCTGCGACGCTTCTTCGAGGTCGACCGTTGGCACGTCGTGGTCGCCGCGCTGAAGGCGCTGGCCGACGACGGCGTGATCAAGCCCGAGGTCGTTGCCGGCGCGATCGACAAGTACGGCCTTGATGCGGGGCGAGCTGCCCCCTGGACTGTCTGAGACACGCCATGAGCAACTCAATCGACATCAAGGTCCCCGACATCGGCGACTTCACCGACGTGCCGGTGATCGAGATCTTCGTCAAGGTCGGCGACACCGTGAAGGCCGAGGACCCGCTGGTCTCGCTGGAATCCGACAAGGCGACCATGGACGTGCCGGCGCCTCGCGCCGGCAAGGTGAAGTCCATCGCCGTGAAAGTGGGCGACAAGGTCAGTGAAGGCAGCGTGATCATGGTGTTCGACGGTGAAGCCGCCTCCGCTGCTTCGCCGGCGCCCGCCGAGGCCGCGAAGCCCAGCGTCAGCGCGCCGCCCTCGGCAGTCAGCGCGCCGGCGGGCGTGGCCGAAGTGCGGGTGCCCGACATCGGCGACTTCACCGACGTGCCGGTGATCGAGATCTTCGTCAAGGTCGGCGACACCATCAAGGCGGAAGACCCGCTCGTCTCGCTCGAGTCCGACAAGGCGACGATGGACGTTCCGGCGCCGCTCTCGGGCGTCGTCCAGGCGATCAACGTCAAGCTCGGCGACAAGGTCAGCGAAGGCTCGGTGATCCTGTCGCTCGCCACCGGCAGCGCGACGGCGGCGCCGTCCGCCGCTGCGGCGGTGGCAGCCGCAGTCGACGCTGGCGCTACCGCCGCGTCGCCGGCCCCGGTCGCCGCGGCCGGAACGGGCGCAAGCGTCGACGAAGCCGCATTCGCCCTGGCCTACGCCGGGCCCGCGGTTCGCAAGCTGGCACGCGAGCGCGGCGTCGACCTCGGCAAGGTCAATGGCACTGGCGAGCACGGCCGCATCGTGCGCGACGATGTCGAGGCATTCGCCAAAGGCGGTGCGCCCTCGCCTTCGCCTTCGGCGGGAAAGGCGACGCCGGCCCCGGCCCTTGGCGGTGGCATCGACCTGCTGCCGTGGCCCAAGGTCGACTTCGCCAAGTTCGGTCCGGTCGAGCGCAAGGAGATGTCGCGGATCAAGAAGATCTCAGCCGCCAACCTGCACCGTAACTGGGTCGTCATCCCGCACGTGACGACCCACGATGAAGCCGACATCACCGACCTCGAGCAGTTCCGCGTGCAGATGAACAAGGAGCTGGAGAAATCGGGCGTCAAGCTGAGCATGCTGCCGTTCATGATGAAGGCGGCGGTCTCAACGCTGAAGAAGTTTCCCGAGTTCAACGCCAGCCTCGACGGCGACGCGCTGGTGCTGAAGAACTACTGGCACATAGGCTTCGCCGCCGACACGCCGAACGGGCTGATGGTGCCGGTGATTCGCGACGTCGACAAGAAGACTGTCCCCGACATCGCCAAGGAGATGGGTGAGCTCGCCAAGCTCGCCCGCGACGGCAAGCTCAGGCCCGACCAGATGCAGGGCGGCACCTTCACCATCTCGTCGCTCGGCGGCATCGGCGGCATCTATTTCACGCCGATCATCAACGCGCCCGAGGTCTCGATCATGGGCGTGTGCAAGAGCTACTGGAAGCAGCACTCCACCGACGGCAAGAGCTCGACCTGGCGTCTGACGCTGCCGCTCTCGCTCTCGTGGGATCACCGCGTCATCGATGGTGCCGCCGCCGCGCGCTTCAACGTGCATTTCGCCAACGTGCTCGCCGACTTGCGGCGCGTGCTGTTCTGAGGGGCTCGCGCCATGGCCGATCTGGTTGAAGTAAAGGTCCCCGACATCGGCGACTTCAAGGACGTCGCGGTGATCGAGTTGCTGGTCAAGCCCGGCGAGGTGATCGCCATCGACACCGCGCTGATCATGGTCGAGTCCGACAAAGCCTCGATGGAGATTCCGTCGAGCCGCGCCGGCATCGTCAAGGACCTCAAGGTCAAGCTCGGCGACAAGGTCAGCGAGGGATCGGTGATCCTCGTCATCGAGAGCGCCGGCGCCGCGGTGGCTGCGCCGGCCAAGCCGCCCGCGCCTGCCGCTGTCGCGGGCGCCGGTTCGCCCCTCGCCGCGCCCGCACCGGCGCCGACTGCGGGCAGCTTCATCGGCAGGGCCGACATCGAGTGCGAGATGCTCGTGCTCGGCGCCGGACCGGGCGGCTACTCGGCCGCCTTCCGCAGCGCCGACATCGGCATGAAGACCGTCCTCGTCGAGCGTTATGCGACGCTCGGCGGCGTCTGCCTCAACGTCGGCTGCATCCCGTCGAAGGCGCTGCTGCACACCGCCAGCGTGATGGACGAGGTCAAGTCACTCAGTCGCCACGGCATCAAGTACACGGCGCCAGAAGTCGACGTCGACGCGCTCCGCGGCTTCAAGGACGGCGTCGTCAAGAAGCTCACCGGTGGCCTGGCCGGCATGGCCAAGGCGCGCAAGGTCGAGGTCGTCACGGGAGTCGGCAGCTTCCTCGATCCGCACCACGTTGAGGTCACGGGCGTTGGCGGCGCCAAAAAGGTCGTCAAGTTCGCCAAGGCCATCATCGCCGCGGGATCGCAGGCGATGAAGCTGCCGTTCATGCCGGACGACGAACGTGTCGTCGATTCCACCGGCGCGCTGCTGCTCAAGAACATCCCCAAGCGCATGCTGGTGGTGGGCGGCGGGATCATCGGCCTCGAGATGGCCACCGTCTATTCGACGCTCGGCACTCGCATCGACGTGGTCGAGATGCTCGACGGCCTGATGCAGGGCGCCGACCGCGATCTCGTCAAGGTCTGGGAGAAGGTCAACGCCGCGCGCTTCGACAATGTGATGCTGAAGACCAAGACCGTGGGCGCGAAGGCGACGAAGGCCGGGATCGAGGTCCGCTTCGAGGGCGAGAAGGCACCCGGCACGCCGCAGCTTTATGACCTGGTGCTCGTCGCCGTCGGCCGCAGCCCGAACGGAAAGAAGATCGGCACCGACAAGGCCGGCGTCGCCGTCACCGAGCGCGGCTTCATCGACGTCGACCGGCAGATGCGCACCAACGTGCCGCACATCTTCGCCATCGGCGACATCGTCGGCCAGCCGATGCTCGCCCACAAGGCCGTCCACGAAGCGCACGTCGCGGCGGAAGCCGCCCATGGCGAGGCGGCGTTCTTCGACGCGCGCCAGATCCCCTCGGTCGCCTATACCGACCCTGAGGTCGCCTGGGCCGGCAAGACCGAGGAGCAGTGCAAGGCCGAGGGCCTCAAGGTCGGCAAGGCGGTGTTCCCCTGGGCCGCTTCCGGCCGCGCCATCGCCAATGGCCGCGACGAGGGCTTCACCAAGCTCCTGTTCGACGAGACGACCCATCGTGTTGTCGGCGGCGGCATCGTCGGCACGCATGCCGGCGACCTGATCAGCGAGATCTGCCTGGCGGTCGAGATGGGCTGCGAGCCGTCCGACATCGGCAAGACGATCCACCCCCATCCGACGCTCGGCGAGTCGATCGGCATGGCGGCGGAAGTCTTCGAGGGCCACTGCACCGATGTGCCGCCGCAGAAGAAGAAATAGGCAGCGGCAGCATGGCACTCAACCTGATCTGCGAGACCGTCGGCAGCGGACCGCCGCTGGTCGTACTGCACGGCCTGTTCGGCTCGAGCGGGAACTGGCGCGGTGTGGCGCGTGCGCTGGCGTGCACGCACACCATCGTCAGCGTCGATCTGCGCAACCACGGCGCATCGCCTTGGACCGACTCGATGGACTACGTCGAGATGGCCGAGGACGTGCTGCAGCTGATCGATCGACTGGAGCTGAAGCGGCCGATGGTGATGGGCCACAGCATGGGCGGCAAGGTGGCCATGGCGCTCGCGCTGCGCCATCCCGCTCGGATCGCCGGCCTGATCGTCGTCGACATCGCCCCGGTGTCGTACGCCGACACGCTGACGCCGTTTGCCGAGGCGATGCGAAGCGCGAATGTCATGGCGGCGGCGAGCGGGGCCGAGGTGCAGCGGCGCCTGCAGCAGGCCGTCCCCGACGACCAGGTCGTGCCCTTTCTCATGCGAAACCTCGTCGCGCACAACGATCACTTCGACTGGCGCCTGAACTTGCCGGGCATCAGCCTAGCGATGCCGCAGCTCTGTGCCTTCCCGACGTCCCTGTTCGGCCTGCGCTTCGACGGACCCGTGGCCGTGATCGCGGGGACGAACTCGGAATACGTCGCGCAAAGCGGTCGCGACTCGTTCCAGCCCATGTTCAGCCAGGCCGAGGTCGAGTTCATCGACGACGCTGGGCACTGGGTGCATGCCGATCAGCCGGCAGCGTTCGTCGGCAGCGTTCGGCGACTGCTGCAAGGCGACATGCAGTCGTCGATCGCTGAGCAGGCGCTTTGAGATGCCCGAGACAACCGGAGAACAAGACATGACCGAGATACTTCGCGAGGCTGCACTCGACTACCACCGCTATCCGACGCCAGGAAAGATCTCGGTCACGCCGACCAAGGCGATGGCCACCGCCCGAGACCTGTCGCTCGCCTATTCGCCCGGCGTCGCCGACGCCTGCATGGCGATCGCCGACGATCCGCGCGAAGCCGGCAACCTGACCGCGCGCAGCAACCTCGTCGCGGTCGTCACCAACGGCACCGCGGTACTGGGCCTGGGCGACATCGGGCCGCTCGCCGCCAAGCCCGTGATGGAGGGCAAAGGCTGCCTGTTCAAGAAGTTTGCCGGCATCGATGTCTTCGACATCGAGCTCGCCGAGAACGACCCCGATGCCTTGATCGAGACGATCGCCCGCATGGAGCCGACCTTCGGCGGCATCAACCTCGAGGACATCAAGGCGCCTGAGTGCTTCTACATCGAGACCAAGCTGCGCGAGCGCATGAAGATCCCGGTGTTCCACGACGATCAGCACGGGACGGCGATCGTGGCTGCGGCGGCGATCCTCAATGCCCTCAAGCACGTCGGCAAGAACATCGAGGACGTCAAGCTGGTCGCCTCGGGGGCCGGGGCTGCGGCCCTCGCCTGCCTGGACCTGGCGGTGAGCCTGGGTCTGAAGCGTGAGAACATTGTCGTCAGCGACGCCAAGGGCGTGGTGTTCCTCGGCCGAACCGAAGGCATGGATCCGAACAAGTCGCGCTACGCGCGCGACACCAGCGCCCGCACCCTGGCCGAGATTATCCCGAGCGCCGATGTCTTCCTCGGCCTGTCGGCGGGCAACGTGCTGACGCCCGCGATGGTGAAGACGATGGCACGCGACCCGGTCATCCTGGCAATGGCGAACCCGACGCCGGAAATCATGCCGGAGGCGGCGCTTGCGGTGCGGCCTGACGCAGTCATCGGCACTGGCCGCTCGGACTATCCGAACCAGGTCAACAACGTCCTGTGCTTCCCATTCATCTTCCGGGGTGCGCTCGACACCGGCGCGACCGCGATCAACGAGGCGATGAAGCTCGCTGCCGTTCGCGCGATCGCCGACCTGACGCACCAGGAAGTCCCGGAGGTCGTGGCCCAGGCGTACGGCGCCGTCGGCCTGCGCTTCGGCCGCGACTACGTGATCCCGAAGCCATTCGACCCGCGCCTGATCGAGGTGGTGGCGCCCGCCGTGGCACAAGCCGCCATGGACAGCGGCGTCGCGACCCGCCCGATCACCGACATGCCGGCCTATCGCCAACGCCTGTCGCAGTTCGTCTATCAGTCGAGCAGCAGCATGCAGCCGCTATTTGCGGCCGCCAAGCACGCGCCCAAGCGTGTCGTCTACGCGGAGGGGGAAGACGAGCGCGTGCTGCGCGCCGCGCAGGTCGTCGTCGACGAGGGCTTGGGGCATCCGTTGCTGCTCGGCCGTCCCGAAGTCATCGCCCAACGTCTGGCGGAGTTCGGCCTGCGCCTCGAGGTCGGAAAGGACTGCGATACCGTCAATCCGCTCGACCCCGCGGTCTACGGCGACGCGGCCGATGCGTACTTCGATCTCAATCGCCGCAACGGCGTCTCCCGCCCCGTCGCCCGGGTCGAGGTGCGCAGCCGCGCGACCCTGCTCGCGGCGATGCTCGTGCGCCAGGGCAAAGCGGACGCGATGCTCTGCGGCACGTTCGGCAGCTACGGCGAGCACCTGCGCCACGTTCGCGACGTGATCGGCATGCGTCCCGGCACGAAGACGCTGGCAGCAATGCAGATGCTGATGCTGCCCGGACGTCAGCTGTTCATCGTCGACACCCACGTCAACCGCGACCCCAGCGCCGAGCAGGTCGCCGAGATCACGGTCTTGGCCGCCGAGGAAGTGCGACGCTTCGGCGCGACGCCGAGCGTGGCGCTGCTGTCGCACTCGAGCTTCGGAGGGTCGGATGCTGCGTCCGCGGTCAAGATGCGCGAGGCGCTGGTCCTGATCAAGGCGCGCGACCCGCAGCTCGCGGTCGAAGGCGAGATGCGGGGCGACGCGGCGCTGTCGAAGACGATCCTGGACCGCGAGTTCCCCGACTCGAACCTCACGACCGAAGCCAACGTGCTCGTGATGCCGAACGTCGATGCCGCCAACATCTCGTACAACCTGCTGCGCATCGCCGCCGGCAACGGGATCACGGTCGGCGGCATCCTTCTCGGCGCCGCCAGGCCGGTGCACATCCTGGCGCCCTCGGCGACGGTGCGGCGCATCGTCAACATGACCGCGCTCGCTGTCGTCGACGCCAACTCGCACCGCGCAGCGGCGCCCGCCAAAGGCTGACGCGCATGAGCGATTTCGCCATCGGCGCAGCGCAGCGCGGCGCCGCCAAGACCGCACGCAACCCGATCCGGGTGGAGTCGGCCCCGGCGTTGCCGAAGCCGGAGTGGATACGGGTGCGGGTCTCGCAGGGCGAGCGCTTCCGCGCGGTCAAGCACGCTTTGCGCGAGGCGCAGCTGCACACCGTCTGCGAGGAAGCATCGTGTCCGAACATCGGCGAGTGCTTCGGCAAGGGCATCGCCACCTTCATGGTGCTGGGCGACCTCTGCACCCGACGCTGTCCGTTCTGCGACGTCGCCCACGGCCGGCCCTTGCCTCCCGATCCACAGGAAGCTCAGCACCTGGCCGACACCGTCGCCCGCCTCGGCCTTAACCACGTCGTCATCACCAGCGTTGACCGCGACGACCTGCGCGACGGCGGCGCGGCGCACTTCGCCGCCTGCATTCGCGCGGTGCGCGAGCGATCGCCGGGCACCCGCATCGAGGTGCTGACGCCCGACTTCCGCGGGCGCGCGGAAATCGCGCTCGAGATTCTCTGCGTCGATGCTCCCGACGTCATGAACCACAATCTGGAGACGGTGCCGCGCCTCTATCGGCACGCCCGTCCCGGCGCCGACTACGAGCACTCGCTCCAGCTGCTGCAGTCGTTCCGGCAGCGCCGGCCCGACGTGCCGACCAAGTCCGGCCTGATGCTGGGGCTCGGCGAGACCGACGACGAAGTCCTCGAGGTGATGCGCGATCTGCGCCGGCACGGCGTCGAGATGCTCACCGTCGGCCAGTACCTGCAGCCCCGGCCCGGCAACCTTGCGGTGAAACGGTACGTGCCGCCGCCACGGTTCGAGGCGATCGCGGCGCAGGCACGGGCGATGGGCTTTGCCCATGCCGCCTGCGGTCCGCTCGTGCGCTCGAGCTACCACGCCGACCGGCAAGCCCTCGCGGCCGGCGTCTGAACCCGGTCAAGCATTTCCAGGAGACACCATGGACAAGGATCCGACCCCGCGGCCTCTGTACAAGTCGCTCTACGCGCAGGTGATCACGGCGATCATCATCGGCGTGATCCTCGGCCACTTCTGGCCGCAGGTCGGCGAATCGATGAAGCCCCTCGGCGACGG
>Ga0163162_10003815_pt1 | contig 14452 bp, 13 predicted proteins | sample S55metaG_FD_115310 | JGI IMG/M metagenome (GOLD analysis project Ga0163162, IMG submission 115310) | Switchgrass rhizosphere microbial communities from Kellogg Biological Station, Michigan, USA - S5-5 metaG | ecosystem: Host-associated > Plants > Roots > Rhizosphere > Soil | place: USA...
ATTAAAATCATCCCTGCGAGTGCATACACATAGCCGTGCGGCGAATAAAGTTCGGGCATGTTTTGCGGCATTACCTTGTTGGTCACCGGGTCGATCCTCGAAAAGTTCATGCCGTAAACACCGGCAATAAAGGTAAGCGGGATAAAGATGACAGATATGATGGTTAATACCTTCATAATCTCATTCATCCGGTTGCTCACCATCGAAAGATAAATATCCATTATACTGGAGGTGATTTCTTTATAGCTCTCAATCAAATCCATAATCTGGATGCAATGGTCGTACGCGTCCTTTAAAAACAGTTTTACTTCTTTGTTTATCAGCGGACTTTCGGTGCGCAGCATGTCATTAATCTTATCCCTTTCCGGCCAGCACGAGCGCCGTAATACAATTAGGGTGCGTTTCAGTTGCTGGGTTTCATACATGATGCTTTTATTCGCCTGGTCGTACAGGCGGTCTTCAACCATATCCAATTGATCACCAAGTTTCGCCAGCAGCGCGAAATAACAATCGAGAATGGTGTCTGTCAAAGCATAACACATATAACCTGCCCCTGCCGTGCGGATAGCGCCTTTGCCAACTTTCAGCCGGTTTTTAACACCTTCAAAGTTTTCCTCATGTGTTTCCTCAAAAGTTATGATCAGGTTATCTTTAACCAGCGCCGAAAACTGGTGATTGGTAAGCTCGTAGTCCTTCGTGAACTGTATCATCCGGCTAACGGCAAATACATAATCGTCGTATTCGTCAAACTTTGGGCGCTGGTGAATATTGGTGATATCCTCTAATACCAACGCGTTTATCGTTAATAACGACCCTACTTCTTCAATTAATGTAGCATCGCCAAGTCCTCTAACCTGTATCCAATGGGTGTGATCGGTACATTTTTTAAACTGATCCAGCACAACTTTAATGTTTTTCCCTTCACTTCTTATAAGCTCTTTTGCATTATAGGAGAAAACGGTAATCATTGGCTTTACAGCATCGTCGGGTATGATAATAGCGCCGGGGCTTTCTCCTACATTTCCGGCCCTTCTGCGTGGATTATAGCGAAACCTTTTAACTGGATTTTTCATTTAAAGTCTTTACAATTTCAAAAACTCAAATTAACGCTTTTTGTTGGGCAGATGTCGTAAAATGGTAAAAATGTATCCAGCGGAGGGGAGTTGTAGTACTAATAATGATAGCGCCAATGTTTAGAAGGACTAAAGCATATCACTTATATCTTTTATAATGTGGGTATGTGCCTTGAATGTTGCAGGTTTAATTTTTATGGCAAATTCCGGGCGTATTACCCAGCTTTTATGATTAGGTTTCCTTAAAGTGAACCACCAAAAAAAGAAGGCCGTAGTGGCTAATGTAATGGTAACGATGCTCCATTCGGGCAAAATATTTTTAAGATCGATCAAAACGCCGTCGCCTTCAAACTTGCCAAACCCAACTAAGGCAGGAATCCTGAACCAATAGTAACACGATACGCCTGCAGCGGCAAAGCAGCCAACAAGCAACCGCTCGCTTTTCCTTTTAAAAAGCCATTTTAAGCTAATGTAAATGGCAAGGCTTGCGCACAAGCCTAACATTGGCATTTCATAGGCCCCGGGTAAGTCATCGAAATTTATCCCGCGTTTATAATCAGGCACATGGAACCACCCGAATATAAAACCCGGTAAGCCGCCAATTGTCAATAAGCCGCTTAATTTATTATACGCAGTTTTCTTTGACGATGCCGGATGTATGTTAGGTGTTGAATCGGGGCAGGGAAGCGAACAATTTATGCATTTATCACAATGGGCGTTGGGTATCGACAACAATGTGTTGCTTCCATACAATTTTTCGACCGGATGTATAGGGCAAAGCGAATTGCACCAGCCGCTTTTCCAATCATAAACATACCCCATTGACAAACCTACGGCTACCGATGAGAACAATAATATAGCCGTTGCCATACCATTGGTATTAAAAAAAAGGTGCCTTAACGGCACAATTATGAATAATGCAATAATGGCCGTGAGTTGTAATTTAGCCTGTAAAGCAACCGGCATTATTTTTCTTTTTGAAATATTAAAATGCCTTACTAATAAATTGGTAGTTGCCAACGGACAAACGTTGCGCCATATTCCACCCGCTACTACCAGTAAAACAGGTGCAACGGGGATCAGAATGTTCCAGAAAATTAATAAGCCGGTAGAAGGAAAAAATATCAGGCAAAGAAAAATAATCAGGCCACTTAACCAAACCAGGATTTGAATAACTCTCCAGATAATCAGAGACCGCCCTGACAACTGCATAGCGGGCCTCAGGCCCGAAATATGGGTTAACATAAACAAGGAATATAATTGCACTGCAATTTATATCCTTGAAAAATGCTATAAAATGATGTTGGTCATATTCTCAATTTGAAGATTTGAAAATGTGCTGATTTGTATGATTTAGTTTTCAAATCAGCACATCTTAAAATTAACAACATCTTTAAATTGAAAAAGCCTGTTTCACCTTATCCACGTAGTCCAGTTTTTCCCAGGTGAATAGTTCTACTTCCTTTATCACTTTAGTACCCTCGGGGCTAACAAAAGTTTTAGTTATCACCTGGCTTGGTTTGCCAAAATGGCCATATGCGGCGGTTTCGCTGTAAATAGGATTGCGCAATTTAAAGCGGGTTTCAATTGCATACGGCGTCATATTAAATATAGATTCCACTTTACTGGCTATTTCACCATCCGTTAAGCCAACCTTGCCGGTTCCATAAGTGTTTACGTAAATACCCATCGGTTGTGCCACACCTATAGCATAGGATACCTGCACCAACACTTCGCTGCAAACACCGGCTGCTACCAGGTTTTTAGCAATATGGCGTGTTGCGTAAGCGGCCGAGCGGTCAACCTTAGAAGGGTCCTTGCCTGAAAAAGCGCCGCCGCCGTGAGCGCCTTTGCCACCATACGTATCCACAATAATTTTGCGGCCGGTTAAGCCAGTATCCCCATGCGGGCCACCGATAACAAATTTGCCGGTAGGGTTAATATGATATTTAATGTTTTCGTTAAAAAAGTGGGCGTATTTTGGATATTTTGCTTTTACACGCGGAATAAGCACACTGATAATATCCTTGCTGATCTTCGCCAGCATTGCTTTCTCTTCGTCAAAATCATCATGCTGGGTCGAGATCACGATGGCATCGATGCGTACCGGTTGGTTATCGTCATTATATTCAAGGGTAACCTGCGATTTCGCATCGGGACGAAGATATTTGATGTCGGTATTTTCCCTGCGTATAGCGGCAAGTTCAATTAAAAGCGCATGCGCTATATCCAGTGCCAATGGCATATAATTATCCGTCTCAACGGTGGCATAGCCGAACATCATGCCCTGATCGCCTGCACCCTGCTCTTCCTTCGCAGTCCGGTCAACACCCTGGTTAATGTCTGGCGATTGTTCATGAATGGCCGATAGTACGGCACACGAGTTGCCATCAAACATATACTCACCTTTTGTATAGCCGATTTTATTGATCACTTCGCGGGCTATTTTTTGCACATCGAGGTAAGCTTTTGACTTTACTTCGCCGGCTAAAACCACCAGCCCGGTAGTAACCAGTGTTTCGCAGGCAACTTTCGATTCAGGGTCGAAAGCTAAAAATTGATCAATTAAGGCGTCCGAAATCTGGTCGGCAACTTTATCAGGATGTCCTTCTGATACAGATTCGGAAGTAAATAAATAAGGCATATTTTTATCAATAAGGTGACTAACAATGTTACAGAGATCTACGCGAAACCTCCGCTAAGTACTTGAAAAAGAAGATTTAAAGGGATCGTAGTAAAAGAAGCAGGTTTTAGCACTTTTTTACGTGGTTGCAATCCAGTCCAACCCTGGTAGTTTCCGGGTCGGGACAATTAAATCAGTCCACTTTCAGGCCGCTAAATTAAAACAATTTTTACAAAGCGGAAAATACAATTACTTTTGGCAGCAGAAATTATATCTAGTTGGAACGTAAAGCGTTATTTATAATAAACCCTATTTCAGGCGGGAAGAAGAAGGATGGTGTGCCTGAATTGATTGAAAAACATTTGGATACAGAGGCCTTTAAAGCTACCATTGTTTTTTCGGACGGAGTTGCGCACGCCAGGCAAATAGCTAAAGAGGCAATAAACATATTTGAAATAGTTGTAGCCGTGGGCGGCGATGGCACTGTGAACGAAGTAGCATCGGCGATAGTAGGCACTGATACCATATTAGGGATCATCCCGTTTGGCTCCGGCAATGGCCTCGCTCGTTTTTTAGATATTCCTATGGATGCCCAAAAGGCAATTAAAAATCTCGGCGCCGGACATGTTGAAATTATTGACTCAGCACAATTAAACGATCAGCCCTTTTTTAATATGGCTGGCATTGGTTTTGATGCGCATATTAGTGAAGTATTTTCGCATGGGGTTAAGCGCGGTTTTTTTTCTTATATTAAATCATCCATACTGGAGATAGCAAACTATAAATCGCAAACCTATCAATTAGATATTGACGGGGCGGCGTACACCCGGGAAGCATTTATGCTGAGCTTCGCAAATTCATCCCAATATGGAAACGATGCTCATATTTCGCCCAATGCATCCGTGCAGGATGGGTTATTGGATGTATGTGTAATAAAACGATTCCCGTTATGGCGCTTTCCCGAAATGGGAATCCGGATGCTGACCAAAACAGCAGAGGGCACAAAATATGTCGAAATCATCAGGGGTAAACACATCCGTGTTAAACGCGAGCACCCCGGGCCTGTTCACCTCGACGGCGAGCCGCAAATTGCCGGCACAGATACCGAAATAAAAATTGTACCGAATTCGTTAAAGGTGATTGTAGGAAGTTCTTATGGAAAAGTCTGAAGTACAAAGTTGAAAGTCTGATTTCAATTTATCTGTTATTTTTGACTTTTGACTTTTGAATTTTACCTTAGCAATATGTCGAAAAAGAACTTTACAGGCGTGGTTTATTCAACTGACCCGGATTTTCAATACCAGGAAAATGCCGGGAGCGCCTCAGAAACGTTACCCCCGCAACAGCAAAATCTTAAAATTTATCTCGATCGCAAAGGCGGAGGGAAAATGGTTACCCGCATAAATGGATTTATCGGGAGCGATGCCGATTTGGAAATTATCGGCAAAAAACTAAAATCAAAATGCGGTGTGGGCGGTTCGGTTAAGGATGGGGAGATATTGATACAGGGCGATTTCAGGGACAAAGTATTAACACTGCTGCTGGCTGATGGTTACAAAGCAAAAAAAGCAGGCGGTTAAAAAGGCAATTTTATAGGTAAAATTGTTTTACCCGCTAAACAACACCAGTTAAAAAGCATCATTGTTGCAAACAATTATACCTGATACGATATTACCCTTCTGCGCGATGCTATCGGTTTTAACAATTTCGCAATTAAAGTGAGGCATTATGTAATTCTATCATTTAAGTTACATAATTTTTACGAGTTATTGCTTGGTATTATTAAAAAAAATGGGTTGTATTGTAAAAAATTGTCATTGCTAAACAATTTTTATTTTTCATTACGTTATGTATCAGCCAATAAACCGGCGAAATGAAATCTTTGTTATTAAATTATAAAGAATAACTAAAAAGTTTTTTTATTTCAATTAAATTCTATTTTTGTTATTCGCTTAATATTGCGCATTTTAACTAACTTATATATAAACTAAAAACTAAAATTAAAAACTAAAAGTAATGGCAAACGCACCAACAAAACCAACTAGCCCTGTTAAAAAAGAAAGTTCATCATCAGGCATGTTTGCAACACTCGTTATTCCAATCTGTATCGTTGTTGCAATTATAATATTCATTTTCATATTGGGGGATTCGAGCCATTTTGAAGGGGGAGACGTAGAAAAAGGTAACCCAGTAGATTTTTTCGGCAGGATACACAGAGGGGGTAACCTTGTACCGGTGATCATGTCGTACCTGTTAATGGTAATTGTATTCTCTATCGAACGTTTTGTAGTTATTGGCAAGGCGGCTGGCACAAGCAATATCGATTCATTTGTTAGAAAAATACAAGCCTTCCTTAATGCAGGTAATATTGACGCTGCAAGTGCAGAGTGTGACAAACAAAAAGGTTCTGTAGCTAACGTAATTAAGGCAGGTTTGAAAAAATACCGCGAGATGGAAAATGAAGCCACAATGGATATTGATCAAAAATCGCTTGCAATTCAAAAAGACATCGAAGAAGCAACTGCCCTTGAAATGCCGATGCTTGAACAAAACCTTACTATCATTGCTACGTTGGTATCAATAGGTACATTATCAGGCCTGTTGGGTACTGTATTCGGTATGATCAAGGCGTTCGGTGAATTGGCAACTTCCGGTTCAGCAAGTTCAACGGCACTTTCAGCCTCTATTTCTGAAGCGTTGGTTAACACAGCATTGGGTATCAGTACTTCGGCGATATCAATTATTATGTATAACATATTTACATCAAAAATTGATAAGCTGACCTATGCAATTGATGAAACAGGCTTCAGCATTGTGCAAACATTTGCAGCATCGCACAAACGGTAACGATTACGCTATTGCTTAGTTTTCTACCCGGCTTCCGTGCGGCGTTTGCCTGCAGGGTGCCGGGCAGTTTAATCATATAATATTAAAATTAATAATTATGCCCAGAGTAAAAGTTGCCAGGAAAAGCACATTTATCGACATGACAGCCATGTGCGATGTTGCTTTCCTGTTGCTTACCTTTTTTATACTAACAGCAAAGCCCCGGGTTGACGATCCGGTTAAAGCAGAGGTACCCGCTTCGTCGAAAATAAAGGCGGTTCCGGAAGAAAACCTGGCTACGATAACTATCGGAGGGAAGAATAAAGTGTTTTATTCAGTTACGGGTAGTGATGTTCGCTCTGAAGCCTTAAAAGCAATGGGCGAAAAATACAATGTACAATTTACTCCTGCCGAGCAATTCAAATTCTCAAATATCGAGATTTTCGGCGTGCCGATGACAAAGCTTAAGGAGTTCATCAATATGAGTGAGGATGAAAAGAAAGCCTTCGAACAAACCGGAATTCCTACAGACACTACCAATAACAATGAGTTATCAAATTGGATACTTACTTCGCGTCAGGCCGATAAGGCTTTACATGACAGGGCACTTGATGTTGCCATTAAAGGCGACAAAAAAGAGCAGTATCCTGCAATTTCGACAGTTATCAATGTTTTAGGGAAGCAAAAAATATTCAAATTCAGTTTAATTACGGACCTGAAAACGGCCCCTAAAAAATAAAGACATGGCAGAATTAGACACCTCCGGCGGGGGTAAACATAAAGGCGGGAAGATTAGAAGTAAAAAGGCCTCAACACGTATCGACCTTACAGCGATGGTGGATTTAGCCTTCCTTTTGATCACCTTTTTTATGCTTACCACTACGCTCGCTAAAAAGAAAGAAATGGACCTGGCCATGCCAGATAACTCGGTGAAAACAAGCCAACTACCAGTTGCCGCATCGCGTTCAATGACCATTTTATTAGGATCCAATAATAAAATTGAATGGTATTTGGGTGAACCCGGAAAATCAGCCCCAACGGTTGATAATTATGGTAAAGATGGATTGCGCAAGGCACTTATTGAAAACGAAAAGAACGTTGCCAGCACCCATGCTGCGCCGGATAACTTTATGATCGTTTTGATAAAACCAAGTGATAAATCAACTTACGAAAATTTGGTTACTGCGCTTGATGAAATGAGTATTGCAGGTATTCAATCATATGCAATCGTAAAGATAACGCAGCCCGAAATTGATGAGTTGAAAAAACAAAACTTATATTAATAATAATATAATTATTACTAACGTTAAAAATTAAAGCCAAAGAAAATGTTTGGATCAAAATTAGACATATTAGATCAAAAATGGATTGATGTCGTTTTTGCTGGTCGCAATAAGGCTTATGGTGCATACGAATTAAGAAGAGACAACGGGCGTAATTCACGCACCGCGCTTCTTATAGGCTGTGCAATATTTGTTGTTGCGGTATCTGCGAATACGATATTGAACATGGTCGCTGGATTTATACCAAAAGCCAAGGACAAGGTGAAGATCACCAACGTGGTGCTCTCGCCGCCGCCACCCGACTTAAAGAAACCACCTCCCCCCCCTCCGCCTGAACCGCCAAAACCAAAGGTTGACCAGGTGAAGTTTCCACCTCCCGTGGTTAAGCCGGATGTTGAGGTGAAAGAGAAACCGCCAACCGTTAAAGAACTGGAAGTGGCCGATCCTGGTCAAAAGAACCTTAAGGGGGATAAAAATGCTGATGTAACCATAGATGAGCCTGTAGGTAATTCTGATGCAAAAGTTACAGAGGAAGATCCTAATAAGATATTTACATCCGTTGAGCAGGTTCCGCAGTTTCCAGGTGGATTGGATGCATTTGGCAGGTATCTTGGTAAAAATATCAATTACCCGGCAGTTGCAAAGGAAAACGGAACTCAGGGACGCGTTATCGTAAGCTTTGTTTGTGAACGTGATGGCTCTTTAACTGATATAAAGGTTGTACGCGGAATTGGTGATGGATGTGATGAAGAAGCCGTACGCGTGATAAAAAAATCACCGCATTGGAAGCCAGGTATTCAAAACGGACGCCCCGTACGTGTTATGTATAGTGTCCCGATATCATTTTCACTGGCGTCGTCAGAATAAAAACACAATGTTATCCAACAATAACAGGCAAAAATCGCTCAAAAGGCGGTTTTTGCTTATTTTAGGAATTACTGCATTTATCTGCTTTTGCTCATTAGGGATAATGATCATATTTTGGGATAAGATGTTGCCGAATTTCCCCAAAACTCAAAAAATTGTATTTGGGATTATTATTATCATTTATGCAGTTCTTCGATTTTCGAGGCTTATTAAAAGAGGGCAGGATGAAGTTTAGGTCAGTTTTAAGTTGTTTAGGTTTTGCTCTTTCAGTGTTGGCTATATTCACTTCGCTTCAAAGCTGCCGGGATAAAAAAAAACAACCAGGCGTTGAACGATTTACCTCCGACAGTACAAAAATTGCAGTTGATGAGTCGTTCCGGCCCATTGTCGATGAGGAATTATACATTTTCAGAGCGCTTTATAACAACGTTCACCCGCGAATAATATATGCGCCGGAAAACAAAGCGGTAAACTTGTTACTCGACGATAGTTTGCGGATAGCTGTGTTATCGCGCGATTTGAATGCCGCTGAGTACAAGGCATTGAAAACGAGGAATTTAATTCCACAAATTGATCGTTTTGCTATTGATGCGGTTACGCTAATAGTAAATAAGTCGTCAAATGATACGCTGACGACTGTTAGCGAAATAAAAAAAATGCTCAATGGGAATACTAAAACAGATAAAAGCATCGTTTTTGATAACCCTAATTCAGGTTTGGTAAGGTATTTGAAAGAGTTTTCGGGCAATATGGATTTTAAGCAAAAAAACATTTATGCGCTTAAATCAAACAAGGATGTGATATCCTACGTTAGTAAACACCCCGACGCGGTTGGTATAGTAGGATTTAGCTGGTTGAATGATCCGGATAAGGATTATGCCAGGGATGTGCAAAACGTAAAAATTGTAAGTGTAAAAGACGATGTAAGCAAAGCGGGTTCAAACCAGTACTTCGCCCCCAGTCAAACTACGCTGGCATTAAAGCAGTATCCGCTTACAAGAAATTTGTACGTTTTAAATTGCACGGGCAAATTTGGTTTGGGAATGAAATTTGTTGCTTTCCTGCAAAGCGACAGGGGACAAAGAATAATTTTAAAGTCGGGCCTTTTGCCTGATGATATACCGGGAAGAGTAGTGAATGTAAAAACAAAGATCATGCAATAATTAAACAAGTTAAACTTGTTTAGCTAAATACAGTCAAAAAAATATATTATTGCATTTTGAAATATAGATAAATTAAGATCAACCAGTTACAAACAGTTACAAAAATTAAAGCAGTGTGGCGCTAAGAAGCCGCAAATATTAACTTAACAGGAATAACTATAATGAAAATGATCAGGAAAATAGCCGGCTTAGGGTTGGGATTGATATTTATAGGCTCATCGGTTTTTGCACAAAGTTTAGCCGATGCGAAAAAAGCTATCGAGGCCGAGCAATACCAGAAAGCCAAATTGATGCTGAAAAACTTAACCGTTACGCAAGCGGACAAGGACGAAAATTTCTTTTTTCTGGGATGGGTATACCTCAAGCAGGATTATGCCGATTCAGCAAAAGCCGCTTTTAACAAAGGTATAGCTGTAAATCCAAAATCCGCCCTTAACTATGCAGGCCTTGGCGCCGTTGCTCACGAGGAAAAGGACAACGCCGCTGCCACTACCAATTTTAACCAGGCAATAGCATTAGCCGGGAAAAATGGGAAACCATACTTATACGTAGGGCTGGCCTATTTATTACCGCCAAACGGAACCACTGTAGGGCCTAACGGAGCGCCGATTGCTCCCGCAGATGCGAATGCAGCAATCGCGGTTTTAAATAAAGGCGTGACAATAGCTCCAAAAGATGCTGAATTGCTTGTGGCGCTCGGGGATGCTTATCGTTCGCAATTAAAAAGCACAGATGCCTATAATCAATATTCTTCTGCGTTGATACTCGATCCGAAATCGGCAGCTGCCAACGTAGCAGAAGGCGTATTGTGGAGATTTGCCGACAATTTTGAAGATTCACAAAAGCAATTCCAGGCTGCTATAGCAATTGACCCTAACTATGGGCCCGCTTATCGCGAATGGGCAGAAACAGACTTGCGCTGGGCGATTAAGGAGCCTACGCAGCATGACGCTAAAATTAAGGAAGCGGCTGATAACTACAAAAAATATATAAGCCTCACCGACTATTCGGCAGAATCGCAAATGCGTTATGCCGACTTCCTGATCAGTGCAAAAGATTATGTTACGCTGCAAAAAGTAAGTACGGATCTTTCGGCATCTGTAAAGAGTAATTTAAGAGTTTACCGTTATTTAGCTTATGCCGCGCTCGAAAATAAAGATTATTCGGCTGGTTTAACCGCTATTAACAAATGGCTTAGTTCAGCCGATCAAAAACGTATTATTCCTCGCGATTACCTGGTTAAAGGCCGTTTGGAAATTGCTACAAAAAACGATTCATTGGGGATAAATGACCTTCGTAAAGCACTGTCTTTAGACACCAATCAGGTTGACATATACGGCGAGATTGCTAATTCGCTATACCAGTTAAAGAAATACCAGGATGCGGGCGATGCTTACCATACGTTTGCTGAAAAATCACGTGAAGCAAAGCTTACTGACCACTTTAGGGAAGGTTACAGCTATTTTGTTGCCTATAAACAGCAAGTTATCAAAAATCAAAAGGATGCGAGCTTTAAGCCTGATTCAACTTTGCTAACCCGGGCCGATTCGGCGTTAAACTATGTTGAAAGAAAGCTGCAAAAGCCGAGCCCGGCAGTTGTATTTATGCATGCAGGGGTGAAAGATTTTGAAGACGGCGACAGAAACAACATCAAGGGTTTGGCAAAGCCCTATTACGAGCAATATATTCAATTGATAACCGCTAAAGGAGGAACCCCGGATGATGAAACCAAGTCAAATATGACTGACGCTTATGTATACTTGGGTACCTACTATCAATATAAAGAAAAAGATGACGCTAAGGCGTTGGAAAACTATACCAAAGCAAAAGAAATGGATCCTACCGATAAAAGGGTTGTGTATTATTTTGCTAAAAGAGGCGCCGGGAAAAGTAAGTAATTAAAGTTTTGTTAAATAAAGAGGCCTTCCGTTAACCGGAGGGCTTTTTTATTGTCGTTCCATTTGTATATTTGCAAAATGGAAACACACAGTTTACCGGTAAATTACTTGCCAATCATCTTTCAAATGCTGGTGGCGATAGGTTTTGTGGTTACTACCATGTTTGTAACCCATAAAATTGGCCCTAAAAGGGTAACCAAAGATAAACTGGCTCCTTTTGAGTCGGGTATCGAAGTTATAGGTAATGCCCGCACGCCAATCTCCATCAAATACTTCCTCGTTGCTATTTTGTTTGTGCTGTTTGATGTGGAAGTAATATTTATGTATCCCTGGGCAGTTAACTTTAAGGAATTGGGCAGAGATGGCATGATAGAGATGTTTATTTTTATGGGTACGCTCCTGCTGGGGTTTATCTACATCATTAAAAAAAAGGCGTTGGATTGGGATTAAGCCTTACCCTGCCCTGACCAAAGGAAGAGGGCTCTAAAAGGAAAAGGTAATGCAGCTCAAATCCTCTCCTTTGGAGAGGATTTAGGTGAGGCCTGTTTAGACTGTTTCTAAATATATTTAGCTGAACATAGTGTATCTGTTACATGGTAATTTGTTGTAAATTTGCGTCCGCGTTCAATGTTTTGGATGGGTTTTTGTTTGAAATAGATCATGAGTGATATTCAAGTAGTTGATGCGCCTGCAGGTGTAGAAGGCGCCGGATTTTTTGCTACCTCGCTTGATAAAGTAATAGGTATAGCACGTTCAAACTCGTTATGGCCACTGCCGTTTGCTACATCATGCTGTGGTATTGAGTTTATGGCTACCATGGCATCGCATTACGATCTGTCGAGGTTTGGCGCTGAGCGTTTAAGCTTTTCACCCCGCCAGGCCGATCTGTTAATGGTGATGGGTACTATAGCTAAGAAGATGGGCCCGGTTTTGCGACAGGTATACCTTCAAATGGCCGAGCCGCGTTGGGTAATGGCCGTTGGCGCCTGTGCATCAAGCGGTGGTATTTTTGATACCTACTCTGTTTTGCAGGGTATAGATGAAATTATCCCGGTTGACGTATATGTGCCTGGTTGCCCGCCCCGCCCCGAGGCGATTATCGATGGCTTTATAAACATTCAGAAACTGGTACAAACCGAATCACTACGCCGCAGGAGTGAACCACAATATCAAAAACTATTAGCTTCATACGGCATACAATAATGGGTAAAATAGCAAACGAAGAGCTTTTAAAAAAAATCAGTGATCAGTTTCAGGATAAAGTTACGTTGCTGGGGGAGCCTTATGGCTTATTAAGCCTCGAAACCGACAGGGAACAAATTATAGATGTGCTTGCTTTTTTAAAAAACGACCCCGCACTGCAATTTATCTTTTTAACCGACATTACAGCTATTCATTATCCTGGCGAGGAGCGACAAATTGGTATTATTTATCACCTGCACAGCCTGGTTAATAATACTCGTATACGTTTAAAAGTTTTCTTGAACGACGGTGATGTACGTATCCCAACTGCGACCGTTTTATGGGATGGGGCAAACTGGATGGAGAGAGAAACCTATGACTTTTTCGGGGTGATATTTGATGGGCATCCAGATTTGCGTAGAATTTTAAATGTCGACGACATGCAGGCGTTCCCGATGAGGAAGGAATTTCCTTTGGAAGACCCTAACCGCGTTGATAAAAAAGATTATTTTTTTGGAAGATAACAATGGTACTGGGTTGCCTGGCGCCGGCAACCGCTATTGACACAATAACTAACGAATAACTATACTGATGAAAAATCATCCTGTATATACAGATAACGATCCGCAAAACGAGTACTCCACCCTAAATCTCGGGCCAACTCACCCTGCCACACACGGCGTGTTTCAAAATGTGCTGCAGCTGGATGGCGAAAGAATAGTGAGCGGCGTATCAACCATTGGATATATACACCGCGCCTTTGAAAAAATCGCCGAACACAGGCCATTTTACCAGATAACCCCGCTTACTGACAGGCTCAACTACTGCTCTTCGCCCATTAATAATATGGGCTGGCACATGACGGTTGAAAAACTGTTAGGTATAGAAACACCTAAAAGGGTGGATTACCTGCGTGTAATTGTAATGGAGTTGGCGCGTATTTCCGACCATATTGTATGCAACGGCGTATTGGGTGTTGATACCGGGGCTTTTACCGGTTTCCTGTACATGATGGAATACCGCGAAGCCATATATGAGATATATGAGGAGGTTTGCGGCTCGCGCCTTACGACTAATATTGGCCGGATAGGCGGTTTTGAACGTAATTTTAATGCCATTGCTTTTACCAAGTTGCGTAAATTTCTGAAAGACTTTCCGGTAGTGTTGAAGGAGTTTCAATCCTTATTTAACCGTAACCGCATATTTATCGATCGTACCAAAGATGTAGCGGCAGTTACGGCCGAAACGGCCTTAAGCTACAGCTGGAGCGGCCCTTTGCTGCGCGCCGCAGGTGTTGATTATGATGTACGTGCTATGGAGCCTTACTCATCCTACGAAGATTTTGAATTTGAAGTACCAGTTGGCGAAAACGGCGATGTTTATAGTCGCTTTTTGGTGCGCAACGAAGAAATGTGGCAAAGCTTGCGCTTAATTGAGCAGGCGCTGGTTAAACTGGAAAAAGAGCCAACTGATATATTTCACGCCGATGTGCCTGAATATTATCTTCCTCCAAAAGAAGAAGTTTATAACAACATGG
>Ga0163162_10003816_pt1 | contig 14450 bp, 11 predicted proteins | sample S55metaG_FD_115310 | JGI IMG/M metagenome (GOLD analysis project Ga0163162, IMG submission 115310) | Switchgrass rhizosphere microbial communities from Kellogg Biological Station, Michigan, USA - S5-5 metaG | ecosystem: Host-associated > Plants > Roots > Rhizosphere > Soil | place: USA...
GACGCCCCGCACCGGACGACGTTCCGCGGTGGCGGTCAGGTGCAGATGGGGCAGTGAGCCGGGGCAAGTCCTCCCGGAGCCCACACGAACCACCGACCGCGCGGCAGCGCTCTGCGCCATGACCGCGACGCCGCACGCCCCGAGCTCGCAACGCGGCCGACCGTCAGCACCCCAACGCGGCGTGCGCGAACTCGCGGACCTCGTCGGCGCTCTCGAGGCTCAGGGCCTGCTTGGCCACCACCTGGCACTGCTCGAGATCGAGCGCGCGCACGCGCTCCTTCACCCGGGGTACGGCGTGCGGTCCGACGCTCAGCTCCCGCACGCCGAGCCCCACCAGCAGGGCGACGGCGGCGGTGTCCGCGGCCACTTCGCCGCACACGGCTACGTCGACCCGGCCACGTGACGCCTGGCAGACCCGGTCGATGAGCTGGAGGACGGCCGGGTCGAGGGCGTCGGCGAGACCGGCAACGGCCGGATTGCCGCGCTCGGCCGCCAGGGCGTACTGGGTCAGGTCGTTGGTGCCGATGCTGACGAAGTCGAGCAACGGCAGGAACGACTCGATCTTGAGGGCCGCGGCCGGCACCTCGACCATCATCCCGACGCGCAGGTCTCCGGGCACTCCTGACGGACCGGCCGCCGCATCCAACGCGGCCCGCGCCGCCCGCAGCTCTGCGGCCGTGGACACCATCGGGAACATCAGGCTGGTCGGCGTACGGCGCGCCGCCCGGCAGACAGCGACGAGCTGGTCGTGCAGCAGGGCCGGTCTGGCCAGGGCGAGCCGGAGGCCCCTCAGCCCCAGGAACGGATTGTCCTCCCGGACCACGGGCAGGTACGGAAGCGGCTTGTCGCCCCCGACGTCGAGGCTGCGCAGGGTGACCCTGCGGCCCCCCAGGGCCTCGCCGAGGGCGACGTACTCCTGCTCCTGCTCCTCGACGCCCGGGGCCTCGGACCGTCCCAGGAAGAGGAACTCGGTGCGGACCAGTCCTGCCTCGTCGGCCCCGCCGGCACGTGCTGCGCGGGCATCGGCGAGCGAGCCGAGGTTGGCCGCGACCAGGATCCGGGTGCCGTCGAGCGTGGTCGCGGGTTCGCCGGCCAGCGCGAGCTCCCGGGTACGCCGTTCGGCGAGGTCGGCGGCCCGGCGGCGGTAGTCGTCGACCACCGCCGGCTGCGGGTCGACGTGGATCTCTCCGGTGCTGCCGTCGATGACGATCGGGGTCCCCTCGGGGACGGTGAGCACGTCACGTCCGGCGGAGACGACCAGCGGGATGTCGCGGGAGCGGGCCAGGATCGCAGCGTGCGAGAGGGCGCTCCCGGCCGCCAGCACGATCCCACGTACCGACGACGTGTCGAGGCCGGCGGTCTGGGCGGGCGTCAGGTCGCGGGCGACCAGGACTCCCTCGCCTCCGGTCTGCTGGGCCGCGGCCCCGGCGAGCACCCGGCGTACCTGGTCACCCACGGCGCGGACGTCGGCCGCGCGCTCGCGAAGGTAGCTGTCGGGCAGCTCGGACCACTGCCGCTCGATGTCGGCCATGGAGGCGGTCCAGGCGGTGAACGCACCGAGTCCCGCGCCGATCCGCTCCTTCACGTCCGCGAGCATCTCGGCGTCGGCGAGCAGGCTGAGGTGCGCGTCGAAGATGGCGGCCTCGGCCTCACCCACCTCGCGAACCGTGAGGGCGCGCAGGTGCTCGATGTCGCGGCGTACCTCGGCGACGGCCTCGACCAGGCGCCTCCACTCGCCAGCGGGGTCGCCGACCTCACGGTCGTCGACCTCGACCGGGGCGACGTCGAGCCGGCGTACCGGGCCGATCGCGATGCCGGGCGAGGCGGCGACCGGACCCGCGGTCGGCGCGAGCTCCGGCAGGACCGGCGTCTCGGTCGTCTCGTCGAAGGACCGCGCGGCGAGCGCGAGCACGTGCTCGACGGCCTCCTGTGCCTGCGGTCCGGAGGCTCGGACCTCGACCCGGTGGCCCTCCTGGGCGCCCAGCGTCGCGACCCGGCTGAGGCTCGCGGCGGGCACCGGGCCGGTCCCGGTGGTGAGGTTGGTGAGGGTCACCGCAGCGTCGAGCCCGCTGACCTCGCCGACCAGTCGGGCCGCCGGTCGCGCGTGCAGACCGTGTCGGTTGGCGACCGCGAACACGCCGACGACCTCGTCGCCGACCGGCGTCGACGCGACCTCGGCCGCGTCCTGGTCGGGCACGGACAGGTGCGCCGCCTTGCCGAGCAGGGCGTTCCGCGCCTCGGTGGCGACCTCGGACCGGCTCGCTCCACCGGACGCCGCCACCGCGGCGACCACCAGGCCCTCCACGATCGGGGCGGACGAGAGGATCACCCGCTCGCGGATCGCCGGATCCTCCAGCAGGTCCAGCGCCAGCTCGGCACTGAGCACGGCGCTGCCGAGATCCATCAGGACGACGACGCCGTCGGGCCCGTCGACCTTCTCGATCGCGTGCTTGACCTGTACGGCGTCGGTGCCGAACGTCGTCTCGTCGAGGCCGGCCGCGATCTCGATCCGTACCCTGCGGCCGTGGAGCATCTCACTCGCGAGTGCCAGCGCAGCCCTGGCCAGTGCCCGGCTGTGGGAGACGACGACGATGCCGACGCCTGGCCCGGAAGTCATGGTCATAGCCCCTTTCGTCAGCTCAGCCCAGAGCGTCGGCGGCGGCCGCGATCAGCAGGGTGACGCTGGTCGCGCCGGGGTCCTGGTGCCCGACGCTGCGCTCGCCGAGGTAGCTGGCGCGTCCCTTCCGGGCGAGCATCGGGATCGTCGCGTCGCGTCCTGCCTCCGCGGACGCGCGGGCCCGGGTCAGCGCATCGCCCAGCCCCAGACCGTCGGACAGGGCGGCCTCCAGCGCGTCCAGGGCCGGAGCCAGCGCGTCGTACATCGTCTTGTCGTCGGCCTGCGCCTTGCCTCGTGCGACGACGCCCTCGAGCCCCGCGCGGAACGCGGCGGCGACCTGCACGGGCGTCGTCCGGGGGACGTCGCCGAGCGTCGAGCCCATGCGCAGGAACAGCGTCCCGTACAGCGGCCCGCTCGCACCTCCCACCGTCGACACCAACGTCATCCCGACCTTGGTCAGCAGGGGGCCGGCGGAGCTGGGCTGCTGCTCGTCCAACGCGGCCACGGCGGCCTTCATCCCCCGGTCGAGGTTGGTCCCGTGGTCGGCATCGCCGATCGCGGAGTCCAGCTCTGTCAGGTGGTCACGCTCCTGGGCGACGAGCTCGGCGAATCGCCTCACCCAGGCGCCGAAGGCCGCCGTGGTCACGTCATCAGACATCGATCAGATCCCCCACCGCAGTGCCGGAGTCCTGACCGGAGCGTCCCACAGCCCGAGCAGCTCGTCGTCGGCCTTGAGCAGCGTGACCGACGAGCCCGCCATCTCCAGCGACGTGATGTAGGAGCCGACCAGCGATCGGGCCACGCTCACGCCGTGCCCCGCCAGGATCTTGTGCACCTCGTTGTACATCACATAGAGCTCGATCAGCGGCGTCCCACCCAAGCCGTTGACGAACGCGATCACGCCGTCCCCCGACTCGAACGGCAGGTCGGACAGGATCGGCTCCACCAGCATCTCGGCGATCTCCTTGGCCGGGGCCAGGGGGACGCGCGTCCGCCCGGGCTCGCCGTGGATGCCGACCCCGAGCTCCATCTCGTCCTCGCCGAGCTCGAACGTCGGGCTGCCGGCAGCGGGCACGGTGCACGACGTCAGCGCGACGCCCATGCTTCGGCCCTGGGCGTTGACCCTGCGGGCGATGTCCGCGACGCCATCGAGGTCGCGACCCTGCTCGGCCGCGGCGCCGGCGATCTTCTCCAGCAGCACGGTGACGCCGACGCCGCGTCGACCGGCGGTCCAGGTGCTGTCCTGCACCGCGACGTCGTCATCGGTGACCACCGAGACGACCTTCGCGCCGGTCTCGGCGGCCGCCATCTCGGCTGCCATCTCGAAGTTCATGACGTCGCCGGTGTAGTTCTTCACGACGTGCAGCACGCCGATCCCGCCGTCGACGAGCTTGGTCGCGGCCAGCATCTGGTCGGGCACCGGCGAGGTGAAGACCTCACCGGCACAGGCGGCGTCCAGCATCCCGAGGCCGACGAAGCCGCCGTGCAGCGGTTCGTGTCCCGAGCCGCCGCCGGAGATGATCCCGACCTTGCCGGGCTTCGGGGTGTCGCCGCGGTAGATGATCTTGTTCGCGTGGTCGACCCGGAGGTCGGGGTGGGCGGCCTCGACACCGAGCAGGGCCTCGACCACGACGTCGTTCGGGTCGTTGATGAGCTTCTTCATGACTCTTCTTCCTGTTCGTCGGTGGTCAGACGGTCGCGTTCGAGGTGACCGAGGCGTCCTCAGGATCCGCGAGGTCGATCCCCGGGGCAACGGCTGCGCGATCGGCCGGGGTGTGCGCGATCAACCCATAGGCGAGCGCCGCGGCGATGCCGGCGAGGAGCTCCGCAGCCAGGTAGACCGGCAGCTGCTCCCACTTGACCGTGCCGCCCGCGATCTGCTGCACGAGCATCGGGCCGATGGTGCGGGCCGGGTTGATCGAGGCCCCTGTCGCCGGCGCGACCGGGATGATCGCGGCGAACACCACCAGGCCGATCGCGACGCCGGCGAAGCCGGCCGCGGCCTTGCGGTAGATCACGCCGAAGATCGTGAACACCAGGATGAACGTCCCCACGAACTCGGCGGTGAAGGCCTGCGTCCAGCTGATGCCGTTGTACGACGCGACGCCGAGGCCGACATCGCTGGCCTTGTGGCCCAGCACGCCGATGATGGCGGTCGCACCGACGGTCGCGCCGACGACCTGGGCCGCGAGGTACGCCGGCACCTGCGACCAGGGGAACTTGCCCGAGACGGCCAGGCCGACCGTGACGGCCGGGTTGATGTGGTTGCCCCCGACGTGGCCGAGCGCGTAGACCGTGGCGATCACGACCGTCCCGAAGGCCAGCGAGATCATGCCGAGGTCGGCCATGGTGAAGGGGGCGTCGCCGTTGACGATCAGGGTGGGGGGGACCGAGCCGACACCGATGAAGACCAGGAACGCCGTGCCGATCGCTTCGGCGGCGAGCTTCTGGACCGTGGTGGTCTCGTCGAGCATGTCGATTCCTCTCTGGTTCGAAACTTGTCGAACGCCATTCGGTATAGTCGAACGATGGTCGGACATTACACTGGTGATTCCCGTCACATCAAGACCCTTCGGCATACTTTGTGCCTGCTCGCTCACCGACCTCGGAGGCCGTGACCCGTGATCCAGTCCGTCGACCGCGCGATCCGCGTGCTCACCGCGCTCCAGGGGGCGCGCCGGATGAGCCTGTCGGAGCTGTCCGCACGCCTCGACCTGGCGCCCTCGACCACCCATGGGATCGTCCGGACCCTGGTCGAGCACGGGATGGTGGTGCAGGAGAGGGGGTCGAGCCGCTACCAGCTCGGTCCGGCCGTGCTCCGGCTCGGCAACGTCTATCTCGACACCCTCGAGCTGCGGTCGAAGGCGATCCCCTGGGCCGAGGACCTGGCGCGGCGCTCCGGCCTCGCCGTGCGCACCGGCGTCCTGCTCATCGACGACGTGGTGATCATCCACCACGAGCCGCGGCCCGACGGCAGCCGACAGATGCCCGAGGTGGGAATCGTGATCCCGGCCCACGCGACCGCGCTGGGCAAGGCGATGCTGGCGTTCCGGCCCGAGGAGACCGAGCGGATGCTCGCCGCCGGCGAGCTGCGCAGCATGACCGGCGAGACGCTGTCCTCGCCCGACGACGTCCGCCGCCAGCTCGACCAGGTGAGGGCGACCGGCATCGCGCGCGAGCAGGACGAGGCCGTGCTCGGCGAGGGCGCCGTCGCGTCGCCGGTCTTCGACTCCTGGGGCGACGTCGTCGGCGCCATCGGCGTCGTACTCTCCGGCGCGGCCGACGGCGACGTCGGCGACCAGGTGCGCGAGACGGCGCGGGCGCTCTCCCGTGAGCTCGGCGCACCGAGCTGGCCGCCTCCACCCCGCGACTGAGCACCCGTGCCAGGATCGGGTGGTGCCCCATGAACCCGCCGTCTACCGCGATCTCGCCGAGCGTTCCTGGTCGTGGGTCCTCGGCCAGGTGCGGGCGAACGACGACGGCCTCTGGCTGCCCGAGCACCCCGAGCAGCTCGAGCCCGGTGAGTACCCCTACGGCATGCACTCCGGAGTCGGTGGGCTTGCCCACGTCCTGTCGGAGATCGGGCTGACCCGGGAGCTGAGCTCGCAGGAGCTGCTGCTCGGGGACGGCATCGCGGAGACGTTGGTAGGCCGCATCGCCGAGGAGACCGAGTACGACTACTTCGACGGCCTCACCAGCACCCTGGGGATCCTCACCTCGCTCGGCGCCCAGGGCGGCGAGCTGGCGGTCGCGCGGCTGAGCGAGCTCGCCACTCCGGACGGCTGGCAGCCCTCGTGGCTCGGACCTCCACGCGCGGTGGCGGAGGGGCGCTGCAACGACGCCACGCTCGGTACCGGCGCGGTCCTGCTCGGCGCCCTCTGGGCGACTCGGTACGGCCTGCCCGGGGCGCCCGAGCTCGCCGAGCACGCGGCCGGCGTGCTGATCGCCGAGAGGGTGGCGGTGCCGACCGGTCTGGACTGGGAGTTCGTCCCGGGTCGCTTCGTGCTCGAGCCACGTGGCCAGATGCCCAACTGGTCGCACGGCCTGGCCGGCATCGCCGGGTCGCTGGCCGCGGCCGGGATGGTCCTCGGCCGCCCCGACCTGGTCGACGCGGCGCGACTGGGGGCCGACCACCTGGTGACGCTCGCCGACACCGGCGACGGCGGGATGCGCGTCCCCCACGTCATCCCGGGTCCGGAGGACCTCGACACCTTCACCTACTCGTGGTGCCACGGACCGACCGGCACGTCCCTGCTCTTCGCCGCGCTCGACCGAGCCGGCGTGCCGGAGGTCGGGGGGCGCGCGCCGTACGACTGGGAGCGGGCGTGCCTGCACTCGCTCCGCGTCTCAGGCATCCCCGAGCGGCTCCACCCGGGCTTCTGGGACAACGACGGGCGGTGCTGCGGTACGGCGGGCGTCGGCGACGTGGTCCTCAACGTCTGGCAGCGACACGGCCTCGACGACGACCTGGCCTTCGCGGTGACGCTGGGCGACGCGCTGGTCGAGCGCGCGATCGACGACGGCGACCACGCCTACTGGCGCTTCGTCGAGCACCGCAACGAGGATCCGCTCCTCCCACCGAGCCCCGGCTGGATGCAGGGTGCCGCCGGCATCGCGGCGTACCTCTTCCGCCTCGCCCGCCTCCTCGACCAGGGCCGAGACGCCGCTGCGGTGGCCCGCATGGACAGCTGGTGGGCGCTGGCGGACGCCTAGACGGCGGTGGCCTCGGGGCCGTGCCCGCGGACCCGGCGCTGCCGCCGGCGATGCCGCCTCAGCCCGATGCGTCGGCGAGCAGCTCCAGCTGCGCCCGGGCGTCGCGGAGCGGCCAGACCAGCAGCAGCGTGGCGCCGGCCTCGGCGTACGCCGCCAGTGCCTCGGAGCACTGCGCCGGCGAGCCGATCGGCAGGTTGCCCAGCGTCTCGGGCGCGCGGCCGAGGAGGGGACCGAGCAGGTCGTGCAGCACCCGCTCACGCTCCGCCGAGCTCGTGGTCACCAGCGCCCAGGCCGTGGCGATCGCATCGGGGAACGCGGACGGGTCGCGCCCGGCAGCCGCGACATGACCGTCCAGGCGCGCGCGGGCATCGGCGTACTCCGTCGGCGTCGCGTTGTACGCCGAGGCGAACCAGCCGTCGGCCACCGCCGCCAGAGAGGCGAGCCGGCGGTCCGAGCCCCAGCTCCCGAACCACACCTCCGGTGCCGGCTGGCGCACCGGCGCCAGCGGTCCCGCGGGCCCGTAGTAGGCGCCCGCGGTCGTGGCCTCGCCGTGGACCAGGGTCCGCACCACCGACATCGCCTCGTCGAAGCGACCCCACCGCTCGTCGTACGGAGCGCCGACGGCGTCGTAGTCGGCCCTGCTCGACCCCGGACCGAGGCCGGCGATCACGCGGCTCCCGGTCAGCGCACCCAGCGTGCTCAGGGTCTTGGCCACGACCACCGGGTGGCGCACGACAGGCAGGGTGATGCTCGTCGCCAGCGTCATCGACCCCGCGTCGCCCGCCACGGCTGCGAGCGCGGTCGGGCCGTCGAGCCAGGGACGTCGCCAGACGAGGTGGTCGTTGGCCGAGACGGCGGCGTACCCGAGGTCGCGGGCGGCGCGCACGTAGTCGCGCAGCTCGTCGATCGTGGGCGTCCCGTCACCCAGGTCGGCCAGAGGCAGGTGTGCGCCCAGATCCATGTCGGGGAATCATGTCAGCGTGTGCTGCGTTGTGGTGGGTAGTTGAATCCGCAACGATCGGGAGCTCCGCAACGACCAGGGACTCCGCAACGACCAGGACAGGGGCAGGGTCAGGACATGCAGTTCGGCATCTTCACCGTGGGCGACGTGACGCCCGACCCGACGACGGGCCGGACGCCGACCGAGCACGAACGGATCAAGGCGACGATCGAGATCGCCAAGAAGGCCGAGGAGGTCGGGCTCGACGTCGTCGCCGTCGGCGAGCACCACAACCCGCCGTTCATCGCCTCCGCGCCCACCACCACGCTCGCCTACATCGGCGCCCAGACGTCGCGGGTGATCCTCTCGACGTCCACCACCCTGATCACGACCACCGACCCGGTGCTGATCGCGGAGAACTACGCCAAGCTCCAGCACCTCACCGACGGCCGCGTCGACCTGATGATGGGGCGTGGCAACACCGGCCCGGTGTACCCGTGGTTCGGCAAGGACATCCGCGAGGGCATCAACCTCGCGATCGAGAACTACGCGCTCCTGCACCGCCTCTGGCGCGAGGACGTCGTCGACTGGGAGGGCCGCTTCCGGACACCGCTCCAGGGCTTCACCTCCACGCCACGCCCGCTGGACGGCGTACCCCCGTTCGTCTGGCACGGATCGATCCGCTCCCCCGAGATCGCCGAGCAGGCCGCGTACTACGGCGACGGGTTCTTCGCCAACCACATCTTCTGGCCCGCCTCGCACACCCGGCGGATGGTCTCGCTGTACCGCCGGCGCTTCGAGCACTACGGCCACGGCACAGCCGACCAGGCGATCGTCGGCCTCGGCGGGCAGGTGTTCATGCGCCAGAACAGCCAGGACGCGATCAAGGAGTTCCGTCCGTACTTCGACGTCGCGCCGGTCTACGGCCACGGGCCGTCGCTGGAGGACTTCATGCGCGAGACGCCGCTCAGCGTCGGGTCGCCGCAGCAGGTCATCGAACGCACCCTCGGCTTCCGCGAGTACGTCGGCGACTACCAGCGCCAGCTGTTCCTGATGGACCACGCCGGCCTGCCGCTGAAGACGGTGCTCGAGCAGCTGGACCTCCTCGGCGAGGAGGTCGTTCCGGTGCTGCGCCGCGAGTTCGCGGCCCTGAAGCCCGCGCACGTCCCCGACGCCCCCACCCACGCCTCGCTCGTCGCGGCCCGTGACGCGCAGCCCCCGCTGGTCGAGGAGGGCCTCCTGGAGGCCGGTCACGCAACCGAGGGCACCCGGGCATGACCACCGTCGTCGTCATCTCCGCGGGCATCTCGGTCCCGTCGTCGACCCGCATCCTGGCCGACTCGCTGGGCACGGCCGCACGCGACCACCTCGGTGAGCAGGCGTCGTACGACGTGATCGAGCTCCGCGACCTCGCGCACCTGATCACCGACAACGCCCTGACCGGCTTTCCCACCGGGGCCCTCGCCGACGCGGTACGCCGGGTGGCCGAGGCCGACGCGATCATCGCGGTCTCGCCCGTCTACACCGGCTCGTACTCCGGGCTGTTCAAGATGTTCGTCGACGTCCTCGAGGACGACACCCTCGAGGGGAAGCCGGTCCTGATCGCCGCGACCGCCGGCACGGCCCGCCACTCGCTGGTCCTGGAGTTCGCGATGCGCCCGCTCTTCGCCTACCTGCGCGCCGACGTCGTCCCCACCGCCGTCTTCGCGGCGAGCGAGGACTTCGGCGCGGGCTCCGTCCGTGGTGGTTCCCTCTCGGCCCGCATCGACCGCGCCGCCGGTGAGCTCGCCGACCGGGTCCTTCGTCGCGGCACGACCCTCCCGGACGACCCGTTCGAGAACCCCACGCCGTTCGAGGACCTGCTCAACAACGGGCCGTTCTGACGGTCCTCGGCGTGCACGTGCTCCGGCCCGTGCGTCGGCTCAGTCCTCGTGCACGGCCTCGGAGTCGAGTGCGTGGTAGTCGTCGAGCAGCCGGTTCTCGTGCTCCTTGGCCGGGAACAGCAACCTGACCAGGACGAACCCGATCAGGACCGCCGCGATCCCGGCGCCGTACGCCCACTGGTCCCCGGAGAGGAACGACGACTTCGCGGCAGCCGTGATCTGGCTCGCGTACTGCGGATTCTGCTGGGCGATGGCGCTGGCGCTGGCGAAGGACTTGGTGAGGGTGGCCTCGGTGCTGTCGGAGACGCCCTGGGCGCCCGGCGAGGAGGCGATCTGCGCGCTGAAGGCCGACGCGTAGCCCGCCGTCAGGAGGGCGCCGAAGATCGACTGCATGACGGCACCACCGAGGTCACGCTGGAGGTCCGCCGTCCCCGACGCCATGCCGACCCGGCGAACCGGGACCGCACCCGTCAGCGAGCGCGACGCCGGGGTGCCGGCGAAACCGACCCCCACGCCGACGAACGCGTAGCCGAGCCCCACCTTCCAGTAGGGGATGTCCTCCTTCCACAACAGCAGCATCGTGAGGAAGCCCAGCATCACGAACACATAGCCGGTCAGCAGCGTGAAGCGGGAGCCGTGGCTGTCGACCAGCCGGGCGGATCGGGGGGCGATCAGGACCATCATCACGGCGGCCGGGATGATCGCCGCCCCCGCTTCGAAGGTGGAGTAGCCGAGCACGTTCTGCAGGAACTGCTGACCGATGAACATCGCGCCCATCAAGGAGCCGAAGACGATCATCCCGGCGACGGCCGCCACCCAGAAGATGCTGCGTGAGGCCACGTGCAGGTCGTACAGCGGATTGGGGGCTCGCCGCTGCCGGAGCACGAACGCGATCCCGGCGGCCACGGCGAGGATGGCCATCCCGAGCACGAACGTGCCCGCGTTCGGGACCGCGGCGAAGTTGATGCCGACCACCACCGCGCCGACCAGGACGACCGACAGGAGGCCACCCAGGTTGTCGACCTGTTCGGTCCCCTCGTTGACATGTGCCGGCACATAGAGCCACACCAGCACGAGGGCCACGGCGGCCAGCGGCAGCGTGACCAGGAAGACCGAGCCCCACCAGAAGTGCTGGAGCAGGAGCCCCGAGAGCAGCGGGCCCAGGGCCGAGATCGCGCCACCGATCGCCGACCACAGGGCGATCGTCCTGGTTCTCGTCGAGCCCGACCACAGGGCGGCGATCAGGGCCAGCGTCGTGGGATAGGCCATGCCCGCCGCCACCCCGCCGAAGATCCGGGCGATGATCAGCACCGTGTCGGAGGGCGCGTACGCCGCGAGGAGGCACGCGGGGATCGACAGCGCGACACCCAGGAGCAGCATCAGCTTGCGGCCGTACCGGTCACCGACGGCGCCGAGGTAGAGCACCGACGCGGCCAGGCCGAGCGAGTAGCCGACCGCGGTCATGTTCAGCGCGGTCTGCGACGAGTCGAACGCCGCTCCGATCGAGGGCAGCGCCACGTTGGCCACTGCCAAGTTGAGGTTGGCGACGGCGGCGCCGAGGATCAGCGCCATCAGGACCAGCGGAGCCCGGTCGGGTCTCCGATCGCCGTCGGCGGCCGGTGTCGCCGGCGCGGGCTGCGTACTCATCGGTACGACCTCCGACTGTCCGACTGGCCTGCTGCGCGGGCCGCCACCTGGGCTCCACGAGACCGTGCGGCGTGTTCCTCCATCCTCGGTCGGGACGACGTCCGGAGACCTCATCCAACCCGGGTGATGTTGACGCGGGGGTGCGCCGGTCAGGCTCGGGTACGTCGCCGCAAGCGCATCCGCGGAGGTGCCCAGGAGGAGGGCGGAGATCCGTGAGCACAGCGGTCCAGGTGGTCGGGCTCATCGCCGACGTCGACCCGGTCCCGTGGGCACGGTCGCAGATGGCGTTCACGCTCGCCTTCCACATCATCCTGGTCCCGCTGGGGGTCTCCTGGGCCTTCCTGACGTTGATCGCCAACTACCGCGCCCTCCGGCACGACGATGCCGATGCCCTCCTGCTGGCGCAGCGATGGTCGAAGTACATGGCCGTCACGTTCGCCGTCGGTGCCGTCACGGGGACCGTGCTCAGCTTCGAGTTCGGGCTGCTGTGGCCGCGGTTCATGGGCCGCTGGGGTGAGGCGTTCGGGGTGCCGTTCGCGTTCGAGGGGATCTTCTTCTTCACCGAGGCGATCTTCGTCGCGATCTACCTCTACGGATGGCGACGCATGCGCCCGTGGGCACACTTCTGGACCGGTGTGCCGATCGTGCTCGCCGGGATCTTCGGCACCATGTCGGTGGTCGCCGCCAACGCCTGGATGAACGCGCCGAGCGGCTTCACGCTCGACTCGTCGGGCGACGTGGTGTCGGTCGACCCGGTCGAGGTGATCTTCAACGACGCGATGCCGCTCGAGACGGCGCACATGCTCGTCGCGGCGTACCTCGTCGGTGGCTTCCTGATCGCCTCGGTGTACGCGACCGGAATGCTGCGGGGACGGACCGACCACTACCACCGGCTCGCGTTCACCATCGCCTTCACCGTCGCCGCGATCGCCACGCCGATCCAGATGGGCGTCGGCGACGCGCTGGCGCGGTGGGTGTACGACGAGCAGCCGGTGAAGTTCGCGGCGATCGAGCTCGTGCCCCAGACGTCCAGCGACGTCCCGGAGACGCTCCTCGGCCACCTGAACTCCGACGGATCCGTGACCGGCGGGATCCCGATCCCCGGCCTCGCCTCGTGGCTCTCCGATCCCGGCACCGGCACGTCCACCGTCGTCCAGGGGCTCGACAGTGTCCCGGCCAGCGAGCGGCCGACCGAGCAGGAGGCCAACGTGGTCCATCTGGCCTGGGACGTCATGGTCGGCCTCGGCACGCTCCTGTTCCTGCTGTCGCTGTGGTACGGCCTCAGCTGGGCCGTCCGACGGCGGGCACCCGGCAACCGGGTCTTCCTCGTCCTCGCCGCGTGCTCCGGCGTCCTCGCGGTGGTCACCATGGAGTCCGGGTGGGTCGTGACCGAGGTCGGTCGGCAGCCCTGGATCGTCTACGAGTACATGAAGGTCGAGACCGCGGCCACCGCGAACACCGGCGTGTGGATCACGTTCATCGCGGTCGTGCTGCTGTACCTCGCCCTGGGCGTGACGGCGATCCAGGTCCTGCGCGGCATGAGCCGCCGGTTCCGGCGGGCCGGCGGCTTCCACGAGGTCGATGGTCCGTACGCGCCCTCCGAGCCGCCCCGTGGCGAGCCGGACGAGGAGACGGTCCGATGAGCGACACGGTGGCGGTCGTCCTGCTGCTTGCGCTCACGGCGTACGCCGTGCTCGGCGGCGCCGACTTCGGCGCCGGGTTCTGGGACCTGATCGCGGGCGGCCCGGAGCGTGGCGCTCGGCCACGTGAGCTGATCGAGCACTCGATCGGCCCGGTCTGGGAGGCCAACCACGTCTGGCTGATCTTCATCTTCGTCGTGTCCTGGACGGCCTTCCCGGAGGCCTACGCCTCGATCATGCTGACGCTCTTCGTGCCGCTCACCCTCGCCGCGCTCGGGATCGTCCTGCGCGGAGCCAGCTTCGCGTTCCGCAAGTCGGTCGTCACGCTCCGCAGCCGTCGGGGCTTCGGCGCCGCGTTCGCCGCCTCCTCGGTGCTCGTGCCCTACTGCATGGGCGCCGTGGCCGGCGGTATCGCCTCCGGGCGGGTCCCGGCCGGCGGGCAGGCGGGTGATCCCGTGGACAGCTGGCTCAACCCCACCTCCCTGGTCACCGGTCTCCTCGCCCTGACGGCGGTCGCCTACCTGGCCGCCGTCTACCTGGTGTGGGAAGCCCGAGGTGACGACGACGCCGAGCTGACGGAGTACTTCCGCCGGCGCGCCGTCGTCTCGGCGGTCGTCGTCGCCGTGGTGGGAGTCGTCGGGCTGGTCGTGCTGCACGGTGATGCGCCGTACGTCTTCGACGGCATCACGGGGCGGGCACTCCCGGTCGTCGTCCTCGGGTTCCTCTGCGGCACCGGCGCCCTGGTCCTGCTCGCCCGTGACGCCCCCCGGGGTGCCCGGGCGCTCGCCGTCCTGGCCGTCGCCGGGCTGGTGGTCGCCTGGGGCGTGGCGCAGTGGCCGTACCTCCTCCCCGAGACGCTCACCGTCTCCTCCGCAGCCGCTCCCTCCGGCACGCTGCAGGCCCTGTTCGTCACGATCGGGCTCGCTCTCGTGATCGTGCTGCCGGGGTTCCTGCTGCTGTTCGCGCTGGCCCAGAAGCGGCTCCTTCCCGAGGAAGGGGTGCCGGACGTC
>Ga0163162_10003817_pt1 | contig 14449 bp, 11 predicted proteins | sample S55metaG_FD_115310 | JGI IMG/M metagenome (GOLD analysis project Ga0163162, IMG submission 115310) | Switchgrass rhizosphere microbial communities from Kellogg Biological Station, Michigan, USA - S5-5 metaG | ecosystem: Host-associated > Plants > Roots > Rhizosphere > Soil | place: USA...
CGCAGTGCAAAAGATCGTCCTCTGCAGCGGCAAGGTCTATTACGATTTAATTGAGGCAAGAAAGAAAGCTGGCGAGCAACGCGTCGCAATCATTCGCGTGGAACAGTTTTATCCTTTCCCGGCTCAACGAATCCGAACAATTCTCAGTCGGTATACGGCGGCAAAACAGCTGGTCTGGACGCAAGAAGAACCGCAGAACATGGGAGGCTGGACCTTCATGCAGGAGCGGCTCGAAAATCTATTGCCTACTTCTGAGCGTCCCAAATACGCCGGTCGAACCGCGTCAGCGAGTCCTGCCACCGGTGCTTACCATATTCACCAGAAGGAACAAGCCCAACTGACCTCCGAGGCTTTAAGCCTTGAATAAGAGGTCGTCTTTATAACGCAAAGTACTTGACGCCACTACCCTGGTAGGTTTAGGATGCGGGTTATGGATCCTTTGCGCGCTATTTCCCCCGCCCCGGATCAGCCGCCAGCCCTGCATGAGCGAGCGATGGATAATCTTCGCTACATCCGTGAAACGATGGAGCGAGCCACTGCCTTTACCGGCATATCTGGATGGGGCGAAGTGGCCATCGGAGTGACCGCTTTGATAGCTGCCCTTTTGGCCGCAAATCAAGGCACGTTCAAAGCTTGGCTGGCGGTATGGATTGCAGAAGGATTGATTTCGTTATTGATCGCCGGTTGGTCTATGGACCGTAAGGCACGAGCTGCAAATATGCCACTCGTTTCCGGTCCAGGTCGCAAAGCGGTATTTAGCTTGTCGCCACCAATAATCGCCGGCGGACTGCTAACACTGGTGCTCATGCGTGCCAGATTGACTAACCTCATTCCGGGCATGTGGCTCCTGCTCTACGGAACCGGCGTCGTCACTGGTGGCATGTTTTCAGTTCCGGTTGTTCCCGTGATGGGCTGCTGTTTTATGGTACTAGGTGCGATTGCGCTGTTTGCTCCACCGGCTCTCGCAAACTGGTTCATGGCTGCCGGTTTTGGCGGATTACACTTAATTTTTGGAGTCATAATAGCGAGGAAGCACGGTGGCTAAAGGATCGTCTGCAAAACAACGAAAGCACGAGACCGAAGCAGAGGCGCCGCGGACAACACGTACGCCGCAAAAAAATGCTGCTCCGAATCTCGACCGGCTGATTCACGAACGACTGCGCCTGGGTATTATCAGCGCGCTCGCCGTTAATGAATCGCTGACATTTAGTGATCTAAAAAATCTAATGGACACGACTGACGGAAATTTGAGCGTTCACGCACGTAAACTTGAGGAAGCCGGCTATATCAGCTGCGCAAAGTACTTTGACGGACGCCTTCCAAAAACCGAATACAAGCTGACCACTAGTGGCAAACAGGCTTTGGAAAGCTATCTCAGCCACATGGAGTCCTTGATCAAGCAAATGAGAAAGACCTGATCGTATCTTCCTTTTTTTTGCCTTTCTACTTTGCGAAACAAAGAGCTTTGAAGCGGAGAATGATGAGTTACGCGAGCGTCACAATCCTGGTTATGGTGGGCGGCGCACTCTTGCTGGCGATTGTCCTGCGACGTAGAAAAAAGAGAAGCCGACCGCAAACAACCCCGCTTTGTTCATTGACGAAACGGACTGGTTATCTCGAATCGTCAATAAGCTAGCGCATCACAAGCCGGCTCTTTCGCTATAAACAATGGATACTTTTGACGTCACGATCGTAGGTGCTGGGCTGGCTGGCCTTCAATGCGCTCGACTACTGGGCCAGGCGGGTCTCAAAGTCTTACTACTGGATCGTAAGAATTCGGTTACGTGCAATATTCACACCACTGGAATCTTCGTCCGGCGCACACTTACCGATTTTGATATTCCTGAGGATTGTCTTGGGCCGGTGATTCGACATGTCACGCTTTATTCACCACGACACCGAGCACTTGAGTTAGTGAGCGAACATGATGAATTTCGCATCGGTCGAATGGGCCGGCTCTATAAGTTTCTCCTCAATCAGTGTTTAGACGCCGGAGTGAAATGGCTGCCCGAATCGACCTTTGAAAGTTGTTCGGAACTTGCGGGCCAAACTTGCGTGAATATCAAAAGCGGATCACAACCTTGCTCGATCCTAACTCGTTACCTGGTTGGAGGAGATGGTGCCAGCTCTCGGGTGGCCCATGATTTAAAGCTCGACAATAACAAGGAATGGATTGTCGGAGTAGAGAATGTCTTTGAGCAAGTACAGGTTTCCGGCCCACCCAAGCTTCTCTGCTTCGTCGATTCGGTTTTAGCTCCCGGATACATCGGCTGGATCGCACACGATGGCCAGGAAACACACCTCGGTGTTGCAGGCTACCCTTCGCGATTTGAGCCCCTGCGTGCCCTTAACATTTTTACCGAAAGCGTGAAAGACGTTTTCGACTTGAGTGATGGAAAGTTGATTGAACGAAGAGGTGGTCGCATTCCTGTAGGGGGAGTGCTGCCACGTATCGTAAATAGCAAAGGGCTGTTGATCGGTGATGCGGCCGGAGCGGTATCGCCACTGACTGCCGGCGGTTTGGATCCCTGTATGAGGCTATCCAGCTTTGCGGCCAGGGTAATAGAGGACTTTCTCGCAACCGGAGACGAAGACGCACTGCAAAACTATTCGGGTAATTACTTTCGATCCAGATTTGTTTCCCGTCTGTGGGCTCGTCGAATTGCTTCTAGTGTGCGCAGCAACGCGTTAATCGAACTTGGCTGCGCCGCATTACGGCTTCCAGTTCTGAGGAGAGTCGCCGCCAACATCTTCTTTGGGCACGGGTCGTTTCCCGATCTGCCAGCGAAACACAATCAAGCTGGAGTTCTGGTCGGCCGAGTTGCTGGAACGTAGCACTGCACATGAGGTTTCTGTGGATCACCACATTGTTGAAGCCGCCTGACAGGCACACAATCTCGGGGCTAATGTCCGGACTAGTGAAACAGGAGTAGGAAAATGACTAAGCGCATCATCGCCATCGCGTTCATCTTTGCATGCACTTCAATCGCGTGGGTAATTCTCGGCGCAACTCTTTTCGCCAGGACCTATGATTCTGGTTCCACGTCTTCCGGCCGAGTCCAGTCGACGTGGGGCACACAACAGAATCAAGCGCCCCCTGCTGCCTCATTTGTTACTAAAATATCGACCACTGAGGAAACCCTCGAAAACGGTAAGAAAACACTTAAGACTGTTGAGCAGGAACACAGAACCTTTTTGCCTCTTGAGAGTAGTTCAGTTGATGTCAACCTGGATCTCGAACATCGTCAAAAAGGATTGCTGTGGTACAGCACATACAAAGTAGCTTTTGCCGGTACTTATCTCTTTCACAACATCAGCGATCACGATCAGAACGTTACCTTCACACTTCCGTTTCCCACCAACCAGGCAATCTACGACGATTTGTCTTTCCTGATCGATGGCCAATCAGTTGAATTGATAAATGCGAATAGCACAACTAGTGCGACAACCAAGATCGGAGCGGGAAAATCCGCCCAACTAAAAGTCGGATATCGCTCACAAGGGTTGAATGAATGGCGCTACAATTTCGGCCAGGGAGATGTGGCCCAGGTGCGCGACTTTACGCTGCGCATGAAGACAAACTTCAAAGATATTGACTTTCCCGACAACAGCCTCTCGCCATCGACAAAAAACGAAACAGATAGAGGTTGGGATCTAACGTGGTCCTATAAGAATCTTCTGTCGGGCTATCAGATTGCGATGGTTATGCCTGAAAAACTTCAGCCTGGTCCACTGGCCGGCAGAATCAGTTTCTTTGCCCCGGTATCACTCTTCTTCTTTTTCTTCCTCATGCTCATCATTACCACCATGCGCGGTATCGATCTTCACCCAATGAACTATTTTTTCCTCGCTGCCGCGTTCTTTTCCTTCCACTTACTACTTGCCTACCTTGTGGATCACGCATCTATCCACACCAGTTTCGCTATCTCGGCTGCTGTGTCGGTATTTCTCGTCGTAAGCTACCTGCGGCTCGTCGTAGGGACCCGCTTCGCCACTCGAGAAGCCGCGCTCGCTCAATTCATCTATCTCGTAGCATTCTCGTACGCATTCTTCCTCAAAGGTTTTACCGGACTCGCGATCACGATCGGCTCAGTTTTGACCCTATTTGTCGTCATGCAAGTCACCGGGCGTATTCGCTGGACGGAAAAGTTCCGAATGAAACCGTCTGCGCCCCTACCAGATGCTAGCTAACTGTTAATACTCAGCAGAATCCTAACGTCTTAGTGGTTGGAGTCTGAATGAGACTCCAACGGAAAGGTCTATTTATGCAAACCTCTTCTGACGCAAGATCTTTAAAGAAAAGTGGCTTTTTTGCCCGCCAGTGGGCTCCGAATCCTACGACCGAACAAATCATCTTTGACCTAATTGTCGGCGCGATTGGACCGGTTATATGTTTCCTGGCAGACCCAATTGTGTTTCGTGGGGGAATGTGGGGATCGGCACTGTTTCCAAAATTTCAGCTGCTGACGTATTTGATATCAGCCGTCGAAATTGTGCTGTTGCTAATCTGGCTGACACTGGGAACTCAGCTCAAGGCTTTCTCAGCGGTGATCGGAGGAGCTTTAATCGCCGGCTCGATCCTTTCTGCTGTGATTGGTTTTGCAATCCTTCCTTATTCTCTGATTGGTCTGATGGTGCTCATTGGTGTAGCCGGGTTTACGCCGTTTTTGACGAGCTTCGTCTATCTAAGAAACGGCGTCCGAGCGCTCCGCCGTCAGGAGCACAGTGCCATTCATCAAATTCGCTTTCCGATTGCGATCATGGCTGCCAGCTTCGCTATGGGCGTTCCCTATGCCGGCGCAGCTCAACTTAACAAAGTATTTTCGTCCGCAGTGTCCAATCTTTTGAATGGAAATGAAGCTCAAGTAGCACAAGCGATGGAGGTTCTAAAACCGTGGGCACTTTTGTCAGAAATTCAGCTGGAACCGATCGTCAACGCGATTCGGACCGGCGACCACGATCCTCTCCGACAGTTACAACTTGAAAAATGTTATCGAGAGATCACTGGACGCGAGGTGAGAAGAGCTTTTAACGATTGAAATTCGACGTGAACTTACGGACTTCCGACTGCGTATAGCGAGCCGAATCGTAAACCCGATCACTCAACCATGAAAGCCTTAGCTTCTTTTTACACTGATGCTTTGAAGATCGCTTTACAGTCGATCTTAGCGCATAAATTGCGGGCGTTCCTGACGCTGATCGGCATCATTATCGGAGTGGCTTCGGTGGTGACGGTGGGTGCTTCAATCAGCGGCTTGAACACCTACGTGGTGGAAAAAGTCGCCAAAATGCTCGGTAACAACCACTTCATGATTGCTCGGATGGCGTTCTCGGGCCATATGTCGGACGACGAGTACGAACGACGGAATCGCCGAAACAAACGCCTCAATTGGGACGATTATGAGTGGGTAAGAGATCACTGCCTTTCATGTGCCGAAGTGGGTGCGGCAGTCGGCAGTGGCACCGACCTGAAACAAGACGGAATTGAATTTCCAGGAGCGCTCGTGTTTGGTGCAAGTTCGAACATGATCGATATCGAAGACAAGACTATGGAAGAAGGCCGCTTCATCTCGGCCGATGAGGTGCAGCGGTCCGCCCTGGTGGTGGTTCTTGGTGGCGACATAAAAGATAAGTTCTTTCCGAATCAGGACGCGATTGGAAAGACGCTAAAGGTTCGTGGCCTGCCGATGCGTGTGGTTGGGGTTGAGGAAAAACGAGGTTCATTTTTTGGAGACTCTGTCGATCGCCATATCTACATCCCGGTAACAACTCATTTGCAAATATTTGGCCGCAACGGTTTACAGATTCATGGCAAAAGTAAGAATCGCGAAGCATTGCAAGCGACGATTGAAGACGCTCGCGTGGCAATGCGAATCAAACACCGCTTGAATGGCAATGATGAAGACGACTTCGGTCTGGTAAACGTCGAAGAGATTAACAATCAGATCGATGAATTCACCGGCACCATCGCCAAAGTTGTCGTCCCGATAACGCTGATTACTCTAGTCGTTGGTGGCATCGTGGTGATGAATATCATGTTGGTCAGTGTCACCGAACGTACATTTGAAGTGGGACTCAGGAAAGCAGTAGGCGCGACTAAGCGGCAAATCATGACCCAGTTCTTGATCGAGTCGGGTCTGCTGTGTGTTCTGGGAGGTCTCATCGGACTGGCCATCTCGTGGGGCGTGTGTTTGCTGATCACCAACCTTGCCGGAATCACGATGACCATCACTATCGGCTACATCTTTTTGGCGCTCGCAGTTTCCACAATAATTGGAGTTCTGTCCGGGATCTACCCGGCGTTCAAGGGATCAAGACTTGATCCGATTGTCGCCCTGACTGCGGCGATGTAATTGTTCGAGTGTGGCTATGAAACTAGCAGGGAAGCTTAAATTTCGACTCCCTCAAAGCTCGTTGCGCGAGACGCTGGGAATGGCACTCGATAGTATTCGTGGCCACAAATTTCGCAGCTTTCTGACTGTGCTCGGGATCGTTATCGGCGTTCTAACTGCAATCGTCATTGCCTCGCTGTTAACTGGAATGCGACAGAGTATTGTTGCGATCATCGAAGAGTACGGAACAAATAATATCTACGCATTTCATCTGTCTACTGGTCCACGCACTAGTGAAGACCGGGCCGAGCGTCTGCGCAAACCATTTACGGTTTCAGATGCGGAAGCCATTAAAGCTCAGGCCCCTGCCGTAGAGGATCTTGCGATTGTCGCCCCCAATGTCGGTTATAGCGGTGGTCCATTCGACGACAACATAACTTACCAGGGAAAAAACTACCGGTGGGGCAACACACAAGGTGTTACGCACAATTATGCTGACATCACGAATATCGCTCTTAGAGAAGGCCGATTTATTTCGGAACTGGACGATCAGCAACGCGCGAACGTAATTGTGATCGGAGTAAATGCAGCTGACGCGTTATTTCCCGGAATGAATAATATCGCTGGTACCCAGGTGCGAATGGGCGGTTATAACTTCGAAGTAATCGGAGTGCTGGAAAAGCGTAAAGCTGGATTTTTCGGAGAAAACGAAGAAGACAATGCCGTCTTTCTTCCTTTTCGCACAGCGCAGAAGCTGGCGCCCGCCCGCGGTTACATGTTGTTCGTGATACGCGGGCGCTCGGGTCTCGTTACGGAAGCATTGACCCAGGCTGAGGAGATCTTGCGACGCAGACGGCACGTAAAGTTTGGCGAGCCTGATAACTTTGATATCAAAACTGCTGACAAGTTTATCGAGCAGTTTGACAGTATCACGGCAATGATCGGCTTGATTGCGATTGCAATTTCGAGTCTTGGCTTACTCGTCGGCGGCATCGGTGTAATGAACATCATGCTGGTGAGCGTGACCGAACGTACAAAAGAAATTGGAGTGCGCAAAGCCATTGGAGCACGTCGCAAAGATATCGTGCGACAGTTTCTGTTTGAAGCAATGATGCTGACTTTCCTGGGCGGAGTTCTGGGAGTGATATTGTCGGTTGGCATCAGTCGCCTTCTGATTTTTCTAATCCCCAGCATGCCTGCGACTATCCCGACCTGGGCGGTAGTTACAGGTCTCACCGTGTCGATCGGCGTTGGTCTAATCTTCGGTGTCTGGCCCGCGCGCAAAGCCTCTCGTCTCGACCCAATTGAATGTCTCCGCTACGAGTGAGGGACCTCACCGACCATCGATGGAGAGGGTCTCGTTGCAGCACAAGTCAGTACCGGAACGCGGTAGCGCCGGCTGAGTCAACATCATCATAATCTGTTTGTTTTAGGCGACTCAGCCGGCGCTACCGCGTTCCGGTACTGACTCGTTTGACCACACTCTAATCACTAATACTTCGCTATGAGCTATAATCGCGTCAGTTCACGGGGTCTACCAAGAATCACCAGGTGAAACAAGAGCGCGACTTTACAAAGGAATTTCTCACTTATCTGCAAGTCGAAAAAGGACTCGCCCGGCATTCGCTCGAAAGTTATCGGCGCGACTTAACGAAACTTGAAGCGTGGGCCATCGCCAACAAACAATCTACTCTTGAACTCACCCGGCCCGACCTACGAAAATGGATCGCCAGTTTGTCACGTGACGGACTCGCTCCTTCGTCCGTTGCGCGCGCAGTCAGCGCAGTTCGCGGCTTCTATAAATTTCTGATGTTGGACGGCCACATTAAAACTCACCCGGCTGAAGATCTCGACACCCCACAACGTTTTAATTACCTGCCGAATTTTCTTACTGAAGACGAAATCTCTAAGCTATTTGCGACGCCCAATATTGCCACTTCCGATGGAATAAGAGACCGGGCTATCCTCGAAGTTATGTATGCCTCCGGACTGCGCGTTTCGGAAATGGTTAACCTGAAACAAGCCGATGTCGATCTGCTTGCCGGTCTGTTGACCTGCCATGGCAAGGGAAGCAAAGAAAGGCGAGTTCCTTTAGGAAAAAGCGCCGTCCACTGGCTGCAACAGTACTTTTCCGCGAAAGCGTCCTACGGCAAATCAAGTTATCCACAAGTATTTTTGCACAGGGGAAAGCCCCTCACCCGACAACTAGCGTGGTCCATAATCAAGCAGCACGCTGAAAAGGCGGGTATCGAAAAAGTCTCGCCACACACACTGCGCCACAGTTTTGCTACGCACCTTTTGCAACATGGAGCTGACTCACGCTCGGTGCAAGCTTTGTTGGGCCATAGTGATATATCGACCACTCAAATCTATACACACATGTCCGATATACACTTAAGGTCGGCCTATAATCGGCATCACCCACGGGCAAAGCTAAAAGCAAACGATTAATTTCAACCTGAAATGTTTTCTCTGCTGGAACCTTCTCATCAGACGGTAAACGAGTTGATCGCTCGTCAACAGGATTGTTCGTTTACCTACGACGAAGTCGGCGCTACAAACACTACGCCACCGCAAAACTTCACTTTAGACCATAACCGAATTGAAATTGGTCGAGGCGAGCAGGCTTTCCAAGCAGCGATCGAAGCAATTAGAAACTGGAAGCAATTCGATCTCGGGTGGGTCAGCATCGTTCCTGCCGGTGTAAAACTTGAGGTGGGCGCCATTGTCGCAGTCAAGGCTCGGGCCTTGGGTACATGGTCGCTCAGCGCCGCACGAGTGATCTATTTGATTGATGAGCCACGCAAGTTCGGTTTTGCGTACGGGACATTACCGGACCACGTCGCATCGGGTGAAGAGCGTTTCATGGTGGAATGGTTAGCGGATGACTCCGTCTGGTATGACATTCTCGCGTTTTCTCGCCCACGCCATCCGCTCGTGAAAATAAATGTCCCCTTGGCAAGGATGCTGCAAAAACGATTCGCCAGAGATTCTAAGAGGCGAATGCTCGAAGAAGTCCAGAAATACAATTCTGGCCCGTGTCAAGACTCTATTTCGAAGCGGTCTACATAAGAGCGATAGGCTGAAAGTTCTTTTAGAACTCGATCCTCTGACCAACCCAAATGGGTCTGCGCAACTCTTGCCACTCTTTCGGCCGCGCTCATGCCAAGATCGCGATCAAGTCCCAACATCATTCGCCTCATCAAACAATCTGTGAGAGTCGTGGCCAATTCATTTTCAAACGCGTAGACAACCTCAGCTGCAATCGCATCACCTGTTTCGTTAATCGGTTCTAACAATGCGGGAATTCGCGAACAAAGCTTCGCCAAATCAACCCCGGACAGACCATAGACTCGCGATTGCCTGATTCGCACTTTTTCCGGGAGTGGACTAACCATACTTTGCGCGGCATCGATCGACATCAACCGGGCAGCACCAGGCAACGCAGCCTCCGCCGTCAAACATTTTGGCGAGGGCTGTCCCAGAATTCTGTAGACAAAATCGACGCACTCCTCGGCAAGACTTCTAAACGTGGTGAGTTTTCCGCCAACAATAGAAAGCAGATTCTCATACTGTGGATGCCGACGAATAAAATGGCGTCGCGTAATCTTTTGTTCGTTCTGATTAGCGGTATAAGGCAACGGACGAACGCCGGCATAACCGTAGAGAACATTCTGACGCGTGAGTTTCGCCTTGGGAAAAGCGCGATTCGTCTCGTTTAATAAATAGCTGACCTCCCAACTTTCTACACGAACAGAGGTTGGATCACTATCAAAGCGTACGTCCGTCGTGCCAATCAGATAGTTATTGTTCCACGGTATGACAAAGAACGGCCGTCCATCGCTTCGAGCCTCAAGGTAAACTGCATCAGTCGGCGCACCTTCGAAAGGCGCTACGATGATGTGACTTCCCTTTGTGCCTCCAATCAAACGCGATTGAGGCAGACCATCCTGCTGAAGTACCTGATCGACCCATGGACCAGCCGCGTTGATAACTATTCTTGCCCTGGCTTCCTCGACAACACCGCGTGATTCGAAGCTCACTATCAAATGATTCTTCGAGTCACCTGAGATCTTCTTTACGGTTGCGTAGGTCACAACCCTGGCTCCGTGCTCACGCGCACTCAACACATTTTCCAAAACCAGTCTTTCTGGAAATTCCACTTGAGCGTCGTAGTACATGGCGGCGCCCACTAGTCCTTGAGAATTCAGACCTGGTTGCTGCCTTAGAGTCTCTGCTCTGGAGAGCATGCGATGCTTCGGAACCGACTTCTGATGCGAGAGGAGGTCGTAGACAATCAGTCCGGCACGGATCATGATTTTTCCCCGTCTACTATCTTGAAAAACTGGAATGAGAATTGGTAACGGTCGAACCAGGTGAGGTGCGATGGTCAATAGAATCTCGCGCTCACGCAGCGACTCGCGGACTAAACTCAGCTCGCCATGTTCCAGGTATCGCAGCCCACCATGGATTAACCGCGTTGACCAACTGCTCGTGCCGCTACCAACATCGCTCTTATCCAGGAGCAACACACTCAACCCACGCAGGCTCGCATCTCGAGCGATACCTGCTCCGTTGATACCCGCGCCAATAATGATGAGGTCATAGTTCATTGCAGGAAATTTTTACCTACAAACAATTTCACGTCATCGCAACAGTAGGAACGCACGATATGGTGCCTTCCGTACACGTTCTAAGACACTCGGGTCGGCAAGTGGTCGTCGATTCATATGGTCCAGCCGCATAGTTTGTAAATTGAGATTTCTCAAGTCGCAAACTTCTCATCAGAACAAGCTGAGGGCCGACTGGTTTTGATCGTTAAGCAGCCGAGTTCACTGTGACTTTTGAGCCTACCAAATCCACTCTGCAGCTCAATAAAGATTACTCGCCTGACGTTCTTCTGCAATTTGCTTTGAGAAACCTCAAAGACCAAAAAAAGCCCAAATAACAGAACTCATGGGCACAGACTTTGCCGTCTGCCAGAACAACGAAAACTGAGTCAACTGAGAATGAAGTGCAGTTGTTTTCAGTTCAGCCAGACGCGCCGTTCTTTGTCACCCTTCGCGCCCGTCTGATTGTGACCCCTCGGTCAGTGGAAATGTTAACCACATAGCTAACAAAGGAGCGTTACCCATGCGTTTCTCCCGACTATCTATCAGCCTTCTCTTTCCTCTATTTCTTACCCTTTCAATCCAGGGAACGGCGCGCGCTGACACCGACGAACCGGAAGACTACGACGTTCAAGCCCGAGTCGTCCGCATCAGCCTGGTTTCCGGCGATATTAGTCTGAAGCGAAATGGGAATACCGATTGGGAGCGGGCGCGACTCAATTTTCCTTTAGTTGAAGGCGACACCATCGCCTCCGATCGAGATTCACGACTGGAACTACAATTTGACGGTCGAAACTTCGTCCGGCTCTCGTCCAGCTCAGTCTTAAAGATTGTAACGCTTCGCGATGAAGGAGTTGCGCTTAGTCTAATTGAAGGCACCGCGATCGTTCGGCTCGCAAAATTCGATCACGACAAGGAATACTTCGAAGTTGACGCCCCGCGAACAACAATGGCCGCTCAGAAGAACGGTCTTTATCGTGTCGATGCGCCACGCGAAGGACGTGTGCGACTCACCGTTCGTGACGGCGGAAGTGCGCGTATTTATTCAGACACTTCAGGTTTTATTTTGCGTGATGGCAGAACGGCTGAACTAGTTTTCACCGGAGACAATGCCGGTGATTGGGACTTCAGCGCGGCTGCTTCGTTCGACGGGACTGACGATTGGGTCAATGATCGCGAACGGTATTTGACTCAGCGATTACGTTACGACGTCCAATATTATGATGAGTATGTTTGGGGTGCAGAAGATCTCGACAGCTACGGCAACTGGGACTATACGAAGGATTACGGATGGGTGTGGCGCCCACACGCAACCGTCATAAATATCTACGACGATTGGGCACCTTATCGCTACGGATATTGGACGTGGTGTTCGCCTTATGGATGGACGTGGGTTGGGTATGAACCGTGGGGTTGGGCGCCCTATCATTACGGACGCTGGGTTTACTACAGTGGCGGATGGGCTTGGTGTCCTCGAAGTTCTTACTACTATCATCGCAGTTGGTGGCGAGGAGCACTCGTCGCTTTCTTTCACCTCGATTTTGGCGGCGGCTATTGTTGGTACCCGCTTAATTACCGCCAGCGCGACCCCGGATCGCGTTATTACACGCAAAATCCGGCCCGGTTAACTGCTTTGCGAGCGGATGAACTGGCTAACATCCGACGTCGCAACCCCGTCGCCTTGCGGGCAGTCTCAACAGCCGCGACAAGTCAGTTGGGGAGTGATGGCCTGAGAGTTCGACGCGCAGACGAAGCGCTTGCGAGACGAGCACTCGAAACAACGCCTTTGAGACAACTACCGGCTCGGGCACCGTCACAACCCGAGTCTAATTCCGGAACGCGGTCCGATGTGGTTTTAGGCAGACCTGCTCGAGTAACACCATCCACTCAACCGGTAGATCGCGCCACTGGAGCAGCAACGCGCTCACCAGGATCGCAACTGGATGACGAACTAAAACGCTCACGGATCTTTAACAATCGTGAACCGCGCGCAGTGGTTCAGCCAGACGTTAAAAACAGTGGCGGCGGTTCAGTTGAAAGTAGACCAACTGGCGCAGTGACTCGCCCGGTACCGACCCGAAGGGATTCCAGCGAGCGATCGAGCGGTGCTCCGCAGTTGGACCGCAGAACTGTCGATGATCCAACTACTCCGTCTAGAGACAGCACTGGATCACCTGTTAACCAGCCCCGGTCTACTGGATCGGGTGAGAAACGATCGCGAGATGAAATCAGGGTCGCACCCTCGCGATCTGAAACTCGAACAGAGTCAGCTAGTCCTCGTAGCGAAGCGCCGGCACCTCGAAGCGAAACTACAGCGCCAACGAAAAGCGAGGCACCGGCTCGCACTGAGGCTCCCACAAGAAGTGAGCCCGCACCGAGAAGTGAGCCCGCACCGAGAAGTGAGCCGCGATCAGAAGCGCCATCGCGACCTTCGCGACCTGATAACTACGAACCACCGCCACGAGTAGAACGATCTGCAACACCTCGTTCGGAAGCGCCGAGGTCTGAAGCTCCGACACGTTCGGAGTCACCTCGTTCAGAGCCCTCTCGATCGGAAGCACCTCGCTCTGAACCGACGCGCTCTGAACCAACGCGTACGGAATCACCGCGGTCAGAGTCTCCTCGATCCGAATCTCGATCAGAATCACCGCGATCAAGTCCTAACACGTCAAGTCCTCCACGTAAGCCCGACAACGACCGTTAGTTTCGGAGTGTGAGACTTAATCGTGTAGGTAGGGGAGGCGGTCTGAACCACCGGTGGACCCCGTCGACTGGCAAGCGTCAGTCAGGCCCAGGCCGCCCACCCTTCAAAGCTTTTACAGGGAGACGAACATGCGGCAATTCAATCGATTCGCGATCGTTATTTGGTTTTTTTTCATATCACTTTTCGGCATGCATTTCGTGGCCCCCGGTAACGCACAAACGCTGACGACAAGGGCAAGAGGCCAAATTCGGCGGGTCCTGCGCGCCCCACAACGAGTTGGCATCAATGCCCGAAAGGACGCCTATCGTCCTGCAATCCTGGCCTCGCGAAAGCGCCCCCGATCATTTTTGGAAAATTCGACGACCACTAACCGGCAAGCGGTATTGATGCACTCCAGCGCAATTCAAACTATTGCGCCGACTGCTCCAATCGCCGCGGGAACATCCTTAGCGCGCATCTTACATACCTCGCAATTAAGTTTGAATTCTTCAGCAGGTACGAACGAAGAGTTTGTAGACCGGACCAAAGATCTTGTCGCTGACGATAGGACAACCTTTGATGCGGACGGCGGATCGTTCGACATCGCAGTGGGCCAGTCAGGTAATCGCTATGAGGTCTTCTCGGCAGTAGACGGCAATACTCCAATTGGGTTTCTTGTTGTGGCGTCTGATAGTAACGGCGACTTCGTGGCAAACACTTCGGAAGCATACGATCTGGAACGTGATTTCAACCTTCCGTCAGCGGCCGCAGTCGTCAGCGGGCTTTCCTCCAACGGGCGCGAATTCGTGATCACCTGCTCAAGC
>Ga0163162_10003820_pt1 | contig 14438 bp, 13 predicted proteins | sample S55metaG_FD_115310 | JGI IMG/M metagenome (GOLD analysis project Ga0163162, IMG submission 115310) | Switchgrass rhizosphere microbial communities from Kellogg Biological Station, Michigan, USA - S5-5 metaG | ecosystem: Host-associated > Plants > Roots > Rhizosphere > Soil | place: USA...
AAATTTTTACCGCATTAAAATGATCGATAAAAATGGCAGAGCTACATATACTCAGGTAATGAAAGTTATATTAGGGAGAGGAGCGCCTGCAATAACGATTTATCCTAACCCTGTAACCGGTGGATCATTGGCTCTTCAGTTCTTTGACCAACCCAAAGGCCGTTATGACATCAAAATATACAACGCTATAGGGCAAGTGGTTTATAAAATTGGTATTAATCACAATGGCGGAAGCGGCACACAAACTATTCAATTACCTTCTTCTTTCTCGCATGGTGTTTATAACCTGGAAGTTTTAAAGCCTGATAACAGAACAGATGTACAGAAGCTAATAGTATCAGGAAGTGATTAAGAACATAAGAAAAGATCTACCATTTTGACTTCATTGTTGCATAACGTATGTATGCCTTTTTATGCCCTTACTAGGGAGTCGCTTCATTGATGTAAGAACAAAATCTAATATTTGATTGACAGAATGTCTCGCCAATAGGCGGGGAGCTTAAAAACTTCTGCTTACCGTTTATCGCCTGCCGTTCTTCACGCATTCACATTTCTTTAATAGTAGAATAATCTAATGTTATTTTTCATGATAAACGGCATTGAAGAAATAAAATATAATATAATTCATATATGAAAGGTGAAATGTAAACATGTAAAAAACCGTCATCTCGAAACAAGGGGTACACCATTTGTCAACAATGACCTTTGTAAGTAAAAGGGAGTATATAGATTGCATCTCAATAAAGTGAGTACACAAATTATATCACTTTTTAAAACCAACCGCAGCTATGAGATACAATAACAGACTTGAAAACAAGACTACATTCATTATCGGCTTTATGGCCAATATGGATGATAAAAAAGTTGTCAAAGAAGACATCCATTCCAAACATGATCTTCAGAAGCTCATTTCCGATGTGATCCTAGAGGCCCAAGAAAAACAAAGAAGAGAGTTTGGTAAGGAATTGCATGACAATGTTAACCAGGTACTGGCAACGGCCAAGATGTTCCTTGGAATGGCAGAATGCGATGCTGAAAGAAAGGAAGAATTCATAAGGCGTAGCAGGTTAAATCTTATTCTGGCTATGGAGGAAATACGAAAGTTGTCAAAATCTATGGTAACACCTTCTTTATCGATTGGATTAAAGGATGCTTTGATTGAGCTTGCTGAACAAATTAATTTTGGCGGACAGATCAATCTGAGGCTAAGCTATCGAAATAAAAATAATGATAAAATAAGCCCTGAGATTGAAGTAATGCTTTACAGGATTGCGCAGGAGCAGCTAAACAATATTTTGAAACATGCGGAGGCGAAGAAAGTGATCTTAACTGTCGTAATCAGCAATGACTTAATCAAAATGTCCATAAAAGATGACGGAGTTGGTTTTGATATTACTAAGAGATGTAATGGGGTGGGACTCAAGAATATTGAGACAAGGGTTCTTTATTGCTCAGGTAAAATGAATATCAAAACTGTTCCCGGTAAGGGTTGTGCTATAGAGATAATAATTCCCAGAAGAAATTGAGATGAGTTTGGTTTTCAATAAGACTACTATTCTTATAAGTTTTGTCATTTCGTAAATTCTTGTTAATTTGCGTTGTTTAATAAAAAAGGGATATGACCTCTATTTTTTATTAGTTAATCCAACTTAAAATGAAAATAAAACTACTTATTGCGTTTCTTATTTTTTCGATTTACGGTAAGGCACAAACTTTCTCAACAAGTACTGCCGTTCCTATCCCTGATGCCGGAGCTCAAGTATGCTCTCCTATAACTGTTAGTGGGGTTGGCAGCATTAACAGCACTTATGGAGTGGCATCTGTTTGCATGAATATCACTCATACCTGGGACGGGGACCTAGTTATAGTTCTGAAAGCCCCTGATGGGACTACTATATCATTATCTAACAGGCGTGGGAGCAGCGGAGATAATTTTACCAATACATGCTTCACGATGTCTTCTCCTACATCTATAACAACGGGTACTGCTCCTTTTACAGGAACTTTTAAACCAGAGGGAGATTTTAGCCTTGCGAATAATGGTCAAAATGCTGATGGTACCTGGAGTCTTTGTGCACAGGATATGGCAGGAGCTGATATAGGAACGATAAATAGCTGGAGTATTACTTTTGATGCACCCCCACCACCGCCACCACCCCCACCAGGATGTAATGGTCTTCCTGCTGCTGGTAATACCTGCAGTACTGCTACTGCTGTATGTGACTTAAACGGTTATTGTGGTAATACTCTAGCGTCTTATACTGCAGACTATTGGACTGAATTAAACAGTACATTTTGCGGATCAATTGATAATAACTCCTTTATTACATTTGTTGCTTCATCTTCTACGCTGAGCTTGAATGTATGGGTGTGGAATTCTGTTTGGGGAGATGGATTGCAGTTATTGGTATTTTCAAGTGCCGGCAGCTGTTCAGGTGCAGTAACTAATTATGGTTGTTCATCAGAAATATATCCTACCGGAGCGCCTCCAGCTGCACCAACCACATTTACAGCCACAGGCCTGACCCCAGGAGTTACATACTATCTTATGATAGATGGATATGCCGGAGATAACAATGATTACCAGATAACTGTAAACTCAGGAAATAGTCCTACGTGCCCAGTTCCTACAACGTTGGTTTCATTTGCTGCTAAGCTTGCGGGTTCACAAACTCAGTTACAGTGGCAAACTACTACCGAGGTAAATTCTTCGCATTTTATAATTGAACATTCTAAAGATGGCTCATTTTTCACTGCTATTGGAACAACTCCTGCATCAGGTAATAGCAATAGCCTGAAAAGCTACTCATTTACTGACAGAACACCGAATGTGGGTGTGAATTATTATCGTCTTAGAATGCTAGATAGGGATGGCAGGGCTACTTACAGTAACATAGAAAGGGTTAATCTTATTAATAATAACAATATTTATCTATATCCTAATCCTGCAAAGGACTATGTAGTGATCGAGCATCCTTTAAGCTCTGATGCCTCACAGATCAAAATAGTAGATATGATGGGCAGGGTAGTACTTTTGAATAAGATTGACAGAGGGGTTACAAAGACGACCATCAATTTAAAATCATTGGCTGCAGGCTCATATAAGATACTTTGGGCAGGGGATGGAAATTCAGCCAGTAAGACATTGGTAATAGAATAGGGTATTATATCCTAAATTAGAAAATGTAGAAGGGGGGGCCAAGGGTCTCCCTTTTACATTACATTTTGTATAACTATGCTCTGTATTTCAAATATTTCCCCTACCTTTGCACACTCATAAAAAACAGAATCTAACAAAGATGTATTTAACAAAAGAGAAAAAAGCGGGAATATTCACTGAATTTGGAGCAAAATCGGCTAATACCGGGTCAATTGAAGCACAGGTAGCCATGCTCACAGAGAAAATAAACCACATTTCAAGCCACCTTCAGGCTAATAAGAAAGACTTTTCAACCCAGCGCGGACTTATGCAAATGGTTGGTAAGCGTAAAAGATTGCTTACTTATCTAAGCAAGCACGACCTTACAGGTTACCGCTCATTGATCGAGAAGCTAGGATTACGTAAATAATTGATAAATATGATATTGTAAGCTATTCCCAACTAATACACTGGTTGGGAATACTTTTTTTTACACTATAATAATACGACGAAATAAATATGATACCCAAACCCATTTCAGTAACTTTTGACATCGGCGGTGGCCGCATGGTTACTATTGAGACCGGAAAGCTTGCAAGGCAGGCTGATGGCGCAGTTACAGTTCGCCTAGGCAATTGTATAATACTAGCAACAGTTGTTGCAAACCGTGAACCTAAAGCAGGACAGTCATTCTTCCCATTATCTGTGGATTACCAGGAGAAATTTGCGTCTGCAGGCCGTATACCAGGCTCTTTCTTTAAGAGAGAAGCAAGGCTTAACGATTATGAAATATTGACCTCACGCCTAATAGACAGGGCTTTAAGACCATTATTCCCTGAAGATTACGTTTGCGAAGTACAAGTATTAGTATCACTCATTTCTTCTGATCCTGAAGTTATGCCTGATGCAATGGCATGTCTTGCAGCATCTGCAGCATTAGCAGTATCTGATATTCCTATCCAAGAGGTTATCTCTGAGGTTAGAATAGCAAAGATCAATGGTGAGATGAAGATCAATCCAACCCGTAGTGAACTTGCCGAAGCAGAGATCAATTTTATGATTGCTGCTACTGATAAGAATATCATGATGGTTGAAGGAGAGGCTAAGGAGTGCCAGGAAGAAGATCTTGTTAAGGCTATTGAGATGGCGCATGATGCAATTCGCATTCAGGTAAAGGCTCAAAAGGACCTGAGAGATAAAGCTGGTGTTACAGGCAAAAGAGATTATACTAAGCCTTACCGTAATGAAGAGCTACATAAGCGTATAGATGAGTTCTCTGAGAAGAGAATCAAAGAAATAGCTGCTTCAGCCTCTGCAAAGCATGACAGAAGCGATGCTTTTGATAAACTAAAAGTAGAACTTACAGAACACCTTGGCGTATTACCTGATGAGGATGCTCCTTTGGTAAGCTACTATTTCGGAGAACTTCAATATCACTATATCAGGGATATGATATTGGAAAAGAAGGTTCGTCTTGACGGAAGGGGACTTGCTGATGTTCGTCCTTTGACCATGGAAACGGATATATTGCCTTCTCCACACGGATCTGCTCTATTTACACGTGGTGAGACTCAATCATTGACTACTGTAACTCTTGGAACTCCTTTAGACGAATTATTGATAGAAAGCGCAGCGAAAAGCGATTACTCTAAATTCTTCCTTCATTATAACTTTCCTCCATTCTCAACTGGTGAGGTAAAAATGATGAGAGGAGTAGGAAGGAGAGAAGTAGGGCATGGTAATCTTGCTTTACGTTCACTTAAGCAAATAATGCCAGGTGGCGAATATCCATATACTGTAAGGGTTGTCAGTGATATCCTTGAAAGTAATGGCTCTTCTTCAATGGCTACTGTTTGTGCGGGTTCTCTTGCATTGATGGATGCCGGTGTGCCTTTCAAGAAGCACGTTAGTGGTGTGGCAATGGGACTTATCTCTAAAGAGGGCAAATTCGCGGTACTTACAGATATCCTGGGAGATGAAGATCACCTGGGAGATATGGACTTTAAGGTTACAGGAACAAAAGAAGGAATATGCGGTGTACAGATGGATATAAAGGTTGATGGCCTTAGCATGGATATCATGAGACAGGCTTTGGATCAAGCTAAAGCGGCCCGTCTACATATCCTTGATGCTATGTACAAATGCATTCCGGCACATAGGGAAGATGTTAAGCCACATGCTCCAAGAATGGAGAAGCTTATCATTGACGGAGAATTCATTGGTGCTGTAATCGGGCCTGGCGGAAAGATCATCCAGGAAATACAAAAAACAACAGGAGCTACTATCAATATCACCGAGGTTGGTAAAACGGGTGAAGTAAGCATTTTCTCAGCTGATAAAGATAGTCTAGACCAGGCAGTAGCGTGGATCAAGAGTATTGTACAGGTACCTGAGATCGGAGATGAGTATGAGGCTACGGTTAAGTCTATAAAAGAGTTTGGTGCTTTTGTAGAGTTCTTACCGGGTAAGCAAGGATTGCTTCATATATCAGAGATAATGTGGAAACGCCTTGAGACGATGGAAGGGGTTTTCAACGAAGGAGATAAGATCAAAGTAAAGATAATAGGCACCGACCCTAAAACAGGTAAATTTAAACTGAGCAGGAAGGCATTGTTGCCAAAACCTGAACAGGCTCAAGGGCAAGGAGAGGGTGAGCAAAGACAAGGGCCAAGAAGGTAATTAAGTTGAATAAGTTGATTGGTTGATAAGTAAAGGCTTGTAGAAAACTACAAGCCTTTTTATTTGCTTTCTGCCAAGATGTCAGGATTAGATAAATGCTAATAAATTTTGACATTTGTGGATAAATGATGGCTAAAATATTTGGTATTTATCCTTTTTTGATGTATATTGCAATTTGGAAGCGCTACTACTTTAGCATGCTTGTTATTCACTCCTAATGGGTCATAAACAGAGAGCCCGGATAGGAAAACGATAATATTACCTATAGAATTGAATGGTTGTGATACGGTACTTATGCGGTACTTATACGGTTCTCATACGGTAATAAGGAGCTATCATCCCGAAGGCATATAGAAGGCAACAGGGAGTCAAGAGGCAGTGAGGAGGCTGGAATGCAAAAATGAAAAATGTAAAACGTAAATTATGGCTAAACAAAAAGGGATACATGGATTAAATGGAACAATTGACGAACTGACATATTATGAAGCTTTCGGGCAATTACTGGTAAAAAGAAAAGGGGGATTGGACCCTGAGAAGATAAAAAGGAATAAAGAGCGATATCAAAGAAGAATACAATGTGCTGAGAACTTTGGAAAGGCTTCTACGATAGTGAGACTGTTATACAGGCAGATACCGAAAGAAAATAAGCACCATGGGTTGTTTGGAAAACTGACGGGAATGGCTAACCAAATGCTGTACAAGAGACTGCCGGAGGAAGAAGTGGTATTGAAGATGAAAGAGTTTATGGAGAAAGAATATGGAGTAAAGAGCGGAGAGCGGCGAGTGGAGAGTGGGGTTCGAGAGTTGGAAGCGAAGAGCCGGGAACGTAAAAACAAGAAGCTAGTGAAAGAGGATAGGGGTATATTTGGGTTTATAAGGAAATTTGCGAGGGTTGTTGCCACAAAGACCCAAAGACAGAAAAACACAAAGAATGGGAAAGGTTATTAAAATAGATATTAAGGTAAAGAATGACGAGCAAAAGGATATTTTGATATCTGAACTTTCGGATATGGAATTTTATGCTTTTGAGGAGATGCCGGATGTTTTGTCTGCTTTTGTAAAGGAGGAAGAATTTGATGAGAAGAAAGTGAATGAGGTACTTGGAGGACATGGGTGTGAGTATACTAAAACAGAGATAGAAGAGACGAACTGGAATGCAAAATGGGAAAGTGAGTTTACGCCTGTCGTTGTAGATGACTTTGTAGCTGTCAGGGCAAATTTTCATAAGCCAATTGCCCATGTTAAGCACGAGATAATCATCACTCCCAAGATGAGCTTTGGGACGGGACATCATGCTACTACCTACCTGATGCTGCAACAAATGAAGAATATTGATCTTAATGGAAAGAGGGTGCTTGATTTTGGAACGGGCACAGGAGTTCTCTCAGTGCTTGCAGATAAATTAGGTGGAAAGGTGACCGCTATTGATAATGATGACTGGAGCATTACCAATGCTAAAGAGAACTTTGATGTAAATGAGTGCAGGAAAATTGAATTAATGAAGGCTGAGGCACCCCCAGAGGAGGGGACTTATGATGTTATATTGGCAAATATTAACCTTAATATCATCCTGGCTAATATAGAGAGGATGATAAAAGCCACAAGCAGTGAAGGGGTAATTGTTGTTAGCGGGGTTTTGACAATGGATGTTGAAACAGTTACCAAAGCCTTTGGTTTACATGAGTATATCCTTGTTCAAAAGGCTGAAAAAGAGGGCTGGGCCTGCCTTACGTATAAATCGAAATAGCAACATAATTTTAAGAACTAATTGACTATATTTGCCTCCGCTTCCCCGGGAAGGCACTGAGAAAATATGAAAGAAGCACTAGTAATCGTTTTAGCTTATTTGATCGGATCCATACCAACTGCTTTAATCGTAAGCAAGAGGTATTTTGGAATTGATATCAGGGACTACGGGAGTGGTAACATGGGAGCTACAAACACTTTTCGGGTGTTAGGACAGCGCTTTGGAAGCATGGTTATGGTTTTTGATATTGGTAAAGGAATGCTTGCTGTAGCTCTTTACAATTTCTTTCCTCATTACATACATAACGAATTAGACAGGACCAATCTTATGATAGGCCTGGGCCTTGCTGCTGTAGCAGGCCATATCTTCCCAATTTTTGCTCAATTCAGGGGGGGGAAGGGGGTTGCTACTCTTTTCGGTATGATCATGGCAATTCAGCCTGTAGTAGCCATTAGCTGCGTCGGGGTTTTCTTATTAGTTCTTTACCTTACCAGATATATATCTCTAAGCTCCATTCTTGCAGGCATAGCGCTTCCTATATGCGTTCTATGGATATACAATGAAAAAGAGATCTTTTACAGGGTCTTTGCTGTTGCAGTATCCTGCCTGATCGTTCTTACTCATCAGAAGAATATCAGCCGCCTTCTTAAAGGAAATGAAAGCCGGGTTCCTATTCTAAAGCACAGGGACAGGAGGAAGAGCAGGAGAAAGGGGTAAATCTGATATATGATTTCAGATATACACTATACTTGGTTCCGGTCTTTAACTTTTCCTTATTAAACTTATTATTTTCTCTGCTATCCAAGTTTGGTATGGCAATTGCCTATACGTTGTCACTTAAATAGTTAGAAGATGAAAAAGACATATTTATATCTGGTTGGATTAGTAATGTTTATAGCTGCCTGTACTACTAACGCAGTAACGGGGCGAAAACAACTAAGCCTAATATCCGAAAGCTCGCTTCAGCAGGAAGCACTTACCCAATACAGGAGCTTTCTATCTCAAAATAAAGTAGTTACTGATCCGTATAGCAAGGATGCAGAAATGGTAAAACGTGTCGGATCAAGGATAGCTGCTGCTATTACCCAGTACTATTCCAAGAATCCGGATCTTGCCAAAGAATTAGCAGCCTATAAATGGGAGTTTAACCTTGTTGACAACAAGGATGTTAATGCCTGGTGCATGCCAGGTGGTAAGGTGGTTGTATATACCGGCCTACTACCAATATCTCAAAATGAGGCTGCCCTTGCAATAGTTTTAGGGCACGAAATAACTCATGCTGTAGCCCACCACGGACAGGAAAGAATAAGCCAAGCCATGCTGGCCCAAGGAATTGGTCTTGCGGGAGACGTTTTTACTCAAGGCAATGCTAAAGCAAATAATGTCTTTACTCAGATATATGCACCTTCTGCTCAAATAGGAGTGCTTCTTCCAAATTCAAGGAACCAAGAGTATGAAGCTGACCACTATGGGTTGTTGTTTGCCGCTATGGCAGGGTATAATCCAAGGGAGGCAGTACCCTTCTGGACAAGAATGGCTTCTTTAAGCCAGGGAAACAGGCCTCCAGAGTTTCTTAGTGATCACCCCTTGGATCAGAAAAGGATTGATAAGATCAATAGCTATATGAGTGAAGCTTTGAGCTACTATAAGCCGATAGGAAGGTAAATGTGATTTAAGTAGAAAGTATTAAGTATTAAGAAATCTAATTCCTTAGTATACAGATGTTTAGGTATGTTTAACTAAAAGGATTATTTTAGGTAGGGAATAAGTCGTATCTTTGCAATCCTAATCCTAAATATTACATTGCCTATGTCACAAACATTATGTGAAAAATTGCAGTTGAAGGATGAAAAAAATGTTCTGATTCAAGGTCTGCCCTCTACGATCGAAAAGCAATTCAATAAGCTATCTTTTTCTAAAAATGTTACTCAGCTCCTAAGGATGAGGACAATAGACTTCGCATTGGTCTTTGCCCTTAACCAGAAACAGCTGACTGATATACTTGACGAAGTTGTGCCTGCATTGCATTCTAGTGGGAAACTATGGATAGCATATCCTAAGCTTTCATCGAAAATAGTTAGCGACCTTAACAGGTGCTGCAATTGGGATTTCCTGACATGCCACGGATATGAAAGCGGTGATGAAGTAGTTTTGGACTATGTATGGACTGCTGTAAACTTCAAAAAAGAGCAGCGAGCCAGCTTCATACTTCCTGTAAAAGGCAAAAAGCTAGAACCAATGAAGGTAGCTTCTAAAAAAGCACAGCTTGATGCTGTTGCCTAATTAGAACTATTTTAATATTACGGTTCCTACCTGTTGGGTTATATTTATCTCCATCTCTTTAAGACGTTGGTGTAGCTGCAGAAGAATGATCTGTTCTTCCGGTACATTCGGCTTTTCAAGAGCCTTCTGGTTCTCAGTTATCATTTGCTTAATCTTTCTCAGTCTAAGATATGCAAGTGTTGAAAAAACTTCGTTCTTATAATTGTCATCAGGCCTGGGGACACTGAGTTCATATTTTTTCCAGCCATCATAGCTTACCTCGTAAGGAAACTGAATAATGGAAACTACCAAGGAGCTTATCTTATGGTCATCATAATAAAGGAAGTTTTTTGAAGTAGGTTGTAATCCTGCATCATACCATGCTTTATAGATTTCCACTATCTGCAGAAGGTCTTTATTCTCAATTATATCTTCCTGGCTAATATTCTCAAAAATATGCTGAGCTACAGTTATGCCCGGCTCCCATTCTTTATTTCCATATTCCATCAAGCATCTTACCAATGCCTGTTCGTTCAGCTCATCACGGCTCAGGAGAGCCAGACTTTCATCTCCGGGCCCTATGGGAAGCTCTACGCTTGAATTAAAGTCGCTGTCAGAGAAGCTCTTCCTTTCCTCCTTAACTACTTTTTCCCTGATATTTTTATTGACCAATGCGTGCAAGCCAGCTTCGTCTATATTCAATAACTGGGCACTTTTTTTAATATAATCCTGCTGCTTAGTAAAATCCTCAACCCTGTTCATCCTGGAGATGGTTTCAGCGATCTGGTTTACTACCTGCGACTTCTTATTGCTATCATCACCAATATCTTTTAAAGAAAGGTCTAGTTGAAAAAGGATAAAGTCCTTTTTATTATGCTTAATGAATTCTGTCAGCCCCAAAGTTCCATGACGATGGACATAGCTATCAGGATCTTCCTTATCAGGCAGTAACACAAGCTGGACATTCAGCCCTTCTTCCAAAGCAAGATCCAGTCCCCTCAAGGCTGCCTTTACACCTGCTGCATCACCATCATAGATGATAGTAAGGTTGTTGGTGTATTTCTTTATCAACCTAAGCTGGTCAGGAGTAAGAGATGTACCTCCGCTGGCGACTACATTTTCAACTCCTGCCTGGTGTAGAGAAACTACATCGGTATAACCTTCTACGAGAAGGCACTCGTCTGCTTTGTCAATAGCCATCCGGGCAAACCATGATCCGTAAAGTATCTTGCTCTTTACATATATCTCATTCTCCGGAGTATTGATATACTTGGGAGCCTTATCATTATTCTTAATGAGCCTTGCACCGAAGCCCATTATTTTTCCTGTCTGATTGTGTACAGGAAAAATTATCCTTCCTCTATAATTATCAGCAGGTTTTTCATCTCTTATGGCTACCAGGCCGGTCTTCTGCAACAGTTCAAGGCTATACTGCTTTTCCAGAGCCGCAGTTGCGAAGCTGTCCCTTGCATTCGGATTGTATCCAATCTGGAACTTCTGTATAATATCTTCTCTAAATCCTCTTTCTTTAAGATAACTTAACCCTATATCCTTACCCTCATCTGTTTCAAACAGTGCCTGGCTAAAAAACTTCTGGGCAAAGCTGTTTATGATGAATAAACTTTCAGCAGTTTGCTGCTGCTGCTTGACTTCTGCTGTGACCTCTGTTTCTTCTATTGTAACATTATACTTTGCGGCAAGCCATCTTAATGCTTCTACATAGCTGTACTTCTCATGGTCCATGAGAAAGCTGATAGTATTACCGCTTTTTCCGCAGCCGAAACATTTGTATATTTCTTTAGAGGGGGAAACAGTGAATGATGGGCTCTTCTCATTGTGAAATGGACATAGACCTAAATAATTTGTCCCTCGCTTTTTAAGCTTCACAAATGTGCTTATGATCTCAATGATATCTATTCGGCTAAGTATCTGTTGTATGGTAGAAGGAGAGATCAAAGGATAATTAAAAATGTAAAATTAAAAATTAAATGGGAGGGCAAGATAATGCATTATACTCTTTGCCAGTCAGGTAAAATAAGCGATTATGATAAAGTAAATATAAAGCCAGTACTAGTTCTTGGAAGGCATATACATCTTAAGCTTATCCAGCAGATTATCAATGTCAAAAGGCTTGGCTATGAAGTCATCTGCAAGGTATTCGGAATAGGTTTCCAAGATGCCGTGATTAGCAGAAAATAGCACTATTGGGATATTTTTGGTCTTATCAGCTGTCTTTAGTTGTTTGCATAGGACACGTCCATCTTGTCCTCCCAAAGCAACGTCAAGAAGGATAACATCAGGATTAAATGATTCCGTTTTACTGAATATTTCTTCCCAGCGTGCAATAGCTTCGACATTAAAACCATGCATTGATAATAAGATCTTTACGACTGTCAGGATATCCTTATCATCATCAACTACTAAAACCTTTTTCATTTCCTTAAAGTTAGTGAATATTTCGACACCAAGATAGGCAAATCTATCAATTAGTTTGATATAGGGTGAGAAAGCTGATAATTTATTTTTCCCATAAGATCAGTCACTTCGAAGGGCTTGCCGAGAAAATCCTGAGCCTTGCACTGATTAGCTTCAAGCTTATTGCTCTGTGCAGAGAACATAATTACAGGAATCCTGTTTGTCAAAGTATTTTCTTTTAATTTCAGGCAAATATCTCTTCCGTCAACTCCTCCCAGGCAAACATCTAACAATACCAAATCAGGTTTAAACTTTCCAATCCTTTCAATAGCTTCATTGCCATCGGAAACACCTTCTACCTGCATGCCGTTACTTTTCAGAATCAGTTCAACAACCTGTAAAATGTCTGTATTATCATCTACAACAAGTATTTTTTTCATAGGGTTCATATACACTTCTCCTCTTTACATCTATATAAGCTATTAGCATGCCATAGTGGTTTATGTATATTCATAACAGACTGATACTCATTGAACCAATATTTAATAGCAGGTTTATATTAGGAACTTTAACCAAAATCCATTAACGTTTACAGGAATAAACGATAGAACATGATGTTTTATTATAAACAGTTAACTCTTCCTATCTTTGCACCCTTAAAAAATCAAGATGAATAAAGAGGTTTATGTTATTTCCGCAGTACGCACGCCAATGGGAAGCTTTGGGGGCTCTTTTAAAGATATTTCGGCTACCAGGCTTGGAGCAATTGCTATTAAAGGGGCAATAGAAAGAGCTGGCATCAAGCCTGAAATGGTACAGGATGTAGTCATGGGATGTGTCCTGCAAGCCAATCTTGGACAAGCACCTGCCCGCCAGGCCGCTATTTTCGCAGGATTGCCTGATACAGTAAACTGTACAACAATTAATAAAGTTTGTGCAAGTGGTATGAAGTCAATTATGATTGCAGCCCAAAGCATAAGATTAGGGGACTCTGATATTGTGGTTGCAGGAGGAATGGAAAACATGAGCCGTGTTCCTTTTTATTCTGATAGCTTACGCTGGGGGAATAAGTATGGCAATGCGCAGCTGATAGATGGTCTTGCTAAAGACGGACTGACAGATGTATATAAAGATTATGCGATGGGCAATGCTGCTGAGCTTTGTGCAAAAGAATGTAATATCACCCGTGAGCAACAAGATACTTTTGCAATTGAAAGCTACAAACGCAGCCAGGCAGCAGTAAACGAAGGGCGCTTTGAGAATGAGATCGTAGGAGTGGAAATACCTCAGCGTAAAGGAGACCCGATCATCATGAAAAAAGATGAAGAGCCTTTCAATGTTAAGTTTGATAAAATACCTGAGCTAAAGCCTGCCTTTGAAAAAGGAGGAACAGTAACAGCAGCAAACGCAAGCACAATGAATGATGGAGCTGCAGCACTTGTCTTAATGAGCAAAGAAAAGGCTGATGAGCTTGGATTAAAGCCAATAGCAAAAATATTGAACTATGCAGATGCTGAACAAGCTCCTGAATGGTTTACTACTACACCCTCCCTCGCTGTTCCAAGAGCAGTAGAGAAGGCTGGGTTAAAAATGGAGAATGTTGATTATGTAGAATTAAACGAAGCTTTCAGTGTTGTAGGAATAGTAAATACACAAAAGATGAAGCTTGATCCTGCCAAGGTTAATGTTAATGGTGGTGCAGTTTCTCTTGGTCATCCTCTTGGAGCAAGCGGAGCAAGGATCATTGTTACATTGATCAATGTGCTGAAACAGAAAGGCGGGAAGATAGGAGCAGCGGGTATTTGTAACGGAGGCGGTGGAGCCAGCGCGATGGTAATTGAGGCGATGTAAACCTTAGACATAAAACCTTAAACAGTAAATTCGGTAATGAGACAAATAGCGATAAGAGAAGCCCTTAGAGAGGCAATGAGCGAAGAGATGAGAAGAGATCCCAATGTGTTTTTAATGGGAGAAGAAGTTGCTGAATATAATGGTGCTTATAAAGTAAGCCAGGGAATGCTTGATGAATTTGGAGAGAAAAGAATTATTGATACTCCCATAGCCGAGCTTGGCTTTACAGCGATTGGCGTTGGAGCTGCACAAAACGGTCTTCGTCCAATTGTCGAGTTCATGACTTGGAACTTTGCTGTCCTAGCTCTTGACCAGATATTGAATACTGCTTCCAAAATGCTAGCT
>Ga0163162_10003821_pt1 | contig 14434 bp, 13 predicted proteins | sample S55metaG_FD_115310 | JGI IMG/M metagenome (GOLD analysis project Ga0163162, IMG submission 115310) | Switchgrass rhizosphere microbial communities from Kellogg Biological Station, Michigan, USA - S5-5 metaG | ecosystem: Host-associated > Plants > Roots > Rhizosphere > Soil | place: USA...
CGGGCCACCATAATGCCATCGGATTCTACAATGATATCCCTGATATTTTGTAATGCTTCAGGTTTTTCAATTTTCGCAATGATCTTGGTCTTGCTTTTTGCTTCCGTTAATTTGTTCCTGAGGATCACCAGGTCTTTCGCGGTGCGTACAAATGACAAAGCAACCCAATCCAGTTTTTGCTGAATGATAAATTCAAGATCGACAAGATCTTTTTCGGTCAATGCGGGCAGGGAGATCTTAGTGTCGGGAAGATTGATGCCTTTTTTCGACGACAGATTCCCGCCAAGAGTGACCACAACCTGGACGTCGTTGTTCTTCAAAATTTTTGTCACCTTCACTTCCAGCTTGCCATCATCGATCATGATGATGTTGCCAATTTTTACGTCTTTGTGAAAATTGGGATAGGAAACATAGATGCGCTCTTTTGTACCTACTAATTTCTCATTGGTGAAAGTCAGCACATCACCTGTGTTTATTTCGATCATTCCGTTTTCGATCTCTCCAACCCTGAGCTTGGGACCCTGGAGGTCGCCGAGGATGCAGATGTTGTAAGGTTCTTGTTCGTTTATCCTGCGGATATATTCGATAATCTGTTTTTTGTCGTCATGCGCACCATGAGAAAAGTTCAATCGAAACACATTCACTCCTGCTTTGACAAGTTCAAGAAGTTTGTCATAAGTATCACAGGCCGGACCGACAGTTGCTACAATTTTTGTACGATGAAAAGTGTGCTCTAAACCTGCCTCTTTATCCATCTGTTTGTGCAGGTACTTTTCTAAATTTCTTGTCATATTTGGGTTTCTAGTTACTGGTTACCGGTAACTGGTAACCGGGAACATTTATGATGCTAATATCTTTACAATTTTCAACCATTCGTCGCCGATCTTTCCTTTTATTTTCACTGCATCTTCGAGTGGTATATAGTGCATTTTATTATTCATGATGCCGACAAATACATTATGCCTGCCATCAATTAAACACTCTACGGCGTGATAACCCATCCGGCTTGCCAGCAACCTGTCCAGACAGGAAGGTGATCCACCGCGTTGAATATGTCCGAGGATGCAAACTCTAATCTCGGCAGTTGGGATTTCGTCAAGTATTTTTTTCTGCACTTCGTCCGCGCCACCGAAATTTTCGCCTTCGGCAACGACGATAAGATTTACCAGCTTTTTTCTTTTTTTTGTCTCTTTCAATCCTTTCACCAGCGCATCGATGTCGGTCTTGCGTTCAGGGATCAATATATTTTCGGCGCCCGTCGCTATTCCGCTATGCAAAGCAATATAGCCGGCATCGCGGCCCATTACTTCGATCACAAAGATCCGATCATGGGCATCCATCGTGTCTCGTATCTTATCAATAGCTTCCACCGCAGTATTCACTGCCGTATCAAAGCCGATAGTAAAATCGGTACCGTGGATGTCTTTATCGATCGTACCAGCCAGCCCAATACAGGGAATGCCGAATTCCTGGTGAAATTTTACAGCACCCCGAAACGAACCATCTCCACCGATCACAACAAGGCCATCGATCCCGCGCTTCTTTAAATTTTCATAAGCTTTTTTACGGCCCGAATATTCAAAGAACTCCTTGCATCTCGCGGTCTTTAAAATGGTACCGCCGCGCTGAATGATATTGGCTACCGAACGAGACTCCATCCTTGTGATGTCATCTTCGATCATTCCCTGGTAGCCGCGCATGATCCCGTGCACTTCAAGCTCATTGAAGAGGCCCGTGCGTACCACGGCCCTGATCGCAGCGTTCATTCCCGGCGCATCACCACCGGAGGTTAGTACTCCTATTCTTGTTACTTTTCTTTCAGCCTTTTTCAAATCTTATTTTGTTTTATTAAAAAAAATCTTTCCTCCTTCAAATGACAAGCAAAAAATCGCAACCTTTTTTGAAAAAGCCACCAAAAATAAGGTTTTGTTTGATATGTGTTTTTTTTACACTAAAACCTGCCACAGTCGCTGGATTCTTTAAAGGTTTCCGTTTGATTTACCGGCCAGAAGGATTGATGAGAGAATAAATGGCAGAATCCAAAAAATGACCGTTGTAATAATAATTTTCCCGGTGATAGGCTTCGCGGACAAACCCATTTCTTTCAAGAAGGTTTATCGATGCCGCATTATTTGGATTTACGTTGGCCTCGACGGAATGCAGCCCCAGGATGTTGAATCCATAGTCAAGAACCGCGGAGATAGCCTCCTGCATAATACCCCGCCCCTGGAACTGCGTATGCAAAGCGTACCCAATCTCGGCCCTGTAGTGTCCTTTTTGCACATTCCAGAACGTGATCGTCCCAATTAACTTTGGATCGCTTTTTAAAGAAATCGCCCAGGCGATGTGCTCATTGTTATCGATCCCTTCATTTATCATGCGCATCCATTCTCGCGCTTCAACAAATGTTTTGGCGGGATCACGATCCAGAAACCGCAGTATTTCTTTATCTGAGCGAAGAAAAAAGATCTCTTCATCATCTTGCTCAGACATCCTTCTCAAGTTTAAGCGTTCGGTTGACAGAACAGGAAAGGGATGGAAATTTAGCAGCAGCATAATTGAGCTGCAAATATAGATGGCGATCTTTCAAACTGCAATGGTTAAAATTTTCCCGCGATTCGATTTCGCTCTCGGTAACCATAAACAGCGCGACATATTTTGGATGAACGGACCAGATGCATTACCAGAAAGTTACTCATGCAATGATGATAAGGGACCATTACCAAATCACATGCGAAACACCTTCCATCAGACTATTTTTTTTCCTTATCCGTCAAATGATCAAGTGGGATTGATGCAAGTCAACAATACAAAAAGTGCATAAGCTTTTTGTTGAGGTGGATCATTTGGAATGGGAATTTCCTAAATTCGCCCGCTACCTCCTTGCGCGTTCGATTGTACGCGATCTGGAGAAATCTAGTAATTCGTCCAACTTTTTGCACAGAGGGATCACTGCATGCAGTTGTTATTGAAATATCTACGCCCGCAACAGAAAACTATTTTCCTGGCACTCCTGTTTGCCGCCGTAAGCCAGGTCCTCTCAATGATCGATCCTATCATTTTCGGTAAAATTATCGACCTCTATAGCAACCGATCGCCTACTAGCAAGGAAGGGGAATTAATAAAAGGAGTTGCTGTATGGCTCGCTGTAGCGATCGGGGTTGCATTATTTGCACGGCTGGCAAAAGCCGGGCAGGACTATTATACCGGCTATTCTGTGCAAAGGCTTGGACTGCGCGTATTTGATGACGGATTGAAACAAACGCTTCGGCTGTCATTTCAGGAATTTGAGGAGCAACGAAGCGGCGAAACATTATCCATATTGCAAAAAGTAAAAACAGATCTGCAACGCTTCATGCAATCGCTGGTGGGTGTACTGTTCACGTCCATAGTGGGCATTTGTTTTTTGCTTTGGTATGCAGTCACTAAAAACTGGTTACTTATTCCCGTTTTTTTGGTGGGAGTACTTTTTCTCGGCGGCTTAACAGGAATGCTTAGTAAGAAAATTAAGACGATACAGCGTTCTATCAACAAAGAGACGAATGTTCAAGCGGGATTAATAACCGAATCATTGCGTAATATAGAGCTGGTAAAAAGCCTCGGTCTGACGTTTCCCGAAATAAGGCGCCTCAAAGAAAGAACGCGAGATATCTTCAATCTCGAGATGGTGAAAGTTCGCCAGGTGCGAAGTCTCTCGTTTATGCAGGGTAGTTCAATGAATATTTTAAAGCAATCCATTCTATTCATATTGCTGTGGCTCATTTTCAGAAACTATCTAAGCACTGGTGAATTGATCGCTACGCAATTTATTTCCACTTCGATCTTTGCTCCACTGCAGGAATTGGGCAATATTATTTTGGCGTACCGGGAGACGGCCTCGTCGTTGCAAAGCTTTGATGAATTGATGCAGAAGCCAGTAGAACGAAAGCCTAAGAATGCAGTAACACTGGGTCCATTGCAAACAGTGAGCTTTGACAAAGTGGTGTTCCGCCATAAGACAGCCTTTAACAATTCTATTGATGGTTTGTCTTTTTCTGCAAACAAGGGAGACACTATTGCATTCGTCGGTCCTTCAGGTTCGGGCAAATCTACTTTGGTAAAACTATTGGTCGGATTGTACAAGCCAACCTCGGGAAAAATACTTTTTAACGACATCAGCTCTTTGAATATTCATTATAATGCTTTCAGGAGAGAGCTGGGATTTGTGACACAGGATACGCAGCTTTTTGCAGGAACCATTAAGGACAATTTGTTGTTCGTGCAACCCAACGCAACAGACGAAGAAGTGAGAGAAGCGCTTAGAAAAGCAGCGCTCTCCGATGTTTTGCAGCGGTCGGTCGGAGGAATTTACACCAAGCTTGGCGAAAGTGGGATGAAGTTATCCGGTGGCGAACGCCAGCGATTATCGATTGCCAGGGCGTTAATAAGAAATCCTAGGTTGTTAATTTTCGATGAAGCTACTTCTTCGCTTGACTCGATCACAGAGGAGTCTATTACCGAAACCATCAGGGGGTTATCAAACAGCAATGAGCGCATTACCATCCTAATTGCCCATCGCTTGTCGACAATCATGCACGCAGATTGTATTTATGTATTGGAGCGCGGGAAAATCGCTGAAACCGGAAGCCATAAACAATTATTGAATAATAAAGGTCTCTATTATGCCATGTGGCGGCAACAGGCGGGTGAACGAAAGATGCAAGCTGTGAATAGTTGAATCCTCATAACGTCTAAACAGAATTTTTATTGACTCCCCTGGTAAGGTACTTGAGTAGCTTAATGCCACCGAGACACAGAAGCGAGAAGTTTTTGAATGTTTTTGTGACTCTATGGCAAGCCATCAAAGTTCCGTTTTGAACAATCAGAATAAAACTTCGCTTGCACAGGTAAGCCATCAAGTTGTTATCTTCATCAATAAAAGAACACTGCATTAATTTTAAAAGAAAACGATGCAAGCCATAAGAATCTACAAAACCAATAAGGGAATTGTCGTTCACCAGGGGAATGATTTTTTTCTTTCGAAAGAATCTGATTGGGATAAGTTTATCAATCGCAGAGATCTGTTTAAGAAGGTGAATGATGAAGTAAAAAGTTTGAGTGTCAACGCTGATCTGTCAGGACTGGTAACAAACAATTCGACCCCACCAATCGGTACCCAGGAAATATGGGCGGCCGGCGTTACTTACCTGCGAAGTCGCGAGGCCAGGATGGAAGAATCAAAAGATGCAGGTGGGGGAGACTTCTATGCAAAGGTGTACGAGGCGAATCGGCCTGAACTTTTTTTTAAAGCACCTTCTTATCGTACGGTTGGATCTGGTGAAATTGTACGGATCAGGAAAGATTCGCATTGGAACGTTCCTGAACCAGAACTTACGTTATTTATTTGCTCCGAGGGAACGATAGAGGGTTATACCATCGGGAATGATATGTCATCACGGGACATCGAAGGTGAAAACCCTCTCTATCTTCCGCAAGCAAAATCATACAACGCGTCTGCTGCTATTGGACCATGTTTGTTCGTCCCCGGTAAACCGATTCATCCTGACTCTATGATCCGACTTGAGATCAAGCGACAGAACGAGTTGATCTTCTCGGGTGAGATCTCCATTAATCGAATGAAAAGAAAACACACTGAATTGGTGGAGTATTTATTCAGAGAAACTTCCTTCCCCAACGGCGTTTATTTAATGACAGGAACGGGTGTCGTTCCTCCCGATCATTTCACATTGAAATCGGGAGATGAAATAAAAATCTCCATCGACAACATAGGTACGCTTTTGAACATTGTCGGTCAATAGATCAGCGGCATTGGTTTTCATTCTCCGTGCTGCTTCGTGAACTCAGTGTTGGTGAGGATCCTTCGGAAGGTGAGGATGACAACCACCGAGATCCTGGATTGCAAAGAGATACATGGAGTTCCCCAGTCTTTCGCTCAGCGACATCTCATAGCGAGCGGCCATGAATTTGTATGACCGCCTGTCATTACTTAGCAGGGGCCTTTATTTTTTTTGAATAAATTCAGATAACTAAACCTTCTGTATGAGAACTCTACTCGTTTTGTTACTCCTGGTACCGACGCTATCAAATGCCCAGTTCAAAAGGTCAGCCACGGAACTTGCAAAAGACAGGATCAGGGACTATATAACTGAAAAATTGTTTAAGAATGCTTCTTACGAGCCAATTACATACGGCGACTTAATAGATAATAAGGTTGGCAGATCCAACATAACCTCACTTATCAGGCACAAATTTTCCATCACGGAAATGCAGGCGCACGACAACATCAAAGCGCCGGTGCAAAAAGAATACGTGTTTATTTTCTATTTCAATGACAAGATGAAGGTACAAATGGCCGAGGGTGTTTCATCAGAGTAACACTCCGACCGCCGCTCGTCGTGAAACGTCAAAGGAAAGAAAACCTGTGTCCATTTTTCACTTTTCACGTTTGACGATCTTTGTCTTATCTTTTCGAGTATTTAGATTTAAACAAGTCACCTCATGAAATTTTCTTTCGTAGCAGGCGCGGTCATTACATCAGGCCTGTGCTGGTATTTTGCCAATGATCTGTCTGGGAATTATTGGTATTTATTGTGGTTTGCGCCGATACCTGTGTTGATCGCGTCATTTCGATTGTCAGCACAAAAGGCCTTTTTAGCTACTTTCATTTCTTACTTGCTCGGTCGCCTGAGTTGGCTTCCTTATTTACTCAATGTATTGCCGGCCGCGGTTGCTGTATTTTTTACAGTCTTACTCCCTCTCGTATTTGCATTGATAGCATTGCTGAACAGAAAAATAGTTTTACAAAATCGAAACGGATGGTCTGCCTTTGCCTTCCCTGCGTTGTGGTGTTTATTTGAATTTCTTATGATTAAATTTTCTCCGGATGGTACCGCTGGAAGCATGTCGTACACACAATCCAATTTTCTTCCTGTTGTACAAATAGCCTCTGTAACAGGTATCTTAGGGATTAGTTTCTTGGTAACACTTTTCCCTTCGGCAATTGCAGTTGGCTTTAATTTCCGGTTTAAGAAGATGAAAGGATCGCTGGCGTTTGCTTTTGCGCTCATTTTTATTTGCTTAATATTTGGAATAATAAGGTTAAATGATAAGGAGTCGCGCGAGATGAGTCTTACAGCGGGTCTCGCTGTAGTCGATGAAAAGTATCATTCAGAAACAGATCATCCTGATACAGCAAAAGAAATGCAGACCGCGAATTTGTATGCCATTGAAATTGCCCGGTTGGCTCAAAAGGGCGCGCAGGTGGTCGTCCTGCCGGAAAAAATTGTTACAACAACACCGATCACGGAAGCGGCGATAAAAAATGTTTTTGTAAATGCTGCAACTGCAAACCATGTTGCAATTGTCGCGGGGTATACTGACCTCATGAATGATCACACGAAGCTGAATAAAGCATTGGTGATTTCAGATAAGGGTGAGCTGGTATCGGATTACCAAAAAGTAAATTTGTTTGAAGGTGAAGCAAGAGCCGGATTTATACCGGGAAATGAAATTTCGGTTTTTGCCTTAAATACTATTTCTTCCGGAGTGGCGATATGCAAAGACATGGATTATTCAGGATTTATAAGAAAATACGATGGCAATAAGACCAGGGTCATGTATGTACCTGCCTGGGATTTTATAAGAGACGGATGGCTCCATTCCCGCATGGCAATACTGCGCGGAGTAGAAAACGGATATGCCATAGTTCGCACCGCGAGACAAGGTGAGCTAACCATTAGCGATCACAAGGCGAAAGTTCTTTTTGAAGAGAGCAGCACAAATAATAAGGCCGCCGGACTCACTGGCAATTTTCCTTTGATAGCAACAAAAACTATCTATAGCCAGTTTGGTGACTGGTTTGGGTATTTAATTGCGATTATTGCGCTCCTCTTTGTTTTAACAAGGCTAAGGCGCAAAACCGTGACAAATCCACGGAATTAGACTCATCAAAAAAACAAAAGGAATTGCCAGGCAATTCCTATCCGCGGTGAGGTATTCTGTTCTTCAAATTAAATATTACTGGCGGGTCTTTTTTTCGTAAACATCTGTCCCGTTCGCATATTCTTATCCCACAAATCTCTTCCCTTTTCTCTCAAATCCTTTTTTTGCTGAGGGGTCAGTTTTGAGTACTTATAGATACCAAATGCCGCAGCGCCCGCAAGTATCAAACCTAGTGTTGTCTTTAGCATAACTAAGGGTTTAAATTTTTAATGAATAAACGAGAAGATCAAAATATCATGCCATAAATGCAAGAAGGACATCCACTGGTTTGCTTAATTACCAAACGTCATACGCATAAAGTTTGCTATAACTTATAATATAAAGAGAGATTTTTTTATTTTGAAAAGGGATTAGCTTTAAAACCGCTAATTTCAAAAATGCGAACCCGCCGGATAAGAAAAATAAAAAACTTACTCTTCTTGTTCCTTGTTTTGGGCTACTCACTCTTTGGGCAGGATTCCGCTTCCGTCAAAAAAGACACGGTGAAAGAGGTTGACGTTACTGATTTATTGAGAAAGGTCTTTAACAAACCTCCACCAAAGCCTGCTTCACAAGCCCAGGTTCATTTTGCCATTCTTCCAACTCTTAGCTATAACCCAAGCTTCGGATTTATTTTTGGGGGCAAATTGACGGGCGGGAAACAATTCGGCGACCCCGCAAACACGGACCTTTCAGTATTTGCTTTGGAGGCATTTTATGGGACGAAAGGAATAGTATCGGCCCAGGCCAAGCACAATATTTTCATAGCTGAAAACAAGTGGAATTGGCAGGGGCAATGGCAGTTGGCGAAGTACGGCTTGCTCGATTACGGACTAGGCACGGGAAATTTCAAAACAAAAGGAGGATTCTCTTTTGATCAATACCCCGTAAAAAACGCGGACAGTTCATTTCCGATTAGCTACACTTACATCCGGCTGTCTGAAAAAGCATATCGAAAGCTCGGAAAATACTTTTATGCTGGTGGTGGGGTACGGCTCGATATGTTTTCCAATATTGACGATATAAAACAGACCACTGCATACAATACGCCACACCAACGATATAGTCTGAGACATGACTTCGATCCTAACAAATATTCAGCGAACGGGTTTATTCTCGCAGTGCAGTACAACACGAGAGAGCATCCCATACGATCGTATGGAGGGATATATGCTGACCTGGGTTTACAATTCAATCAAAAATGGATGGGTAGCTCAAAAAATGCAATTCAGCTTCAGTATGATTTCAGAAAGTATTGGTCACTGAGTAAGAAAAATCCGGAAAATGTTATCGCGTTCTGGCATTGGGCGGCGTATAAATTGAGCGGCGTTTTACCTTATCTCGAAATGCCATCGACAGCATCCGATCCCTATGGTCGAAGTGGGAGAGGTTATACATTCTCGCGCTTCAAGGGACCGGCCTATGCTTGTTTCGAAACAGAATGGCGCTTCCCGATCACTAATAATAAATTAGTAAGCGGAGTCTGTTTCTTGAACTTTCAAACGGCTTCGGATGATTTTAATAAAAAAGTATTCGAATCATGGGAACCTGGCGGAGGCATTGGCTTACGCATCCTTTTCCAAAAGCTGAACCGCACCACTATGTGCATTGATCTTGCACAAGGGAGATACGGCGCCAGGGGATTGTTCTTTGGACTGGGTGAAGCATTTTGAAAAATTAATTTATTGTTATTCTATTTTTATTTCCTCTGAACACTTCGATGCATTCCAAAAACCGGGACAAAGTCAAATTGTTTGTAAAAGGGTGCGATATTTTCTCCGGTAAATAAACCTATATAGGCATTTGTCGGCGCATTGGTATCTAACCACGAAGTGAGCTCTTTCATCAGCATCGATCCCACATGCTTAGATTGCCAAATTGGATGAACCATTACGTCTTTCACATAATAGAAACTTGCCTCATCACTCAATATCAAAGCGCACCCGATTACCTGGTCCTCATGCTCCGCCACGACCCCATGTACCGGTGCTGCTAAAATTTGTTTGGTTAAAGCATGATCGTAATATTTATCCCAGCCAACGGCAGAGATCAAATTCTCATATTCGACGGCAGTTGGTATTCTTGAAATGATTCTCACAATTTCCGAAGTTGATCTAGTTTTCCGTTCTTGAGAAATTGGAGGTCCGGCAAAGGTCACGTAATAACCATTGATTTCACGGAGCGTGTAGCCAGCAAGGCCCCATGGTTTGTTTTCAAGAGGTTCAACGATCTCTGCATTTTTGCTTTTGTGAAAGTTATAAAACGCCTCAAGGTTTTTTACCTTGATAAAGATAGAATTGCCTTGCGAGACTGAAGCCAGTTCAGGTTGTTGAGAGAACTGTATAAATACTCCCTGCCAGGTAACTCCTCCATGGTTTGGTGGCGCGCCCCAGGTCCACTTGTTTGGAAAGCCGAGTGTGCGATGCCAGTACTCAACCGTTTCGATTACGTCTTTGACTGCCAATACGGGTTCAACGTGGGCAAGAAAGAGATCATTTCCTTCATTTGACATCTGTAAACTTTTTGACGAAAGTATAGATTCTGATTGAAGCAATTTCCTATCTAAGAGGAGGCTGTTTGACACAGCAGACTTCTAATTATTCGAGTTGATATTAAATGATAGCCCTCCGCCACCAAACAATCTTCTTGAAACGCCGGCTTCAGCGTACAAGCCAATGTTTCTTGAAAGATAGTAGCGAAATCCAAGCAGGCTTCCGGCATTTATTTCGCCCACGTGATAGCTGACATGTCCGTTATCATGTTTTCGATCGAAGATGAGAGAGTGATTGGCATAACCAAAAAAAGCGGCAACATAAAGATCCCAATCTTCATTTTCTAATATAAAGGGACTGAAGTGAAAACTGCTCTTGACTCCAACATCCCAGCCTTTCCAAACATCCTTGTATTCTGCTGCCGGCATAATTGGGTATTGGAACTTATAGTAGGTATATGTGTACGCCGAATAGAATCCAACACTGAGGAACCTGTTCAGAGAATAATCACCACTCAGGTTTATTGCGGGAATACCGCTGTTAGTGCGTGAGAGACTGCTCGGGTAACCATAACCCGATGAAACACCTAAATTAAGTACAATGTCATTTTTATCGGTCTGCGCCTGACCAATTAGTGTGATAAATAACAGGGACGCTATCAGACAAAACTTTGACATTAATATGGGATCAAATCGAAATTCAATTTCCGGGACAAGGGAATTGAATAACTAAGTTAGTTTAAAAGTTGCCAGCTGTTTTTAGTTATCCTTTAGTCTTTGCCAATTTAAATGAAATTGTGCACGAATTTGAAAAGAATCAGCATCAAATCTCAACTAAACTGACGGGGCGAACGATTAAAACGTTTTCAACTCAACAAATTTACTTTAGTTTGGATAGCATCCCTTCCAAATGCCTTTCCGCTCATCAACTATTTTAACGTGATTCTACTAATATGGTCGCTGCATTTTCGTAAACGAGTAATAAGTCAGTGCAAAGCCCGCCTGGTGACATGCCGTGTAATATAACAGGTCAAGGAAATAGTGCTTAAATGACTTTCTTGGTTCGCTCATTTTGATCATAATCGTAGAAATCCACGCTGTCTTGTTTATAAAATTATTCAGGTGATACTGGTCCGTTGTTGCCACCAGCATGGTGGTCGATAACGGAAACTTTGCTCCCTGAGCCGGATCGCCGTTCTTATACTTGTTCTTCCAGCTCACCTGTGGATTATACCAGTTTGGATTTGCATGAGGAAACTTTTGATGAAAAGCATCCCAGTGAAACATCAGCGTTTCGTTGAAACCCTTGGTGGCGCCTGCCACAAACACAAGACTTCCTGTTATGATTTTGTTTTTATCCATTTTCCATGGGCTGATCTTTTTAGGCTGGATGTCAATATTGTATTGGGCATGCGAAGCCAGGCTGCACATTAGCAGTGCAATGAAAATCGTTTTCATGTTAGTACGGGTTTTTTGGTGACGTTTTATGCAGCTGTTCAAGGATAGTTCTCTTCCCCGAGATCTTGATCTCCACGTAAGTTCTTCAAATGATTGTGTTAAAGGCTCTTAAGGATTTTGGGTATAGAGGCAAAAGCCTGTGAGTAAGACGAGTGCTAAAATAGAGACTGATCTTAAGGTTTGCAAGTAAAAACTCAAATAAATTTTTGTTCAAGGCATAGGCCTTTATTGCAAAAACAATGATGAATTTCAAGGCATCAGAGTCTGTCGAGTGACGGGTGGACCCATGCGCTACGATAGGATCTTTGCAAAAGTTGCGTAGCTTCAGGATCGCCGGTGATCTCATGTTTAACAGGGTCATAGTGCAACGGTCGGCCGCCTAAATGCATCGAGATGTTTGCCATGATACAACTCGCCGTAGAAATATGACCTTGTTCTATATCGGCAACGGGCATTGTATTTCTATCAATGGCTTCAAGGAAGTTGAGCATATGAAGGCGCGTGGCGGGTGCGGCGTTGAGTTCGATATCTTTTTCCTTGAGGTCTTCGGGGTATTTTTCTTTTTCATATACTACGTCTTTGTGGATTTTTTTTTCTTTCTCCGCCTCGGGGAAAAAATCATATTTCATTGTACTCCCGCAAAGAGTTCCTTTGTCGCCATAGAGTTTAAAAGACCAGGGATACTCCGGATCAGCCGGTGTTCCCCAGGTGCGATGTTGCCACACACAATCAAGCTCATCAAATGCAAAGACTGCGGTTTGAGTATCGGCGATATTACTCTTGCCAATCTTGTCAACATATATGCCTCCGGTGGACGTAATTCGGCTCGGCCAGCCGAGATTTAACAACCATCTCACCGCATCCAGCATATGTACACACATATCGCCCATGATCCCATTCCCATATTCCATAAAACTCCGCCACCAGCGTACATGAGGTAAACCATCATACGGACGTAAGGGCGCAGGTCCCGTCCACATTTCATAATCAAAGAAATCAGGAACCTGTTGAACGGGAGGATTTCCATTGTTGCGCATATGATAATAGCAACAGATGTCGACATGCGACACCTTTCCCAACAGTCCGGCGTCGACAATATTTTTTTTTGCATCGATCAAGTGAGGTGTGCTTCGTCGCTGAGTACCCACTTGCACAACCCGGTTATATTTTCGCGCAGCGGCTACCATGGCTTCACCCTCCATAACATCGACACTGATCGGTTTCTGTACATACACATGTGCCCCTGATTTTATTGCATCAATTGTTATCAGCGCATGCCAGTGATCAGGAGTTCCAATGAGAACAATTTCGGGTTTTTGTTCCGACAATAATTTGCGGTAATCGCCGTATAGTGCGGGTCGCTTCTGATCTTTTTGGCGCTGACTTACCATATCTGCGGCGGCGTTTAGTTGATGTTTATCTGCGTCACACAGGGCCACTACTTCAACCGGTGCTACTTGCATGAGGCGAAAGAGGTCACTCTTTCCATACCACCCGGTTCCTATCAATGCGACCCTTCTATTCGACGCGCTTCTTTTAAAGTCTAGACCATGCGTCTTCAATGTACTAAGGGCCAATGCAGCAGATGTGGTCCGGATAAATTCGCGACGGTGAATGCTGGAACTCATAACTGGCAAGTTGTTCTTTAAAGATAAAGTAATTATCCTTTGTTATTTTTTCCGGTATTCGCCTGTTCCAGTGCATTCAGCTATAATAAAAGTTATAAGCGGATTGTCGATGAGAATTCTACTTTCGTTCTCAAACTTTGTGATCGTTGTATCTTCTTCGTGGTCGTTGTGACTATTGGCCACAAAGCCTACAATATCCCGATAGCTATCGGGATACGAAGGCTACGAAGAATTGCTCAATAGAGTCGTTGTAGCACAAGTGCCCGCCCGTACCGAACGGTACGTTTGGCCGGGAGTGACGCAAGGGAAGTCAAATAGTAGCAATATCGTTTGTTACATAATGAAAGATAAAAATGTCGGTGATCATATTAAACGTTGCAAAATGAACAGCCTTCGTATATTGTTTGCAGGGATGGTCATTTTTTCCAGCCCATCCTTTTCTCAATCATCCCATTTTCAAGTTGAAAAACTGGACAGCTTTGTTGCAAGAGCGATGAGTGATTGGCATCTGATGGGACTCGCCATTGCCATTGTGAAAAAAGATTCCGTGATTCTCGCAAAGGGATATGGATATCGCGATTTCTTCAATAAACTTCCGGTTACTGAAAATACTTCATTCCCTATAGCATCTGTTTCCAAAACCTTCACCACTGCCCTCATTGGAATTGCTGAAAAAGATGGAAAACTGCGATTGAATAAACCAGTGCATCAATATTTCCCGGAGTTTCAACTGTACACAGATCAGCTGACCAATACTGTTACCGCAGAAGACATGCTTAGTCATCGCACCGGCGTAGCAGGTCACGATTGGGCGTGGGCCTTTAACACAAACTTTTCCAAGGACGTTTATCTAAAAAGATTAAAATACCTCGAGCCA
>Ga0163162_10003823_pt1 | contig 14432 bp, 11 predicted proteins | sample S55metaG_FD_115310 | JGI IMG/M metagenome (GOLD analysis project Ga0163162, IMG submission 115310) | Switchgrass rhizosphere microbial communities from Kellogg Biological Station, Michigan, USA - S5-5 metaG | ecosystem: Host-associated > Plants > Roots > Rhizosphere > Soil | place: USA...
ATGGGAAGTTTTACTGAGACTTTCCGGACGAGGCCACGCTACTCTCGGGAGGGACCGGCGTCAAGCAAGCCGGCAAAAGATTTGTATCACGGGTCACGTTAACCGTACTTAACCCTACTTTATAATGGGGACGGCATGATTACGGTTTCAAAAGAGGACTATCTCAAGGCCATCCTGGAAGCTGAGACCGAGGGCGAAACCGTTATCTCCGCCACGCTGGCTCACTGGCTCTCCGTATCTCCACCAGCAGTCACCATGGCATTACGTCGTCTGAAAAAAGATGGCCTGGTTCGCGTACGCACCGACGGCCAGGTGGCGCTCACCGCAGCCGGCAGAAAGATTGCCCGCAGGCTCACGCTTCGCCACCATCTGATCGAGCGCATGTTGACGGAGATGTTCGGCATGGAGTGGTACAAGGTCCACGACGAAGCCGAACGCTTAGAACACGCGGTATCGCCCGATTTCGAAGGAAAATTGCTGGCCAAACTGGGCCGTGGAGGCGCTTGCCCGCACGGAAATCTTAGTGAACTGGAGAGCCCTGAAAGCAGAAGGCGTCGGGGTCTAATGTTGCTTTCTCACGCCCAAGCAGGACAGCGATACCGCGTCAGCGGAATTTATGAACGCGACCGGAAACTGCTGGAATTTTTAGAAGCGCGCGGCATCCGCCCGGACGCTGATCTTGACCTTCTCGAACGTAACTACGATAAAACCTTAACCCTGGCTACCACCGCCGGCAAAGTGGCATTGGGCGGATCGGCGGCGGATCGAGTTTGGGTAACTGCTAGTAAAAAAGGCCGTTCCGCTTCGTAGTTTGTTCATTCCCGATCGGATCTATTCATTCCTTACATTCACTAAAGTAATCATCCCATGTTGTTAACTATGGTTTACTATTTAGGGTATACTTGCGCTAATTTAGACGTAAGCCTTTAAACCATGGCAACCAATATTGCAGAAACACCAGAGCAGGGCTGGCGTTACAGCGGAGGCCGCCCCAGTCTCGCCGAGGTACACAGTACCTTAACTGTGCCTCATCGCTCCGCCAGTTTCTGGCGCAAATTAATCGCCTTCGCCGGGCCGGGTTTTCTGGTCGCCGTGGGCTATATGGATCCAGGAAACTGGGCCACCGATCTCGCCGGCGGTTCAAAGTACAACTACACCCTGCTGTCGGTAATCATGCTGTCGAACCTGATGGCGATCCTGCTGCAGAGCCTGGCCATTAAGCTCGGCGTGGTCACGGGGCGCGATCTTGCACAAGCCTGTCGCGACCACTTCAGTAAGCCGGCTTCGTTTGGGTTGTGGGTATTGTGTGAGATTGCGATTGCTGCCTGTGATTTGGCGGAAGTGATCGGCTCGGCCATCGCTTTGAATCTTCTGTTCGGCATCCCGATGACTTGGGGCGTTTGTCTGACCGCTCTTGATGTATTGATCATCCTGTTCCTGCAACAAAAAGGCTTTCGCCTGATTGAAGCGCTGGTCATCACTCTGATTGGGACGATCGGCGTATGTTTCGGGCTGGAGATTTTGTTTTCCAAACCCAGCTTTCTGGGTATTGCTCACGGCTTCCTGGTTCCGTCAACTCAGATCATCACCGACCCGGGAATGCTCTACATCGCCATTGGCATCCTGGGTGCGACCGTGATGCCGCATAACCTCTATCTTCACTCTGCTGTTGTTCAGACCAGAAATTTTGAGCGGACCACAGCGGGCAAGCGCGAAGCTATCCGCTACTCCACCATCGATTCCACGGTTGCACTCAGCTTGGCCTTGTTTGTGAACGCAGCCATTCTGATCGTTGCCGCCGCCACCTTTTATCGCAACGGGTACACCGGCGTGGCCGAGATTCAAGATGCCTACAAGCTGCTCACCCCACTGCTGGGAGTCACCGGCGCAAGCACCATGTTCGCTCTGGCGCTGCTGGCCTCCGGCCAGAACTCGACCCTCACCGGGACGCTCGCCGGGCAGATCGTGATGGAAGGATTTCTCAATATCCGCCTTCGCCCCTGGCTGCGGCGCTTGATCACGCGCGCGATCGCCATTATTCCAGCAGTGATTGTCACGGTCCTTTACGGTGCGAGCGGCACCGCCAAGCTCTTGATCTTGAGCCAGGTCATATTGAGTTTGCAGTTGAGTTTTGCGGTCTTTCCTCTAGTCATGTTCACCAGCGACAAACTCAAGATGGGTGAGTTCGTGAATCCGCAATGGATCAAGGTATTGTCCTGGATCGTTGCCATTTTTATCGCGGTGCTGAACGCCTGGTTGTTAGTGCAGACGTTCAGCGAATGGTTGAAATGAGATGGCAGCTTGATTTAGCTAAGCCGCAGCACGTTTACCCTGATATAGCGGCAGAAACTCCTCGCTCACAAAAGTTTCATAGGAAGTTGGCGTGGTGTTGCGGGCCGACCTGCTTTCCAGAGGATGCAGGTAACCAGCATCCATCGACTCGGCCATCTCTGTCATCAGGTTGGCTGAACTCTCCGTCATACCCATGTGTTTGATCAACGCGTCACGAAATTGCTCAGCAGTTAAAGTCGCGTAGTTCAAGTTGGGCTTGCTAATCGCTTTTCCGATAATGGTCGTTATTTCTCCATAGCTGAGATCTCGCTGACCGTGCAGTTCCTGCACCTGCTGTCCGGCGAAATCAAGCCGCGAAAGCGCGTCACCGGCAAATTCGCCGATGTCGCGCGTAGCGATAATCGGAAATTTGAGCTCCGGCCTTAGCGGCCCAGCCGCATATCCCATTTGTTTAATCGCATCCGCCTGCCCCAGAGTGTTTTCCATAAAATAAGCAGGCCTCAGGTATAGCACATTCAGACCCGAGATTCGTTTGAGACGTTCCTCTAAATTACGAAGTCCTAGTATCGGACCACTCTTGTCCGGTTTGTCAGCGCCAAAACTGCTGAGCACGACGGCAAACTTGAGTCCACTTTTCTCCCCAGCTGCAGCCAAGCTCTCGACGGCTTGTTGTTGGTAAGTTTTGTAATCCGGAACGGTCATATTCGGGGGAATCATCACATAAGCTGCTTGGGCGCCTGCGAACGCTTTCTCCATCGCCTTTTTATCGGTAATGTCACCGACAAAAGGCTCAGCTTTTTTGAATCGTGCGAGGTGCTCGGCATTTCTCCCTACAACGCGTACCTTTTTACCCTGATCTAAAAGTTTGTTTGCGACGACGCTTCCTGTATTACCGGTTGCGCCAACAATGACGTACATATAGAACCTCCACAAAATTTTTTGATCTTCCTTGTTCGATGCACGCGGGCCAAAGCTGGTTTCGGTGAATATTCCGGATGTTGCAGCGCACTTTCGGCCATGAGCAACCAAGTGTGCTGGTCAACCACGCTTTACACGAGAAGGAGTTAAACTAGAGTGTTGAGGCGCACGATAAAGTGCGCATAGTGACTTCAGATAGAGCCAGGAAGGTAAGCGTTCATGGACAGCTTCAAAAGCGGGTCAACTCTCCAAGTCGGGTCGAAAGAATACGAAATTTACAGAATTGACGCACTCGACAAACAAGGAATCTCCACCAAACATCTGCCATTCTCACTACGCATTTTGCTGGAGAACCTGCTGCGCACCGAAGATGGACGCAACGTAACCGCGCAGGAAATCCGCGCCCTGGCCGATTGGAACAGTCAGTCCAAACCCGACAAAGAGATTGCCTTCACACCCAGCCGAGTGCTCTTGCAAGATTTCACCGGCGTCCCTTGCGTAGTTGACTTGGGAGCCATGCGCGACGCCATGAAGCGCCTGGGCGGCGACGCTGCAAGAATCAATCCGCTGCAACCGGTGGAGTTGGTAATCGACCACTCAGTCCAGGTAGATGAATTCGGCACTCCGCAAGCCTTTCAACTCAACGCCGAACTAGAATTCTTACGCAACAAAGAGCGCTACGCCTTCCTCCGCTGGGGCCAAACTGCTTTTAAAAATCTAGCAATCGTTCCACCCGACACAGGAATCGTCCACCAGGTAAACCTCGAATACTTAGCGCGCGTAGTTTTCGTCCAAGAATCCAACGGAAAACGCACCGCCTACCCCGACACATTGGTGGGAACAGATAGTCACTCGACCATGGTGAATGGATTGGGGGTTCTAGGCTGGGGTGTAGGTGGGATTGAGGCTGAGGCGGCTATGCTGGGGCAGCCGGTTTCAATGTTGATTCCGCTTGTTGTGGGAGTGAAACTGACCGGAAGACTAAGAGAAGGTGCAACTGCTACTGATTTGGTTTTGACTATTACTGAGTTGTTGCGGAAGCATGGTGTCGTTGGAAAATTCGTTGAATATTACGGGCCTGGATTGCAGGACCTGAGCCTGGCTGATCGGGCGACCATCGCCAACATGGCTCCGGAGTATGGGGCTACTTGTGGCATTTTCCCGGTTGATAAAGAGTCGCTGAAATATATGAAACTTACGGGCCGCTCGGATGAGCAGATTGCTCTGGTTGAGGCCTACTGTAAAGAACAAGGATTGTTTCATGATGAAAGGACTCCTGAGGCTGAATATTCAGAGCTGCTGGTGCTTGATCTTGAATCGGTTGAGCCGAGTCTTGCTGGGCCCAAGCGGCCGCAGGATCGCGTTGTGCTTTCGCAGGCGGGCGAATCATTCCGGACTTCTTTGCCCTCTCTCATCAAACCCAAGGCTAAGACTTCGGCTGCTACCACGCCCTTGAACGGCAACACAAAGCGCTGGGAGAGTGAGGGTGGGAATCCTACTGCCGTTGGCGTCGAGGATCCCAACGTTCACGAACATGTTCCTAAGGACGTAAAGTCTGCTTTGAAACACGGGTCCGTGGTCATCGCTGCAATTACTTCCTGTACTAATACCTCGAATCCTTCGGTTTTGATTGCTGCTGGTTTGCTTGCTAAGAAGGCTGTCGAGAAAGGTCTTTCGGTTCCTCCTTGGGTAAAGACTTCTCTCGCTCCTGGCTCGAAAGTTGTGCGCGACTATCTCGAGAAAGCACAACTGATGCCGTATCTGGAAAAACTCAAGTTTCATCTGGTTGGATACGGATGCACTACCTGCATCGGCAACTCGGGGCCGCTGCCGGAGGAAGTTTCCCGCACCATTGACGAAAAAGAGTTGGTCGTTGCTTCGGTGCTTTCCGGCAATCGCAACTTTGAGGGTCGCATTAACTCTGAAGTGCGCGCGAATTATCTGATGTCCCCGCCGCTGGTTGTCGCATTCGCGCTGGCTGGACGCATTGATCTCGATCTCCGCAAGGATCCGCTGGGCAAGGACCGCGAAGGCAGACCGGTGTATCTTGCCGACCTTTGGCCTATGCAGCGTGAAGTTGAGGAGGCGATACAGAAATCCATCACCTCCGACATGTTCCAGCGCAGCTACGGCGAGGTCTATCACGGAGACGAGCGCTGGCGCGGGCTGCCCGTCCCCAAGGGCGAGACTTACGATTGGGACGAATCGTCCACCTACATCCGCTGCGCGCCGTACTTTGACGACATGGCGGTGAAACCCGCGCCGGTCACCGACATCAAGGGTGCGCGCGTGCTGGCGGTGCTCGGCGACAGCGTCACCACCGACCACATTTCTCCCGCTGGCTCGATTAAAAAAGACAGCCCGGCGGGAAAATATTTGCAGGAGCGCGGCGTCAGGCCAGCCGACTTCAACTCCTACGGCTCACGCCGCGGCAATCATGAGGTGATGGTGCGCGGTACGTTTGCCAACGTGCGTCTGCGCAACAAAATGGTGAACGCCGAAGGCGGATTCACCAAGCACCTTCCTGACGGCGCGGAGATGAGCATTTTTGAAGCGTCGGAAAAATACATTGCCGAGGGCGTGCCGCTGGTGATTCTCGCCGGCAAGGAATACGGCTCCGGAAGCTCGCGCGACTGGGCGGCGAAAGGCCCGCGCCTGCTGGGCGTGTCCGCCGTCATCGCGGAGAGCTATGAACGCATCCACCGCTCGAATTTGGTGGGCATGGGAATTCTCCCGCTGCAATTTCTGGCGGGCGAGAACGCGCAGTCTCTCGGCCTGACCGGAGACGAAGTTTTCGAAATCAAGGGAATCCGCGAGTTCGTAGAAAAATTCTCCTCGGGCCAGCAGGTTGTGGTGAAGGCCGGCGACAAAACCTTCAAAGCTCTGGTGCGGATTGATACGCCTCAGGAGGCGCTGTACTACGCTAACGGTGGGATTTTGCAGTTTGTGTTGAGGCAGTTGCTGGGGAAGGCATAGTCAATCGGCAATTTGGAATAACCGAATGACACCCGGCACTCACTCAGGATGAGACCTCAAAAGCAAAATCCCCACCCTAGATCGCAAACACCCGCGACTTAGGGTGGGGTACCCTTTGGCCTGATTTCCACTTACTAATTCGTTTGCACAGTCGTTGTTCTCGACTGCAGCACGAACTTTACGTTGCGCTGATGGTTTAGGCTGGCGGTTTGGTAGAGGTCTACTGTTTCCAGCGCGAAGATTTTTTGTTCTCCTCCTGCGGACAAGCAGTGGACTTCTCCACCTTGCACCCAGTAGTCGCGGGCTAAGTAGGCTTCTCCCCCTATCAGTGCGAGGACTGTTAGTGCACCGTCGGAATCCGGTGGAGTTACTCGTTGGACTGGTGCTTGCATTGTCAGTGCCGGCAGTGCAGTGACGATTGGCGGGTCTGGCGTGCGCGTTTCTGCGATCGGTCCATCTTCGATCGTCGCTGTGGATGGACCTATGACGTGATACGCCGCCGGACGATAGGAACTGGGGCTGGCCCATGGCGGCATGGGGACATTTTTCGCCACCGGCATGCCGACTTCGACGTCTTCCATCAGGCGAAGCGAGAGGCGAGTTTCACCTTTCAGCGTGGGATAGGGGCCGCGCGCGGGCAGGGTGAAAACTTTGATTGGCCACAGGATGGGGATCATCCAGCCTACGGTATCGCGGACGGGATGTCCGTTGCCGTGGATGCGACCTTCGGCATCCACTCCTTTATGCGGTGTGGCAATGATTTTGGCGGACAGAGGAAGAACCTCAGCGCCGGGAAGAATCATGCGATCGAATTGGAGTTGCATCCATCCTTTGCCGACAAAGTGTCCGGGGGCTTTGGAGTCATCAAGGTGACCACCTAGCTCGGCACCGCGGGGAAAGATGGAATGTCCGAACGCACCGAGCGCGCCCAGATGACAGAGAACAGGATCGCCTACTTGCGCGGTCTTAGGAGAAAAATTGGGTTCACTTACTGTGCATTGCAAAATAGTTCCGGCTGGAATGATTTCTCTGGACACTGCCAGACTCAAGACCGGGAACACCATGAGGAGAAAACCGAGTGAGAAGAGTTTACCGGACATAGGATCCTTCCTTACTTCAGAAATTAGGAGCAAGTCCGCGTTCAGTGCCGTGCACTATATCACGCAGGAAGGCGGGGGGAAATTAACTTTACAAAAGGTCAGGGACTTACTTGGTGCAGGTTTCGTGGCTGTTGTCGGCGATTCCGGCGATCAGCCAGCGGCCGTTGCGCCGGACCAGGTGTGCGATGTCGGTGCCGCAGTGGGTTAGTTTGCCGTCCTCGAGAAATTCGTAAGGGACCCAGATGACCGCTATGTCGTTGTCTATGTGGATGAGCGGGTCGTGGATGCGCTCTTCAATCTTGTCGGTGCCGCCGAGGTGGTCGACGAAGGTGTCGAAATGCATCTGGATGATTTGCTCTTTGCGCTTTAACGTGACCATGCCTCCGGGGAGGAGTTGGTCGCGGACGGCGGCTTTGTCGTGCCTGGCCATGCCGTCGAACAGGGCTTGGAGTGGGGCCAGGACGGCTTGCTCTTCCGGGGTGCCGGCGTGTAGCGGGAGCACTGCGGCGGCTAAGATGATTGCGCAGCCGAGGAGTTTTGAGCGGAGCATTGGCCTCTCCTTATCTATATCTATGTTATGAGGTCGAGAAATCCCCACCCTAAACTTCGCAAAATGCGCGAAATCTTAAGGATAGGGGCAGCGTCGGTTTTTATCCTATCTCGCATTGGATCAATCCTACTGACTGTTTCGGCATTGTCAGCGCTAAGGCGTTTCCTTCTATTTTCACCGGATACGGTGTCGGCTTTACTTCGTCCGGCTTGGTGAACGTATTGGTCGCGCGCATATCTTGATGTGTCAGGACTACGCCTTTTGCTTCGCGGGCGTTCGCTCCGTTGGCTAGGCGGACGCGCACTGGGACGCTCGCATCCAGCGATGGGTTGGTGATGGTCACGGTCAATTTTGATTCGCGGATTGAGGCTGACGCCGACAGGCCAGGTAAAGCTGCCGGGCCGCCGAGTGCGGTCACCTTCAAATCCTTTGCGGGATTTTCGACCGGGACCTGCTTTGCTCCCATGTGCGCGCGGTACATTTCGAAAACATAGTAGGCGGGCGTGCGGACGAACTTGTCTCCTTGCGCCAGGAACAGAGAGTGAATGCAGTTCACCGTCTGGGCTACGTTGGCCATGGCGATTTTTTCGGCGTGGCGGTTGAAGATGTCGAAGGTCAGGCCGGTATGGATGGCGTCGCGCAGGGTGATCGGCTCGCTGAGGATGTAACTCGGCTGGAGCTCCTCGCCGGGTTTGTACCAGACTCCCCACTCGTCGACTACGAATTTGGTGCGGTGAGCGGGGTCGAATTTTCCGATTTCGTTCCAGTGGTCTTGCAGAACTTTTTCCAAGCGAATTCCGCGGAGCAGGACTTCGTACCACTCGGCGGCGTTGAAGTCTGCGGCTTTTATTTGTGTGGGACGCAGGTCGGTGTAGTAGTGGACGGAGAATCCGTCGGGCGGTTGGTAGCCGCGCATGTTTTCGAAGAAGCCGGTGGTCCAGCCAATGTCGCCGTCGGCGGAGTGTCCGCGTGGGCCGGTGGCGACCAGGAACGGCTGCACGTACGCGGGAAATTGCGTGGTCCATTTGCGGTAGAGCGTAGCGTATTCTTGTGGACGCATGGTGCCGCCGCATCCCCAGGACTCGTTGCCTACGCCCCAGTAGCGGACGTTGAATGGCTGCTTGTCGCCGTTGGCGGCGCGTTCGTCGGCAAGGCTCAACGTTCCGGCGGGCGCGTTGCAGTAGGAAACCCAATCGTGAAATTCCTGCGGAGTGCTCGAGCCTACGTTTGCGGCGACGTAAGGCTCGGCGCCGATCAGGCGGCAGAGATTCATGAACTCGTGAATGCCAAACTGATTCGGTTCGGTGGCGTCTGTGCCTTTCGGCATACGGCTCTGCCAGAAGTTGTAGGTGCGTGGACGCGATTTGCCGATGCCGTCGCGCCAGTGGTATCCGTCGGCGAAGCAGCCTCCGGGCCAGCGTAGGTTGGGTGCACCGATCCGCTTCATGTCGTCGACAAACTGTTTGCGGATGCCGTCGATGTTCGAAATTTTGGAGTTGCGTCCCACCCACACACCGTCATAGATCACGCCACCTAGGTGTTCGATGAAGTGTCCGTAGATGTGCGGACTGATAACGGCGCCGGGTTCGCCGAGCGTGAGTTCGATTTCTGCGTCGGCGGCGAAGGAAAAATTGCTGGCGGCGATGGTGCCTAGTGTGGCTGCGGTAGTAGTTTTTAGAAATGTGCGTCGGTTCATAGAGTAAACGTTATCTCGCGGGAGATTTTACTCCAAATCCGGGTTCCCACCTCTGCATTTCATATGTGAGAGACTAAACGTCGTCGAGGAGCGATCGAATGCAGGTTGATCTCATATTGAGCATATTTTCTTTTGCGGCGCTGGCTATTTTGCAGACCACTCCGGATTTCTCGCAGGAAAGAGACCGGGGCAAGATTCCTGATCAGCACACCTGGGATTTAAAGCCAATCTATTCCTCAACAGAAGCATGGCGCGCGGCCAAGGAAACACTTGTTACCCAAATGGCATCTGTGCAGGAGTTTCAAGGGAAGCTGGCATCGTCCGCACAGGTGTTTGCGGACGCATTGCAGAACGAAACCAATCTCGAAAAAGAATTAGTACGCGTGAGCCGCTATGCAGGGCTGCTTGCCGACCAGGACACTCGTGATAGCGCACACCAGGCGATGAAACAGGAAATGATCCAAATCATGGCGAACTTCAGCGCCGCGCGAGCTTATATGGAGCCGGAAATCCTCAAGATGGACCGGGCGACGATAGACCGATTCATCCGCGAAGAGCCGCGGCTGAAAGTTTATCAGCACATTCTCGACGACATTTTGCGGCGGCGGGAGCATACCGGCAGCGACACCGACGAGAGGCTGCTGGCGGGCGCTTCGGTGATGGCAAGCACTCCTTATAGTGTTTTCGATATATTTTCTGACGCCGAGTTCCCTTATCCGACCGTTGAGCTTCGCGACGGTAAATCAGTAAAGCTGGACAAACCCGCATATGAGTTGCATCGCGCATCACCGAATCGTGCGGACCGCGAGAAAGTCATGCGCGTGTTTTTCGAATCACTGGGAAAATATCGGGCCACTTATGGCGCGCTGATGAATGGCAGCTTGCAGGCATCTGTTTTCTATGCACGTTCTCACAAGTACAACTCGGTGCTCGAAAACGCGCTGGACAATCCCAATATTCCGATCTCGGTCTATATGCGGCTGATCGAAGGCGTGAACCGCAATCTGCTGACATTTCATCGCTATTTGAAACTGCGGAAACGGATGATGGGAGTGCAGGAGTTGCACTACTACGATCTCTATGCGCCGCTGGTGGACTCGGTGGACCTGAAATATTCAGTGGAGGAGGCGGAGCAAAACATCCTTGCCGCACTCGCTCCTCTAGGGCCGGAATACGCCGAAGGTTCTAGGCGCGCATTTACCGAACGCTGGATTGATATGTTTCCCAATGAGGGCAAATCATCAGGCGCGTATTCCGATGGCAGCGTTTATGACGTTCATCCTTACATATTGATGAACTACAACGGCAAGTACAACGCCATGAGCACGCTCGCGCACGAGCTGGGCCACACCATGCACAGCTATTTCTCGAACAAAACCCAGCCGTATCCTTTAGCTTCTTATCCAATTTTCCTCGCGGAAGTGGCCTCAACGTTTAACGAAGCGCTGCTGATTCAATACATGCTGAAAAAAATTCCCGATGAGCCGACCCGGCTCTCCCTATTGGGGAATTTTCTGGAAGGCATCAAGGGAACAGTCTTCCGCCAGACCCAATTTGCCGAGTTCGAGTTGCGCGTGCACGAGACAGCTGAAAAAGGGCAGCCAGTTACAGGAGACTCCCTGGCAAAACTATATGACGAAATTGTGAAGAAGTATTACGGCCATGCTCAGGGAGTTTGCATCGTGGACGATTACGTGGCGAATGAGTGGTCGTTCATTCCGCACTTTTACAACGATTACTACGTCTTTCAATACGCGACATCATTCACCGCATCTTCGGCCTTGTCAGAGAAAGTGCTTTCCGGAGATCCGGCCGCAACCGAGCGGTACCTGAAATTTATCTCTTCCGGCAAATCCAAGTATCCCATCGAACTGTTAAAAGATGCTGGCGTGGACATGACGGGCGATGAGCCGTTGGAACTCACTATGCGGAAGATGAACCGAGTGATGGATGAGATGGAACGCATTCTGGATCACAGGCAGAGTGAGGCAGGGAAATAGACGGAGTTGTGGGATCCCAGCTTTCACAAAATCGGCCAAAGGCCGGACGCCGCCCATCGTTTTATGCGCCGTGCGCCAGCATTCTTAATGAGCTTGCCTGCTCGCAACGGAGCTTTAAGCCTCGTGCCTCCATGGCCACGTACTCGCGTGTGATCCTTCCAATCCAGCGCTGGAAGACCCAGGCCAGCAAACCGCTCTGCCGGATCCGCAAGGTGACTTTGACTCCGCCCTGAGAATTGGGGGTAATCCAGTGTTCGCCCACACTGTGGGCGCCGACGCTGTTTGCTTCCCAGCTGAACCCGCGACCCGGATCAATTTCCGTCACTTGCCACTTGGCACGGGGGAGCCGTGGTTGCTCGACGAGGGCAGTACTGCCTAAATGAAGTGGTTTGGGATCGAGCAGAAGAATGCTTTTGATGGAAGGCGTCCACTCGTACCAACGCTCAACATCGCTCAGGATCTCCCAGACGGCTTCGGTCGATGCGTCGATTGAAACTTCTCTCTCCACAGTCATATTAGCCATGAAATTTCCTCTTTGGAATATATGGATGCTGTGGATGTTGTCAGGATGCAATTCGAAAAGATTATTTCTAGAGCGATTGGCATGCTGTCGGGCGGTGTTGGCTGGTGTTGACCAGGCGGCGGTGTCTTTGTGTAACCGACGGTGCTCAGAGAAAACGGGCGGCTACCTTCTCGTTCTTCGAAAGATCGGCAGATCGATTCTGGCAAAAAGCAAGAAATATTTTGCGGGAATGCTGAACGTTTTCATCGGCGATTTCATTCCGCCTGATCGAAGAGTAGGTGGTAAATTCCACCTCCAAGGACGCCACCTACAATCGGGGCCAGCCAGAAAAGCCATAGTTGTTGTACCGCCCATCCTCCCACGAAGATTGCCGGGCCAGTGCTGCGTGCTGGGTTTACAGAAAGATTTGTGACTGGAATGCCGATTAAATGGATCAAGGTTAATCCCAAGCCGATGGCGATTGGGGCGAAACCCGATGGGGCACGGCGGTCGGTTGCGCCCATGATGATCAGCAGAAAGAACGCGGTGAGCACAACCTCTGCAACCAGACATGCCAGCAAAGAATATTCACCCGGAGAGTGCGCACCATAACCATTCGAAGCAAACCCACCGCTGACACTAAATCCGGCTTTTCCGCAGGCGATCACGTACAACACGCCGGCACCGGCAATTCCTCCGACCACTTGCAGCGCAACGTATGGAAGAAATTCTTTCGCGGGAAACCGCTTGCCCGCTACCAGTCCTGCAGTGACTGCAGGATTGAGGTGGCAACCTGAAATGTGTCCAATGGCATAGGCCATGGTGAGTACAGTTAATCCGAAGGCCAAGGCAACACCCACGAAACCAATGCCAAGACCTGGAAATGCTGCTGCCAGGACCGCGCTGCCGCATCCGCCAAACACCAGCCAGAAAGTCCCGAAGAATTCTGCGATACAACGTTTTCCGAGACTCATTTGTATCCTCCATTCGGACGGACGAAATTGTACACCTGTATCCAAATCGTGAATCACACAAGTCTTGATTTCGCTTTTCATTGATGTGTGTGCTGGTCACCTGCCTATGACTGCCGTCCTTTAACTCGTCTCTTGCACAGTTGCGGCACCCCAAGGTACAGGTGTGTCGTTTTTCTCGTCGTTTAAAACCTGAGAGGAACTCAAATGGATTTCGTGGATAAGGCATTGGCACGCCGACTTGAGTCGGCGGAGGAAGTGCCGCAAGTACGGTATGCGGAGATTTTTCAGAAATTGCAACCGCAGATTGGGGCGGCGGCGGAGCCAGTCTGCGGCGGACACATGATTTTCGCGGGAGTTGGTTCGCCCATTGGACGGGTCACAGGCGCGGGCTTTCGTGAGCCGGTAGCGGCGGCTGATCTTGATCGGGTTGAAGAGTTTTATCGATCAAAGGCAGCGCCGTCGCAGGTGGATGTTTGTCCGCTGACCGACTCGAGTTTGTTGGAGTTGTTGAAACAGAGAAATTACACGCTGTTTGAATTGAACAACGTGTTGTATCGGCGGCTGGATCCGGCGGAAAGCTTTCCTTCGACTGACGCTGCGGTCATATGTCCCGGGGGAAAGGAAGAAACTGGCGAGTTTGCTGATATTGTTGGGCGCAGTTTCTTTCCTGATGGCAACAGCCCCTTCGATATGGCACAAACGATGAGTCCGTTGTTTCAGATGGACGGCGCGCTGGCGTTTGTCGCCAAAGTCGATGGCAAGATGGCAGCCTGTGCTGCGGGATTGGTGATTCAGGAACATGGGATTGTCGCGTTGTTTGGAGCTGGGACGCTTTCGGAATATCGGCGGCGTGGGCTACAGACCGCGCTTTTGCAGACGCGGATGGCTGCGGCTGCGAAGGCTGGGTGTGAGTTCGCTGTCATCGTGACGCAGGGCGGGACTACTTCCCAACGTAATGCGGAGCGGCTTGGGTTCCGAGTTGCGTATTCGAAAGCGACAATGCTGAAGAGTACTTCCTAGTTTCACTCAGGGGCGGCTTACAGTTATGCGGGTGTGCCGCCCCATTCATTGGGATCGATATGGTGGATTGAGTGAACGTCCGGCGATGGCCGAGATCTACAACGGCATATTGCCGTTCCCCATAGGGATAATCGTTAGGCGGGCGGAGAATTTGGGCCGTGCTTTATGCCGCGATCGTGGCGGCTGTTCACGTCACTCACGCGGACCATCACCGAAGGTGCAACTTCCACTGGCGGCGCGTTTGCGCCTAATTCGGTGAGCACAACGGCAACCGTCGCCAACGTCAAGCCCCGGAATCACTGTGCACTTCGGGATGGATCGGTTTGGTAGCATTTTTGCTGCAAGTGCTCGCTAAGCTGCAATCCGCTGTAGCGAACCTTCGATCTGGCGGATATCTTCTTCTG
>Ga0163162_10003824_pt1 | contig 14432 bp, 18 predicted proteins | sample S55metaG_FD_115310 | JGI IMG/M metagenome (GOLD analysis project Ga0163162, IMG submission 115310) | Switchgrass rhizosphere microbial communities from Kellogg Biological Station, Michigan, USA - S5-5 metaG | ecosystem: Host-associated > Plants > Roots > Rhizosphere > Soil | place: USA...
GTATGGTTTCATTGGGCCCTCCCAGGCGGAACTTTAGCGCAACGCGGGCAGGATGTCCTTAGCGATGATCTCGACCTGCTCGGGCTGATACCGGTACGGGATCAGGATGATGCGATCGACGCCCGAGGCGACGTGCGCGCGGAGTTGCTCGACACACTCCTTGGCACTGCCACGGATGGCGTGCTCGATGGTCGATTCGCTCCAGGCCGCCACGTCCCATTCCGTCTGCAGCCATTGCCGCATGGGCGCCTCGGTCTCGGCGCGCGACTTGCCGACGAGGATCGCCAGCTGGTTGGTGCCCGTCAGCGTCTTCGGATCGCGGCCGGCCTCGCGGGCGAAGCCAACGATCTTGCTCCACGACTTCGTGTAGCTCTCCGGCGTGTAGAAATACGTCAACCAGCCGTCGCCCTTCGTGGCGACCCGCTTGAGCACGGCGTCGACGTAGCCGCCGATGAGGATCGGCGGGCGCGGGCGCTGGGCGGGCTTGGGGCGCATGACGGCCTCGCGCAGGTTGAACTCGTCGGCCTGCAGCGTCACGCGGTCCTCGGTCCACAGCCGCGTGAGAATCTCGAGGTTGCGCTCGAACAGCCGGCCGCGCTGCTTGAAGGGCACGCCCACGGCGTCGAACTCGCGCGCGTACCAGCCGGCGGCCACACCGAGGATCAACCGCCCCTTGCTGATGACGTCCAGCGTGCCGATGGCCTTGGCCGCCACCGTGGGGTTGCGCAGCGGCAGCACCAGGACGCCGGTGCCGAGCTTGATCGCGGAGGTGCGCGCCGCGATGGCGGTGAGCGTGCCGACCGCGTCGAGGATGGGGAAGGATGGCTCGACGCCGAGGATCACGTGATCCCACGCCCACAGGGACTCGAAGCCGAGGGCCTCGGCCCTCGCCGAGTAGCGATAGAGCTCGTCGATGTCGGGTGTCTCGGTGGGTCCGACGAAGTTCTTGATGGCGAGACCGAAGTGGGTCACGGGCCTCCTCTAGCCGAGAAAGCGGCGCTCGGGGTCGAGCGCCCGGAGCATCGACAGCTCGTCGTCGCTGGGCGGCTCGGTGACGGCCACCCGCTCGACTTCGCCGAGCGGAAAGCCGGTGTTGTCGCGAATCTGCTCGATGGTGACACCGGGATGCATCGCCTCGACGCGCATGCGGCGCGTGTCGGGCTCGAAGCCGAACACGCCAAGCGTGGTCACCACGCGTGAGACGCCGCCGAAGAGCAGGCCGGCCTTTCGCCGGGCGTCGTCGCCGCCCAGCCAGGCCGGGCTGGTCACGAAATCCACGCGGGGAACGAATCGACGCTTCTCGTGCGCGGTGAGGATGAAGACTTCGCGGCACAGCGACGCGATGTCGTTGGCGCCGCCGGTGCCGGGCAGCCGCACCTTGGGCTTCCAGTAGTCGCCGCCCACCACGCTGGTGTTGATGTTGCCGTACTGATCGATCTGCGCGCCGCCCATGAACCCATAGTCCAGGAAGCCGCGCTGAGCGTAGAGGAACGTGTCGGTGATGCCCGGGAGCATCTGGGCGCGATGCGCAGCCCGCATCTCGTTGGTCGACACAGGCAGGCGCCCCGGACGGATCTGCGGCCCGATGATGCCGCCCTCGATCACCATCGTCAGCTTCGGCGCGTGACGCTGCTGCGCGAGCGCGGCAGCCAGGAGCGGCACGCCGACGCCGGCGAACACCGTCGTGTCGTCCTTGAGCTGGCGTGAGCCCATCACGGCCAGCAGCTCGGACGGCGTGACGGCGACGCTCACAGGTTCGGTACCAGCTCGCGCGCGGCGTCCTGCGCGCGCTTGAGCCGCTCGCCGCCGAACAGGTCCAGATAGTCCTCGAAGGTCGCCGGAGCGTGGACGTACTTCGCGAGATAGTCGGCGACCGCTGTCGTCACGCCGCGCGCGTCGATGTCGGCGGTGTATTCGGCGAAGTGCTCGAAGTCGGCGTGGTAGCGGCCCCACACCTCGTGAGGGTAGGCGCCGAACGGCGCCAGCACGAGGGCGTCCACCAGGAAGCCCGGGATGACCGTCCGGTCGGGCCGTCGTCTGATCTCGTCGTCGGTGATCAGCTCCTCGGTCGTCACGATCACCGTCGTGGCCGCGCGTGCCATGTCGTTGTCCATGTGCGGGTAGCCGTCGATCTGACAGTTGCCGAAGCGGTCGGCGCGACTCACGTGCAGCAGCGCCACGTCGGGAAAGAGGGCGGGGACGGCGGCCAGCGTCTCGCCCGTGTATGGATCGGCGATCGTCTTCATCCCGCCCACGCCCATGAGATCCGAGCCGAGCATCGTCAGGGCCGGCAGGAACGGCACGCCCATACCCGCCGCGCGGAAGCGCAGGCCGAAGGCCAGGTGACTCCACTCCTCGAGCGCGACCTTGCCGGTCTCGACGTAGTGGCGCATCACCTTCGACACGCCCCACGGCAGCCCGATCGACATCCACGCGGTGACCACGCGGTTGACCGCGCCGGCGGCCATGAGCAGCTCGCCCTCGGTGCACATGAGGTTACGGCTCAGCGTGAGACCGGTGCGCCGCTGGCGCAGGATCTCGCGCACCAGCGCCATCGGCGTGCGCGTGAAGAGGCAGCCGCCGGCCACGATGTGGTCGCCGTCCTTCACGCGGCTGGCGGCGTCGTCGAGGCTGGTCACCTTCTCGCCCGCGGATTTGGCCTTCGCCTCCAGGCGGCGCCGGGCGGCGACGAAGTCGTACTCGATCGGGTTCAGGTCAGGATCTCCCAGGCGGATTGATAACGATCGAGATCCCGCTGGGTCTTGGGATCCATGGGGTGCTCGCGCTCGGGGACGTCGACCTTCTTGTCCTCGCCGCACAGCGCGGTCGTGAAGTAACGCTGACCCGTGTCGTTGGCCATGGTCACGATGGATGGCAGCTCGGGATGGCGCGCGGCCAGCTTCAGCACGGCGGCCACGTTGCAGCCCGTCGAGATTCCACAGAAGATGCCTTCCTCGGCGGCCAGCCGCCGCGCCATCATCAGGCTCTCGTCGGTGGTCGTGGTGATGATGCCGGAGAGCTGCGAGACGTCGAGGTTGTCGGGGATGAAACCGTCGCCGATGCCCTCGATGCCGTGCGGGCCCCACTCGCGCCGAGCCAGCAGCGCGCACTCCTCCGGCTCGACGGCGTAGAGGCGCACGCGCGAATCGCGCTCGCGCAGGTAGCGGCCGGCGCCGGTCAGCGTGCCGCCGCTGCCCTGCGAGGCGACGAAGGCGCCGATGACGCCGCCGGTCTGCTCCCAGATCTCGGGCCCGGTCGTGCGGTAGTGGGCCTCGATGTTGTCGGCGTTGTCGAACTGCCCGGGCACCCAGTAGCCGGCGGCGTCGCGCCGGCGGATCTCGGCAAGACGCTGCAGCGAGAGGTCGACGTCGCTCTCGCCGCCGGCCGTGAAGACCAGGTCGGCGCCGTAGGCGCGCATGATCTTCTTGCGCTCCTCGCTCATCCCCTCCGGCATGACGATCGTGCAGCGATAGCCCTTCACCGCCGCCACGAATGCGCAGGCGATGCCGGCGTTGCCGGTCGAGCACTCGAGCACGCGCATGCCCGGCTTGAGATCGCCGCGCGCCTCGGCCCGCTCGAACATCCAGAGGTAGATGCGGTCCTTGAGGCTGCCGCTGGGCCCGAACCACTCGATCTTCAGATAGAGGGCGGGCTTCACCCCGGCCGACACGCGATTGAGCTTCACCAGGGGCGTGCGGCCGACGGCGGCGGCGATCGACGGCAGGGCGTTCCGGTAGGAGTCCCAGAGGATCGTCATGGGCAACGGATTGTACTCTCAGGAGGACGACGGGGCGAGCGGCTCTCCCACCAGCTTGTCGGGGTGCGTGCGGCCGAACAGGCGCACGTCGTCCCGCGGCGGCACGCTGGCCCAGCCGGTCGCTGTCGCCGCCGGCTGGTTCAGGTTGGTGTAACGGAAGAGCTGGACCAGTCGGGTCCGGTCCGTGCTCAGATTGTGCTCGGACCGATGCAGGCTGAACGTGTCGATCACCGCCACGTCACCGAATCCGCCGCCGACGAACGTCGAGGGATACCCCGCGGCCAGCCGCTCGCCGTCGATCACCTCCAGATGACCGTGCGTGTTTCGCCGGCACGCCAGCAGGCCCTGCGTGTGGCTCCGCCGCCACACCGTGACGCCGCCGCAGTCGGTGTCGGCGCCCAAGCTCAGCCAGAGCGTGATCTGGGCCGGCGACTGCATCAGGTACGGGTAGTCCTGGTGGATCGGCAGGTTGAAGCGGAAGTTCTCGGCGCCGGGCGGGAAGACGTGCAGCGTGTCGGAGAGCGCGGGCGAGGCCACGACCGCGCCCGGGCCGAACACCGCCTGGGCCAGCGCCATGAACGTGGGATGCAGCTTCAGACGCAGAGCACTGAGGAGCTTGGCCGGTCCGGTGCCGATGTCGTAGATGCGACCGACCAGCGGACGGTGCGTGCGCGCCAGCTCGGTGGTCAGCGTCGCCAGCGACGCCGGCTCATCGGGCTGCCGCCCCGCCTGCGCGTAGAGCGCCAGCAGGAGCGCGCGCAGCTCGGCGACGTAGTCGAGGAACAGCGGGTCGCGCGCCAGAATGCCAGGGAGGACCAGGACGCCTTCGCGGCGGAACTCGGCGGCCAGCTCGTCGGCGCGCTCCAGCATCAGCGCGTGGGCTCACCGCCGCGCTTGATGAAGTAGCCGCCCGGATTGGAGTAGAACGGGAACTTCTTGATCGTCGGCATGGCGGAGCCGAAATACTCCTCGACCGCCTTCGACTCCCCCGGGAACTGCTCGAAGGCGTACTCGTCCAGCAGCACCACGCCGCCCTCGACCACGAGCGGGTACAGGCTCCGCAGACCGGCCAGCGTCGGCTCGTACAGATCGCAGTCCAGGTTCAGGAGCTTGATGCGCAGGCCGGGATGGGCGGCGGCATACGCCGGCACCGTCTCGGTGATGTCGCCTTCGACGAGCTCGATCCGCGACTTGTGCCCGGCCAGCCGATCGTGGTCGAAGGCGTTGATCAGCGCCAGCAGCTCCTCGCGGTAGCCCGCCGAGCTCCAGCCGCCCAGGCGCTTGTCCACCTTCGTATCGTCGGCGCCGTCCTTGGCGTGCAGCTCGGGGAACCCGGCGAAGTTGTCGAAGCCGATGACCCGCGCCGACCGATCGTTGACGTTCAGCAGCTCCATCAGCTTGCCGAAGAAGAGCAGTGACTCGCCTTTGAACACGCCGAGCTCGACGACGGAGCCCGGCAGCTCGGTGACCAGCCGGTAGGCCTCGTAGAGCGACAGCAGCTTGCCCAGATGGATGCGGCGGATGTAGAGGCTGAGCGCCGAGACGAGGTGCGCTGGATCGTCGATGCGCGAGCGGAGCAGCTCGTAGAGCCGCTCGTTGACGTACGCATCGTCGGGGCAGCGCGGCGGCGGACGAAGCACCATGTCCGATTCTAGCAGCCGGCCCCCGCCGACCACGACGTCCTTGGTGCCGGCTCCTTCAGCCGTGAAGGCTAGGGCAGGCGCAGACGGCCGCGCAGAACGGGGACGACGCTGCCGCCGACCCGGATGTCGCCCACCCGCCCGTCACGGACCGTGAGGTCGACGTGGAGAAAGCTCTGCCGGCCCATCTTGGTGCCCTGCTCGCTGACGATCGTCAGCCGCGGCGCGGGCTTCACCAGCTGGTGGATCACGAGATAGGCGCCGAGCGCCCCGCTGGCCGAGCCGGTGGCGGGATCCTCCGGCACCCCGGCCGCCGGCGCGAACATGCGCGAGTACACACGGCGGGCCGCCGGATCGGGGTCGGGCGCCAGCACGAACGTGCCAAGGCTGGTGGGCTTGCCGAGCGCGGCCTCGAGCCCGCACGCGTCGATCCGCGCCCGGTCCACCGCGGCCCGGTCGCGAAGGGGAACGTACAGGAACTCGTTGCCGGTGGAGCCCGGCTGGATGGGCACGCCCGCGATCAGGTCGGTCTCGGCCAGGCCCAGCGCGGCGGCGATGCCGGCCCGGTTCTGGACCTCCGGGCCGAACGTCGCGTCGCGGTGCTGCATCCAGAGAAAGCGAGGGCGGGCCGGGTCGCCTTCGACCTCCACCGGCACCGGGCCGATGCGCTCCTCGAGCACGAAGCGGGCCGCGCCCTTGGTGACGCCCTCCGTGGCCAGCACCCACGAGGTGCCGATCGTGGGGTGGCCGGCGAAGGGCACCTCGCGCGCCGGGGTGAAGATGCGGATGGCCGCCACGCAATCCGCGCGGGTGGGGGGGAACACGAACACCGTCTCCGCCTGGTTCGTCTCGCGGGCGATCGCCTGCATCTCGCGGTCGTCGAGACCGCGGGCGTCGAGCAGGACGGCCAGCCCGTTGCCGGCGAGGATCTGATCGGTGAAGACGTCGACCTGGACGAACTCGAATTCACGGGCCATGATTTCGTCAGAATCTCGTGAGGACGGCCCAGCGTCAAGCGCAACCGTGGGGAGGATCTCGATGCCACTGACGCCAGAACGGGCGCTCACGCCGGAACGCTTCGCGCAGGGGATGACCTTCGACGAGTACGTGGCCTACACGGCCACGCCCGCCAACCTCGCGCGCGAGTCCGGCTGGTGGCTGGGGACGGTGCGCAAGGACCTCAGCGATCTCCTCCGCGCCTGGTACGACGGACCGGCGCGGCTGAGTGACGCTCAGACCGCGGCGATCCGCTGGCTGGCGGCCCAGCCCGACGGCCCGGCCAGCATCCTCGTGATCTCGGAAGAGTGGTCCTCCGACTGCCGGCGCGACGTCACCATGCTCGCGCGCATGGCCGAGGCCGGCGGGCTGCAGCTGCGTATCTTCCCGCGCGACGGGCAGCGCCTCGGGCGCGGGCCACGCGCGGATCCCGCCGAGTCACCCAACGCCGACCTCGTGAACAGTTTTCTGAGAGAGCAGGACGGCCAGACGTTTCAGTCGATTCCCATCGCCGCGTTCTACACGAAAGACTTCCGCTACCTCTGGCACTATGTCGAATTCCCCGCGATCTATCACAAGCACCGGCTCGCGGACGCCATGCGCGCCGCCCGGCCCGGCGAGAGCCCCGAGCAGACGTGGGACCGATTCATGCGCGAGTGGCGGGATCTGCAGCTCTCGCCGTTCTTTCCGATCTGGACCTCGGCCAGCGCCAACGAGATTCTCTCGGCGCTCTACGAGCGGGTGGTGGTCGGATCTGATTGACCCGCGACTTCAGCCGCCGGTCGCGTCGAATGCCGAGCGCACGTGGCGGACGTCGAGCGCGCCGCGCGTGTCGACGGTGACCGACACGATGTCGAAGCGGCAGCGTACGCCGTCGAGCCGTCGCCACTTGAGGTAGTGCTGGGCCAGGCGGGTGAGGCGTCGTTGCTTCCGCCAGGAGACGGCGGCCGCCGGTGAGTCATCCCACCCCGCGCGGCGACACTTGACCTCGACGAACACGACCACCTCGTCGTCGCGGCACACGAGGTCGATCTCGCCCTCGGGAAAGCGGACGTTACGCTCGACCACCGCGAGGCCGGCCCGTTGGAGCGCGCGCGCCGCTTCCGCCTCCGCCGCTTGTCCGAGCGTCCGTCGATGGTCCGTCACAACGCCAGATTCGCGCCGTCCTGCCCGCCCGACAATGTCCAATCTTTCGGACATGTCGGGTCTCCTCGAGTCAAAACACCAGCGTCCCCTGGCGCCACTCGCTCACGAACGAGCGGCGGTGCAGCGGGCACAGGCCGTGGCGATCGATGGCCGCGATGTGCTCGGGCGTGGCGTAGCCCTTGTGGCGCACGAAGCCGTATTCGGGGAACGCCTGGTCCATCTCCAGCATGATCCGGTCGCGCGTGACCTTGGCGATGATCGATGCGGCGGCCACGCTGGCGCAGCGCGCGTCACCGTCTACCAGGTTGCGCTGCGGGCAGACGAGCTCGCGCAGCGCGACGAAATCGGTGATGACCAGCTCGGGGGCGTGCGACAGCGCGGCGAGCGCTTGCCCCATGGCCAGCCGGGTGGCCTCGAGGATGTTGATCCGGTCGATCGTCAGGTGATCGACGATGCCGACGCCCACCGCCACCGCGCGCTCCTGGATCAGCGCGAACAGCAGCTCACGACGCTCGGGGAGCAGCAGCTTGCTGTCGGCCACGCCGCGGATGCGACGCTCGGGTGCGATGATGACGGCGGCCGCCACGACGGGACCGGCCAGGGGCCCGCGGCCCGCCTCGTCGACGCCGGCGATACGAGTGACGCCCGTCTTCCAGGCCTTCGCTTCGTACCGGTACGGCGCCGTGGGAGGCGGCACTTCCGGGTGGAGCGTCGCTACTCTTGGTCGCTGGCGGCGGTGGCCGGCACGACGCTGGCGCGCTTTTCCTTGATGCGCGCCGCCTTGCCCGCGAGCGAGCGCAGGTAGTAGAGCTTCGAGCGGCGCACCTGGCCGCGACGCATCACGTCCACCCGCTCGATGCGCGGGGAGTGCACCGGGAACGTCCGCTCCACCCCGACGCCGTAGGAGATACGGCGCACGGTGAACGAGGCGCGCAGCCCCTCGCCCCGGCGGCGGATCACGGCACCCTCGAACACCTGGGTCCGCTCCTTCTCGCCCTCGATGACCTTCACGTGCACGCGCACCTGATCACCGGGCGCAAACCCCGCCCGGTCCTTCTTCATGTGCGCGGCCTCGACCAGCAGAATCGCGTCCATCGCTCGGCTCCTTCTTCCTCTTCGTCGCTAGGGGCGGCCGCCCTCGTCGGGCAGCGTCTCCCCGCGTTCGAATCGCTCGATCCAGTGCTTCTCGTCCGCGTCCAGCGTCGCCGTCACCAGCAGATCGGGGCGGCGGCGCCACGTCATGTACAGCGCCTGCAGCCGGCGCCAGCGCGCGATGCGCGCGTGATCCCCCGACAGCAGCACCCCCGGCACCCGCGCACCCCGGAACTCCTCGGGCCGCGTGTACTGAGGCGGCTCCAGCAGCCCGCTGGCGAACGACTCACGCTCGGCCGCGCCCTCGCCGCCCAGCACGCCTGGCATCAACCGGGTGACCGCATCGGCGATCACCAGCGCCGGCAGCTCGCCGCCGGTGAGCACGTAGTCGCCGATCGAGATCATCTCGTCGGCGAGCCCGGCTCCCACGCGCTCGTCCACACCCTCGTAGCGCCCGGCCAGGAGAATCAGGTGCGCCACCTGCGTCAGCTCGGCCGCGACCTCCTGCGTGAAGCGCCGCCCGCGGGGATCCGTGAGGATCACGCGCGCGCCCGGCGTCCGCAGCGCCTCGACGGCGGCGAACAGGGGCTCCGGCTTCAGGACCATCCCGCCACCGCCGCCGAACTGGTAATCGTCGGTGATGCGGTGCCGACCCTCCGCGTAGTCTCGGAGATTGACCACCCGGATGTCAACGAGCCCCCGCGTCCGCGCGCGGCCCAGGATCGACTCCGCGACGACCGGCTCCACCATCCCCGGGAAGAGCGTGACGATGTCGATGCGCATCACCGCAATCCCTACAGCTCGAGCAACCCCTCCGGCGGCCGGATCACCACCCGGCGCGCAGCCACATCCACCTCGAGCACGATCTCCGGCACCGCCGGGATCAGATGCTCACGCTCGGGCCCTTGCACCACCCACAGAGCCTGCCCCGGCGCGGGCTCGACCCCGCTCAGCTCACCGACGAGGCGCCCGTCCTCCGTCGTCACCCGGCAGCCGACGAGCTGCCACGGGTAGACGTGGCCGGGAGGCGGCGGCAGCGCTTCCGTCCGGGGCAGCGCCACCAGTCGACCGGCCAGCGCGGCGGCCGCCTCCGGGGTGTCGCACCCCTCCAGCGACAGCAGCACCACGTCACCCTGTCGCCTCACTCCCCGCACGCGCCGCACCGTGCGACCGCCGTCTCGCGGGTCCCACAGGATGCATTCGCGGATGCGCCTGAATCGCTCCGGATGGTCCGTCTGCGGGACGACGCGCAGCTCGCCGCGGAGACCGTAGGCCCGCGTGGCCTCGCCGATCACGACGAGGTCGTCGCTGGCCACCGCGCTAGGCGACGGGCTTCTCGAGCGCGATCAGCTTCTTGACCGTGTTGGAGGGCTGCGCGCCCTTGCTGATCCACGCCGCCGCCTTGACCCGGTCGATCTGGACCGTCGGCGGCTGGGTCACCGGATTGTAGTGGCCGATCACCTCGATGAAGCGGCCATCGCGCGGCGAGCGAGAATCCGTCACCACCACGCGGTACCGCGGCCGCTTGCTCGAACCTTCACGTCGCAGTCGGATCATTACCACGTCGTCACCCCCTCAGGGTCGGAAAGCCGGGGAGGCCCTTCAGCTTCCCGAGCTTGCCTTCCATGCCTTTGAACTGCTTCATCATCTTGCGGAGCTGCGCGTACTGCTTGAGCAGCCGGTTCACGTCCTGCACGTTGGTGCCGCTGCCGCGCGCGATGCGCTGGCGGCGGCTGCCATTGATGATCTCCGGATGCTGGCGCTCGTCCATGGTCATCGAGGAGATGATCGCATCGAAGCGGCCCATGTCGGCAGCCTCGCCGTCCATCTCGGGGGCCGCGCCGCCCTTGAACATCTTGCCCAGCGGCAGCATCCCCATGATCTGGTCGAGCGGCCCCATCTTCTTGAGCTGGCGGAGCTGCTCGCGGAAGTCGTCGAGCGAGAAGGTGTCCTCGCGCAGCTTGCGCACCAGCTCCTGGGCCTTGTCCTGATCGACCGTCGCCTGCGCCTTCTCCACCAGCGAGAGCACGTCGCCCATGCCCAGCACGCGGGAGGCGAGACGATCGGGATGGAACGGCTCCAGCGCATCGGTCTTCTCGCCCATGCCGACGAAGGCGATGGGCCGGCCCGTCACGTGGCGGACCGAGAGCGCGGCGCCGCCGCGGGAGTCGCCGTCCATCTTGGTCAGGATGACGGCGTCGATCCCCACCACCTGGTTGAAGCGCTCGGAGACCGTGACGGCATCCTGTCCGGTCATGGCGTCCACGACGAGGAGCACGTGGTGCGGCCCCACCGTGCGCTTGATCACCTTGAGCTCGTCCAGCATCGCCTCGTCGATGTGCAGCCGACCCGCGGTGTCGAGGATGAGCGGCGTGAGGCCGCGCGCCGCCGCCTCGTCGCGCGCCGCCTGACAGATGGCCAGCGGCGTCTGCCCGGCCTCACCGATGACCGGCACGCTGATCTGCGCGCCGAGGGTGCGCAGCTGGTCCTGCGCGGCGGGGCGATAGATGTCGGCGGCGGCCAGGATCGGATGCTGTCCCTGCTTGGCGTACATGCGCGCCAGCTTGGCCGCGGTCGTGGTCTTGCCCGAGCCCTGCAGCCCGATCAGCATGATGATCGTCGGCGGATGCGGCGCGGTGGCCAGGCGATGCCCGCTGCCGCCGAGCAGCTCGACCAGCTCGTTGTGGACGACCTTGACGACCTGCTGGGCCGGCGTGAGCGACTTGAGCACGTCCTGCCCGATCGCCTTCTCGCGTACGCGATCGACGAAGGCACGGACGACCTTGAAGTTGACGTCCGCCTCCAGCAGGGCCACGCGGACCTCGCGCAACGCCTCCTGGATGTTGTCCTCGGTCAGACGGCCGCGGGTGCCGAGCCGATCGAAGATGGATTGCAGTCTCGTGCTCAGGGAGTCGAGCATGGAAAGACGAAGTCTACGCAACTACGCGGAAGATTTCAACTCGCCGGCGGGGGGAGACGCCGGCGAGTTGATCAGGTCAGGACGCGATCAGCGAAGCGAGCGGACGCGGACCCGCACGGGCTCCCAACGGAGGATCTGCAGCACGAAGCCGAAGGGCAGGAAGCACGTGGCCATGGCGACCCAGAAGTCGAGGCTCCGCCAGCACGTCTTCCACTCGAACCCCGTGAACCCGAGCAGCTTCAAGATTCGCATGCGCGCCCTCCTGCCTCCGCTAACTAGCAGGCTGGGTGCCAACGTGAAACTTCAATGGAATCGGCCTGTTGCCCTGAGAGCGAGCCCTGCTATCCGGATGAACAACCGCCATGGCGGCGCAATTTTTGCCGAGGTCCCCTAGGGTTCTCGGTCCTGGCGAAGTCACGACAGGATCTCGGCCGGATCGCCAACCGCGATCGTCCCGCCGCTCGCGACGGCCGAGTCCAGAGCCATCGTCCCGCCGAAGTCGTCGACGATGCGGTGGAGCACCGAGAGGTCCTGTACCTGGGTGTCCGGATCCCACGTCGTCATCACGCACCGACCCCGGAGCTTCTCCATATCGATCACGACGTCCCCGATGCGCAGCTTCCGGCCCGGCCACTGGCGCTCGGCCAGGCCCGCCACGCCGCTGATCACGATGTTGGGGCGGAGTCGGCGGCCGTCCACGCCGAGCGCGGCGATGGCCCCATCCGTTGCGATCAGCAGCGGAAGCACGTCGAATCGCTCGGGTCCGTCATAGCGGGCGAGCGTGGCCTGCGCGCCGGCAGCCTCGCGCACCGCGGCGGCCGACTCCGGGGCCGTCCACGGCCGACCGTCGATCAGCGGCTCGCCATCCGGGCCGAGCGTGCCGTGCAGGGCCAGGAGGTGACGACGGGTGCGGGCGCTGATCACCTGGCCTCGCGGGTCGCGCACGTGCACGATCCGGTCGCCGACGATACCGTTGGGCGTGACCACGGCACGCTCGAGCCGTTCGCCGGCGAGCGATTTGACCGGATAGCGCCACAGCTCGGCGACCCGAAGGCCGGGAAACTCCATCACTCCCTTAGGACAGCGGCAGATCCTTCGAGGATTCTCCGGTCAGGCGTCGGCGGCCTGACGCATCTGCTTGATCACGGCGGCCGGGTCCTTCGCGTCGAAGACGGCCGAGCCGGCGACCAGGATCGACGCGCCGTGCTCGGCGAGCGGGCGCGCGTGCTCGACCTTCACGCCGCCGTCGATCGAGACGTCCACCGCACGGCTACCCAGCAGCGAGCGGATCTGGCGGATCTTGGGATAGACGGCGGGGATGAAGGCCTGACCCCCGAAGCCGGGGTTGACCGACATCACCAGCACCAGATCGAGGTCGCCGGTCACGTAGTCGAGCGTGGAGAAGTGCGTGGCGGGGTTCAGTGCCGCGCCGGCCTTCACCGGCGCTCCGCGCTTGCCCGCCAGCTCGCGGATGCTGACCAGCGTGCGCTGCAGGTGCGGGCACGCCTCCACGTGGACGGTGAGCATGTCGGCGCCGCGCGCGGCGAACTCCGGCAGGTACTTTTCCGGCTCGACGATCATGAGGTGCAGGTCGAGCGGCAGCCGGGTACGCCTGCGGATCGCGTCCAGGATCGGAAACCCCATCGAGATGTTCGGCACGAAGCGGCCGTCCATCACGTCGATGTGGATCTGATCGGCGCCGGCCGCCTCGACCCGGGCGATCTCCTCGGCGAGGATGCCGAAGTCGGCGGAGAGGATCGAGGGCGCGATCTTGATCACGGCACTGTTATACCGCAACTCGCTCAGCGGCGACGGAGCCGAACCGCGGTGAAGCCGTCGGTGCCGTGCTGGTGCGGCAAGCACCGCACGAAGCCGTCGGGGCCGGCGGGGACGGGAAAGGCGGCCGGAGGATCGAGCGCGAAGCTCGGATCGCCGGCCAGGAAGTCGCCGATCACGTCCTCGTTCTCCTCGGGCTCGAGCGAGCAGGTCGCGTAGACGAGCTGGCCGCCCGATCGCACCAGCGTGGCCGCCGCGGTGAGGATGCCGCGCTGGCGCGTGGCGGCGGCCGCCACGTCAGCCGGCTGCCGCCGCCACTTCACCTCGGGGTTGCGCCTGAGCACGCCGAGATTCGAGCAGGGCGCATCGACGAGCACCCCGTCGCACAGGCCCGCCCACCGCGGCGCCAGCGTCTCCACCGGTCCGTCGACGGCTTCGACGATCGTCACGCCGAGCCGCGCGGCCGCCTCCGACACGCGACCCAGGCGGCCGGCCTGGGGATCGAGCGCGAGCACCCGACCGCGGTTGTCCATCAGCTGGGCCAGATGGGTTGTCTTGGTGCCGGGCGCGGCGCACACGTCCGCGATCGTGGCGCCGGCCGCCGGCTCCAGCAGGCGCGCCACGAGCATCGAGCCCTCGTCCTGCACGACACACCGGCCTTCCGCGAAGGTGCGCCAGCGCCCCGGATCACCGGCGCCATCGACCACGACCCCCTCCGGCGCCAGGCGCATCGGCGTCGAGTCGACGCCTTCCTCGCGCAGGCGCGCGGCCAGGTCGTCGCGGCTGAGCCTCAGCGTGTTGGCGCGGATGCCGAGCGCCGGCCGCTCGTTCAGCGCGCGCATGAGCGCCTCGGCCTCGGCCAGGCCGTAGCGCGTGACCCAGCGGCCGGCGAGCCACGTGGGAAACGAGCAACGCGTCGCCAGCGCCTCCAGCGGGTCACGAGGCGGCGCGGGCTCCCGCTCGCGTATGCCCCGACGGGAGAACGAGCGCAGGACGCCATTGACGTACTCGGCGACGCCCGGCTTGGCCCGGGCGAGCGTGACGGCGTCGTTGACCGCCGCAAAGGCGGGCACCCGCTCGAGAAAGGCGAGCTGATACGCGGTCA
>Ga0163162_10003826_pt1 | contig 14429 bp, 10 predicted proteins | sample S55metaG_FD_115310 | JGI IMG/M metagenome (GOLD analysis project Ga0163162, IMG submission 115310) | Switchgrass rhizosphere microbial communities from Kellogg Biological Station, Michigan, USA - S5-5 metaG | ecosystem: Host-associated > Plants > Roots > Rhizosphere > Soil | place: USA...
AAACCGTTGACCAGGCTCATGTCGTGCGGAGTCAGGCAGCGTATGGCAGTTAGATCGGGGCTGGCGACGATACAGGCCAGCGATTTCGCCCGGCTGACGGCCACATTCAAGCGATTTTTCGAGTACAGGAAGCCAATGTCTCTGGGCAAATAGTCTTCATTCGAGGTCGCCATCGATACGATGACAATCTCCGCTTCCTGCCCCTGAAACTTATCCACAGTACCGACACGAGCGCCCGCTGGCAGCACCTGTTTCAACAACTGCACTTGCAGGTTATAGGGAGCGACTACCAGGATGTTTTCGATGCACATCGCATGATCGACACCCTTGTTATCCACATAACGCTGCCGCAAGAAGTACGCAAAAAGCGCTTTGACTTGCGCCGCTTCTTCGTCCGAACTCTGGCTGTTGCCATCGTGCGTCACAGGGCAAAACATTAGCCCGCTCTTCGGCACCTCAGGTCGCTGGCCATCCAGTAACAACACCCGTCGCTCGGTGCCTGGCGCCGAAGAAAGTTGCCCTTCGTACACGGCTTGCGAAATGAACGAGCACACGTTGGGGTGCATCCGCCAGGTTTGCGCCAGGAACACGCCGCGATCAGGTGCGATAGTAGGCGTGCCGTCCAGCAGATAGTCGAGGATGGAATCCCCTGAGCGGCCCGGATGCACGCCTTGCACCGGCTGCGACAATTGCATTTGGTCGCCCATCAAGACGATGTTGCGCGCAGCCAGGCCCATCGTGACCAGGTTCGCCACACTCACCTGACCAGCCTCGTCGATGAACAGATAATCCAGTTGCTCGGTAAAGGTGTCATCGGCGAATAGCCAGGCGGTGCCGGCCGTCAAGTCAATGTTCGGCCCCCAGGCATCGAGGAACTGCTGTTTTTCCTCGATGGAACGGATGCAGCGGCCGGTGAACTCGGTGCCTTCGCCCTCCGAAGATTTTTTCAATCCCGTGAAAGCGCACCCCTCTTCCTGCGCACGAGTTTCAACGGCAGCCAGCAGGTTATTTATGGCGTGGTGCGAGTTTGAAGTTACGCCGATGCGCTTGCCCGCCTTGAGCAAATCAACGATGACGTGCGAGCCGGTGTAGGTCTTGCCGGCACCGGGCGGCCCCTGAATAAAAAGCACGCTGTTTTCGAGGTTTCGCACCACCTGCTTGATGGCATCAATCGAAGGCAGGCTTGAATCAAGCAGTGGTGCACCCGACTTGACGCCCTTCACCCGCGGAGCGCGTCGATGCAGAAAGTCCGCAACCGCCTGGAAGCGCTGTTCGCCGGCCAAGAGGCTGTCGGCATAACGGAACAACGCCTTGCGCAGCGAAGTAGACGGGATCGGCCTCCCGGGAATCATGTCGAAGTAATCAGGCGGTGCATTTCTCTCAGTAGCCTTGAATGTCGCCAGACCGTTGTCATGGTCCAGATTAACCAGCTGTACGCTGGCCAGGGACTCGGTGATGACGCCCTGAGAACCGGTACGCATTTTGGTTTCTTGAGGTTCGAAACTGTACTCATACAGATAAGACCGATTGATCGGTTTTGGCAGTGTTTTTGTACGCTGCAATCCGGCCAGACTCTCGATATCTTCCAGCAGTTCTTCGGTTGTCATGTCCTGACGGCTGAACAGCTGCCACCACGTCGGCTTATCTGCGCGGCGGTGGAAGTCGAGCAACTGGAAGGTGAGCAACGTGACCTGATCCTCGTCACACATGGCCTCTTCGTCGGTGCACATACTCCCCAGCAAACGATCGCGATAATCTTCCAGGCGAATCTCAATCTCTTTTTGCTCCGCCATGGATTTCTCGCTTTCGGCTTCAGACCCGAGAAAAGCGCCTGTATCCGACGGCTTGATTTCCAACAGCCACTTACGCAGAAGATAGGTGGATAGCACGTCGTCTTCGTTGTATCGCTCGATCTGCTCAAGCAACTTCGATTCGCCGGTCTCTTTCCACCGCTCATAAAACACGATGCTCGCGCCGGCATTGGTGACGTCGCCGTCGCGCTGATCCATGTAAAAGTGCTCGATATTCTTGATCGAGTAGCTGGGCTCGGACACCCGGATCGCTTCGCGCACAACCTTGTACAGATCGATCAGCTTGCCGTTGCGCAGCAACCAGTCCACTTGTGCTTCACGCGTCCCGTGCTGGCTCATCAGGCGCTTGATGGCCGTCTCTTCATAGCTGGCGTAGTGGTAAATATGTGCGTCGGGGTAACGCTTGAGATGGCCAATGACCCAGTCGATGAATTGCTCGAAGGCGACCTTTTCTTCTTCCCGGGTATGCGCCCAGAACGGTTTGAAGGTTCGCTGCCCATCCTCGTCGATGTAAAGCCCGAAGAGGTATTCCAGCCCACCCTCTTCCAGCGGATTGCCCTCCATGTCGAAGAACAGATCACCGTCGACCGCCTTGGGCATCCGATGGAAACCACGCCGTTCACCCAAAACAGGCAGGAGCTCGAACAACGGGACATCACTGGAGCGCCCCTTGAACTGCAACCGCGCCTGATGTCGCAACTTGCTCAACGACTCTGTCTGCAATTTCGGGATGCGCAGCTCGTCGGGACTGTCCGCCAGCTGGTGCAATGTGGTCACGCCGGCACTCTGTAACTTCTTGATTTGCGAACGGCTGATTCCCGCTACCGCCGAGAGGTGATCGTCCTGCTGTCGTTGTTCGTCGCAGCGATCACGCCAGGCGCAGAACCCACAATGCCCGCACGGTTCGGGGTAGGTGACTGGCGGTTCGGCACTGTTCACGAACGCATCGAAACGCTGCAGCACATGTTCCAGATAATCGGCGTAGTCGGCCACCCGAAATGCCTGCTCGGTACGCGCAGCATCACCGAGTACGACGTACATGAACTGTGGCTGTACGCTCTGGATCGAGATCAGCATTCGCGAGTAAAGCGCAACCTGCACAAGAAACTTGGCCTTGGCCGTTTTCGCCAGCTTGGTGTCGATCACCTCATAGCTGTGGTCGCCCAGCGCCGACTCTCGCGGCACCTTGCGCAGGAAGTCGGCATGGCCAATAAAGGCGCCTTCCTGAAGCGACGCCTGAAAGATGATATCGGCGCCGGCCTTCATGGCCTGGATGGTAAGTTCCACCCGGCGCGCGAAACTCGGATTGCCCTCGGCAATGTCGACTACGTTGGCATTTTCGCTTTTGAGCCGCTCGAAAAAGGCCGCCTCGTGGGCCAAGCCCTTGTCCTGTATCAGTCGGTTCTGATCGCTTGCCGCGGCTTTTTCCATAGGCATGACAAGGTTCTGAAGGTCTAGCGCCGTCAGGTGCTGGCACTCAAGAAAACCGCAAATATCTGAGGCAGAGTACAGCTGAATTCCGTTTCGGGTTTGCATGGTCGCTTCCAGTCGGTGAAGCGTCCAGAAACGCTTCACGCTGATTAAATGTCGTGTGTGAGTCAGGCGTCGAGCGAACATCCGCGAAAAAACTGCTACAAACCAAGCGATAAAAGACTCAGTTACAGGTTGAGCCAGGAACTGTTCGCGCTTGATGCAGACCACCTTGCGGGCAATATCGAATGGCCATACCCTAAGTAAAAACACAGCCTCCGTCCATGTTGTTTGTCCGTACAGGTAAACAAATGGAGCAGGTTATCAGGCTCTGGATCGACACTTCTCTACCCACGCCTGGGCTTAACCAAAAAACATGTAAAGCTTTCAGACGCTTCCAATTTATTTGCGTACTGCCCACGACCTCAAGGATCGGCACCCCATGGACCATCAAGCACTCAAGACCCGTCATCGCCAGGAACGCGAAAGCCATCATCCCAACCTCACCTTGCGTGTTCATCGGGCGCTGAGTTGGCTCAATCGTGCCGAGCAAGCTGACGATGTCGACGGGCGCTTTATCTTCCTGTGGATCGCGTTCAACTCGGCCTACGCCACCGATATCGACGAGCAATACCGCCTTTCCGAGCAGTCCACATTCAAGGCGTTTCTGGACAAACTGTGCGCGCTCGACACTGCCAACTTGATCGAAAATTTGGTCTGGTCGGAGTTCTCCGGCAGCATTCGCGCGCTACTGGACAACCCCTATGTGTTCCAGAGCTTCTGGGATAACCAGAACGGCAAGATCAGCGAACAACAATGGACCGAGCGCTTTGCCAGCGGTCGGCGAGCAGCACAGCAAGCCTTGGCCAACCGCAATACCCCAGCAGTACTCGGTGTTCTGTTCAATCGAATTTATACATTGCGTAATCAGGTAATGCATGGGGGCGCAACCTGGAACAGCAGTGTGAATCGGGAACAGCTGCGTGACTGCTCGAACCTTCTCGGCAAGCTGGTGCCGGTGATTATTTTGCTGATGCTAGATAACCCGGAAACGCTATGGGGTGATGCCTGTTATCCAGTAGTTGCTTAGGAGAAACCACAAAGATCCTACTTTGATCACCATGGCCCGTCTGAACCAGCCGGGCCATGGTCACTATCGACTCGTTCGATTGCTGAAAACAAAGACGCTTCAATGGAGTTTCAGCTGACGACGCATTCTCGCCTCTACCCTGTCCTCTCTCCAGTGTAAGGACACTTCCTATGCGTACCACTCTCACTCCATTCACCGCCGATGACCAGCGTGCAGCCGACACCTGTCCGCTCTCGCGCAAGTGGTGTCTCCAACTGCTGCTGCAGCTTGGCGGACACCGAAATCTTCTCGGCCGGCACGGCTTTAACGATGATGATCTTGCGCTCGGGATGGGCCTTGGGAGGTGGGTCGAGGCTGATGATTACAGCGCGGCTGATGTTGTTCAGTACTGAGATAAATACCGAATGCGCACAGCCCGGGCCAGTGGGTGACCCTGGGCTTTTAATCGGGTTTAAAGAGTGTTCAGAGTCACCCTGGGGATTAAGGCGTCTTGGTTCAGTGGGCTATGGATGCGATCATCCAGCTATGCCCGCGAGCGTCAAAATCTAAAGGTGTCGGACGATGAAAATGGACAAGTTGCTAGAGTCGATTTGCTTTGAGTGTGTGGGGGATCACTATTTGAAGCAGAGGATTGTAGGTTCAGGGGTGAAGGGCAAATGTTTGAACTGTGGGGAATACCGGTTTTCCATTGAGCTAGAGACATTATCCGATGATATAGCCGAGATACTTCTGACAAACGTAGCGCCTGGTGATTTATTCGATGTCTGGGACATTGAAAGGGATCGAATGAGCCATACCGAACGACGGGGTGAGTCGCTCAGTTACTACGTAAGAGAGATCCTGCAAATCCATGAAGAGAGCAATTCGGTCATCGACTACGTGCTGGGTACGCTGGTAAGCCAGTCGCCAGGTAACGAAGGGTTCTTTGATGAGGGTACCTATGAACGAAGAGTATGGGTACCAGTTGACGTAGAGGAAAACTGGCTCGATTTTCGAAACGGATTGATGCATAAGAGCCGTTTCTTCAATCACAAGGCCAGAGAATTTCTGGAGTGGCTGTTTGAGGGAATCGACGATTACCAGGTATGGGGCTCTGGCCCTGGTGTCGTTCGTCCGCTAAATCCCACCGGGAGCAAGCCGATTTTTCGTGCGCGAGACTGTACGCCACCGAAGGACCGTAGTTCGGCCATTTTTGCTGATCCCACTAAGCAGTTAGCAGCGCCTCCGAAAGAGTTAGCGCCTGCCGGGCGGATGAGTCCTGCGGGTGTTCCAGTGTTCTATGGTGCCTTTGAACGTGAAACGTGCATCGCTGAGCTCAGGCCACCCGTCGGTGGGAAAGTCATCAGTGGCGAGTTCAAACTCACCAAAGAAATACGAGTATTCGACTTCACAGCGCTGGAGGATGCCTACGACAGGAAAGTCATAAGTTACTTTGAACCGGACTATCGCCGAAAAATTGAACGGCGGCAGTTTTTGAAGAGTTTCCACCGCATCATCAGTCGCCCTGTGGTACCTGGTCAGGACCATGAGTACCTACAAACTCAGGTGATCGCTGAGTACCTTGCCACTCAACATTCCCCGCCCATTGATGCCGTTATTTTTGCGTCTGCGCAGAACAAGCATGAAGGAGGCAAAAACATTGTGCTGTTTTCGCAGGCTATATCGCCTGATCCGCTTCTGCCTGTTGTTGATGAATACGGCCATTTGCCGTGGGTAGGTGAGCAACCTGATTCCGCAATTGAGTTTGTACCCGAGTCACTGATGGTTCACGAGATCGAGCAGGTGAAGGTCAAGACGAAGGATACGAGGGTGATCAAGGGTCAGCTCGAAAGCGATATCGATGATTACTATGAGCGGGGTTACTGGGACTGAATGCAGCCCCTCCTTTTTGACTTTCGAAGGCTTTATAAAGCGTTTACGGCACTTGTCCATCCGGCAGTGCTGGTTCAGTACGTGCTGAGGAACTGCAATGGTCTGAACATGATGACGCTACAGATGGGGGTGATTCTGTCGGGCGATCCGCGTTTCTATGACGCGATAAGGACAGTGTAGGACGAATTTAACCAGATCCTACCAGGTCTGGCTTCATCTCTTAACTGAATCAGGAGCGAAGTATGGGACGTGCCAAGGATCACATGATGGAGCTTGAAAATGACCGTATGCGTCAGTGGATGATGGATACGTATGGCATTGATAAGGATGAGTTGGACGAATATTCATAAGAATGGCAAGAAATGACACAGGAATATCAGGCGGAATGTCGACTGAAGTCCAAGGGGCTGCAGCACCCCATAGGTTTCGTTCATTGAGCGGAATGTAGGCGATTGGACCTACTCTGCGAAGACCTCCTCGACCAACCGCGGCAGAACCTCTGCCGCTCTGCCCGCCAAGCTGAATTCGCGATCCCCTTTTACAGGCTCAGGCTGCAAATTGATGTGCAGCACCTGCGCGCCATGTTGCAAGGCAATCCGAGGGATCTCGGCCGCTGGTTGCACCAGACCGGACGTGCCGATCGAAAGCAGCACATCACAGTCCTTCGCTGCCGACACGGCCTTGCGCCACACATCATCGGGCAGCGACTCGCCAAACCAGACCACTCCTGGTCGCACTTTTCCATTGCAATGCCTGCAGCGCGGCGGCTCGATGCGGCGCCCGCCTTGCGGCTCATCGAGTGGGTCCGCGCTGAACGTATACGGTCGCGCACAGGCAAAGCAGCGCGGTGAACTCAGACTTCCGTGCAGATGCAAGACATCACAACAGCCGGCGCGCTCTAGCAAATCATCAACGTTCTGGGTGACGACGGTGAGCATGGGCACGCGACGAGCCAATGCGGCGATGGCCCGGTGCGCAGCGTTCGGTTGTGCGCCAAGGACCTTGGCACGTCGCCACTCGTACCAACCCCATACGAGGGCGGGGTCATTGTGGAACGCTTGGGCTGTGGCCAGTGCAGCGGGGTCGAAGTTCTCCCACAGGCCGGTCAAGGCATCGCGAAATGTCGGGATGCCACTTTCTGCAGAAATGCCTGCGCCGCTAAACACCACGACGTGGCGTGCGCCACGCAACTGATCAACCTGGAATTCCATCACGACCTCTTGCATGTTGTCAGCGTGGCCTCAGTACTGCTCAATTCAGTGAGCTACCGGGAAGCCGTCACCAACGGATAACGCACGTCGAAGCCCACCATGAACAATGCCCGCTCCAGATCCAGCAGTCTCACTTCACGCCCCTGCGCGGCGAGCACCCGGATCACCGCGTGGAGGATGCGACTGGTCACCCGCACAAGTCCGGCCCAGATTTCGGCAGGATTGGGCCCCTTGGTGCTGCTTCTGTAAAGATTGATAAATTCGAAACCTTCTTGCGAAGGGTCGCGTGTTTCGACGTTATTGTTGGGCGTTTTTTGATTGGGCCCCCAGCGAAACGCCAGGTCTGGCGGTACAACGCTCCCCCCGATGCCTTCGAGCCATTTACGCACCAACAACCCCAGCGCAGCCCCTACCCGTCCATCATAGATGATGATGCCGTCCGGGGCGGCAGCGGCGTAAATCTTGGTCATTGCGGAGTTCATCAGCAGGTTAGTGCCATCGAAAGCCGTGAGCGATTCGTTGCTTGCGGGTCGAAGCAATTTCACCGCCTGCAAGATCGAATGGCACAGGGTCTGGTCGGCGAACCGGGTCTCGACCCACAGCAAAGAGGCATCGCCCGGCTTATTGGCGACACCTCCCCATTTGAATATCTGCAGGCAGGCCTCTCGCGCGGCAATGCAATCGTTCGCAGCAAGTGCCGTGCGAAGCCGCGCCGCAATGCTCGAAAAGTCATCAGGCGCTTTCTTTTCCGGCCAGGAATAATGCTTGGCGGCCTCGGCCAGGGTCAGGCACCACCACTCCTTATTTTGGGGCCGGGTCAGCTCCTTCCATGGCGTCCATGAGTGATGCCTGGTGATTGAATAACGATGCTCGAATGAACCCGGACCGCCTGACCATAGTGTTGCCAAATGATCGGCAAACGCCTGTTGAACCGGGCTGAGACATCCTGCCTTCAACTCTTCAACAACCCGTTGATTCGGTTCGACAACCGCAGCTACGGCCACGGACCGCGTCGTCAACCAGACCGCAGTGGGCTGTTTCGAGCGGATCCCCACAACTCCCAATTGCTCAAGAATCGGAAGCACGTAGGTGATATTTCGCGGACCGTAGGTTCCACTGGAAAGTTCTCGGGCGACCTTGCAAAGCGGCCCAGCTTTTTTATGGTCATTATCGGATTCGATCACACACGGATTACCGGCGTGGTGGTCGTTGACGTGCAGATATTCCAGCACGGCTTCGAAGGCGGCTTTCGGGATCGCAAGCGTCGTCTTGCCCACCGCTACCTTGACCCGCTCGGGCGTCACACTGTCTACACCGAATTCAGAACGTCGCGACGGTGTTTGAAGCGTTCCCAATGCCCCCATCATTGGCCACAAAGATGAGATTTTTTGAGCTGCCACTTGCGTCATGCTGACTTCCTTGCTGAACACGAGAATAAGATTGCCGGCGGACACTACCCCTCCCCCTGCGTCCTGCGCAAGATTTCAACCTCCGCTTCCATCGACTTGTAATGCCGGTAAATCTCATACCCTTTCTTGGCTATGACTACGACGCCTACAGCGGCCAGAAAATTTTTCAACATGGTCACACCCTCAGTTGTTGGAAGGTTTGATCATGATCAGGGGCCGCGACAAATTGAGTCGCTCCGAGCAAAAGTGGCGTTGATACACCCACCCCACTCAAGCTTTTCCCGGCGATGCCGATACACGGCAATGGACCATGCTCCACTGGCATGAAGCCCCACACCAACAAGGACGTTGCGTATGCCTCTTGCAACCCGCTTCACGGTTCTCCCCGGACCGACCTCTCGACCAACACTTTCTACAGCCATTGGGCAATTTCAATGCAGCTTCGCTGAACTGACGGCGCCTGTCGGCTGCGATTTATCCCCCCATCGGAACATCGGGCACGACACAAAATGTCGCGGGTACGCCTGACACTCAGCCCCAGCAGGCTGACTCCATCACACAAGGAACAGTAATGAACGCGCCCCAAGACCTTAACCGCCTGTATTCCGACGTTTCCGACAGTATCGCCGGCGCCATGGCCGACATTCTGGATTTGAATGTCGAGCACAAAGACGGCAAGCGCGAAGTCGGCAACATGACCGAGAAGCTTCGCGCCATCCAGGCTCAGTTCGATGGCGAACTTGATCAGCTGAAGACGCATGCCGAGTGGGACATGTTCACCATGGCGTTTTTCGGCGAAACCAACGCGGGCAAGAGCACGATCATCGAGTCGTTGCGCATTCTGTTCAAGGAAGAGTCCCGGCAAGCATTGCTGGAACAAAATGCTCACGACCTGTTGAAGTACGAAAAAGCGCTGGCCGAGCATATCGAACGATTGCGTGAAGGCCTGAATGCGGTTTACGAGGAACATGCCGCGCAAATCTCTGACATCCGCCAGGGCACGCGCCGTCTTTGCGAGATTCTGCAGGAAGAGACCGCTGCCAGAAACCGCATCGCTGAAGCCGAAGCGCAGGCCCGAACGGCACTGGCAGAGCAAGAGGCCAATGCCCGATTGAAGGCCGAACAGGAAGTCGCCGCACAACGGCTAAAAGCCGAGCAGGACATAGCTGCGCAACGTTTGAAGGCGGAACAGGAAGAAGCCGCGCAACGCCTACAACTGGCCCAAGACCAATCCAACGCCAAAATCAGGACAAAACTGATTGCTTTTGCCTGTGGCGGAATGGTGCTGGGCGCAACCGCATCGGCACTGCTGTTGAAACTGGCAGGAGTCTGAGATGAGCAACTTTGAGCTCGACGAACTGTTCGATCAAGCGACCGCGGTGCCTGAAGACGCGCCGATCGCTAACCCCTTTGCTCACATCAAGACCCAATCGGCCGCCATGGATGACGTGCTGAATCAGCGACTGGCCGATGTATTTTCCGGCGCTCTGGCACTTGACCGAAAAAAAGCCCTGGCCTTGCGTATCGACGGGCGGATCATCGGCACCGGCGAAGCGGATTTCACCAAAGGCAATACGTTCTACACGCTCAACTACAAGGGCAAACGCTTCCAGTTGATCGATGTACCCGGCATTGAAGGTGACGAGGGCAAGTATTCGCACATGGTCCGTGAAGCGGTGGCCAAGGCGCACCTGGTGTTCTACGTCAACGGCACCAACAAGAAGCCTGAAAAAGCCACCGCAGAGAAAATCCGCTCCTATTTGCGTCTCGGCACCCAAGTGTGTCCCTTGGTGAACGTGCGCGGCAACGCCGATGCCTACGAGTTCGAGGAGGACCGGCAAGCCCTCGAAAGCGGTGCATTGCAGCAGACCGTGAGCGTGCTCGAGTCTGTGCTGGGCGCCAAGGCCATGCAGTCTGGCCACTGCGTGCAGGGGTTGCTGGCTTTCTCGGCGCTGGCCGCTGCACCAGGGACGGAACGTACGACCATCCACCCTTCCCGGGATCGCGACCTGGTCATTCAGCAACGGAATTACCGCAAGTATTTCGCCTCGCCGAAGGCCATGTACGAGTTCAGCCAGATCAAGTCAGTCGCCCAGGTGCTTCACGGAAAACTGGGCACCTTCAAAGAAGACATGATCGAGAGCAACAAGACCAAAGTTCATGAGTTGCTGGTGGAAAACCTCGCCATCCTGCAAGAACTCCACACCAGCCATGAAACGTTCGTGGCCAGGACAGAACCAGAGTTCGACAAGTGCCGCATTGCCGTCAAAGACGGCTTGGCCAAGTTCGAACAGTCCGTCACGAAGGGCCGAAAAATCCTGTGGGACCGACTCTTCACTGACATGAGTGCGACTGCCGACGACATCGTCGAGGAACACTTCGGCGAAAACGAATTGGTCGCCAGCAAGATCCAGCGCGCCTTTCGCGAGCGCCAGGAACAGCTGAAAGAAGAATTGCAGACTCAGTTCGAAAAGTATCTGGCGGAGTTGCAAAACGATCTGGTGCAGGCCATGCAGCGGCTGCTGGAGGACGTTTCGAGGGTTGAGTTCGAGCAGGCAATCGCTTACGCAGGCGCGGACCTTAACGCGAGCTACAAGACACCAGAGCTGGGCCTTGGACTGGATTTCAAAGATTACGGCTGGATGCTGTTCAACGTAGGGTCCTATGCCCTCGCGGGCGCCGGGATCGGCACCGCATTCCCTGTCGTCGGCAACCTTATTGGCGCAGCTGTCGGCGCTGCGGTGGGGCTCTTGATCAACCTCATGAACTTCCTCCTCAGCAAGGAAAAACGCATTCGCAAAGCCCAGGCTCAAGTCCAGGACAAGATCGCCGAAGCACGCGCCAATGCCGCCGACTCCCTGCGTGATGAGCTGAAGGCTTTGCTCACACCTGTTCGCAGTCAAATCGAGGCAAAAGTCCTCGGACAAGTCAACGACATCCATGCATCCCTGATTCGCCCGCTGCACATCATCAAGCAGCAGATGGCATTGATGCAGCGCACCAAAGATCAACTGGAGAAAATGCCCCATGGAACAATTCACGCAATTTAATGTTGATAAGCAAACAGCGATCAAAGGCCTGGATCAGCTTCGAGTCATCCTGAAAGAGTTGGGCGAGCTAGGCAGTGACGTCAGTGCCGAAATGGAAAAGATCGATTCAGCCGTCAAGGCAATCGAATCCGACGTTTTGCGCATTGCACTGCTAGGCGCCTTCTCCGACGGCAAGACCAGCGTGATCGCCGCATGGCTGGGTAAAGTCATGGCCGACATGAAGATCGACATGGACGAATCCTCCGATCGCCTGGCGATCTACACGCCAGAGGGGCTGCCGGGCAAGTGTGAAATCGTCGATACCCCCGGCCTTTTCGGTGACAAGGAAAAGACCGTCGATGGCGAACAGGTGGTTTATGAAGACCTGACCAAACGCTACATCTCCGAAGCGCATCTGATCCTGTACGTCGTGGATGCCACCAACCCGCTCAAGGAAAGCCACAGCGCTATCGCCAAGTGGGTGCTGCGCGACTTGAACAAGCTGTCTTCGACGGTCTTCGTCATCAATAAAATGGACGAAGTGACCGACCTGACCGAACAGGTGCTGTTCGATGATCAGGCCACCATCAAAAAGGACAACCTGAAAGCCAAGTTGCAGCGAATAGCCAACTTGACCTCGGAAGAACAGGCACGCCTGAACATCGTCTGCCTGGCCTCGAACCCCGGTGGTCGGGGTCTGGAGTTCTGGTTCGGCAAGCCCGAGCACTACGAAAGCCGCTCGCGGATCAACGACCTGAAGGCCATGACCAGCCGCATCCTGCAAGACAACGTACCTGCGGCACTGATGGCCAAGACGGGCATGGACGTTGTGCGCGATGTCGTCGGCCAGCATGTGGCACGGGCCGAAGAGCAATTGGGCAGACTGGATGCCTTTGCGCAGCAGAACGCCGAGGAGTCCGTGCGGATCAACCAGGATATTTCCAAGGGCCGTCGCGAGGTGAAACGCCTTGCCGGGGAGCTTTTCGATGAGCTGAACAATCTTGAAAAAGACTTGCTTGGCAAGCTTCGCCCGCTGTCGCTGGAAAATATTCGTGACTTTCTCGAGGATGAAATCGGCTACACCGAAGAAGGTGTCGGCTACAAACTCAACCTTAAAATCAAGGCCGCCATCGACCGCTCGTTCGATCAATCCTCCAAGGTCACCAACCGCATTTCCCAGGACATCGGCCGTCAGCTCAACTCAAGCGAAAGCTTCCTCAATGCCATGAGCGAGGGCGCACTCAAGTCCATGGGTGGCGCCGCTAAAGGTATTGCCAACCTGAGCCCGGACATCATCAAGAGTGCAGTGTTTGCTGCGAGAGATGCACTGGGGGCCGTGACCGGAGTGGTCTTCAAGTTCAAACCGTGGCAGGCAACCAAAATTGCTGGCGCCATTTCCAAGTGGGCTGGCCCTGCAGGCGCTGCCTTCACCCTGACCTCGGACCTTCTGGGTGCCTACAAGGCTCACGAACTCGAGCAGGAATTGAAGACTGCCAAAGAATCCATCACCACGATCATCAAGAGTTCGTTCAAGGACATCTACGACCTTATTGGCGATGACGAAAAGCTGCTGGACTTCTTTGCACCGCAGCTCAAAGAGTTTGAGAAGATCGTCGCAGCCGTTGATGAGCGCTCGAAATTCATTCGCAGCAACCAGGAAAAGCTGATTCAAGTACGCGAAAAACTGAACGCGCTGGGGCTGCCAGGCAGCACAGAGCCTTCAATGCGAGCGTTGACCGCTTAACCAGGGCTTTAACGCCGCCAGGAGCAGCACGCTGGCGGCTACCCTTTCCTCAATGCAACCCGTCATTGCCCAGCTTCACCCGCGCATAAAAAATGATTGCGACTGCCGGAATCAATGCCGAGTAACCGGGCTTCAATGCTGTCTTGACGTTGGTAATCACTCGTCCGACCGTCGTCGCCGCCAACAGTTTTGGCACCATCGCCAGCAGGTTAGGCGACACGAAGCTGCCAACAGTTGCCATTGTAATCTGCGAACTGACTGAGCCAGATGCCTGCGCACCCATCGAAGCTGATGACTTGAAGCAGGCACTCAACGTTAACCGTCCCGCCAAAGCATCGACGTGCCTGAAATAGTGCTCTGCCGACAGGGTTTTCAGGTCCGTTTCAGTTGATTTGCTGAGTTCATGCCCTTCTGGAAACGCGTTATGGAAGAACCTGCGGACCAATGCGCCCTCAAGCTCCAGGATTGTCGTGCACTTATGCAACTCGTCTTCATCCAATTCAAAATGCGATGCCAGCATTTCAAGCACTTCGGCGTAAGGCAAACCTCGGCGTCGCGTCATGTTGGCCAGGCAATGGCCGCCCAACAGTTGAAATTCCCGGGTGAAGGCGTAGTGCTTTTCGTTTGAGTCCTGGTTGTCGTCAAGGGACGTCCAGCTGCTGTTCTTGAGGTGCTTGATCGCTTCCTCCAATAACGTTGGGTGCGACGGTTCAAGGTGTTCAAACAGGTCGTAGAGCAGATAATCCGTACGCACGTGATCATCCTGCAGATCGCCTTCCTTGTTCAGAAGAAC
>Ga0163162_10003827_pt1 | contig 14429 bp, 12 predicted proteins | sample S55metaG_FD_115310 | JGI IMG/M metagenome (GOLD analysis project Ga0163162, IMG submission 115310) | Switchgrass rhizosphere microbial communities from Kellogg Biological Station, Michigan, USA - S5-5 metaG | ecosystem: Host-associated > Plants > Roots > Rhizosphere > Soil | place: USA...
CGCCGCGCGGCCGCGCGGGCCGCAATGGCGCCGTCCCGATTGCGGCCACGGATTACGGCACGGATTACGGCCGCCGGCACGGCCCCGAATGCAGCCCCAAATACGGCCGTTAACGATTCCTCACGCAAAGCGGCCATGGGTATCGGTTAAAATGGCGGCCTTGCTGTCGCATCGAATGAGGTCGAACGTGTTCCCGGCAGTCACTGCGCAACAGCTTCGAATTTCGCCGCCACGCGCCGCAACCCCCGGCGCGGCGGGCCGGCAAGCATCCCCGCATCGCCCCGCGTGCACAGCCCGCGCATCATCCGGCGTCTCCCGCGCAGCGCGGGCGGGCGCCCGAATCAGCCCCGATCAGCCCGAACCGGAGGTTGCCGTCCGCCCTCAGGCGGCAACGTCATGAGCCGGCCGGCGCGAGCCGGCCTTCTTCGCCCGAACCGCTTTTCTATACACGTTGACACCCATGACGAAAGTACTGCGTTTCACCGATCTGATCGCCGAAGGCAAAGTCTCTGGCAAGCGCGTCTTCATTCGCGCCGACCTCAACGTTCCGCAGGATGACGATGGCAACATCACGGAAGACACGCGCGTGCGCGCGTCCGTGCCGGCCATCAAGGCGGCGCTCGACGCCGGCGCGGCCGTGATGGTCACGTCGCACCTCGGCCGCCCGACGGAAGGCCAGTTCAAGCCGGAAGACTCGCTCGCACCGGTCGCGAAGCGCCTCTCGGAGCTGCTCGGGCGCGAGGTGCCGCTCGTCGCGAACTGGGTGGACGGCGTCGCGGTGCAGCCGGGCAACGTGGTGCTGCTCGAGAACTGCCGCTGCAACAAGGGTGAGAAAAAGAACGACGACGCGCTCGCGCAGAAGCTCGCGAAGCTCTGCGACATCTACGTCAACGACGCCTTCGGCACCGCGCACCGCGCCGAGGCGACCACCCACGGCATCGCGAAATACGCGCCCGTCGCGTGCGCCGGGCCGCTCCTCGCGGCCGAGCTCGACGCGCTCGGTAAGGCGCTCGGCAACCCGAAGCGGCCGCTCGTCGCGATCGTCGCGGGCTCGAAGGTGTCGACCAAGCTCACCATCCTCAAGTCGCTCGCCGCCAAGGTGGACCAGCTGATCGTCGGCGGCGGCATTGCCAACACGTTCATGCTCGCGTCGGGTCTTACGATCGGCAAGTCGCTCGCGGAAGCGGATCTCGTCGGCGAGGCGAAGGCGATCATCGACGAAGCGCGCCAGCGCGGCGCATCGGTGCCGATTCCGAGCGACGTCGTGACGGCGAAAGAATTCGCCGCGACCGCGAAGGCGGAAACGAAGGCGGTCGGCCAGGTGCAGGACGACGACCTGATTCTCGACATCGGCCCGGACACCGCGAAGGCGCTCGCCGCGCAGCTTGAAAAGGCCGGCACGATCGTGTGGAACGGCCCGGTCGGCGTGTTCGAGTTCGACCAGTTCGGCAACGGCACGAAAACGCTCGCGCAGGCGATTGCGAATTCATCCGCGTTTTCGATCGCGGGCGGCGGCGACACGCTCGCGGCCATCGCGAAATACAACATCCACGACAAGGTCAGCTACATCTCCACCGGCGGCGGCGCGTTCCTCGAATTCCTGGAAGGCAAGAAGCTGCCGGCGGTCGAAGTGCTCGAGTCGCGGGCCTGAGGCTTGACGGCGCGAACGAGGCCGGTGAAGAAGGGCGCGCACGAGGCCGGGCGCGCACACGATGAAATCGCAGTCGAAACGGACGCCGCCGCGGGCAGCACGCTCGCGGGCTTGCAGGCGGGCGGCGCCGGCGATTCCGACCCCACGATTCACGAACCCGAAGCACGCGCCGCCGGCGCGCGGCCCGACGAATCGAATGAATCGAACGATGCGAGCGATTTGGACGAAGCCGCGGCGGCGGAAGCGCTTGCGGGCGTGTCGGCCGTCATGATCGGCGGCACCGCGGGACAGGCGGTACAGAAAAACATTCATAAAGCGACGCCGGCACGATCCGGCGCGCGCGCGCGGCTCGCGAGGAAATCGCCCGCCGCGCAACGTGCTCGCAGCGCAGTTTCCGGCGATCTCACCCAGACGAGGAGTTCCATGCATCGCGCCACAAAGATTGTTGCCACAATCGGTCCCGCTTCCAGCAATCCTGACATCCTGCTGCAGATGATGCAGGCGGGTCTCGACGTCGTCCGCTTCAACTTCTCGCACGGCACCGCGGACGACCATCGCCAGCGCGCCGAATGGGTCCGCGAGGCGGCACGCCAGGTCGGCCGCGAAGTTGCGCTGATGGCCGATCTGCAGGGTCCGAAGATTCGCGTCGGCCGGTTCGAGAACAACAAGACGATCCTCGTTGCGGGCAACCCGTTCATCCTCGACGCGAAGTGCGAGCTCGGCAACAACGAGCGCGTCGGTCTCGACTATCCGGACCTGCCGCGCGACCTGCGCCCGGGCGACGTGCTGCTGCTGAACGACGGCCTGATCGTGCTCGACGTGGTGCGCGTGATCGGCGAGGAGATCCACACGACGGTCAAGGTGGGCGGCGAGCTGTCGAACAACAAGGGCATCAACCGGCAGGGCGGCTTGCTGACGGCCCCGGCGCTCACCGAGAAGGACATGGAGGACATCAAGACGGCGATGTCCCTCGGCGCGGATTTTGTCGCGGTATCGTTCCCGAAGAACGCGACCGACATGGAAATGGCACGGCAACTTGCGAACATCGCAGGCGCGCCTTACGGCATCAAGCCGAAGATGATCGCGAAGATCGAGCGCGCCGAGGCGATTCCGGCGCTCCAGGGCATTCTGGACGCGTCGGACGGAATCATGGTCGCGCGCGGCGATCTGGCGGTGGAAGTGGGCAACGCGGCGGTGCCGGCGCTCCAGAAGCGCATGATCCGCATGGCGCGCGACTCGAACAAGCTCGTGATCACGGCCACGCAGATGATGGAATCGATGATCCACGCGCCGGTGCCGACGCGCGCGGAAGTCTCGGACGTGGCGAACGCGGTGCTCGACGGCACCGACGCCGTGATGCTTTCGGCCGAGACGGCGGCGGGCAAGTACCCGGTGACGACCATCGAGACGATGGCGGCGATCTGCGTGGAGGCGGAGAAGTCGGAGGAGTCGCAGCTCGACACCGATTTCCTCGACCGCACCTTCACGCGCATCGACCAGTCGATCGCGATGGGCGCGCTCTTTACCGCCTTCCATCTGGGCGCGAAGGCGATCGTCGCGCTGACGGAATCGGGCGCGACCGCGCTGTGGATGTCGCGCCACTGGACGCACGTGCCGATCTTCGCGCTCACGCCGCGCGTCGGCAGCGAGCGGACGATGGCGCTGTACCGCAATGTCACGTCGCTGCACCTCGACACGAACACCGACCGCGACACCGCGCTGCATCAGGCGCTGGAAGTGGTGGTGAGCAAGGGGTACGCGGCGCACGGCGACATGGTGGTGCTGACCGTCGGCGAGCCGATGGGGCAGGCGGGCGGCACCAACACGCTGAAGATCGTAAGGGTCGGCGATCATTTCTGAGCGCCCGCGCAGGAGCCGGATTTTGCGGCGTCCGCCGGCCGCCTTCGGGCGGCCGGCGGACGCGAAAAGGCGTGAGGTATGCACGCAAGCGCACGGGAACGATGCTTGCTTCCAGCTAAAATCTCAAAAAATCAGGCCGCACGCCCGGAATTCGTTTCATCTCAAGGAGTATCACCATGCCTCTCGTATCAATGCGTCAACTGCTGGACCACGCAGCCGAAAACGGCTACGGACTCCCGGCATTCAACGTGAACAATCTGGAACAGGTGCAGGCGATCATGGCGGCCGCGAATGAAGTGAACGCGCCCGTCATCATGCAGGCGTCCGCCGGCGCGCGTAAGTACGCGGGCGAAGCGTTCCTGCGTCATCTGATCGAAGCGGCCGTCGAGTCGTATCCGCACATTCCGGTGGTGATGCATCAGGATCACGGACAGTCGCCCGCGATCTGCATGGCGGCGATCCGCAGCGGTTTCACCAGCGTGATGATGGACGGTTCGCTCGAAGCGGACGGCAAGTCGGTGGCGTCGTACGAGTACAACGTCGACGTCTCGCGCAAGGTCGTGGAAATGGCGCATTCGATCGGCGTCACCGTGGAAGCGGAACTCGGCGTGCTCGGCTCGCTGGAAACCATGAAGGGCGACAAGGAAGACGGCCACGGCGCGGAAGGCACGATGACGCGCGAGCAGCTCCTGACCGACGTCGAGCAGGCCGCCGACTTCGTGAAGAAGACGCAGTGCGACGCGCTCGCGATCGCGATCGGCACGTCGCACGGCGCGTACAAGTTCACCAAGAAGCCGACCGGCGACATCCTCGCCATCCAGCGCATCAAGGAAATCCACCAGCGCATTCCGAATACGCACCTCGTGATGCACGGGTCGTCGTCGGTGCCGCAGGAACTGCTTGCCGAAATCCGCGAATTCGGCGGCGACATGAAGGAAACCTACGGCGTGCCGGTCGAGGAAATCCAGGAAGGCATCAAGCACGGCGTGCGCAAGGTGAACATCGACACCGACCTGCGTCTCGCGATCACCGGCGCGATCCGCCGCTACTACGCGGAAAACCCGGCGAAGTTCGATCCGCGCGACTACCTGAAGCCGGCTCGCGAAGCGGCGAAGAAGGTCTGTCTGCAGCGCTACGTGCAGTTCGGCTGCGAAGGGCAGGCGGGCAAGATCAAGCCGGTCCCGCTCGACAAGATCGCCGAGAAGTACAAGTCCGGCGAGCTTGCGCAGATCGTCAAATAAATTTGAGATTGAGCGAGTAAAATCAACGGGTTCCGCCACGGGGCCCGTTTTACGTTTATTCGGTTTGACCCGCCGCCGTTCCTGCCTTTTTCGGGGAACGGCGTTTGGCTTTTATTTTTGCGGTATTTTTTCCGGCTGATGACGATGTCCAACCCGAACTCGACGCTCTACGAATCCACGCTCAAATCGCTGCCGCTCCTCGGCCGCGGCAAGGTCCGCGACAACTACGCCGTCGGGCAGGACAAGCTCCTGATCGTCACGACGGACCGCCTGTCGGCGTTCGACGTGATCATGGGCGAGCCGATTCCGAACAAGGGCCGCGTGCTCAACCAGATGGCCGACTTCTGGTTCGCCAGGCTCTCGCATATCGTGCCGAACCACAACACCGGCATCGATCCGGCGACGGTCGTCGCGCCCGACGAAGTCGATCAGGTGAAGGGCCGCGCCGTCGTGGTGAAGCGCCTCGAGCCGATTCTGGTCGAAGCGGTGGTGCGCGGCTACCTCGCGGGCAGCGGGTGGAAGGACTATCAGGCGACGGGCGCCGTGTGCGGCGTCGAGCTGCCGCCGGGCCTGCAGAACGCGCAAAAGCTGCCCGAGCCGATCTTCACGCCGGCGGCGAAGGCCGAAATGGGCCATCACGACGAAAACATCACCTACGATGAGATGGAGCGCCGCATCGGCACGGAACTCTCGGCGACGATCCGCGACATCTCGATCAGGCTGTACAAGGAAGCGGCCGAGTACGCGGCGACGCGCGGCATCATCATTGCGGACACGAAGTTCGAGTTCGGCCTCGACAACCGCGGCGAGCTGTATCTGATGGACGAAGTGCTGACCGCCGACTCGTCGCGCTTCTGGCCGGCCGACGCGTACCAGGTGGGCACGAACCCGCCGTCGTTCGACAAGCAGTTCGTGCGCGACTGGCTGGAAACGCAGCCGTGGAAGAAGGAGCCGCCCGCGCCGACGCTGCCCGAAGACGTGATCGCCAGGACCGCCGGGAAGTATCAGGAAGCGCTCGAACGGCTGACCGGCCAGTCGCTCGCGTAATTCGATCCACGGTTTTCAAGCACAGGAAAGCAGCACGATGAGCGAAGCACCGAACGCCCAGACCGCACACACGCATGCCGCGCCGGTCGTCGGCGTGCTGATGGGTTCCAGTTCCGACTGGGATGTGATGAAGAACGCGGTGGCGGTTCTCCAGGAATTCGGCGTGCCGTACGAGGCGAAGGTCGTCTCCGCGCACCGCATGCCCGACGAAATGTTCGACTACGCCGAGAAGGCGCGCGAGCGGGGCCTTCGGGCGATCATCGCGGGTGCGGGCGGCGCCGCGCACCTGCCGGGCATGCTCGCGGCGAAGACAACCGTGCCGGTGCTCGGCGTGCCTGTTTCGAGCAAGTACCTGAAGGGCGTCGATTCGCTGCATTCGATCGTGCAGATGCCCAAGGGCGTGCCGGTTGCGACGTTCGCGATCGGCGAGGCGGGCGCGGCGAACGCGGCGCTCTTCGCGGTATCGATTCTCTCTGGTACGAACGGCGAATACGCCGAGCGCCTCGCCGCGTTCCGCGTGCGCCAGAACGAAGCGGCGCATGCGATGGTTTTACCCCCGCTCTGACAAGCAGGCTCTCACGGCCTTCAACGGCCATGATCACACCAAGATGAACCCACAAAACTCCCCGGTTTCACCCATCCTGCCCGGCGCGTGGCTCGGCATGGTCGGTGGCGGCCAGCTCGGCCGCATGTTCTGTTTCGCGGCGCAGTCGATGGGCTATCGCGTCGCCGTGCTCGACCCGGACGAAACGAGTCCGGCCGGCGCGGTCGCCGACCGCCACATCCGCGCCGCCTACGACGATCGCGCCGCGCTCACCGAACTCGGCCGCCTGTGCGCGGCAGTATCGACGGAATTCGAGAACGTGCCGTCCGCGAGTCTCGAATTCCTCGCCAACAGCACGTTCGTGAGCCCGGCGGCGAGCTGTGTCGCGATTGCGCAGGATCGCGTGGCGGAAAAGCGCTTCATCGCGGAATCGGGCGTGCCGGTCGCGCCGCACGTCGTGATCGAATCGCCGGAGGCGCTCGCCGCGCTCTCCGACGAGAAGATCGCCGCCGTGCTGCCCGGCATTCTCAAGACCGCGCGTCTCGGCTACGACGGCAAGGGCCAGATCGGCGTGCGCAACGTCGACGAGGTGCGCACCGCGTATGCGTCGCTGTCCGGCGTGCCGTGCGTGCTGGAAAAGCGCATGCCGCTCAGGTTCGAGGTGTCGGTGCTGATCGCGCGCGGCGGCGACGGCAAGTCGGCCGTCTTCCCGCTTGCGCAGAACACGCACGTGAAGGGCATTCTCGCGAAGACCGTCGTGCCCGCGCCCGATGCGTCCGCCGCGCTCGTCGCGCAGGCGCAGGACGCCGCGCTCACGATCGCCGCGAAGCTCGGCTACGTGGGCGTGCTGTGCGTGGAGTTCTTCATTCTCGAAGACGGCACGCTGATCGCCAACGAGATGGCGCCGCGCCCGCACAATTCCGGCCATTACACGGTCGACGCCTGCGCAACCAGCCAGTTCGAGCAGCAGGTGCGCGCGATGACCGGCATGCCGCTCGGCGACACGCGCCAGCACTCGCCCGCCGCGATGCTGAACCTCCTCGGCGACGTCTGGTTCGACGGCAACAAGTCGCGCACGCCGCTGTGGCCGGAGGTTGCGGCGATGCCGGCCGCGCGCCTGCATCTGTACGGCAAGGAAGAGGCCCGCCCGGGCCGCAAGATGGGCCACATCAACTTCACGGCGGCGACGCTCGAAGAAGCCCGCACGGCGGCGCGCGACTGCGCGCGCATGCTGCACATCACGCTCGACTGAGCGGCGCGATGAGCATCATCTTTCCGGGCGCCGCGCAGATCGACGAGGCGGCGGCGCTGCTCGCCGCCGGTGAACTCGTCGCGTTTCCGACCGAGACCGTCTACGGGCTCGGCGGCGACGCGGCGAACCCCGAAGCGATTGCGCGCATCTATGCGGCGAAGGGGCGGCCGGCGAACCATCCCGTCATCGTGCATCTCGCGCCCGGGGGCGACCCGGGCTACTGGGTGCGCACGCTTCCCGCCGACGCGCAAAAGCTCATCGACGCATTCTGGCCCGGCCCGCTCACGCTGATTCTCGAACGCGCGCCGCACGTGCCCGCGGCCGTGAGCGGCGGGCAGAATTCGGTCGGCATCCGCTGTCCGTCGCATCCGGTCGCGCAGGCGCTCTTGTCGGCGTTCAGCGCGCTCCGCGGCGGGCACGGCGGCGTGGCGGGCCCGTCCGCGAACCGGTTCGGGCATGTCAGCCCGACCACCGCCCAGCACGTGCGCGACGAATTCGGCGGCACGGTCCACGTGCTCGACGGCGGCGCGGCGGACGTGGGCATCGAATCGACCATTCTCGATCTGTCGCGCGGATTTCCGGCCTTGCTGCGCCCGGGACATGTGAGCCCGCAGGCGATCGCCGACGTGCTCGGCGTCGCGCCGCGTCTTCCCGACGGCTCCGACGCCACCGCGCCGCGCGCCTCGGGAACGCTCAAGGCGCACTACGCGCCGCGCACGCCGCTCGCGCTGCTGCCGTTCGCCGCGATCGGGCCGCTGCTCGCCGCGCATGCGGCGGGGGAGAAGAAGATCGCGCTGGTTGCGCGCGCGTCGAGCGCGGGCGCGTGGGCGAGCGCGCCGGACGTGCATTTCATCGCGGCGCCGGAAGATCCGCAGACCTACGCGCGCGATCTCTATGGCCTCTTGCGGGCGCTGGACCGCGCGAATGTCGAGCGGATCCTGATCGAGAAGCTGCCTGACTCGATCGAATGGATCGCGGTGAACGACCGGCTGGGTCGCGCGGCGGCTGCCTTCGAAGCGCAGGAGTAGAGGAGCCGGGCGCTACGGCTCGTCACCAGAAAAAACGCCCGGTCGAAACCGGGCGTTTTTGCGTTCAGCGCGCCTTGCGTTCAGCGCGCCTTGTCTGAAAGCCGCATCACTTGCCGAGGCCGGACTTCGCGATCGCCTGCTCGACGTTCTGCGCGTAGAGCGCGTAAAGGTGCGTGGTCGGATGCAGGGTGTCGGCGTACATGTAGCTCTGGTCCGCGCCCGCGACCGTGTAGGTCTGCGGCGAGCAGAAGAGCGACGTGCCGAACGCCGACGGGTTCGGCTGGCCCGAGGCAGTGGCGTTAGCGATCATCGATTGCAGGTTGCACGCCGTGCCCGTATTGGACACCGTGAAACCGAGCGACTGAAAGTTCGCCGTGACGCCATCGATCCAGCTGTACACATCGACGTAGATCACCTTCGAGAGCAGCCCCGCCTGCGTGAGCGCGCCCTGAAGCGCGAGATTGAAGCCCTGCGACGCCTTCGTGAGCGCCACGCCCTTGTCGGAGCTCAGCAGGCCCTGCGGGCTCCCGCCGATGTTCGGCACCGTCGACACCACGACATGCGTCGCGCCCGCCTGCACCACTCGTCCGATGACACTCGCGAGATCGATGGCCGCCTGGCCTATCGCCTGCTGTGCCGCGTTCGCGGCGGCGAGCGCCTGGGCCGGCGTGATCTGCCCTGCGGCCGCCGCTGCCGCCGCGGCCTGCGCCTGCGAGAGGTTCAGCAGGATGTCGTTGGCGCCGCCGTTGATGAGCACGAGCTGGTTCGCATTGAAGCTGCCGTGCGCTGCAAGATAGCTCGAGACCTGATCGTTGACCGGGATGGTCGTCGCCTGCGCGTAGTCGGCGTTGGGCGTGCCGGCCGGTGCGTGCCCGATGCCCGGCTGCAGCTTCACGCGCGCGCCGCCCTGCGCATAGCCGAAGCCGGGCGCGGCCGTAAGGGGCACGCCGAAGCCGCCCGTCGCGGCCGGGGTCAGCGTGTCGCCGTAATACTGTGCGACGTCCTGCGTCCAGACCTGGCCGGGGTTCGTCGTGAAGCGGCCGCCGCCGAAGTTTCTTGCCGCGACCGGCGAATAGGTGCCGGCGTCCGACAGGCTGTCGCCGAAAGACACGACTTGCAGCTTGATGCCGCCCGGGGGCGCCGAGTTGTTGTTGTCATCGCCGCCGCCGCCACATGCGGCGAGCAGGGCGAGGGCGGCACTCGCCGTCGCGAACCGGGCAAAGCGCACGAAGGTGCTGCGTGTCGTGTAGGTCTTGTACATTGACTTCGTCTCCATCTCTTGGTGAGTCTTCTAATGTGGTGCCGCGGCTCATGCGCCGCGTTTTCGATGTTGTTTTTGGAGTCCCGGCAGGCGCCGCCGGAAGCAGCGTCGCGATAGCTTACCGAAACTTTCCGCCTCGCTGACAGGTTTCCGCCGATGCCGGGCCGTTGCACAACGGCCCGGGGCGCGCGACAAAGACACGCCGCGTGATGCGCAGCGCTCGGACGGGTTGATTGCGGGGGCGATACGGATGGCCGGGAGCCGTGGCAGTCCAGGTCACGCCGCGTGCATGACGTGCGGCTTGTTCCGGGCGCTCGATCCGTTCGGCGCATGTGCCGTGCGAGCCGCGCATGGCCGCCGATGCGCCCCGAATGCGCCCCGAACGCGCCGGCGCCATGAGGCACGATCCGGCGTCGAATTGCATGGTTGTCTCCCTCCAGAAGAAGCGGTCTGTGCCGCTGTGCCCGACAGCGTACACGGCGAGCGCTCGGCGGCGCGCGCTACTTCGTAGAAGGAATATTCCAGGATCTCACTCGGCGGCGCCCGGCCTGCGCGCGCCTTCGTACACCCATTCGAGCAGCGCATCGTGCGCGGCGCGCGCCGCCTCCGCGCGCGGATCGTTGATGAAGCTCACGACGACATAGCTCTCGCCGTTCTCCGCGCCCACGTATCCCGCGATCGCGCGCACGTCGCGCAGCGTGCCGGTCTTGATGTGGGCGTTGCCGCCCGCGCCCGCATGCGTGAGCCGGTTGCGCATCGTGCCGTCCACGCCGGCAATCGGCAGCGACTCGACGAACACCTGCGCGACCGGGCTCGAGTTCGCCGCCTGCAGCATGTCGGCGAGCGAGAGCGCGCTGATCGCTTCGTCGCGCGAGAGGCCCGAGCCGTTGTCGAGCGAGAGACCGTTCATCGGCAGCGCGCTGCGGCGCAGGAATCCCTGGATGGCCTGCGCGGACTTCGCGGGCGTCGCGGGCGGCTTGGCCGTTGCCGCGCCGATCGTGAGGAACAGGTTGCGCGCCATCACGTTGTTGCTGAACTTGTTGATGTCGCGAACGATGTCCGAGAGCACCGGGCTGCGATGCGTGCCGACGAGCCGCGCGCTCGCGGGCGTCGCGCCTTCGCGGGTCGTGCCGTTGAAGGTGCCGCCCACTTCCTTCCAGAGCGCGAGGAAGCCGCCCGCGAAGAACGTGGAGTGATCGAGTGCGGCGACGTTGATCGTTCGCGAGCCGCAGCGCAGCGGATAGTCGCCGATGAACGACGCCTGCACGAAGCCGCCCGCCGTCTGCGCGACGCTCGGCGAAGCCGCCGGAAGAGATCCCGCGCACGCGCCGCGCGTGACGCGCAGTTCGTTGTCGATCTGCAGTTGCGCGAGCTGCGGCAGGACGTCGATGGACACCTGTCCGTCCGGATTCGGCGTGAGCGTGAAGGAGAGCGACTTGAACGCGTAGAGCAGCGGATCGGGGCCGACGTTGTACGGCGCGGCGTCGTCGTTGTCGAAGGCGGGCAGATCGCGCGTCGACGGGTCGAAGTAGCGCTTGTCGAGCACGAGCGTGCCTTCGATGCCCGTGATGCCGTTGCGCCGGATCTGGCTCACCAGATCGATCAGCTCCTCGGGCACGAGCTTCGGATCGCCCGTGCCCTGGATGTACAGGTTGCCGTGCAGCACGCCCTGCGTGTCGACGTCGCCGTCCGCGTAGGCCGTCGTTTTCCAGCGGTAGTCCGGGCCGAGCAGCGACAGGCCCGCATACGTGGTGACGAGTTTCATCGTCGAGGCGGGGAGCATCGGCTCGGTCGCGTTGATCGAAACGAGCGGCACCGGCGCGCCGATGCGCTGCACGACCACGCTCATCGACGACAGCGGCACATGCGCGCGCGCGAGCGCCGCCATCACCGTGGGCGGCAGGGGACCGGCGGGCACCGCGACGCGTTGCCCGCGCTCGGCGCGCTTTGCCTTCGCACCGGCCTTGGCGCCGCCGCGCGCCGCGCGGCTGGGAGTCTGCGTCTGCGATTCGGCCTTGGTGCCGCCGCGGGCGTCGGCGGGCGGCGCATAGCCGAGCATGCTGCTCGCGGCGAGCGCGACGGCGAGGACGCCCGTCGACAAACGCGCGGCGATGAAACGTGATGAAACGGACAACGGGACGAGCGGCATGAATTGTTCTTCGATGCGAATGGTTGAGCGTGCGGCGAACGGTCGGACGGGCAAAAAGCGTCGGTTTCGCCGGATACCGGCGTCGCGGGGCGAACGAAGCGGCTATTGTAGACAAGCTTTCCCGCCGATCGTTGCCGGATTCGAAGAAAGCCCTGGTGCAGCCGCGATGCACCGCATTTAAGCCACGCTTAATCCTCGCGCGGCGCCGCACGGCTAAAATGGGTCGCTCCCCCAATGCAAAGGCGACGCCATGCGAATCCTGCTAGTGGAAGATGACCGGATGATCGCCGAGGGCGTGAGAAAGGCGTTGCGCAGCGACGGATTCGCCGTCGACTGGGTTCAGGACGGCGACGCGGCGCTCACGGCAGTCGGCGGCGAGCCCTACGACCTGATGCTGCTCGACCTCGGTTTGCCCAAGCGCGACGGCCTCGACGTGCTGAAGAGCCTGCGCTCGCGCGGCAACGCGCTGCCGGTGCTGATCGTGACCGCGCGCGATGCGATTGCCGATCGCGTGAAAGGCCTCGACGCCGGCGCGGACGACTATCTCGTCAAGCCATTCGATCTCGACGAACTCGGCGCCCGCATGCGCGCGCTGATCCGCCGCCACGCCGGGCGCGGCGAGTCGCTCGTGCGCCACGGCGCGCTCACGCTCGATCCCGTCGGCCATCAGGTCACGCTCGACGGCACGCCCATCGCGTTGTCGGCGCGCGAGTTCGCGCTCCTCGAGGCGCTGATGGCACGCCCGGGCGCGGTGCTTTCGAAAAGCCAGCTCGAGGAAAAAATCTATGGCTGGGGCGAGGAGATCGGCAGCAACACCGTCGAGGTCTATATCCACTCGCTGCGCAAGAAGCTCGGCGCGGACCTGATTCGCAACGTGCGCGGCTTGGGCTACATGGTCGCGAAGGACGCCTGATGCATTCGATTCGCCGCCAGCTGCTCGTCTGGCTGCTTGCGCTCGTGATCGTCGGCGTGGGGTTTGCCGGATGGCTCATCTACCGGCAGGCGCTTGCGGAAGCCAATGAACTCTTCGACTACCAGTTGCAGCAGATCGCGGCCGCGCTGCCGTCGGAGCCGTTTTCGTCGGTGCTCACGTCGCGCAGCGGCAGCGACGAGGGCGTCGTGATCCAGATCTGGAACCGCAACGGCGTGCTGATGTACTACTCGCATCCGCGTGTGCCGCTCGCGCCGCACGCGGAACTCGGCTTCTCCACCGAGATGACGGCGCGCGGCGAGTGGCGCGTGTACAGCGCGATCGTCGGCGACAACGTCGTGCAGCTCGCGCAGCCGCTTTCCATCCGCAACCGGCTCGCGGCGGGCGTCGCGTGGCGCACGCTGTGGCCGCTCGTGCTGCTGTTGCCGTTTCTCGGCCTCGCGGTGTGGGTGATCATCGGGCGCGGCCTCGCGCCGCTGCAGCGCGTGACCCGCGCGCTCGACACGCGCCACCCGGAGGCGCTCGAACCCTTGCCCGACACGCGTCTGCCGCAGGAAGTGCAGCCGGTCGTGCATGCGCTGAACGCGCTGCTTCAGCGGCTCGCAACGGCGCTCGACACGCAGAAGGCCTTCGTCGCCGATGCCGCTCATGAACTGCGCACGCCGCTTGCCGCCGTGCAGATCCAGGCGCAGCTCGTCGCACGCGCGCAGGACGACGCGTCGCGAAAGGAAGCGCTCGCGGACCTGCAGGAGGGCATCGCGCGCGCGACGCGCCTCGCGGAGCAGTTGCTCGCGCTCGCCCGCTCGGAGCCGGACAGCAAGACGGCAATGCAGCAGGTCGATCTGCACGCGCTGCTCGACGAGTGCGTCGGCGCGTACGTGCTGCTCGCGCAGGAACGGGGCGTCGATCTGGGCATCGAGACGAGCGAGAGCGCGAGTGTCACGGGCGACGCCGACGCGCTGCGCGTGATGTTCAGCAACCTCGTCGACAACGCGACGAAGTACACGCCGCGCGGCGGCCGGGTCGACGTGTCGCTGAAGGTGGAAGAGGGGCATCCGGTCGTGCGCATCGCCGACAGCGGACCGGGCATTCCCGCCACGGAGCGCGATCGCGTGTTCGACCGGTTCTATCGCGTGGGAGAGGGCGCGAGCCGTGCGCGCACGGATGTCGCGGGCAGCGGGCTCGGACTCGCGATCGTGAGGCGCATCGCGCTTCAGCACGGCGCGACGGTGGAACTCGGCGAGTCGCAGGCAGGCGGACTGCTCGTCTCGGTGCGGTTCTGAGGCTGCGCTGCTGGCGTTGCGGTTCTGAATCTGCGCTTCTGAAACGCGACCCGTCAGGACGCGGTCGCCGGCGCGGTCGCCGGCGCAGCGGGCCTGGACAGCGCGGGTTCCGGCGCGGCTTCGCTCGTGGCGGCCGCCCCGGCGGTGCCGAAGTCGCCGCCGAGCGCGAGGTGCAGGTTCAC
>Ga0163162_10003828_pt1 | contig 14426 bp, 11 predicted proteins | sample S55metaG_FD_115310 | JGI IMG/M metagenome (GOLD analysis project Ga0163162, IMG submission 115310) | Switchgrass rhizosphere microbial communities from Kellogg Biological Station, Michigan, USA - S5-5 metaG | ecosystem: Host-associated > Plants > Roots > Rhizosphere > Soil | place: USA...
ATAAAAATTACTTACCATGGCATCTTCTGCAGTCATTGAAATTCCAGGATAGTCCTTAACAGAACCGTCGAACCGTTTTCCGCTAAGCAAAGGATCAGTTTCGGAACCCTTTACAGATGTGGCAAATATGGCGCTCTGACGCTCCAGGGAAAACGAATAGATTTGGTAGTAAGACTGAAACTCATGTAATTGGTTTCCATCCCCGTCAATATCTAATCCTGTTACGGAGAACTGATTTACGTCTACAGACTGCCGATGGTCATCATGTTTTACAAATGAAATCTTAAATTCCATCCACCAGCTCTGATGCGCTCCTGCACTGCCGTTTCCAAACCTCACTCTGGGTTGCCAGGCGTCGTTATCCCCTGTTCCGTGCACTGTATCCAGTCCCAAACCCGGGATATCGGGATTTGACAAGACCACCGCTTCATTGCTGCGTCCCAGAATCGTTACCAGCGCATCTATCTCCCAGCCCACATTTTCGAAAATATAAACAGCTCCATCCAGACCATCCCCTGTGCATCCCTTCCCCGTTTTCAAAACAGGATTTTTAAAAGAGAGCTCAGGAATCAGCGATTGTGCCTGAGTGGTAGCTGTCATAAAAAATATAAAAAGAACTGAAGTTATTCTCCAACAAAAGCCCGGTTTCGAAGGTCCGGATATATTCATATTCAATTGCTTCATAACTTGATTTGCCCGGATTATAATGGATAACCCATAGTGATCGGTACAAGATGCAATTCTTCTGAAGGATTGGGACCTTTATGCTAAAAATGTAAAAATCGTAAGCAGGAAAATTGGAAGGAAGTTAATCAGGAGATTGGTACGGCTTAACTGCAAGACAAAGATTGCAAGCGTTTTTGAATAATGCAAGTGTTTTAAAAAAAATAGTAAAACAATTTCTCCTGTGTACTTAAATGTTAAACCCGTATATAAAAAAAATCTCCGGCTCATGGGCCGGAGATCCTTATTGGCAAAGGTTTTCCTACTTATATTGAGGTATTAGCTCGTTAGCGAGCTGCACCGTTTTCCGTATTGATTCGTCGGTCAGGTTTCCTTTTTTGAATTCTGCCAGTACTTCCGGCAATTTGTTATCCATTTCCATCAGGAAATGTTCTTCAAAAGCCTTTACCTTGTTTACGCGTACTTCCCGGAGTAAACCCTGTGTTCCGAGATATATTATTGCTACCTGTTTTTCAACAGCAACCGGTGAATACTGTGGTTGTTTCAGGATCTCAACATTCCGTGCACCCTTGTCCAATACCAGTTTTGTAGATGCATCCAGGTCTCCCCCGAATTTGGAAAAGGCTTCCATTTCCCGGTATAAAGCCTGGTCCAGTTTGAGTGTACCCGCTACTTTTTTCATGGATTTTATCTGTGCATTTCCGCCCACCCTGCTAACGGAAATACCCACATTAATAGCCGGACGGATTCCTGCATTAAACAGGTTTCCTTCCAGGAAGATCTGACCATCAGTAATAGAGATAACATTCGTAGGAATATAAGCCGATACGTCACCAGCCTGGGTTTCAATAATTGGCAGTGCCGTAAGTGATCCTCCACCTCTTACCTTTTCTTTAAGACATTCAGGAAGGTCATTCATATTTTTAGCAACGCCATCATCCTGAATAATTTTTGCCGCTCTCTCAAGCAAACGGCTATGCAGATAGAATACATCACCCGGATAAGCTTCACGTCCCGGCGGACGACGAAGTAATAAAGATACTTCCCGGTAAGCCACAGCCTGTTTGGAAAGATCGTCATAAATAATCAGGGCGGGACGGCCCGTATCCCTGAAATATTCACCGATCGCAGCACCTGCGAATGGTGCATAAAACTGCAACGGTGCAGGATCAGATGCCGAGGCTGCAACGATTACGGTATAAGGCATGGCCCCAGCTTCATTCAGCGTTTGCATGATACCCGCAACAGTGGATGCTTTCTGACCTATAGCGACATAAATGCAATAAACCGGCTTGCCGGCCTTATAAAATTCTTTCTGATTAATTATGGTATCTACTGCAATGGCTGTTTTCCCCGTCTGACGGTCTCCGATGATCAGTTCCCGCTGTCCCCTGCCGATGGGGATCATAGCATCAATCGCCTTAATACCTGTTTGCAGCGGTTCTTTTACAGGTTCCCGGAAAATTACCCCTGGTGCTTTCCGCTCAATAGGCATTTCATAACTTTCTCCGGTCAAAGGGCCCTTTCCATCAATGGTTTCACCCAAAGTATTGACTACCCTGCCAAGCATACTTTCATATACTTTGATAGAGGCAATTTTTCCAGTGCGACGCACTTTAGCACCTTCCTTGATCTCTCCGGAATCGCCCATTAACACGATCCCTACATTGTCTTCCTCAAGGTTCAGTGCGATGGCACGAATTCCATTTTCGAATTCAACCAACTCTCCACTGCCTACATTATTTAATCCATATACACGGGCAATACCGTCTCCCACCTGGAGTACGGTTCCCACTTCCTCCATTTCTGTGGTCAAATTGAAAACGTTAAGCTGCTGGAGTATTATTCCCGAAATTTCGTCTGGTTTTATATCTGGCATATATTTTTTTTGAGTGGTTCACTGAACTTTAGCGGAACCGGTATATGAATTCGTTAGTTAAGAATCTATTTTTGATTTTAGTGAGATCATAGGCTACACTGGCGTCTATTCTTCTCCCGTTGCCTTCCAGGATAAACCCTCCAATGATATTTTCCTGCACTTCGGTTAACAGTTCCACTTCTTTCATGTGGCCTGCCAGTTTGATTTTACTGATAATAATATTTTTTACGTCATCGCTGACAGGGATAGCCGTTATAAGTGTTACCGTATATATTCCTTTATGAATTTTGTATTGTTCAATAAAGGCGTTGGCGATTTCAGGTAAATAACTTTCCCGGCCTTTCCTGATCAAAAGACGGTTAAAAGATTTGGTTAACTCACCTGTATTTTCTGAATCTACCGCTTTGACAACTTTCAGTTTTTGATCACTGGTAATAACCGGATTATTCAGAAAGTTCACTAATTCCTTGCTGCTCCTGAATATGCTCTTTAAATAAAGGACATCCTTATATACCTGCTCCAGCTGACCCTTTTCCAGAGAAAGGTCGATCAGTGCTTTTGCATATCTGGCAGCAAGCCTGGGGTTTTGCATACTAGTTAAGTTTTACTTCTTCAGCCAGTTGCTTAATATATTTTTCCTGTGCTGTTCTGTCTTCTAATTCGCGGCGCAGGATTTTTTCAGTAATCTCAACGACCAGGATGCCGATTTCATTTTTAACTTCAATGAGGGCAGCCATTTTATTCCGTTCAATCGCCGACTGAGCATCCGCTATGATTTTTTCCGCTATGCCTTTGGCCTGTTCTTTAGCTTCGCTAATGAGTTTGTCCTTTGTATCACGGGCTTCTTTCAGCATGGTAGCTCTTTCTTCCCGGGCCTGAACAAGTAATGCTTCGTTCTCACTTTTCAATTGGGCCATTTCAGCCTTTACCCGCTCTGCTGTTGCCAGTGAATCCGCGATGCCTGTTTCTCTTTCTTTCAAACCCTTTACTATCGCTGGCCATGCGAACTTACCCAGGATAAAAAATACAACGAGGAACGCCAGCAGGGTCCAAATCAAAAGCCCGAATTCGGGGAGAAGTAGTTTCATGACATTATTTTTTTTTGGTCAGAACCTTTGTCATCTAAAATAAACCGCATCCGCCGCCCTTTGCTTAGGATGCAGTTTTAACCTTTGCAATGATTATAAAACCATTGCCAAAAAGCCTACAATGATCGCAAACAGAGCAGCACCTTCAACAAGGGCAGCTGTAAGGATCATGTTCGCTCTAATGTCGTTGGATGCTTCAGGCTGACGGGCAATGGCTTCTACAGCTCCCTTACCAATCTGTCCGATACCAATACCTGCTCCGACGGCAGCAAGTCCGGCACCCACGGCACCACCTGCATTTGCAAGAGGCGTGCTGAGCATAATAGTCAATAAATCCATAATCGTGGCTTTATATTTAGTGAAAAAAAAAATTAAGCAAGCATTGAATCTTCGTGTTTTTCTTTGTGCTGATGATGTTTTCCCTCAATAGCCTGACCAATAAATACCGCCGTAAGCATCGTAAATATGAAAGCCTGTAAAAAAGCCACAAGCACTTCAATCAGATAAATAAATATGGTAAAGGCTATTGAAAACGGTGCCGTACCCCAGCCCGCGAATTTATTCATATTCCCAAAAATAAATATCAACGAAATCAGGCAGATAATAATGATATGGCCTGCCACCATGTTTGCAAACAAACGTATGATGAGAGCAAACGGTTTAATAAAAACACTGATGAATTCCACAGGCACTAAAATAAATTTCACACCGATCGGCACGCCGGGCGGATTGAAAATATGACCCCAGTAATGTTTGTCCGAACTGAACAGAATCACAACGAATGAAATGATACCCAGAACGGCAGTAAAAGCAATATTGCCCGTTACGTTTGCTGAACCGGGAATCAGTCCGATGAGATTATTGATCAGAATAAAAAAGAATATGGTTAATAAAAACGGAAGATATTTTTCATAGCTGACTCCCAGGTTCGGTTTCGCCACTTCATCCCGCACAAAAGTAATAACAGGCTCCAGCAATCCCTGGGAACCTTTAGGCGCTGAAGTAACACCATGGCCAAGATTGTATTTTTTGGCGATTACCAGCATGACCCAGGTAAACAGGGCAAGCCCGATTAACATCTGAACGACGTTGCGCGAGAGTGAAATATCGTAGATCCTCACGGATGGATCGATTTCGCCCTGCTCATTGATGGCTACGATATCCTGAGCATTGTATTTTGTAGGATCCAGTTTCAATTCAGCAATTTTCTCCTCAGTCAACATCATATAGTTCCGGTAGTTCTCCTCGCCGTGATGAAACCTCGATGACATGAAAGCATCCAAACCTCTTTGTTTGGAATAGAGAATAACCGGCAGAGGTATGGAAACCGGATGCTTCGTACCATCATCATGGATGATGTCAATGATGTGAAAGTCATGGTTATTCAATACATGCCCGAAAATAATTTCCTTGGCATTAAAGCTGTTTTTTTCTTCTTTGCGGGCGCTGTCCGTCTGTGCAGCAGCCTGATTAAAAAAGAACATCAAAAAAACGCTGAAACCCGCTACCAACAAAGATTTGAACCTTCCTGAGAACATGCGGTATCTAATTTTGCCGCAAAGATAAGGTTCGGGGGGTAATTATCAAGAGGTTTTTGACCTGACCTGATCAGGAAAATTGAAAGTTTGGAATTTTGGAAAATAGTAAAGTTTGAAGGAAACTCAATGGATAATTGACTATAAACTAGGGATTAACGTTGGTAAAAGCCAATTTTCAAATTAATCCAAGCGCCCTTCATTTTTCAAATACCCATCATTTTCGGCTTACCCGATTCATATTACTTTTTCAAACTGCATCTGATGCAGCTTGAAATAAAATCCTTCTTTTTCCATCAGTTGATCATGGGTTCCGATCTCTCTGATTTCCCCTTTATCCAAAACAAGGATCTTATTTGCCTTGCGGATAGTTGAAAGCCGGTGGGCGATAACAATTGAAGTGCGGTTTGCGATCAGTTTACCGATAGCGTCCTGTATCATCCTCTCCGATTCAGTATCTACCGACGACGTGGCTTCATCCAGAATTAAAATGGAGGGATTAAATAGCAAGGCACGGATAAAAGACAACAGTTGCCGCTGACCCAGAGAAAGTGTATTTCCCCGTTCCATGACATCATAATCATAACCACCCGGCAAGCGAAGGATAAATTCGTGCATCCCGATTAGCTTAGCAGCATTGACAACCCGTTCAAAGGAAATATCCCGGTTACGCAAGGTAATATTATCGAGGACAGAACCTGAAAACAGGAATACGTCCTGCAAGACCACGCCGATACTGGTTCGCAAGGCATCCAGTTTATAGGTTTCAATGGGACGGTCATCAATGAGGATACTTCCCTTCTGAATAGCATAAAGCCGGTTTAGGATGCTGATAATAGAGGTTTTCCCGCTGCCGGTATGTCCAACGATGGCCAGGGTTTCTCCGGGTTCAATAAGAAATGAAATATTCTTCAATACCCATCGCTCATCATTATACGCAAAATACACTTGGTCAAAACATATCCTGCCGTTGAGTTTTTCCGGCGCATATATTCCCTCGTCCTTCATCAAATCGTTGTTATCGAGCACCCGAAAAACGCGTTCACTGGCTACCATACCCATCTGCAGGGTATTAAATTTATCAGCGATAAGCCGTAAAGGCCTGAAAAGTAAATTGAGATACAAAAAGAAAGCGATGATTTGTCCTGTCAGAGAAGCCGCCTGTTTTTCCGGAAGATGGAGAACTTCACTGGCTCCCCACCAAACGAGAAGGCCGGTAGAAAATGCCAGTACAATTTCCACGATTGGAAAAAATACCGAATAAGCAAAAATTGCCTTGATGTTTGCATTTCGGTGCTCCCGGTTTATTTTCCTGAAACTTTTATATTCCCGTTGCTCTGAAGCAAACGCCTGTACAATCTGCATTCCGGTGATATGCTCTTGTACAAACGCATTCAGTGCGGCAACCGCATTGCGGACACGGATAAATGATTTGTTGACGGATTCCTTAAAAAAATAAGTGGCTATAATCAGTATGGGAAACGGAATGAGGCAGATCAGGGTGAGCTGCCAGTTGGCCAGGAACATAAAGAGCAGAATGGAAATAATGGAAAGCAGGTCTGAAACTATGGGGATCAGTCCTTCCGCAAAAATATCATTGATGGCTTCAATATCATTGATCGTGCGCGTGGTCAATGTCCCTATTGGCGTTTTATCATATTGGGCGAGATTCAGGGAAAGCACCTTTTTGTATACTGCAATCCGAAGGTCTTTTACAACGGTCTGTCCCAGCCAGGCTGTGATAAATGAGAAATAAAACCGCAGCAGGGTTTCAATCAGGAGGATGCCGATTTGCAGAATCGTAACATATATAAGCATTTGGATCATCCGGTCCCGGATGCCGAGATCCGCATTCAGGCCACCCCGGATATATACGTTTACAGTATACTGGATTAGAAAGGGACGAAGGGGCGAGATGACTGCCAGCAGAATTGACAGGGTGATCGATCCGTAAAACCATTTCTTGTAGGGAGAAGTATAATGCAGAACCCTGCGCAGCTGACTGAAATCAAATATTTTTTTTCTGGAAGTAAAAACGGGCATTTTTAGTAAAAAGTCAGCATTATTAAGTAAAAAAATCCCGGCACCAGTGCAGGAATAATGACTAAAATTAAGACTTCGCCCCTAACGAACTTATTCTTCCTCCCCCATGGCATTCCGGTAAGCCTTAATAAAGATGACACCGAGGTTTTTGTAAGGTGGTATATAGTCATCAAATCGTTCACGTGCAATCGGATCCCTGCTGAACTTATCAGTCAGCGCCTTCCAGATCGGCAGCCAGTCGATGTTGGCACCATCCAGCAGGTCGGTATTTATCGCCTGCAGAATCGGTTCATTGACCGATTTTGTTCCTACCTGTTTAGAAGAAATAATATGGGCATCCGGGCTGATGCTCAACACTTCGCTCAGGTTATTATACCCTCCGCAGGAACCCAGGATTACAATTTTTGCAGAAGGCTGGATCTGTTTCAATGTATAACGTACGTGATAACTGTGTCCACGGTGTATATAAATTGAAGGTTGCAGTTTATTATCAAAAAGATAGTCATCCAGATGATGTTGTGCTTTATCATCGGGATCATCTTCACCATACAGAGGACGGTTTGCAAATATCCAGACTGGTTTGCCTTTTACGGATTGTATCAAAATCCATTCCTTGGTAGGATTCATGGTGACTTTCCATTCCGGCCTTTTCAAAAATAAACGCAGGAAATCCTGGTAAGAGTTTTGTCCGTCCTTGTCTTCATCTCCATAGAAAAAAACCTGTTGGATCACCCGTCCGCTATCGTCTTTTAGCGAATCATAGTTAACCGTGTACACAGGCGGGATTCCCAGTTTGGCAGACAGATCGTAAGCCTGTGCCTGGGTGGTATCGGCGGATTCAAAAAGAGCTTCCATCAGATGATAAATTATTGTTCCACGTTTGTCGCTGTTAAGCAGGTTTCTTTTATAATTCCATTTCACTTCGTTTAAAACAAATGCAGCCAGCGGTGGATTTTTATCAAAAATGCTGCTATAAGAATCCGCGACATCCACAGCATCTTCTTCATTAGCTCTTTCCAGACCGATAATAAATGCTTTCATGATGGTAGCCGCGTTGTCCTTATCCATAGTTGCCAGGAAATAATCCAGTTTGTTATATGCAGCAGCCATCTTGATGAATTTCCTGAAATAGTCCCCGTGCATTTCAATAATGAGACTGTCACCCCGTGGTACCGGCATCCGCTGGAAAATGCGATCAAATACACCCAGGTAGCTGGAAGTATATATTTCATCCTCACTCAGCACAACGAGATAATAAAGTTCAGCCGGTGACAGGGGGTCCAGTATCTTAAACCGAATGGAAGTCGGCTTGTCATGTAAGGCATTGATTTCACGCACAAAAACATCTTTCCCCTTGCTCTGCAGCATTGAAGTCAGGGCCTCCATTTCCAGCGCAGTATCGAGAAGGGGTGGGAGCATGCGGGCTGCATAGTCCATCCTTGTTTGCACCAGCAGTTTAAAATAAAGCAGGTTATTGTCTTTTACTCTATTAATATCAGCAATCGTGATCCGGTGGTTGATCAGATTATCGAGAAAAGGGAGGTATAACTGTCCGCTTTTACTGGTGGAAATTTTACCGATCATGCTGATCAGGGAATCCCTTGAGTTACGTATACGGGTTGCAAGCATCGAATTTCCTGACGCATAGTCATAGAGTTTGCGAATATTCCTCTTCCCGCCTATGATGATCAGGCTGTCCGCGAAAGGAAGATCAGGGTTCGTATTGAGAATAGTAAATATTTCATCGGGGTGCAGTTCACAATATTTTTGGATCAGCACTACACGGGATGCTTTAACACCGGAGTTTTCGACAGGTAATAAAAAACATTCCACAAGGATTTTACCCACACCGTAACTGTTATCGACAATCACCGGTTCAATACTTCTGTTTTGCCTGTCCAGTTCCATTGCTTTTATAAATGCGTCAAAAAGAGCCGGAGCCATGGACGGAGGGAAATCTTTTTTCCTGTAATTATTATTGTATCCCTTTATCATGGCTTCAAGGGAACGGAGATTTTTAATCTTCATTTGTCCATTCAAGGCTGAATCTGATTCTATATGCTGCTGGAGAAGGTCAACCTGCCTGATCATTACATCGGCGATCTGGAGATTGAAATTATCGTCCTTGGAAACCTGGATGATTTCGTCCTGTTTACCATCAAGTCCCAGGAGACGCTTTTGTTCACGGTCTATATTATCATGCCATAATTTTCGTTCCTGCTGTATTTTGAAAGCGGGATTGGCGGTTTGAGCTGACAGGGGCCGGGCAGACAGCAGGATAAGGGGAATAAGGAGAAAACGGATAAAATTTTTCATATTGAAGGGCAGTCCAACCCTGTTCAGCAAAAATACAGCCATTTCCGGGAACACAAGGCAGTTGTCTATAGGGAGTCGACATCAGTCCTCGTCGGATGATTTTTTAAAGTAAATTTCCGTAAAAGATGATTTGGTATTTTTACCAAACCGGAAACCGTTCGTCTGGCATTCAGACCCGGGTTTTTGGATTTAGGGGCAGGAAATTCGACTTTCCAGTATTAAAAAATTGTAAACTCAGGTCATTTCTCCCGCCTGACGCTTTATTTCGATTAGGTTTGCGTAAATTTTTAGTTAATGGATGCCAAAGGCAAGAAAATTCTAATAGCAGATGATGAGCCGGACATCCTTGAACTTCTCCAATATAACCTCGTTCGGGAAGGTTATGAAGTTACGACAGCGAAAGACGGGGAAGACGCTCTTCTGAAAGCCAAAAACTCCCATCCCGACCTCATAATCCTGGATATCATGATGCCGAAAAAAAGCGGAGTCGAAGTCTGTGAGATCCTGCGCACCCAGCCGGTCTTTCATGATACACTGATTCTCATGCTGACAGCACTGAATGACGAAGGATTCCATATAAAAGGTTTGGAGAGCGGGGCAGACGATTATGTAAACAAACCGGTCAGTCCCAAAGTTATAGTTAGCCGGGTTGGTGCCCTTCTGCGCCGGTCCAATAAAGAATCTGGAGAAAAAACGCTGAAAAGGGGTAATCTGACCATCGATCCCACAAAATTTGAAGTGCTGGTAGATGACCGCCAGGTAACCCTGGCAAAAAAAGAATTCGAACTTTTATATCTGCTGGCTTCCCGGCCGGGTAGAGTATTTTTGCGAAATGAAATCCTGAACCAGGTATGGGGTAATGATGTTATTGTGGGAGACCGCACCATCGATGTGCATATCCGCAAGATCCGCCAGAAGCTCGGATTGGACTGCATTACCACTGTAAAAGGGGTGGGTTATAAGTTTGTGAACTAAATGCTCAACTCGCAGAATCTTACTCCGAAGCAATTATCTGCTTTTACGGCCTTTGTACTTTCAATTTCCGTGGCCATTGGTATTTTTATTATTACTTCCAGCTGGAAATACGGAATGGGTGCACTTATACTGGTATTTGCCGGTTCCTATTTCCTCATCCAGATTACGCTCGAAAAATTTATCAACCGGAAAATCAAACTGATTTATAAATTCATTCACCAAACCAAGGCCACACGAAAAGAAGAAGTCTATTTCAAGTATATTCTTCCAAAAAAAAGCATTGAAGAAGTAAGGGAAGATGTAGAAAGATGGGGCAACCGGCAAACTGAAGAAATCGAATTGCTGCGCAAGAACGAAGCTTTCCGGAAAGAATTCCTGCAAAATCTTTCCCATGAATTCAAGACACCCATTTTTGCTATTCAGGGATATGTAGATACCCTGCTGAATGGCGCAATGGATGACATGAAAGTTCGCAAAAGATTTCTGGAAAACACAGAACGTAACGTGGAGAGACTGGTAAACCTTGTCAACGACCTGGACGAAATTTCAAAACTAGAAAGAGGTGAACAATTATTACTGAAACAGAATTTTGTAATCCAGGACCTGATCCGTGAAGTTTTTGAGTCCCTGTCAATCAATATGCAGGATAAGAACATGCGCACCGGTATTAAAAAGGGTTGCGAATATCCCATTCTAGTTTTTGCGGATAAAGAAAAGATCCGGATGGTTTTACTCAATCTCGTAGAGAATGCTTCCAAATACGGAAAACAAAATGGCAGCATTATGGCCAGCATGTACCATACAGATGGAAAACATGTGCTGATTGAAATTACAGACGACGGTATAGGAATAGAAGAAGAACACCTGCAAAGAATTTTCGAAAGATTTTATCGCACGGATTCCGCGAGGAGCCGCGACAAGGGCGGTACCGGCCTTGGGTTGGCGATTTGCAAACATATTATTGAGGCACATGGTCAGGCGATCCATGTACGCAGTACACCGGATATCGGTACCAGCATCGGGTTTACACTGGAATCAAAAAAGGACTGACTTTCTTACCACCGGCTTTAACTTTCAGTTACATAAAGCAAATTCTCCTGTTAAATGACTCTTCCCATAAACGGATCACTATAACCTGATAATCCCGTTTCGACACGACCGGCAAATCGTCTCTCAAATAAATCACTTCCCGGAACTTTTACCGTAAAATCGTACCACCCGTATTGTTTCAATAAATCCAAAACAACTTTCGCAGAAGGGTTTATTACTTTTTTAATCGGGTGGCTCTTATATGCGTTATCTGTTATCTCAATCTGTATGGGCCTTTCGGATTCACTACTTAGCATTAATTCAATGTTGCCGGATAATTTATTTAATGTGTTCACCTGGTATTCTACATTTATTTTTATGAAAGGATCATCCACTGATCCCATGAATTCCCGGAAAAAACCGTTCGGGCCATATACCTTCAAATGATAAATATTATTTTCAAATTCAATCAGTGGCCAGGAAGCAGACAGATGGTCTGGAGACTTCACGGCGAAAGCCCATGTACAGACATTCTGGAATTTCGGAGATCCCTTTTCGTGTTGCAAATATTTTCCCGGAGCGTAGACATTAAAGGGTGAACCCAGAGACCTGTTTCCAAAGAATTTATCTCCAGCTTCAAACCGGATAGTAAAAGTATTTTTATTTCTGTTCAATTCTCCATCAGCATATAATTGATAGTATAGTCCGCTGGATGGTTTAATACCTTTTTCCTGCACAGGCATGTATGGCGATTCATATGGATTTTTTTTAAAAATACTGATCTCCGCCGGTGACAGTGCCCTGAAGTCGTTCGGAAGTTTTTTGAATTTCGCATTGTAAACAGTTTCCATGAAAGAGTTTTTCTTCAGGAATTCCAGCCCGGCTGGCTGATCTTCATCGGCCGGCCGGAAAACGGAAGTCAGATCGCCCGCCACCGTACGTCGCCATTCACTAATATTGGGAGCATCGATGGTTTTTTTTGTTTTCGCACTCAGGAAATTTTCTAAAAATCGCAAATGGGAAGTGTGATCAAAAACTTCCGAATTAACGAATCCGCCCCGGGTCCATGGAGAAGCAACGATTAAAGGAACCCGGTATCCCAGACCGACCGGGCTTTCTCCCTCGAAAGGAACAGGAAAACCATTTCTGAGTTTTTCCTGTTCGGCGGTCACATATTCGACGGCTGTATCGATACCGTCAGAAGCTTTTCCGGTCGCTGGTTTTCCGGAATGCGGCGCAACAAATGGAGGGATGTGATCAAAATACCCGTCGTTTTCATCATAAGTCAGAATAAAAATCGTTTTTTTCCATACCTCAGGATTTTGAGTAAGTATATCCATCACTTCAGAAACATACCAGGCGCCGTACCACGCGGACGATGGATGGTCCGATAAATTCTCCGGTGCGGCCAGCCACGAAACCGTTGGCAGTTTGCCTGTTTTTACATCGTCCCGGAACTGATGAAACAGGTCTCCTTTCGGTAATTTTAAATGGCGCTTTATTCCGTTATCCTCATAATCAATTTCTTCAAGGGAATGATAATGCGGATCATTGACATTGGTGATAAAAGCTTTCCGATGAATATTCTTAGTTTCCGGCGAAAGCATATCGAAATTTTCACGGTTGTATTTTTTTATTTCCTGACTAAGAAATTCAAGTTTTTTGGTCTTTTCGTCTATTTTTTTTCGTATTTCTTTACCGGAGGGATCTGAAACCGGTGGATTATTTATTTGATATTTCAATCCATCGAGATCTTGAATCAGTGCATTTGACATGTTCTGAAGCTGAGCCGTATGTTTATTATGAAGCCGGACATGATACCGGGAAAAAAATTCCAGTGGATTGTCTCCGAAATTGGCTAGCCATTGTTCTTGTTCTTCAGATAGACCGACGTCCACGCTTAACTCATTCTGGTAAAATTTCCAGTCAATTTCATTTTCTTCAAGTATTTCCGGAAAGGTTTTCCAATGAAGAGATTCATATTCCGAGTCTTCATTCCATACATGGGCTTTTGAATTTTCATTTTGTTCTGCGCGTATAGTACCCGTCCAGAAAAAAAGCCTGTTTGGCGTAGTACCAGTAAGAGATGAACAGAAATGCTGGTCACAGATCGTAAACCCATCGGCAAGAGCATAATAAAAAGGAATGTCACTGCGGTTATAATAGCCCATGGTCAGTGGCATATCGGCATATTCCTGTATGCTGTTTCTTTTTTCCTGTAACCATTGATCATACCTGCCATTATTTCGTGCTCCTACCTGGTCTTTCCAGGAATGGGGTAATGAACTCATCCATGTTGCCTTCGTATCTTTTATATCCAGATGAAATGGTGCATAGGTTTCTCCGGCCTGGTTAGACTGTAACCAAACGGGATTTCCGTTAGGTAGATGAATCGCACGAGGGTCATTGAATCCCCGAACCCCGCGCAGCTGGCCAAAACAATGATCAAAGGAACGATTTTCCTGCATCAGGATTACGATATGTTCTGCATCCATCCAGGTGCTGCCAGGGGCTGGATCTATTGCAAGAGCTTTTTTTATGGAATCGGGAATGAGCGTATCAACACCTGCCAGTCCCGCAAGCAGACCTGCCTTTTTTATAAATTCTCTTCTTGTATCCATGTTTTCTGCCATTTGAAGTTAAATATATAATGAGGAATGGATACTGGTAAATGAAGTGATCTTTAATTTAACCATTCCGTAATGATCCAGTAATACCTCTTTCAGAACTTTGAAAAACTTCCGCCATGGAAAGACGCAGTTTGGATGTAGTGGTAATATCGGATGTGCATCTGGGCACCTATGGTTGCCGGGCCAGGGAACTTCTCTATTACCTTCGCAGTATTCAGCCGGGGATGCTGATTTTGAACGGTGATAT
>Ga0163162_10003830_pt1 | contig 14425 bp, 14 predicted proteins | sample S55metaG_FD_115310 | JGI IMG/M metagenome (GOLD analysis project Ga0163162, IMG submission 115310) | Switchgrass rhizosphere microbial communities from Kellogg Biological Station, Michigan, USA - S5-5 metaG | ecosystem: Host-associated > Plants > Roots > Rhizosphere > Soil | place: USA...
ATCGAGCCGCAGGAATCGCTGCAACGGATCGGCTTCGGCACGCCCGATGTGCTCAGTGCGGTGAAGACGCTGCGCCAGCGAGGCATCGGGTTCGTCGAGTCTCAGGACGTGCATTCGGAAGCACGCGGCGCGTTGACGCAGCCCTATCTCGGCGGCGTCATGTTCGAGCTGGTCCACGATGAACGCCGATGACCGCGCCTTCCGGGTAGAGGCGACCGCGCCGCTGCCCAATATCGGCGACTTCGGCATGGACACGATATCGCTTGCCGGAACGCTCCCGGCCAAGCTCGACGCGGTTCGCGATGCCGGCTTCTCGCAGATCATGCTGTCAGCGCGCGATGTGGTTTCGCATGCCGAGGGATTCGACGACGCCGTGCGGGCGGTGCGCAGAAGCGGGCTCCGGGTGACCGGCTTCCAGGTGCTGCGCGATTTCGAAGGGCTGTCGGGTCATTTGCACGAATACAAGATCGACATCGCGAAGTCGATGCTCGAGATGTGTCATGCGCTCGGATCGAAGGTGCTTCTGGTCTGCTCGTCGACGTCGACGCATGCCACGGCCGATCCCGACGCCCTGGCGGCCGATCTGCGCAAGCTGGCGATGCTCGCGATACCGTTGGGGATCAATGTCGCCTACGAAGGCCTTTCGTGGGGCCGTTCAGTCAGTGAATACACGGTCGCGTGGGATATCGTCTGCCGGGCCAATGCGCCGAACCTGGGCCTCGGCCTGGACTCGTACCACATCTTCGCGACCAAGTCGTCGCTGGACGATCTCGACCTGCTTCTGCCGGAAAAGGTATTTCTGGTGCAGTTGGCCGACTTCATGTGGCAGGAAGTTCGTACCGCGGAGGAGCGCATTGCGACGGCGCGCCACTTCCGCGTCTTTCCAGGGGAAGGCGTGCACAGCGCCGCGCTCGCCGACCTGGTAACGCGTCTCGACCGAATCGGCTACCGCGGCGACTACAGCTTCGAAGTGTTCAACGACCATTACCAGCAGATGCCGCTGGGAACGGTGGCGGCGCGAGCCCGCCGCTCGGCGCTTTGGTTGGGCGAGGACGTGCTCCGACGAGCAGTGCCCTTGCCCAACCGTATCCGCTTACGCCGCAGCGAGGGATGAGCCCGTTGCGGTTTTGCTACTCGCGCTAGTCGTCATCCCAGTGGCCGGCGCGGAACGCCCGCAGGCAATGCTTCCCGCCGAATTCCGACGGCATGGCCTAGTGACCAAAGCCAACGCCGCCTGTTCCGGGCGTAGCTGCAAAACGAGATCAGGTCCTGCACGCGGCCTAGACGGCGTCCGACAAGTCGGTGGGCGAGTCGATCCAGAATCGCCACCGCCGGGACGACCAGTAAGCGCCGGCGTAGTCGATTCCGACGCGCGGTCCGGTCATGATGCGCTTCGGCGGAACGCGGATGCCGCGGTCCTCTAGCCACATGAGCGCGGACTGTGTCACATCGACGTGATCGAGCTTCCGATCGATTTGAAGATAGGCAGTGACCCGGCCCGGCCCCGATACCAACCTTGGTTTTGCGTCGTCGGCGGCAAGAACGGCGCGGATCAGCACCCCCTCCGGGGTTCCTGCTCCGGCCGTGCTGAAATTGAGCAGCCAATGCATTCCGTACACGAGGTAGACATATGCCGTGCCGCCGTCGGCGTACAGCGGCTCGACCCGCGCGGTGCGCCGACCTCCGAAGGTATGCGCGGCCCGGTCCCTCGGTCCCTTGTATGCTTCTGTTTCGGTGATCATTGCGGCGAGTTCTCGGCCGCGATGGCGCCGCACGATGAACTTGCCCAGAAGGGCGCGGGAGACGCGCAGCGTCGGCAGGTTGAAGCTGGCGCGAGCCAGCCGCGTCCGTGTGGCAGCGTGCATCGGCGTGCTTCAGTGCAGCATCGCGAGCATGGCCTTGATCAACGCGGGATCGTCCCACGGAACGTCGGACGGGTGTTCGTGCAGCCAGTGGCTGTGCGGATCGCGCAGCCATTCGCGCGGGAAGACTACGACGCTTGGCCCCGATTCCGACAAAGGCTCCCTGCGCGGCGCCGGCGGAAGGCCGCGCAGTTGCCTCGCGATGGCAGCGGCCAGGTCTGCGCCGACTCGCTCGCCCATGTGCATGTGAGTGACGATCCTGCGGTTGAGTTCGAGCAGATGCGCGCGGCCGTCTTCGTCGAGGACGAACTGGACGTTGCAAAAGCCGCTGATGCCGAAGGCTTCGCACAGGGTTTCGGTGTACGCCGCTGTTTCCGGGGAGCGCACGAAGCGCAACACCGACGTCTGGCCCTTGTACGGCAGGGTCGCCACCTCGCGTTCCCAGGCGAATCGAGCCAACGGCTTGCCCTGCCAGGCCGCGATCGCCTGCGAATGGTAAGCGCCGCGGATGAATGATTGCACCAGCAACTGTCGAGGATGGCGTTGCCCGAGATCGAGCTGGTCGGGGCTCAACAATGACTGGCCCTGCCTGACCAGATCGTCGGCATCGGTGGCCACGGCCACGCCTTCGCCGGCGAAACCGAACCGTCGCTTGAGAACCAGCGGGTAGCCGAGCGAAGCGGCACACGCGATCGCCTCGTCTATACCGTCGGCCAGCGCATACGGTGGCATGCGGATCCCCAGCGCTTCCGCGGCAGGCGGCAGCAGGATCTTGTCGATGCTGCTTTGAAAAAACTCCGGATCGCCGAGCGAAGTCCGGATAAGCACATCGAGGCGCAAGCGTGTGGCCGAGGGGAGGTCGCGCGGTGGGTCGACTGCCAGCGCGAACAGCAAGCGGACCGCCATTTCGTCGCAGGGGACGAGCATACGCGGCGCCGTGTCATCGATGGCCGCGATCAGCGAATGCAGCCACTCCATCGGAATCGCATTGCCGGCAAGCACATGTCGTTTGGCGACATAGCGCGACTTGGCCGCCAGCGAATCGGCGGGCGCCAGCAGCGACACTTCGCAATCGGCCCTGGCCAGCGCGCGTGCCATTCGGGCCGGGCCGAGCCATTGCGACGCCGTCGACACCATCAGCAGCGGTTCGCTCATCTCGTTGCTCCGCCCGCACGCACACCGTCGCGCATGGGCGTCACCGGCTTGGCAATCCGGCGTTGCGAATCACCGTCGCCCAGTGCTGGCGGTCCGCCTTGATGTCGGCGGCAAACTCCTCGGGCGAGCCGCTCAGCGGCTCCATGCCCATATTGGCGAGCTGCGCCCGCACGTCCTCCATCGCGACTATCCGTGCCAACTCGCCATTCAGCCGCAGCACGATTTCGCGCGGCGTGCCGGGAGAGGCGAGCACGCCATGCCAGGTGACGACATCGAATCCGGGAAAGCCCGATTCTGCGACGGTAGGAATGTCGGGAAACGCCGCGGTGCGGTGCAAGCCGGTCACCGCCAGCGGGCGAAGCTGCCCGGCGCGGATCAGGGTGGCGACCGTCGCCAGATGAGTAAAGATCAGCGGTACTTCGCCAGCCAGCACATCCTTGACCGCAGATGCCGTCCCCGCGTACGGGATCTGCAGCAGCTTGATTCCCGCGCGTTGGCTCAGCAGCGCAGCGGCCATGTGCGAGGTCGAGCCGATGCCGCTGCTCGCGTATGCGAGCGAATCCGGCTTGCGCCGGGCGCGTTCGATGGCGTCACTCAGCGATTTGACTTCGAGTCGCGGCGTCGCAGCGATGACGATCGCCAGACTCGCGAACTTGATCACCGGGACAAGTGCGGAATCGTCGGCGGCGTCGACGGCCTGTGCACCCGGTACGATCGCGTTGGTGCCATTGTTTCCCAGCAAAATCGTGTAGCCGTCCGGCGCTGCCTTCGCCATATAGTCCAACGCGATGCGTCCCGCGGCACCGGCGCGGCTTTCGACGATCACCGGCTGTCCCATCGATTCGCTCAAGCGCGCGCCGATCAGCCGCGCGAGAATATCGCTGGTACCGCCGACGGTATTGGGGATGATGAAGTGGATCGGACGGGCTGGATAATCGCCCGTGACCTGAGCAAACGCCGGCCCAGCGCGGGCGCCAGCAATCAAGATCGCCAGATCGCGGATGAATCGCCGGCGCGAAAGCGTACGCAGCAACGTGGCTCGTGGCGGAATGATCAACATCGGATCACGGCGTCGGGAAAGCCGAACGGGGAGCGGCACCGCGCATGCGCCGTCGCTAGCGCATATTGCCGGTGTGGCCGAGCGAATAGCGGCCCGGCTGCGGCCAGACGGTCAACCCGTGCGGTTCGCGTCCGACGGGTATGCTTGTGACATCACCGGTTGTGGTGTCGATGGCATAGACGACGTTGTCGTAGCGTCCGGCAAGCCACAGTCGCTTGCCGTCGGCGCTGACATTGCCCATGTCCGGGCTGCCGCCGCCCGGGATCGGCCAGGTTGCGTCGATCTTGCGCGTGGCGAAATCGATCACCGAAACGCTGCCCTTGCCGCGCGGCGGACCATGGATCTTGTTCGAGCCGCGGTTGGCAACGTAGAGTTTTTTGCCGTCGCGGCTCGGGTAGAGGCCATGCGTGCCAATACCGGTGGCGATGAAATCGATTTGCAGGAACGTGGCGCCGTCGACGACGAACACCCCGTCGGCTTCCATATCGGCGACATAGAACAGCTTGCCATCGGGCGAGACGCGGATGTCTTGCGGCATGCTGGCGTACGCCGTGCACAAGTTCGGGTCGATGCCGATCCGGATGTTGAAGCCGACCTTCTTCGGCGCCGGTTTGGACAGCTTCAGGTAGCCGAGCACTTTGCGTTCGACGAGGTCGATCTTCACCAGGCTGCCCTGGAATTCGCAGGTAAAGATTGCGTAACGGCCGTCGATCGAGAAATCGGCGTGGTTGATGCCATCGCATTGCGGCGTGGGAAGCGACTGCTGCATCTGCATCGAATGCGCATCGCGGAAGTCGAGCCGCTTGCGCGCTTCGGCGACGATGATCGCCGAGCGGCCATCCGGCGTGAAATACATGTTGTACGGATCGTCGACCACGATCGGACGGCCCGGCTTGCCGGTGACGGGATCGATCGGCGTCAGGCTGCCATCGGTTCGCCCCTCGGCGTTGTTGGCGACCCAAAGGGTCTTCAAATCCCAAGACGGGACGACGTGCTGCGGATTGACCCCGACCTTGAACCGATCGACGACTTTCATCGTCGCCGGATCGATCACGTAGACATCGTTCGACTGCACGTTGGGGACGTAGATGCGGGGCAGTGCATCGGCGACCGCCGCGCTGAGCTTGCCGGCGCCGGCTTCGCTGTACAGGTCGCGCGAGTCGGATACCGGCGGCATGCCGGAGACGGTGATCACGGGCTCCGGCGCGGGGGAAGGCGCGGGAGGCACGTCGCCTACGACCGTGAACGATAGTGCCGCCGCGAGGAGACTAAGCGTTACGGCGAGCTTGCGGGAGGGCGATCCTTGCTGCATTGAGCGTCTTCGTTTGGCGAGTGACGGATTATCGCCGAAATCGCCCGTTTCGCCGATCACTGCCGCCTGGTCGCCTTCCGAATCGCATCCACCGTTTGCGCCAATATGATGTCGACACCGACCTGACCGAGTTCGGCAGTCGCGCGGCGCGGATCACCGTACACGCCTTGCGCGGCCGTCGGCTTGTCCCCGGCGCCGAGGCGGTCGGAGCGGACGAGATCGGGAGCCAGCGCGAGCGTCAGCGCCGTGTCCGCCAGCCCCGCGTGTGATCCGATCTCCTCGTCGCTGAAGCCGCGTTGCTTGAGTTGCTGCGCATATGGGGTCTCGGCAGCACGGTAGTACGCTTCGATGGCGTGCACATGTGGTTGCTGTGTTCGCCATTCGTGATTGAGCCGGCTTGCGGCGGCGAGCGCGTTTTTCTGGTAGCCGCCGTGATCGCCAAGGAAAACGACGTCGACAAAGCCGGCTCGGCGCAGGCTCCGCGCTGCATACTCGAGCGTCTTTTCGAATACCGTGTCGGGAATCGTTATCGTGCCGGGAAACCGCATATGCTGCGTCGGCGGGTCGACGCTGCCTTCCGGCACATAGGCGATCACCGGCGCGACCAGCGCATTACCCAGGACGCGGGCGATCTTTTCCGACAGCACCCTGACCCGCACGTTGTGCTTGCCCAACGCCATCAACGGACCGTTTTGCTCGGTGCCGCCGATCGGAACGATGACCGTGGTCCTGCCGCCGGCGACGGCGTCGCGGAGCTCGGTCCAGGTCAGATCGTCGATAAAGACGCTTGCCCGCGGCTGCGCGCTCGCCGCGCTCGCGGCCAGCATGGCGGCGCAGAGCGCAACGCGGATGATCGTGCAGAACATCGGCGCATCTTAGGGGATAGTCGCCGATGCGGCCAACCGGCTCTGCTATAATTCCGGTCCAAGCGCCCGTAGCTCAGTTGGATTAGAGTACCTGGCTACGAACCAGGGGGTCGTGGGTTCAAATCCTGCCGGGCGCGCCAGAATTCAAGCACTTAGCCGGTCTCGCCGACCGGCTTTTTGCTTCTGCGCGACTTTGTCTGGCATCCATTTCCTCATTCCTGCTGTGTGCTTTCGCACGCTCTTCCCGATGCTCCCGCGTTCAAGGCGCTCACCAGTCCGGACCTTTGCCAGCGGTTCATCGCTGCTCGCGCTGCTCGTTGCGGTCCCTTTGTCTGTCGACGCAGGGCAACCGCTCGCGACCGATGATGCAGCGGTCGTTACACCCAAGACATGCCAGCTCGAAGCGTGGACTGTCGCGACCCACGACAGCCGGCAATACTGGGTCCTGCCCGCATGCAACTTCACCGGCAACCTCGAAATAGCCGCTGGAGGCGCACGCGTTCATTCCGACCCAGACGGACCGTCCAGCGTCATCGCATTGCAAGCGAAGACCGTGCTGCTCTCCGGGGACAATCGTAGCTGGTCATTGGGTGTGGTTGGCGGGGGCATGCGCGACACGGCCGCACCCCGCGGCGGCTCAGCGTTCCAAACCTTCTACGCCAAGGGATTGGCTTCGTGGTATCCGCGCGATGATCTGGAGATCGATTTCAATCTGGGTGCGGCCAACGCCTATGGGTCCGGAACCTTCGCCCTCGCGGGCGCGGCAATCCAATATTCGATCGTGAGCAAGCTGCAGCTGCTGGCGGAAGTATTTCGCGATGAACCGGGGCCGTCGAAGTACGAGATAGGTGCCCGGTGGATTGTGATCGAGGATCGGTTTGAAGCGTATATCAGCTACGAAAATCTGTTTCAGGGACCATCCGACGGATGGTCAGCGGTGGTAGGCATTCGCTTGCAGACGCCTAAACTTTTCCCCTGAGCCGAATGCGCGTAACGGACGAAGAGCGGGTCTTTTTGCCGCGCACCTTCGTCGCGGCTGCGGCATAATCCAAGGCGGTTCTCATAACGAGGTTCGGCGGGTCATTGCCGGCACCGGGAAATCCATGCCCATGGCGAAGCCAGCGATCCTGCAAGAGCAGCCCGACTTCTCGCTGGTCCTTGGCGGGCCGCTATTTCAGCTGTTCCGGCGCGGGCATCTGTCCGGCGATACGCTCGAGCTGCTGCATCGGCGCGTCATCCTGATCACCGCGATTGCCTGGGTGCCGCTGCTCTTGTTGTCGGCATTCGAAGGACACGCGCTCGACGGCGGGATCAGGATCCCGTTCCTCTACGACATCGAAGCGCACATTCGATTCCTGGTCGCACTGCCGGTGCTGATCTTTGCCGAGCTGGTCGTCCATCAACGCATCCGGCCGACGGTTCTGAAGTTCATCGAGAACGGCATCGTCACTTCGGAGGAAATGCCCAAATTCCATGCCGCGATCTCGGCCACGATGCGGTTGCGAAATTCGGCTGGTGCGGAAATCGCGCTCGTGATCGCCGTCTACACGGTCGGCCTGTGGGTGTGGCGGAGCCAGGTCGCGCTCGGAGCCCCGAGCTGGTATGCGCTGCCGGACGGCACGCAGATGCATTCGACGCTGGCCGGGTACTGGTATCTGTTCGTCAGTCTTCCGTTGTTTCAATTCATCCTGCTGCGCTGGTATCTTCGATTCTTACTCTGGTTCACCTTTCTGTGGCGGGTCGCGAGAGTCAAGCTCCGTCTCATTCCCACTCACCCGGACAGAGCGGCCGGGCTCGGCTTTCTGGGCCGGAGTACCTACGCGTTCGCGCCGATCCTGTTCGCCCAAGGCGCGCTGCTCGGCGGACTGATTGCGAGCCAGATCTTCTTCGCCGCGCAGAGCCTGATGGCCTTCAAGTTGGAGATCGCGGGCTTGGTGGCATTCTTCATCGTCATCGTGCTGAGCCCGCTGATGGTGTTCTCGCCGAACCTCGCACAGGCGAAGCGTCAGGGCCTGGCCGACTTCGGCACGCTCGCGAGCCGGTACGCCAGAGAGTTCGAGGAGAAGTGGTTTCATCGCGCCGCATCGGCCGATGACGAGCTACTGGGCAGCGGCGACATTCAGTCTCTGGCCGATCTCGGAAATAGCTACAGTGTCGTTCAGGAGATGCGATTCGTGCCGTTTGGATGGAAGGATGCGACCAGGCTAGGCGCCGCTACCGTTGCGCCGCTGTTGCCGCTGGCACTGACGATATATTCGCCCGACGAGTTGCTGTCCTACCTGATCAAAGTTCTCTTCTGACGGCCGTCCAAGCCGCCGGCGCTGCCGTGACCTCCTGATTTTTCGTACGCGTGGCCCGTGAGATTTTCTGAAACTGGCGCTTGGCGCCACCGGGGCCAAGCCCCTGCATGGCGGCGCGCGGTTCTCGTTCTCGCTCTTGCGTTGACGCTCAACGATGGCGCGGCGGCCGCCGATCCCGTGCTCGCGCCGACAGGCACCCTTCGGGCTGCGTACATCGTCACGAACCTCGCCCAGGCCAGGCTCGACTCCGCCACAGGGGCGGTGACAGGCGTCGTGGCCGACATCGCGCGCGAACTGGGGCGTCGCGCAGGCGTACCCGTCAACATCATGCCGCTGCCAACGGCTGCCGCCGTGCTGGAGGCGGTGAAAACGGGCTTCGCGGACATCGGGTTCGTGGCGCCCAATCCCGAACGCACGGGGATCGTGCTGTATTCCCACACGTACATGCTGGTCCAGCAGAGCGCGCTCGTTCGCGCGGACTCGCCGTTGCGTTCCGTAAGCGAGCTTGACCGGCCGGGGCACACCATCGGCGTCAACACCGATGACAGCGTGGGCGTGTGGTTGCGGGAGCGCCTTACTGCCGCCAGCCTGCGCGCCACGCCTGATTACAAGCTGCGCGAAGCAGCGCAGTGGCTGCTGGACGGTACCGTGGTGGCTTTCGCTGGTGGGCGCCAGCGATTGGCTTCGGGTACGCAGAGCGTACGGGGGCTCAGACTGCTCGACGACAATTTTTATGGCGTGCCGCAAGCCATCGCTGTGCAACTTGGCCGCGCTGACCGATTGGAGCGGGTGAACGCGGCGCTCGACGAGCTTCGCGCCAGTGGATTCCTGGCGGATTCGGTCACTCGAAGCGGCGTCGAAGGACTTGCCGTTGCGCCAGCAGACACGCCGAAGCGCTGAATCGCTCGATCCCCCGCCGCAATGTCATTTGCACGCCATCTGTCATGTTCATCATCGGACCTCTCGGTTCACGGCGGAGCCGCTGATACGCGCTCGACAATGAACGGCTCCAAAGCGGACCGCCTGACGATAGCCCTGATAGTATTAGGGAATTGGGCAACTGCGGTACGGGGAAACTGTTGGCACACGCACATTTAGCCACCTTAAAGCGTATGCTACAAAACTCAGCTGGCGGATGAATAGCATTACCGCCGTCATCGGCTTTGGGAGAGGTTGATGAGCCCATGCAAGACCCAGGCGTCAACCCCGTCTGCGCGATAGCGACAAGCGATGCGACACGTGCTGCGAAAAAGATGGCTGGGTATTCTCCTCGCAATGTGTCTTGCGAGCGACGCGATCGCCGTCTTCAGCTTTCTCGCCGAACGACGGGACCACGAGGAACGGCATAGTCAAAGTCCATCATCGACGCCACAACACCTAGAGGCTCGGCATTCGTCTGACAGCTTTGGCGAGCAATCCTGCACGGGTGCCGCTCGTCATTTGTCAGCGGGCAAATTGCCGGGCAACCGCTGCTGACCCGTTTGCGCTGATCGGAGCCGAAACAGCGCTTCCCGAAGCGAGTTGTGCCGCTATTGAGAGTGCATGAGCGGCGCGCTATGCTCCGCCGACTTATGGCTCCCGAAGCTCCAATCCTGCGCCCGGCGCGCGCGCTAGTAGGCTGGCTCTCCGACAAACAGGCGAGGGGTGCCTTGACCTCGCACCGTCCAGACATCGAACTGACGGACGAGCAACGGCGCGTCGTCGGGGCCGCCCGTGCTGCTGTCGCGACGCGCCAGAAATTTCAGGCGCTTTCGCCGATTGTTGCGCCTTGCCCAGAGGTGCTGCATGCGCATCGCGCAGCACTCTATGGACACGAACGATTCAAGACTTTCCGCGACGAGAATTGGGAGATCGCCATCGTCGATCTCACCCGAGTGTGTGTGGTGCAACACACGGTCGGAACGGAGACCGATGCGAGGCTCGCACACCTGGATGGCGACGATCTTCAAGCGCTCGCCAACATCACGCTGCCGATTCCAAATCCGCAGTCGTTGTCGTATCAGGTTGATTCTCAGCGCAACGTGGCGGTGCTCTCGTCCCCGGACGGGAACCTCCGCGTCGCGGGCTTCGCTGCCCAGCAGGTGGCACGCGGCACCCTGATGGGCTTCATCGTCGAGATCGCGACGTCGTACCTCCAGGTTGCCGATGTAGGCGGCCGATTCGTGCTGCGGGATGGCAATAATCGCGCCGCCGCACTCGTCAAGCAGGGCATCACCAAGGTACCGGCGCTGGTGCGCAGCTTTGGGCACGGCGAGGACCTGGCAATTCCGAAGGGCGTTCTGGCACCGGCGATATATCTGGGAGAGAGGCCGCCCACGCCACTGGATTACTGGGATCCGGCAGTTTCGGTCGACGTTCGCGTTCAGCAGCGCAGGAAATTCATTCTGATCCAGGGCATCGAGCAGAGTCTTGCCGACTCCGGGGTGTGAGCCGCTTAGGTGAAGTTGCACCCAAGTTGCCCATCCCCGTGACAGCAACCGATGCGTCTAGACGAGTGCGACCTTGCCGGTGGCGAGGTCGTACATGCCGCCGACGATGTCGATCTTCTTGTCCCTGTAGAGTTTCTGGACGATCGGCGGCGAGGTTTTCAGTCGAGTGACCTGCCGTCGCACGTTCTCTGCGATCGCGTTGTCTAGCAAGTTTCCCGACTTCGTCCTCCCTGCGACGATGACGGCGGGTTTGATCCCCCTGATCAGCGCCGGCAGATGGCCTGGAAGGACGGTCTTGGCCTTCAGCACCTTGATGGCGGCATCGACGGCGCCGCATCCGCTGTGGCCCAGAACCATGATCAGCGGTGCGCCGAGGAACTGGGCGCCGTATTCGAGGGATGCCAGCAAATCCGGAGTCACGATGTTGCCGGCGACGCGCATGACGAAGAGATCGCCCGGTCCCTGATCGAACAGCAGCTCCGGCGACACGCGCGAATCTGAGCAGGTTAGGATCTGCGCGAACGGATACTGCCCCTGAACGCGGGCGGCGCGACCCGCTGAGAAGTCGCGCTCGTTCAGCGTGCCGGCCGCGTAGCGCGCGTTGCCCTCCGCCAGCCGCTTGAGTGCGTCAGCAGGCGCGATCGCGTTCGCTGCCATCGGTGCGCCCGGCGCAGGCGGATCGGCCGCAAAGGCGGCGCCGATGCTCCACGGCACGAGCGCCGCGAGTGCGCCAGTCCTGAGGAAATCCCGGCGCGATACTTGAGCTTCCGGTTCGTGCTGCGCATCTCCACACGCGTCACACATTGATTTCTCCCTGTTGTCCGGCGCATTCGGTCGACGGCGCCTTGCCGCATCCTAGCCCAACTGGCACGCCTGTCCCCAACTGAGTGTGCGTCGATCGCTGGCTTGCAGAGGCGTGAGTCTGTACCGCGGGAGCCGCAGCTCGTCGAGCAACGACACCTGGGTGGCAAGGCAAGCGCGTTTCTAGTCGATCGGCCAGGGCATCGATTTCGGCAAGCTGATCGCCGCAGATGTCTTCGGCCCGGGTCCGCGCGCGGTTTGGTCGACGACGCGCCACCACGGCTCGACCTTTTCCGCGTGCAACGGCTCGACCGGCTCGCCGAGGCGAGGCATCACGAGTTGCACACCCGCTTTGGGCCCCAGCTCGAGCAGGGTTTCCGCAGGCTGGTCCCAGGCATGCATTGCGAGGCTGAAAGTTCCCCAATGGATCGGCAGGAAAGGTCCGCCGCCGAGAAGTGCCAACGCTTTGAGCGCGTTTGTCGGTCCGAGGTGAATGTCGCCCCAGGCAGGATGGAACGCGCCGACTTCCAGCATTACGAGGTCGAACGGGCCGAGCCGTTCGCGGATTGTCTGATACTCGGTCGTGAGGCCGGTATCGCCGCTGAAGAACACCGCGTGCCGATGCGAGCGAATCACCAGCGACGACCACAGCGTCGCGTTGCGATCTTGCAGTCCGCGCCCGGAAAAGTGCTGGGACGGCGCCGCGGTCACCGTGAGACCGGTATTCGGCACATCGTGCGCTTCCCACCAGTCGAGCTCGGTGATGCGCTCGGGTTGCACGCCCCACGCTTCGAGGTGGGCGCCGACGCCGAGCGAGGTCACGAACGGCACATCGCGCTTGGCGAGCTCCCGGATCGTCGGGTAGTCGAGGTGATCGTAGTGATCGTGAGAAATGACCACGAGATCGAGCTTTGGCAGCGCCTTCAACCGCACCGGGGGCGGCTGAAATCGTTTCGGGCCGACGAGCGTCGACGGCGAGGCGCGCGGGCCCCAGACGGGATCGGTCAAGACGCGAAAGCCGTCGATTTCGATCAGCACGCTCGAGTGCCCGAGCCACGTCGCGCGCAGTCCCGACGAGGGTCGCGTCGACCACAACGAAGTCGGATCGACTGTCGGCAGCGGTCCTTGCGGCACCCGGCGCTCGCCGCCGCAAAGGAAGTCTCCGACCGAAGGCATTGCGGCGCCCCGGTCGCGGAGGTTCGGGAGGATGGGGTGGATGTTGCGAAACATCTCGCCGTTCCACAGGAGAGGCACGCATCCTGTCGAGACGCAAGCCGCTGGGTTTCCTGCCGAATGCCTTCATCGCATCGTCCGATGGTGTCGCCAACCAGGGCGATATTCGCGAGTTGGGGGCGCGAGCCGCCGGGCGCAAGCTGGACGGACGCGCCGGACCTGCAGACAATAGCCGCAAGCTTGCAGAAACGCTCTTTCGACCGCTCCTTCGAAAACTTTCGCCGAGGTGATCCGTGAGCGACTTTCGCTTCCTGATGGTTTCAGGCGCGCCTGCTCCGGTCGCGCCGTTTTCGCACGCCGTCGAAGTCGACGGATGGGTCTTCCTGACGGGACAGATGCCCACCGATCCGAGCGACGACCAAGCCCCGCTGCCGGCAGGTATCGAAGCCCAGACCCGTCGCGTGATGGACAACCTCGCCTTGGTACTGGAAGGCATTGGACTGAGCCTCGAGCACGTGGTGGCCGCGCGTGCCTTCCTCACCCAGTTCGAGCGCGACTATGCGCCGATGAACGACGTCTATCGCTCGTACTTTTCACAAGATCGCCTCCCGGCGCGGACGTGCGTCGGCGTCACGGGGCTCGCGCGCAACGCCTTGGTCGAGATCGACCTGGTCGCGCGAAGACCTGGCGGGAACGCCGAGCCTCCAGGCGGGCCTTGACTTTTGTTGCCTAGGCATATATATTGGTTGGCATGAACCCTCCTCGGGCATCCGTCACCGCCGCCGTTGCCACTCTCGCCGACCGCCCGTCGACGCAGGCGAAGCACGGCATCGTCCGGCTGGTCAACCGCGTCCGGGTCGAACTGATGGACGCGCTGGACCGCGAGCTGGCGGAGTTCGACATCTCGGCGGCCCAGCTCCTGGTGCTCTCTTCGGTGGCGACCATGGAAGCCGACTGCGCGTCCGGCCTGTGCAGGAACATCTCGTACGATCCGGGCGCAATGACGAGGATGATCGACCGGCTGCAGCAGAAGGGACTGGTGCGGCGCGTCCCGCGAGCCGAGGATCGCCGCGCGATGAACCTGGAGCTGACGCCTGCCGGGAAAGCGCTCTATCCGCATCTGATTGCGGCGAAGGAGAAAGTTCACGCGCAGTTTCTTCGCGGCTTCGGCGCGGACGACATCAAGTTGCTCGAAAAATTTCTGAACCGGATGCTGGAAAATCGATGAGCCATTTTTTTTCGTCAGGTTGTTGCCTAGGCACCAATAGCTTGGGCAACAATGCGCTCTTGAACGCATCGCGGCTGGCCGCGTGCCCGCTGCGCGGCACGCCGCGGCAAGCAAAGTCGAGGCGAGCAAAGTCGAGGCGAGCAAAGGCGAGGCGACGTCTCCTGGGCGCGAGGCTTGCGAAGATCGCGATCGCGCTGGCGGTGCTCTTCGTCGTGGCGAGCGGCGAGCGCTGGGTGCTC
>Ga0163162_10003835_pt1 | contig 14415 bp, 27 predicted proteins | sample S55metaG_FD_115310 | JGI IMG/M metagenome (GOLD analysis project Ga0163162, IMG submission 115310) | Switchgrass rhizosphere microbial communities from Kellogg Biological Station, Michigan, USA - S5-5 metaG | ecosystem: Host-associated > Plants > Roots > Rhizosphere > Soil | place: USA...
CGGGGCAGGGTGAGCATGGAGGCGCCCTGCCCGCCCAGCCGGCCCGTGGTGGACGTGGAGAGCTTGTAGCCGGGGCGCACGATGCCATGCGCGTCAGCCTGTAGCCGGTAGCCGTCCACGTAGGTGCCCAGCGTCTTGGTGTAGCCCCGGCACACCAACACCTGCTTGGCAAACTCGGTCTCGGGGGACTCCATCTCCTCGGCCTCCACAAAGTCGAGGAGCACCTGCTCGGCGGTGCCCTTCAGATGGACACCGTGGGCAATCAGCCAATTCTTGACCTGCTGGGGCGAAGCCGAGTTGACCTTCTGGCCGGCTATCCCGTTGAGCTTGGCTTGTTCCTCGGCCTTCTCGATAGTGAGGATGCCGGACAGCTCCTCCATGTAGGGGATGTCCATGCGGACGCCACGGCGTTCGACTCCCATGAACATGTTGCTGAGCTTCAGCAGCAGCTCGTGGACGCGGGTGGCGTCAGGGTCATCGGCAAGGTAGGCCTCCATGAGGACATCCCAGTGCCAGGTGGCGTAGACATCGAAGGCGTTGTAGCGGTAGAGCAGATCGCGTGGGATGCGCTCGTACCCGGAGCCCTTGCCGTTCTTGCGGGGGTAGTGCCGGGCATCGTGCCAGCTGCCGTCCGGGAACTTCTCGTAGCTGTCGTAGGTCTTGCTGGGCAGGTACTCCTCCAGGCCTGCGTCCCAGTCCTCGAAGCCGAAATACTTCTTGGCGGTGTTCTTCAGGTCATGCTGGCCGGCTGCCGGGAACAGCGCGTAGTGGGCCAGCTGGGTGTCCCTGATGAACCGGACATTGGTGCCGGGGAAGTAGGAGAGGTCGAACTTGCCGTTGACGGCGATGATGCCGTTGCGCTCCATGAACATGCACATCGCGGCGTACCAGAAGGAGGACTGGCAGACCTCCTCGGTGAAGACGTAGTTCATCCCGCCCGCACAGAAGGCGAATGAGATGATCCGGCGAGGGTGGTGCTCGTCCTCCGCGATGACGCCGGAGGTCTCGATGTCGATGACAACCTTGGGCTGGTCCACGGTTTCGGTCAGGAACTCGATGGCCGCGCTGACATCATCAATCACGGTGTACTCGAACTCGGGCAGCTCGGGCGGATTGACCAGCAGGCGGAAGGCGGTGCCCAGCCGGGTGAGGATGTCCGGCTTGGTCATGGTCTGGGCCACTGACGGGGCAGGGACCACGCGCTCGTCCCCCACCCGCTTGTAGGTGCCCATCGCAAAGACCGTGGCGTTGGGAGGCAGGTCGAGTCCGTTGGTGATCTGCGCGAACTCCAGGTCAACGTCGGGGATGGTGCTCTCCTTGACGTTGGACATGATTTCCAGGCAGGAGGGCGTCACCGCATCGGCGGACGCAAGGTAGACCCTCATTCAGACACCTGCGGTGTGAGGGTGTCCAGGTGCTCGCGGACAAAGGTGGCGGCTTCCTCGTGGGTAGCGAAGCGGTATCCGTGGATACTGGATGATTGTGCGGCAATCATCCAAGGCTTTGCCGAGCGGGAACGCCGCTGGAAATTTCCGTAGTAGTCGGCGTTGTAGATGCCAACGCGCTTCATGTTGTTCCCGAACCAGTCCCCTGCCGCGATGCGGCACTCATGCTTGCTCATGCCATCGCCGCCGAGTCAGCCACGACAGTCAGGGCCGCGTCGATCTGATCGTGCAGGCCCTCGATGTCCAGCCCGTTGTGGAGCCACAGGCGCTCCCCCATGTTGCCGGCGTGCTGCTCGGAGGCATGGCCGTTGACAGGCTCGTAGCCGGGACGGGTGACGTTCCAGAGGCCGAGAGGGTTGATGGTCGAGATAACAAAGGCCTCGTTGGGGAAGCGGCAATCATCGAAGACGTACTTGCCGTTGTCGGTGATCTGGGCGAGGGCTGCCTTGACCCAGAAGTCCTCATCCACGGCCCGGATGCAGTCGGTGCCGAGCACCTGGAGGAGGCGGCGGTACTCGGTGCCGTAGCCGCTGTCCTTGATCCGCTGTTCATCACCACCATAGGTATCCCAGATGCTGCTGAGGCGGTTGCTATACGGCGTCTCATCGTGCTTGATCCAAGGATCGAGCGTCCGCAGCATCTTCTTCAGCGGGGCCGCGAAGGAGAGTCTGGTGAAACCGTGCTCCTTCACGAGGTATTCCGCGACGGTGCTCTTGCCTGCTCCGGCGAAGCCGGTGAGTCCGATAACTTGCATGGTGGTTGCTCCTAGTGGTTGGTGTTTGCGGCTTTGAGGTAGAGGCTGGTCTGTGATGCCCCGGTGAGGCGGGCGATGGTGGAGATGTTGGTTCCGGTCTCTGCCGCCTGCTGGACAAAGGACCGTGGTATGTGTGTGTTTATGATGACGAGCTTACGAAGGTACACAAGAGAGGTCAATACCTCGGGCTCGAATTTTCCGCCCTCGGCGTTCTTCTTCATGTGGCGGGCCACGGTGGGAACGTTCAACCGGCAGATTTTGGCCAGCTGGTTCAGGCTGAACATCTCGTGCCGGTGCAGCTCGTGTGCCAGTCGCAGCCGCTCCTTGCGGTCAGCCAGGGCCGAGAGGCGCCAGCAGTCCCGGGCCTTCATCAGGCCGAGGAGCTTGCTGTCCTTGATGTCCGTGAGGTCAGCGGTGAAGATGGCATCGACTTCTTCGATCTGGGCGCTCATGCTGCCATCTCCTCGTCTTCAACGTCGCTCAACAGGGTGATCCAGCGGACCTTCTTCTCGTCCGGGTACACGTCGATGATGCCGGCGTCTGTGAGCGCCTGGATGATCTTCAGGAACTCATCAGCCCGCATGTCCTTGTGGAAGTGCCGGTAGACAATTTCCCACTTGACCGTGCCGCCCTTCAGCAGAATGAACTCCTCGACCTCCTTCTGGCTTCTGGCCCAGCCGCTCTCGCTGATGCCGTTGGCCATGTTGACCATGTGGCCGAACCATGAGCTGGCGTAGTTGATGGCCGTGACCATGTGGGGCAGCTGCACCTCGTCGCAGCAGTCGAGCATGGCCAGCAGCGTGGCTGCCTTCAGGATCGACTTGGTGAGGCGGTCAGACGCGGCCTCAATGATGACGTGGCGCTGGTGGCCCTCGGCTGCGTCGAGCACGTCAGTGATGAACTTGTTCAGGCGCTTCCAGGCATCCGAGGCACACGGAACTGCGACGGTGGGTGCGTCCGGGGAGGGGGTGAAGTCTTCCCAGTGCTGGCGGGAGTTCTCGATCCGGGTGACCATCGCGGTGAACACCTTGTCGCCCTGCTTGACTGCCTTGATGTCCTCCTGCTCCAGCCAGTCCGAGGCCACCGAGCGCGGCGGGGCACTGGCCTCGATGTAGATGAAGCGGGTCAGGAAGCCGGAGCGGAAGTCCTCTTGCGTCAAGTAATCGCAGACCTGGGACCGGATGCCCATGACGAACAGGGTCAGGGCCACGTCCACGGAGGCCTTGCGGTTGTTGTCGCCCGTGGCGCGGAGCTTGCCGGAGACGTGGCCGTCGTAGAGCTCGGTCATCTTGCCCTTGGCGCCGGCCATGTACGCCTTCTTGTCCATTTCCTGAATCCAGCCCTGCGCCTCATCGCGGTGCAGCAGCGCGGAGCGGTTGGGGTTCTTCAGCAGCTCGTTGTCGAGCGCTTCCGGGGTGAAATCGCTGCCCAAGTCGTAGTTGTAGACGATGCCGTCGTCATCGTCCGGGTTCGGCAGGACGGCCAGCGCCCGGATGAAGGACATGCCGAGCGCCCGGGTGGTGGACTTCCTGGAGCGGGTGGTCTCGCCCAGCACCATGAACCACAAATTCAGGGGCAGCTTGCCGAATTTCGGGACGGCGTGGCCGAAATCGGAGAACACGGTGGAGAGGATCATGAACGCGCTGGCGACGTGGTATTCCGGGGCCGCGTCCGTCTTCGAGCTGGCCCAGGCCACGTAGTCGCTGATGAAGGTGGAGGGGATGCTGGCCTTCTCGGCTGCTGTCAGGAAGTCCACTGACTTGTCCTTGACGCTGGGCTCGATGGTGGCCACCACCGCGTACTCCTCGGGCTCCTCCTCGTTCTCCATGCCGGCCTTGGCCCGCGCCCGCAGGATGTCGGCCCAGAGCAGTTCCTCGGAGTTGTTCTTCCCGTCAGCGGCGAACTTGTTGAAGGGGTGGGAGAGGCAGATGACATACGTGGCCTCGTCCGTGGCGCCGGCCCGGAAAAGTTCGTTCTCCAGGAGGAACAGCGCGTCACTGCGGTCCACGTTGCCCACGGTGGTCTTGGCAAGCATCTGCATCAGGGCCGGCGAGTGCTTCAGGGACTTCAGGGCCTCGCCCATCTTGGGCAGGGAGCCCATCTCCTTGAACTGATCGACGGCCACAGCCACCGGAGGGTAGGCCGCAGCAAACTCAGCGTAGGTGTAGGTCTCTCCGGTCAGCTCGTAGGTGACCTCGAAGGGCTTGGCGCCCGGGATGTACTTCTTGTGCCCCGGGGTGGAGTAGCCGGTGTTGGTGGTGCCAGGCACACGGACCAGCTTGTTGATGGCCCAGCCCTGATCGAGTCCGGTGCTGGCCTTGTCGTGGGTGGCCGAGACGCTGTGAGCCAGTGGCTCCAGCAGCGCGGGGTCCGTGCAGTCCTCGATGTACCAGTGGAGGTGCGTGTGCCCCTCGGAGGTGTGGACGATGGCCGAGGGCGGCAGCAGCGCGTCCTCGATGTTGAAGGTGTCGGCGTCTGCCTGGACACAGCGGGTGGCCCGAGCCGAACGCTTGCGGGCGTTGGGCGCCTTGAACAGGGTGTCGGAGGTGTAAACGTCCCGCTTCGCCTGATTGGCGAGGTGGTCAAGCAGCTGCTCGCGCTGCTCGGGCCACTCGAAGAACCTCTGGAATCGAGGATCGCCCTGCTCGTCCGTGGTGGCCGCTACCGCGATGCCCTTGATGCCGTCCCAGAGGAAGTCGAGGAAGTCTCCTTGGCTCATGCTTTGCTCCCCAGCGTTTTGTTACACATTCCTACCGGCTCCTTCGATGAAAAACCCGGGGGTTTGGCCCGGGTTTTCGGTGGTTCTAGTGCCCGTGACCCCACCTCGAAGGGGTTGTGTGCTGTCACAGCACGGGCGGTAAAGCTAGAGCTTGATGAGCGTCTTCTTGGCGCCGGTAGCCTTGGGGGCTACCCCGGCCTTGGCTCCGGTGGCTGCCTTGGCAGCGGTTCCGGTGACCTTGGCGGTGGCCGCAGCCGATTCGGCTACGGATTCCAGCGAGCGGAAGCCGCGCACCTGCTCGCGGTACTCGACCGGGTTCTTGTCAACCCACTTGTCGCCCACCTTCTCCTGCTTCTTGGCCCACTTGACGGTGACCTGCAGTTCCTCGCCCACCCACTCGTCGGTGTCGAAGCCGTCGTTCAGCTCCTCCAGGCTGGTGCCGAGCGCCTTGCCGATGGCCACGAGGTCGAACGGCGGGAGTTCCTTGCCGGTCTCCTTGCTCTTGCCACCGAACGTGTTGATGTCTGCGAACAGGCGACGGTTGCCCTGGTTGGTGCCGTTGCTGTCCACCTCGCCGTCAGCGATGCGGAACTGGAACTTCAGGCGGGCCTTGCCGGCGTTGGGGCTGCCCGGCTTCACCACGTCATCGGTGATGGAGAAGATGTTGACCTTGTAGTCGCCCGGGAGAACCGGATCGAAAGCGCGGCCTGCGGAGTCGAAATCGGCCTGATCGACATTCAGAGTGAGACGTGCCATTTTGCTTACATCCTTCTTGGTGGGTGTGTGTGTTCTTTGATTGAAAAACAGAGAAAACTAGGAAGCGATAGGCAAAAGCTTATCACTCGGGTGCGTCGGCCTCCTCAACAACATCGGCCTCAGCCGTCAGATCGTTGTAGAGGTCCGTCATGGTGGGGTTGATGTACTGAGCCTGCAGCTTGCCGGAGCGGTCGCTGGCGTCGTACTTGCCATCGGGATGGACCTGGAGGACACGCATGGTCTCCTTGGTGGCCTTGTCCTGTGCGACACCGAGGTAGCAAACGATGTCGATGGGCTTCATGGCCTCCTGCAGGGACTTCTTGCCCAGCAGGTACGGGGAGTACATGAGCTTGCCGGTCTCCTGATCCTGCACCTTCTCGACGTGAGACGTGAAGATCACGTTGACCCACGGGGAGCGGTGCAGCATCTTGACGATGGTGATGGTGTTGTCCGCCAGCGTGCCCCAGTCCTGGATACGCATTTCGTTGGCCCCACCATCGGTGATGTGTGCCTTGTTGAACTCCTGGAGCTCGGGCAGGGTGTCGATGGCGACGGTCTTGAACTCGGTCTCGTTGTCCGCGATGGCCTGGATGAGGGGAGCCGCTGTGGCCCAGTCTTCGAGGTTCACCACGCGGAGCATGGGGTTGTCCGGGAAGTCCCGGGAGAGGACCGAGCTGCCGTCTTCCGTGGCCAGCACGAGGATGGGAGCCCAGGCCGGGACGTTGGCGCAGTCACCGAGCAGCGAGGTCTTGCCGGCGCCCTTGGGGCCATACATCACCATGCTGAACTTGCTCGACATCTTGCGCGGCGGCTCGATGCTGACGACGACTCCGGGGATGGTGGTGAGGTCGAACAGCGGTGTCTTGGGCACCACTGCCTTGCTCTTGGCCGGCGCCTTGCTCTTGGTGGGCTTGGCCGGGGCCTCGGATGCTTCGGCCTCAGCCACGAGGGCTGCCATTGCTGCGGCGGCTTCTTCCTCAGTGAGTTCTTTTTCTTCGACTGCGGTGCTCATGTGGTGCTCCTTGTTTAGGTGGTTGCTTGGAGGTAGGTGGTGAGGTTGCCACGGCCTGGGCCGCGAGGTCCGCAGGTGTAGCAGTCAGGATCGCTGGGCAGATCATCCAGCTCGCCGTCCTTGACGTACTCCCAGATGATCCCGACGTTGGCGATAGCCGCTTGGTAGAGCTCGGGGTTGACTGGCTCCTCCCAAAATATCACGTCGCTTACTGCATTGGTATGCCTGGGAAGAAAAATAATTACACAGCTATCAATCTGGTAGCCGGCCTGAATCCAGCCCTGTGCGTAAATCTGCTGCTGGACCCGGTACTGCATGCTGGGCTTGTGCGCGTGGGTGACTTCCTTGCCCTGCTTCAGAGCGCTCTGGCCCTTGCGAATGGCCATCTGCACCTTGCTGTAGCTCCAGTCGCCGGGGAACTTATAGTCGAAGGTCCGGCACCAGTCCGGCACCATCAGGTCGCAGTTGCCACTGATCTTGCCGTAGCCCTCGACCTCGAAGATGTCCTTCAGCTTGGTCTCGCGGAAGGTCTCGATGTCATAGCCGGCCCCGTAGACCAGATCGAGCTTGTGCTCCAGGTAGTAGTGGCACATCGTCCCGATGTGTGCCGCGTAGCCGAACGGGTCCGGGTCACGGTCAGGGAGGTCCGGGACGATCTTGGCTGCCATCGTGTAGCCGACGCAGTAGGGGCAGCTGCCTACCTCCGAGGGGCCGAGCTTGGCCTGGAGCGAGCGGCTGGACGGCTTGGTGAAGCCCTTCAGCCACATCTGCTTGACCTCAGCCAGCGGCGGGACCTCGATGCGCTCCAGGGTGGTGGTCACGCTGCCTCCTCCAGGGGGGTGAATGGGTAGATGGTGGCCATTGGCCGGTTGCGCCTGCGGATTGACTCGCGCTCTGCCGGCGTCATGCCGCCCATGATGGCCCACTTGTCTCCGGTGTGGAGCGCGAACTCCAAGCACTGGGAGATGAGCGGGCAGCGCCGGCACACCTGCTTGGCCAGGGCCTCGTGGAGTTCCCCGTCTCCCCCTACCGTGTACTTGGGGAAGAACAGCTCGGGCTCGACGCTCGCGCAGGCTGCCTGCTTCTCGACAACGGGCGCCATGAAGGTCTTGCTCACGTCCTTCATGACTGCGGTGCCGCGTGGTCGAGCAGGACTTCATTGTTGGTGAACCGGAACATGGCCGAGAGGTGCAGCTGCTCGTACTTGGAGCCCTTGAAGATGGACACCAAACTCCAGTAGTTATCAGCAGTCCACCGGCTGGGGGTGATGGTTTCCAGCACCTCCTTGGTGTTGGGGTGGGCCTCCCAGATGCCGGCTGCCTCGTTCTGAGCCTCGACACTGACCCTGGCAATCTCGAACTCGAAGTCCTCCTTCAGGCACTCGTAGGCCTCGAACTCGCCCTTGGTCATCCGGGCAATTGCCCCCCGGCCTTCGGGCTGGCCGAGTGCGACTGCCTTGAAGATGGGCCATGCGGTCTGTTTGGTGATGCTCATTGTTCCCCCCTGGGAAGGTAGCGATTGGTTAGACGGTGGCGAGTTCGGTCACTGCGGCGTCGAGATGGAGATGTGCGATCTTGTCCCTGACCAGCTCGGCCACCAAGTCGATGTCTGCCTTGCTGTGCTGGCGGGACGCGCTGAGGAACATCAACGGCTCCTTGCGAGTCCAGTGCCCGTACACGGTGACGAAGCCTTCCGTGTACGGCCTGTCCGGGTTGGCGAAGACCATCTCGATGGAGAATCTGATCTGGGGTTCGAGGGTCTTGACCTCAGCGAACAGTGGGGCCAGCTGGTTGTGGGCGTAGCGGGCGAGCCAGAAAATATCGTGGTCAGTCGGGGTGGTCATGGCCCTAGGCCTGCTCGGAGTCGAGGGACAGCTTCAGGGTGAAGCCGGTGGTCTCCTGCATGCGCTCGTAGTCAGCGGGCGAGACGTTCTTCTTGACGGCGGCGGTGTCCAGGACCGTCTTCTCGCACTCCTTCTGGAGCTTCTTGGTCATCAGGCCCCGGGCCAGCGTCTCGCTGAAGCGGCGGGTGGGGTAGATGACCGTGCGGACGATGCCGACTTCCTTGTTGTCGGCGTGCAGCCTGCCGGCTGCTTCGAGCGCCTTGCGGAACGCCTCGGTGGCTGACTTGGCTTCGAGGGTGGCTGCCTTCTCGCGCTTCTGGGCCGCGAGTGCGGCCTCGGCCAGCAGCTCCAGCTCGGTGTCACCGGACGGGGTGTTGATGTCATCAATGGTTTCGAGGACTCGGACTGCGGTGGCGAGGGACAGCTTGCTCATGGTGTGCTCCTTGATTGCTTGGTCTGTGTTTATTTGAACTGCTTACAAGATGAACTTACAGGCCCCCGAATACGAGTGTCAATAGATTTTCGTTGCGACTTTCCTGAGTTCTGCTGTGTACGCTGCCTCGGCCACTCGGCAGGCTAAGTCCAGAGGCTCACCCTTGACCCGGTGCCGGCGAGCTGCAGCGTTGGTGCCACAGGGCTGAAGCTTCCGAGGGGCAATGCCCCCGCGTTTCCTCTCGCGCCGCCAGTGGTTCATCGAGTTCCTGCAGCGCTGGCAGACCTTGGTCTTCTCCCGCAAGTGGCGGTTGTACCCTGATGCCCCGTACTTGCCGTTGCAGCCCAGGGGACGCCTGCGCGGGTTGTGGCTGTAGTCCCAGGCCTTGTGCGGCGCCTGTGCTGCTGCCACTACGCGGCGTCGGCCATGTCACGCTGGGGCTTGAAGCTGCCGTCCAGCTGGGCCGCATCGGCGTCAAGCTTGCCCTTCTGCACCAGCTCCACGGTGTCCTTGGCCATGAAGATGAACCGCTGCACGGTCTTGGTCTGCCCGTCCCGGGGGATGCGCCCATTGGCCTGCTCGTTCAGGACGCGATTGTCGTCCAGCGAAATCCAGAACTCCGTCCAGCACACGAGCTGGAGTCCGTCAGTCCCGGTCCCGATGGAGGGGATGGTGGAGACCAGCACGTCGAAGTCCTTGCCAAACCCGTCCATCCGGTAGGCCCGCTCCTCGTTGGTCATCCCGCCGACAAAGTGCTCGGCCCGGAACTTCTTGGCCTTCAGCCGGGCGGTCAGCATGAGAGCGAACTTCCTGGAGTGGGTGAACATGATGACCGGGTAGGGTCCAGCTGCGTACAAATCGTTGAGCTGGTCAATGATGGCGTCAGCCTTGGTGCTCTTGGCGTCGTCCTTGAAATAGACCTCCTCGACCAGCGCGTAGAGCCCGTTCTCCCGCAGCTCAGTCTCGCGGGTCAGCCACTTGTCATCCAGCACCTCGGCCTCGGGAATCTTCTTCCACACGTCCCGGATGCTGGGGACAGCGAGGCAGATTTCCCGCAGGCGCATGCGCTGGACCCCGCCGCCCTCCGCGATGAGGGGGTTCTCCTCCAGCCATACGATGGCCTCCTCCTCGAAGCGGTCATAGATTTTCCGCTGGTAGGCGGTCAGCTCCACCTCGATCAGGTGGACAATCGGCTCCTCCTGGTACGGGCTCGGGAAGTAGGACTTGCTCGGGACACTGGCCCAGACAGAGCCCTGCGTGCGCTCCCCTGTGATCTTCTTGCCGGCGTACTGGTCCAGCTCGGTGGTCAGGTGCCGGCTGACCCAGTTCCAGAAGCCCTGATTGCGTCCCACAACCTCGTCGTCGCCCCACCAGAGCCAGCGCAGCGTGGCCCAGGCACCCTCGATCCGGTTGCCCCAAGGGGTGGCGGACAGGGCCAGCGCGTAGCCCGCGTGGCGGGTGGTCTTGACCGCGTTGTGTGTGCTGGAGTTGCGGTTCTGCTGCCGGTGGACCTCATCGCAGATGACGAATCCGAGAGGCATGGCGCTCCAGTCGTACATCCTGAACCGTTCCCAGCTCATTAGGTAGACACCGGACTTGCGCCCGGCCAACCTCTCGAAGGCCAGCTTGCCAGCCTTGGTGCCGTCGATGACGAGTGGGCTCACCTTGCCCCGGGACTGCCGCTCGAAGGTCTTGCGCCAGCCAGCGAAGGTGTTGATGGGTGCGATGACGAGCGTGATCTTGACCTTGGACCGGAGCACTGCCTCGACACCGATCAGGGTCTTGCCGGCGCCAGTTGCAGCTCGGCAAAGATGCCGCTTGGACTCCAGGATTTCAACGATGGCCTCCTCCTGCTCCGGCCTCGGAATCATCGGGGGTTTGATGCCTGTCATGAGAGCCCCGCCGCGTGCAGAGTTTCGAGCTTCAACAGCTCCTTCTCCTCACGCTCCAGCTGGGCCTTGGCTAGTGCCAAAGCGTTCTCGGCACCTCGCAGTGCTCGCCTGTAGCTGCTGATCTGTTCCTCGTGCTGTCGGCACCTTGCGACGTAAGCTAACTTCTCGGGAGTCACGGCTTGCCTGCTTTCATGATCTTGTAGCCCAGCTGGGCTCCTTCCTTGGGAGTCCAGCCCTGTCCCGGGAAGTGCCGGCGCAGGGTCTTGGCCCCGATGCCGTGGGTGCGGGTGATTTCGATGAACGGCCAACCCTCGTCCAAGCACTTCTTGGCCAGCGCCAGCCGTTCAGGGGCGATGCGACGTGCAGCGACGCTACCTGCGGGGTTGCTCACGCTGCCTTCCTCTTGTCGTACCAAGCCCAGAACTCGAAGATAGGCGCGATGTGCTCGTTGTGATGCTGAACCTTGCGCTCAATCTCGGCGTCAAAGGCGATCCTGAACTCACTCCGGGTATCCGGCTCGACCTTGACGGGGTGGTGGACCTGGATGTTGCCGCACCACTCGATGCGCGTCTGCTCGCTCATGGCCACAGGTGCGGGGCTCGGGACGGCGTGAGGATCGCGCGGGCGCCGAGGACAATGCCCTTGATGGACTCCCAGGCGCCGCGCTCACGGATGAAGGTGATGTGGGGCTCGGGCGCGGGCTGGGGGAACAGGAAGGATGCCCGGTGGATGCCGGGGTACTCCGCTGCTACGGCGTCGAATACTGGGTTCTTGCTCATGCGGTTGCTGCCTCTCGTGCTTTGCGGGCGATCTTGTTGGCGCGGTTCTTCAGGCGCTTGGCCTGCCGCATGTCCTTGTCGGCGGCGGTCAGCTTGTCCTGCAGCTGGGGGAAGCGGTAACTCGGGAAGCCAGTGAGTGACTTCAGGTAGGCCAGCTCCTTCTCGGTGACCTCGATGGTGGCCGTGGGGTTCCCGGCGCTCATGCGGGCACCACCTTGGCGAGTACCCAATCCTCGATCTGGCGCTCACTGTGGTTGTCAGCACCGCTGATCTTCATACCGAGGGACTTCCACATCACCTGCGGGGAGGCGTATGAGTAGCTAGTTCCGCGCTGGCGGGTGAGGACTACGCCCTCGGGGAACTCGATGCCTCGCACCTTCTTGGCGATGATGAGGGTGCCGTACTCGTCGGGGAACACCGGCTTGGGCCGGTCGATCAGATAGAATGCGTCGGCACCACTGGAGTCCAGATTCTCCGGGTCCTCCACCGTGTACTCGTAGTAACTACGGGCACTGCCGTCTTCGGTGCTCCACTGCGAGAGGATGGTGTCTCCGGCCTGAATGTCGGCCAGGTCGATCTGCGGGTAGTCGATTTTCATGCCGTCACGCCCAGATCAAGGCAGAGCTGGGTGGTCAAGCCACGAACGCAGTAGTCGATGCTGTGCTCGGCCTTGGCCTTCATGGCAACCCGGTTGTCCTCGGTGTTGGGCATGTCGTACCAGAAATCCAGGTCGCAGTCCTCCAGCTGCTCGCGGCGGTCGAAGGCGTTGGCGAGGGTGTGGAAGGCGAGGGGAACATCGGTGCCGAGCGCGTAGGCCAGCCAGTGCTTGGCTGCCTCGGTGCCTTCGAGGGACTGGGCGCCGGCATAGCGGACGGCGAGGGCGATGCGCTCTTTGGTCAGGGAGCCGATCAGCTCGTCTTGGGGGGTCATGCTGTGGACCCGGGCCGACAGTGTTGCGATGCTCATGGCTACTTCCCTTCCAGTGCGGCGGCTACCTTGGCCGCGTCGATCTGGAGTTCCCACAGGCCGTCCGCGCGCTCTACCCAGTCGCCTGCATTGAAGCTCCGGCCCTCGCCATCTTCGACCTCAATGAACCGAGGAGATACATGGGAAGGGGGGCCGTCGAACAGGATGGTGAGTTTCTTGGTCATTGAGTGCTCCTCGTTGTGTGTGTGCTCTTGTGTGGATAAACACGAGTCTACACACCTCTTTACGAGTGTCAATACATTTTCAAAAACAAAGGGCCGAGCACCTTTCGGTACTCGGCCCTTCCTGCCGCGCCTGCGGCTACGCTGCCATGAGCGGCCTCAGCGTAGGATGTAACACCACCCTCGCCTGCGCCGGCAGCTCGATATGCTGCAGCTCTACGTCCTGGACGAAATGCCCGGCCCCGTAGGACGGCACCCTCTCCGATTCCTGGAGAACGAGGTAGCCGTCCCCCAAGTCTTCGAGGATCACGCCCTCGTCATCACTGACCCATGCGCCACTGGCACACGGGGAGACCCACACTGATTGACCGACGATGAATCGTCCCATGATTTCCCCAAGCTATCTACTGCGGGAGACGATCACCTTCAGGGTGACACCGAGAGCTGCTGCATAACGCTCGATGGTCGAGAGGCGGAAGTCTCGGTTGTGATATTCGATGTTTTGCACGAGGGTATACGAGCATCCCATTCGCTGAGCAATGCACTTCTGGGTGAGACCCTGGCGCTCTCGTTCTGCCTTCAAGGCTTCCCCGAGCTGCTGTGTAAGCATCCTATGTCCGTTCTTGGTGATTTCGTATGACTTTTGGAAAAATTATCAATTTGTGACCGAATCTTGCACCTGTGATGCAGGTTACTCCCGGGTACTGCGCAAGAACTGAGAAAACTAGGGCCTTTATGCCCTGTACGGGTTGGAGAACTTGGCCTTCTCCTCGGCCCCGTAGCTGTGCTCCCGCTCGATGGCTGCCTTGCCACCCTCATCCCAGGCTTCGGCCATGAGCGCGATGATGGCGGGCCGGAGGACACCGTTGTGTGTGGCCAGGGCCTCGGTGATTCTGCCAGTCAGTGCATCCTGGCCGCTCACGAGACCGTCTCCAACTGGCTCGGGGTCAGCAGGAAGCCATAGGGCTTGCCCGTGCCGGGGAAGGGGATGCGAACCTCCACTAGGCCCTGGAGGCTGCGGCCTGTGACCGTGCCCTCCAGCCCCAACAGATCGGGGTCATTCGGGTGGGCGTGCGGGGGCTGCTGGCCCTCCACGACGCGGACGCGCTGGCCCTTCTTCATGGCTATTCCCCTGCCTCGATGGCGGTGTCCAGCATCCAGCTGGCCTCGTTGAACGCACTCAGTCCGGCGAGCGTTGTGGCGTCCACTTCATCCCCTTGGGCGTTGGTGACGACCGCACGGGCACGGTCACCGTCCTGCGAGAGGGTGACCGTGTAACCGCCCTTGCTGCGCTTCCAGACGTTCGGGGATGGGTTGCTGAACTCGCTCCGGGCGCTCATGCCGCCACGCTCGTCCCGTGGTGCTGGTCCAGCTGCTGCTCGTCGGGCTCCCAGCTGGCCATGTGGTCGCCGCAATCCACGCAGACACCCTGGTTGTCCACCTCGGCGTGCTCGCATGTCGGCATCGGCTGGTTGCGCCGCAGTTCGGCCTCAGCCTCCTCGGGGTGATCCCCGGCCCAGTCTGCCCAGTCTGTGTACGGTGCCATCACAGATCAGTCCCTTCAACGTCATTGATTGCCGAGGCGATGGCGTCCACTACGTCTTCGCCGTCCAGGTAGTCCTCGCTGTCGCCAG